>ERZ773258.2482-NODE-2482-length-11370-cov-11.019708_pt1 | contig 11370 bp, 10 predicted proteins | sample MGYA00511962_ERZ773258 | MGnify/ENA primary metagenome ERZ773258 (study PRJEB29015, sample SAMEA2737755) | human gut metagenome | biome: human gut; feature: human-associated habitat; material: faeces | place: China | collected 2012 ... | reverse complement strand
CCGTCGTACCGAAATATTCCTTGCCGTTCTCCTTGCCGCGGATCTCGATTCCGTAACTGCCGATATCGAGGTTGAATGTCGCGGAACCGGAGGCATCCAGAGATTCCGTCATGGTCTTCCCGTCACGCTCCGAGGATACGGTTACGGTGAACTGAGAATAGTCCGAAACCTTGTCCTCCGTAGTCGGAGCAACAGCCTGAACTTTCAGGTCGATCTTCCCTGACGGTCCGTCATCATCCTTGCTGCAAGAGGCGAAGGCCAGCAGGGTTGCGGCCACCGTCATTAGTTTGATTGTAAAATGTTTCATATTTTAACGATTATATTTGAAAAGGTTAAACGGTCGGAAAATAAGATTAGGTGTTTTTTTATTCGACTGCAAATTTACAGCAATCTCCCCCCCCCTCGCATCCCCACATTTTGGTATTTTGGATTGAGATTATAATCCATAAATGGTATCCGAAGACAGTGCTGTCAGAGGAATGTGCGGGAAAGAGATATGCGAAATATTATTCGAAGTGTCCGATCTGTATTTTCTCTATTCTCCCGAAGGGCCGGATAGGGTAAAGGAAGTCGTTTCGATATATAATATCGGAAGGAAGAACGGTAAAACGGAATGCCATCGTCTAACCGGGGAGAGTGCTCATTTTATCCCTATACTGCAAATCCGGCAGAATCATGAACTGTCAGTTGCGCCATATCCCGTATTCGGGGCGTAAAAGCAAACATTTCCTGCGGATCTCTGAAATTACGTTCCGGCGGAAATATCTCCTGCGGCCATTTCTAAGCCTCACGCGCTCCGCTCCGTTTCTATACCTGCCGGACGCTGTTTTTACTTTTTTAAGCTAAATTTTTGCCGCATAGTTTCCAAAATAGGCAACTTTGGATTTTCTTTGTGAAATCGAGAGACTATGAATATGGAAATCAACAATATCGGAGTTTTGATCCGCCGTGAACGGACCCGTTGCAGAATGACACAGGAGAAACTGGGCGAAAGAGTCGGCGTCGGTGTGCTTGCAGGTGGCGGTTCCCGTAGACCGGCGCTTAATCGGTTACATTGTGGCCAATATAGGCGAATTTGCACGTACGCATGGCATGACGGTGCGCGAAGCCGGCAACTACCTGAACCGCTACAAGGGGTTGGACTTTCTCGCCGAACACTACGAGGCTGAGCACCTGTCGGCGACAGCGTACAGGATTTGACCCGTGTGTGTTACAATAACGGCGGAGGTATGAGATGAAACTCTACCACGGATCGAACACTGAAGATGGGCCGGATTATGTAATCCGGTAGTATGATGAAAGAAAGGTCGAAAAACTGGATGAACAATTCGCGGAATGCGTAAAGTGGCGGATAGCCGTTCGTATCTTTTCCCGTCTTTTTCCGCTGTTTGCGGTTCGGTTGCTTTTGTAGGTCCGTAAATCGTTCCGGCTATGGGGTAGGGGGACCGCAAACCGTCCGAATATCCTGCTTCGGACGATTTGCGTTGATGAATATATCTTGTTATTCCGCCAAGAGTGCGGTATTGGCCATATCGCGCACGATCACGCCTTCGTCGAACACCTCGTAGGCGAATACCCAGTCTTTTTCGAATACGGCGCAGTGGTAACCCAGTGTCCGCCACTTTTTGAAACGGCACAAGGGATGATCGACCCGTTTCGCAAAATCCATGACGAACTGTTCCATCCTGCGGATTCGCTTTTCAGTCGCTTCTTCAGACAGGTGTAATTCGTTTATGAGATAATCGTTTACCTCTTTAATCTTACCCCACAGATGTTCGGATACGATAACCTCACGCATGGTCGAAATGCTCTTTAGCCTGTCGGCTCATTTCGTCGAAAAATTCAGCGGCAGGACGGCCATTGCATTCTGCCACGGCTTCCCGGAACCCCTTCTTTTTTTTCTCGTCCATGACAGTCACGCTCTTGTGTCCCCGGATCAGCTCCAGCAGCCACTTTCCTTCGGGCGTATTGTCTTCGATCATTATATGTGTCATAGCGGTCAGGTATTTAATTCGTCGTAAGGCTATCCTCTTGTTCGGCAAAGATAATAAATTCCGGGATATAACCGAAAAGTCCGTATCGCCGGCGTATCCCTTGATACCTATATAACGAATCCCGTACCGGAAACGGTATGCACGTTCGTATCTTTTCCTGCTGTTTGCGCCCCCGGTTGCTTTTATAGCTCACCCTGTGGACGGCTTGGACCGCCGCCCCTTCCGTTTATATACCTGCCGGACGACGCCCGATATACCGAGTATAACCCTCTCGTTGTCTCGACTTTCGCCGCCGGGTTCGTTTTCGTGTGCAAAGGTACGGTGGACGAACACGGTTCAAGGACCGCTGCCGTTACCTGTAATGAAATTTGACGCAAACTTTCCGGAATCCGGGATTCCGGCCTTTCATAAAATTTCCTTCCGTTTCCTTGCCCGTCGTTCTCGCATCCCCCGTCCGACTCCGCACGTGAAAACATCCCCTTCGGGCGAAGTCGGAAGACATCGAACGGAGGGAAAGAAAAAACGGAAACGATGACAACAACAGAACAGATTACCAATGTGGCCACTGCTTTGGGCTGGAGTGTGGAAACGGACGCCAGTCGTCCCGGCTTCACGGAGTTCGAGTTCCGGCAGTACACGCCCGCAGGACAGGACTTCGGCTTCAGCGTCGAAATGCGGAACGGCGATCCCGACAGCCTCCTGCAAGAGCTGGAAAAGTATTACGAGGCTTACGACTCCGACTATGAAGCCTATCTGTGGATCGGCACGGACGGGCACGGCAAGAACGGCGCCCCTTACCACATCAAAGACATCGTGAGCGATATGGAAGCGGCCGAGGCAATGATCGACACGCTTTATGAAACCCTGAAAACAGCATTGAAATGAGTACGAAACGAAGTTACAAAGCGGAATTTCTGCGTTGGAAGGCAGAAGTGGAGAAAAAACACGGCAAGATGATTTACGACCGTCTTTCGGAGGTCATCGACACGGACGACGACCTGGCCGTCGGCGACACGGTTCTCTTTACAAACGATTATGGAGTGACGTTCGGCCCCCACGAAGTGCTGGGGTTTTGCCGTCCGGACAGTTTCCTTTGTCCGCACCGTTACCCCGAGGACGAGGATTGCGGCATCGTCTTTTCAGACAACGACGCCTATTGGTTCCCCGACCGCCCCGGCCAACTGACGTTGGTACAGAAAGGAGGTGCCGACGTATGAAAGCGATGACGGACGGGGCGATCCTCGCACGGCTCTGCGGCAATGTGACCGCAGGCCGTTTCGACTGGCGCAAATACTGTACTCCGCAGACCTATTTCGGTCGTGAAGTTTGCGTCACGCCGCTGCTCTGTTCCTACGGACAGATAGGCTATGCCGTTCATTTCCCTTATTCCGATATGCCGGAAGTGGAGTACGACTGGGAACTGAACAGCCTTACCATCGACGGCGAGGAGTGGCGAATTTATTTACAGAACACACGATAACGGACAAATTGGATTATGGCACAGAGTTTTTATACCAAATGGCAATATGTCTTCCTTGCGGACGCAGGGTGTTATGTCTCGAGAGAATACCGGAATTTCCAGACGGCGCTCGTCCGTGAAATATCCAAATATGCCAAAGCCGTGGATGCGGCGGTCGTAGCCAAGACCAAGGGGCATTACTTTACGAGCTGTTTTGTCGAGCGCAACGGCAAATTCGTTTACATAAACCATTCCTCCGGATTGTCCCGGAGGATTGGCTCGGTCAGAATAGAACTCGATTCGTTCCTGATCCGCACGGCCCGGCATGCCGAGGACTATACCGGCGGCACCAATCAATATTGCGATCTGTTGCGGTTGCAGTCCATGATCGACCGACTGCTGGCCTGACGCTCCTTCCGGTTCCGGCCCGTCAGGCCGTGACGGCAGACAGACGCGCGGGGAGCGGTTTATGCACAAGCCGCTCCCCGTCCCTTTTTTCTCTGGTCGCCATCCTTTTGTATTCCGCCCAAAAACCTCGAATCGTAGAAAAACGACAAAAACAACCCGTATTTGCATTGGAAAAGCGGCAGGAGGGGCCGGCAAGCCGGCCGACAGCCTCTTGTACCGTGGTGGATACCGATAGTCCGTACCGTCCGTTTTTCCCTGCGGGACAGGAAACGCCGTCCCCTGTTTTATCCGATCGCCTCGGCCACAATATCTTCCAGCAGGAACGGGATCACGCCCACATACATGACGCCATCCTCATCCGTCCACGGCTTGCTGTTGCCGTCCAGCACGACGATCTTGCGGAAGAAGTCGCCGGTGTTTCTCAAAGAGAAGGTTTCCTGTGCCTTCTTTTCCGGCGTGTCTACGTGTAATGCCGACTGGATATACAGTTTGTCATTGCCCACGTTGACCACGAAGTCGATCTTGTATTGCGACGAGCGGCGTCGGCCCTCTATGATTCGCGTCAGTTCTACTATTCCCACGTCTACCGAATATCCCCTGCGGATCAAATCGTTGTAAATCATATTTTCCATCAGGTGCGAACGTTCCTGTTGGCGGAAATTCAACCGCACATTTCTCATTTCTGCCCGTTGTAGAGCGTCACCGACTCCATGTTGTCGAGCGAGAAGCGCCCCAAATCGACCGTGCCGTTTTGAGCGTTGCCCAGTTCGATACCGATGCAGCATATTAGACTAATTGATTACCAATAGTTTGAAACTTAAATGGTATAAAAGTCTGATTTTGCTCCTTTTTCTGCGCTGAACTTTTGCAAAGATAATGCGTTTTTCCGGTACAAGAAAACAAATGAGAAGACTTTGATAAAAAGGTGATTTTTGGGTGCGATTTTGTAAGTCTTTCAATGATATTTACGAAAGATGTTGTAGGGTGTTTCATCTGTTATTATGTTGTGATTATACCGCAGATTATTTCTCCAAGATTGAATACGAAGTGACTTATACCGATTGCTGGCGAAAAGAAAAATCAGTCGGGTAAATCTTCCTTTTCCCTCTGTTTGACTTAACTTTATTGCCCGTGTATATAATAACGGTCATTAAAGTCAAGTTGAGTATCTTTTTCTTTTGGCAAGCCAATAATTATGCGCATTCGTTGGCTATTTCAAAACATATTACTACTTTTGTATTGTAAATATCAATATAGTGAATATAATATCAATATATAGTATTTAATCATCAGTATAGTGATATATAAATATGAAAGATTTGTTTGAATACTCCACTCCTGAGCTAGTACGCATGTTGGGTACTCGTTTTAAGGAATATAGAATGCGGTGCAATCTGACACAAAAAGAAGTGTCGGAACTTTCAGGTGTCGGGCTTACTACCATACACAAGTTTGAAAATGGCACGGCAGGCAACCTTTCATTGTCAACATTTATTCTCTTGTTGAAGGTAGTCGGTCAGATTAATTCTTTAGACGATATTTTGCCGGAATTGCCCGAATCGCCTTATCTTATGCGTGAAAATGAGAAAAAAGCGCAACGAATCAGACACTCTAAATAAGACATACAGATATGATGAAGTCGTTAAAAATAATACTTTGGGAAGAAGAAATTGGTCGTTTGGCTTGGGATGAACGCCGACATCTTTCTTATTTCACATATAATCCCGATTTTATCAGAAAAGGATTGAATATATCCCCTTTGGTTGCACCTGTTGATGGTACCAGAGGGCTGTTGCCTGTTTGGGGTGAAGATGCCAAGATTTACCAGAAGCTTCCGGCATTTGTCGCAGATTCATTGCCTGATGCCTGGGGTAACCAATTGTTTGATTTATGGCGTCAACAGCAAAAAATATCCAATTCAGAGATAAATCCGTTGGATAAGCTCTCGTTTATAGGCAGACGAGGAATGGGTGCGTTAGAATTTGTTCCGGAAACTAACAGGGAGCGAAGAACAGAAAAAATAGATGTTAAGTCGTTGGCAGATTTGGCAGAACGCATTTTTGTAGAAAGGGAGAATGCCCGTATTATGCCGGAGGAGTCCATAACCATGCAATCTTTGTTGACTGTAGGTACATCCGCTGGGGGGCGTCAGCCGAAAGCGATTATTGCGATAAACAGAGAAACAGGAGAGATACGAAGCGGTCAAATTGCAGCTTTGGAAGGATATGACTATTATCTTCTCAAATTTGGTAACTCCGAATATTGTTCGGCAGAATTAGAAATGACTTATTATAAGTTGGCAACTATGGCAGGTATCAATATGATGCCGTCAATGTTATATTCAGTGGATGGAAACAATCATTTTTTAACCAGACGGTTTGATCGTAATGGTGGAAAAAAGATTCATACACAGACTTTGGCTGCCATATATCCCGATGCCGAGAGTTATGAGCAATTGATATCTGTTTGCCGTAAGCTCCGTCTGCCTGATGCGGATTGTCAGGAAGTATTCCGAAGAATGGTCTTCAATATTCTGTCGAATAACACAGATGACCATAACAAGAACTTTTCATTTATTATGAATGAAGATGGTGCCTGGCGTCTTGCTCCTGCATACGATATTACCTACATCATTGACAGGGGCGGTTATTTGCCGAACAAGGAGCATTGCATGTATATTCGAGCCAAACTGTATGACATCACACGCTCGGATGTTATTGAATTTGCCCGTGATAACGGAATTCGTCGTCCCGATGCTATCATCAGAGATGTCGTTTCTTCATTGAAGCAGTTCCGTACAATAGCAGTTGAAAATGGGGTATCGGAGTCGTGGATAGGCAGAGTTGAGTCAACTATCGCCAACCACCTGAAAGCATGGGGCGAATGGGAGTGCGAAGCCGAAGATGCTGCAATGGAAATCGATGAACACACCATCAGCAATATGCGTGTTGAGCAAACTTATAAAGGGAATTACCATCTGCTGGCAAGCATTGATGGCGTAGAAAGGAAATTTGTGATAAATAAAAAGAATGCAGACTTTGCCTATATAGAACAAATTGGTTTGGCAAATCTTACGACTGAGCATTTGAAAACTCTGGTGGAAAGATATTTCAAACTATATTAAGCTATGCTGCCTAAAAGGGAAAATAATTCGTGTAATCATTTGAAACATTAATGCCATGTTTTCTAATATTGATTTTAATTCATCTCATAGGTAAAGGAATGAAAGTTTGAGATATGTCTATTTACGCATCTTTGGAAAATAGCTATAGACGACCAACAAGGATATACAACTTATCAAAATTCAGAAGTATTTACATATTTGAACACTAAGTCATGAAAAATATCAATATAGAAAAGGTTAAGGAAGTATACAACAATACTTGGCGCTCATATACTGAAATGCAGTCTAACTTGCCATGGTTTGAAGATTTCAGACAGGAAGTAGAGACATTGAAAGGTTACCGAGGTAGAGAAATCTTGGAATTGCTGCAAAACGCTGATGATGCAGGTAGTCCGAAAGCCTGTATCTCTCTCAATACTCATTCAAATACCATTACGATAACTAATTTTGGGGAAGGTACAATACCTTTTTCTTTCGAAGGTTTTCGAGCCGTAATGCTTTCAAATCTGAGTCCGAAAGAAAGCAATGGGGAGGAAAGACTCATTGGGGCAAAAGGATTGGGATTCAAGTCTGTTCTTAATTGGGCAGAGAAGATAGAACTGCAGAGTAATAACATAAAGCTTACTTTCGGTACAGAACAAGCCATGTTCAAGTGGAAGGAACTGAAAAAGAGACTCTATATCCAACAAGAAACTATCAAAGACCAGGAAGAAATGGCTGCCCAGCAGGGACGCTGTGTTCCAATCTCTATTTTGAGGTTGCCGGACATTGAGGAAGTGGAAGCGGAAGATGACAGGACCTCGATAGTTTTGCATTATAAGCCTGAAACACAATCATTAATAGATAGTCAACTCAGAAAATTCACACCAGAATCGTTACTATTTCTTCATCATCTCAAGGAACTTGAAATTATAATTGACGATAAAAGAGCTTGCTATACTCTTTCCGGTAAAAGTGAAGAAAAAGGCATCTCTACCGCATCATTGAGCGTAGAATCCGAAATAGAAGGTATCTCCGCCAATGAGAGCCAATGGGCATTGGCACATGACTTTGGCCGTGAATGTGGAAAACGATACGAGGCTGCGGCTGCTATCAATATATTCATGCGCAATATCGCCGAGCAATCGCATTTCCTGTATTGTTTTTTCCCTACTAAGGTTAAAATCGGAATGCCTTGCATACTTCATGCGACACTTGAACTTGATGCCACACGCAACGCCTTGATAGAGGCAAGCAAACTCAACGATAGGATGATGGACAAACTTGCTGGCTGTATTGAAATCCTTTGCGAATATCTCAAACAAAATGAAAACCATATCGACTGGGCTCCTTACCTAATGATGCATCCTCAATCATTTGATGAGAACTATCTTAAAATCCTTAAGAATAATTTATCCCGAAGAGCTAGCGGGAAAAAACTGATTCCTACAATTGGCGGTGAGTATTGCAGCGAAGAAGAAACTTATTATTACACGAACCAAATCTTTAAAGCGGTAAGGGTTAGAGGTAAGGATTTGTTTGCTAAAATGCGTCTTGATGGAGCGCCTACAAGTCTGGTCTGGAGAGAGGATCCTGATATAAAGAGTCATGTGGAGGATTATTGCAATAATGTGTTGAAGGAGGACTATGATGCTTTGGCCGATTTTATTTGTATGCTTTTGGAATACCATAAAATACATTTGGTTGCTGAAAAATACGAAATACTACCTGACCCTGATGGAAACATAATACACCAGAATGTAGGAAGTAAGCCGTCTGATGAAATTTTAGCGCATGTCAACACAGGTGAAAGAATAGACAATATTCCTTCCTTCCGACGACTCAGATATGTATCTCCGAAGCTGATCGCATGTCTTGTTGAGCGATTGGAGATGAAGGGAGATTTGCGAAATCGTGAAGTTGCAAACCGTCTGTCTGCCATTACTATAGTCACAAGCACAGACATCACCGGAGTAACTCGTCTTCTTATACCCAAGGAAAGCGACAAAAATCTCAGCGATGACAATAAACAAGAATTGATGATAAGTCTATTTCGACTGTTCATGTTTCGAATGCAGAGTACTAAGGATGGATTTGTGATATCTAAAGACGTAAGTCCATACATTCTATCGGAGAATGGAGAATGGAAGCGTGCATCTGAATTAGTAATGTCTGACAGAAGATTTCCTGATGGATTCCGCAACATAATAGATAGCGACACATATTATGCACCGGAGCAATGCGCCGCATATCCTGCCTATCTCGAGGGATTGGATCTTTCGAACAGCAAATCGGAGAATGAATGCGACAATAGTGATAAGAGAATCTCTACTCCATCAAACGTACAGAGCTTCCTTAAAGCGCTAGGGGCCAATCTCTATTTTTTGCGCAAAGAGGAGTCGATAACGAATGGCTTGAAGTATGCAGAATATCTATTTCATAAAAAAGAGATTGATGTTTATGCTAAAAACCGTTGTGTGGGTAAAAAAATAATACCAGACATTAATGCGCTGCGTAAGCTTAGTCTTCAATCCCTATTGATACTGCTCGAAAAATCGGATTTTGCAGACAAAATTATCAATGGCGAAAAGTTTCAATGGTTTTATAACGGAACCAAGGAGAAAGAAGTATCACTCAGTTATGTGGCGTTCAAAATCCGCACAGATACTGATGCCGGGATGTTGAAGAATTATTCCATTGAGGAAGATTTTTGGCTTCCCGGATTCAAGAATAAGCATGTACTGAAAATAGATACCTCGGACTATCGAACCAGAGCATTGCTGCATAAATTAGGCGCAAAAAGACGTATGGCAGATTTTGATGCCGAGGAGTTGTATTTGGCGTTGAATCAGATTGGGGAAAACTGGAAGCAAACCCAGAGCACAAATGGAGTAAAAAACATGTATCACGAAATAAAACAGGCGTTAGACCAGAGAGTAGATGCTCGTCCTATTCCCGACAGCTGTCAATTGAATCTGCTCTGTACTATTAATGGCGAATGCAGATTGATGCCGTCGCGCGATATTTTCTACAGCGACAATAAAAGCTTGCCCAAGGCTGTGATGGACAAACTGCCCCTTCTGCTGGCCAACAATCGTGAGGGAGAGGGAAAGATTAGCCAATATTTCGGATGCCGCACTCTTAAGGATCTTTCCACTCGCGTGCTGGAGGAAGAAATCAATGTAAATCTGGATAGGCAATTGGGTGCGCACCTTGAAAAGATCAAGCCCTACCTTCTGGCTTATGCAGTAGAGAAAGCAGGATCTCTTGGCGGGAATCGAGAGGCAAGTGTCAATCCCCAACAGAAAGCTCTCGAAACACTTAGCATCACACCGGTGAAATCATTGTCTTACAGATATGAAATAGAAATGAATGATATGAGACAATATGACAACGGAATAAAACTGAATGAAAACGAGATGCTATATCACAGAGATGCGTCTACTTCACAGAAAAAGCGTCTCGAGAACATCTACCTTAAATCTGTTTGCGAGTCGCTTGAAGAAGCCTTGATAAATCCCCGATTCGTCAACGCTTTGGTGGAAGCTGTATGCATAAGTCTGAGACTTTCGATGGATGAGAATATTCACAAGTTCTATCGCATTATCAAAGCCACTGATAGGGAATTGGAATATCTGCGCACCTCAGAAATCGATCCTGAGCTATGGCAAGGCTGCATTGCTGCCTTCGGTGCGAGCAAAGAAGAAATAGATTTTTGGGAAGAAGTATGCCGTAAGAATGGAAAAGAATTCAACTGTTGGCATGATGACAATCTTGACAGAAACATGTTGGCTGAAATTCTGGGTATTGAAAGAAGCATTGCCACAAAAGAGGCTTTTGAGGCGAATCAGAAACGACTACTGAAAGCTCAACGGGATAAATTGACAGCCGGATATTGCTGGCATATACATAGTCTATCCTTTGGAAATGCAGCGAAGGAAAGATGTTATTTAGCCCGAAAAAGTGACTTTGAGAAGGATGATTGGGTGGAGAATCTTCAGAAAGGCATTTCACATAAACTGGCCCCTGATTATGCAAATATAATAGCCAAAGAATGTCGGGATCGGTTTGACTTCACCCAAGACGCAGATTCGAATGATAATTATCCAGATATATTGGACGATTACAAAAAGCTGATTAGCGAGTGCAACAGTTCTCTATCTCTGAGCGAGGCGCAGAAAAGTATGTTATATTTCCCTGGTCATGTCAAAGAGTTGGAATCATGGCTTCAGGATATATCGAAAGCAAATGAGGAAAAGGAAGAAGCCGACTCTAATCGACTCATTAGTTCTTCTATATTGCCGATGCAGCATACATAGCTGCTTGAATGATAGATTATTGCAAATTAATTGGTAGAAAAGTTGTTTTTGAGCCTCCTAGACTTGTTTTTAAGGCTGTATTACACT
>ERZ773258.2479-NODE-2479-length-11388-cov-3.723374_pt1 | contig 11388 bp, 12 predicted proteins | sample MGYA00511962_ERZ773258 | MGnify/ENA primary metagenome ERZ773258 (study PRJEB29015, sample SAMEA2737755) | human gut metagenome | biome: human gut; feature: human-associated habitat; material: faeces | place: China | collected 2012 ... | reverse complement strand
CCCTCGGCCCCGCCGAAGGCGGACATCATCTCACTGGTGAGGTTTTCCAGGTCCTCGTCGGTGATGCCCATCTTCTGGATCATGTCGTCGATGGGCTTGATGCCCAGCTCCTTGGCGCACTTGAGGCACAGCCCCTCGCTTTTGGTCACGCCGCCCTCGATCTTCTGGATGAAGACCACGGCCACATTCTTATGGCACTTGGTACAAAGTGTAGGCTGCATATCTATTTCAACTCCTTTGGGAAAAAGCGGTATCAGAAGAGGGACGGGCCCTCTCGGAAAAATAATTCTATCTCGAAATTATGAACTGCGTATGAATCCTGCCCCTTTTATTTGATGGAAAATCTGCTGATGAGTTCAAAGGGATTGGTCTTCATGAAAAATTTCAGCAGGTGGGTTTTCGCCACAGTCTCCTCCGGAATCCAGTTGCCCAGGTACTGGATGAGCCAGGCCGCGACAAAGAGGAGGATACAGGCCTTGAGAAGTCCAAAGAGAGCCCCGCCGGTCTTGTTGAGAAAGTGGAGGCCGGGAAGACGTGCCACCAGATCCAGGGCATGGCTGATGAGCTTCCAGACCAGGAGGATGAGGAAGAAGGCGAGCAGGAAAATGATGAGGTAGGCCACTGACTGGGCGATAGCTGCTCCTACAGCAGCGGCGGCGGTAGCGGCCGCCGCTGTCATCCCCTCCTCCACGGCCTTGTTGATGGTGTTGACCAGATCCTCGTAGAATCCCATATCCTTGAGGACGTTGAGGACGTTCTGGAGGGGGAGCCCGCCTTCCGCGCCCGCATCCGTCCCCTCCTCCGGAAGCGCCGGGGAGTGCGCGCCCTGTATCTCAGCGTCCAGCCGCTCCTCAATGGCGGCGGCAAAGCGCGGCTCCAGCGCCTGCGCCACCATGGGGGAGAGGGAGCGTGCGGCGTAGCCGGCCCCTACAAAGGCGACGACCACCGCCAGCAGGCCGCACAGAGACAGAATCAGCCCCCGATAGGCTCCATGGACAGCAAAGATGATCAGAACGATGACAATGATAAGATCAAAGATGAGATAGCTCATAAACAGCGCCCCTCCAGCGGGCGGTTCAGGCGGTTACGGCAGGACATGCTACTGAGGGACATAGAGACGGGCGGTCTCGCTGTCGATGAGCATGGCGGAGCCGTCAGACCGCATCAGGACCGCGCGGGCGCTCTGGGTGCCCTCCAGAGTGTTGTAGAGCGTCAGATCCTGGGTGTAGATGTCAAGACGGTCGGCGGTGAGGACGGCGATATATCTTCCGGCGGCGGAGAGAGAGAGGACCTGCTCCTCCACAGGGAGAGAACGGCTTTCGCCGTCCTCGGCAAGTACGACGAGGTCGGCGGAGGTCCCCGCCCGGTATTTGCCCACCAGGGCCGCCGCAAAGCCGTCTCCCTCCAGAGAAAATTCCTTCAGATAGCGTCCGGTGAAATCAGTGGATGCAGTGCGCTCGCCGGAGGGGGAGACGAGGGCGGCGCCGCTCTCGCCCAGGCACCAGACGCCGCCGCTCCCCCATCGCAGATCCAAAATCACATCATTGCCCAGGGAACAGACGGCGGATGGGGTGGGCTCTGTGGCATGCTCATCCATGGTATAGGAGGACTCGTCCATGGAATAGAAGGAGAGCCGGCTCTCAAAATTGCCGTCCTCCAGTCCTATGGTGAGGACGGCCAGGGTTTTGGAATCGGGGGAGACCGCCGCGTCCATGATAAAGCTGCTGGACAGGGCCAGGCGCATGATCGAAGCGCCGGAGGGATCGTATACCGTGACGGATCCCTTATAGCCGTTTTGCTCGGCTGTGACAGCCGCATAGCCCGCGGAATTGACGGTGGCTGAGAGCAGGGAGAGGTCGTCATCCAGCGTTAAATCCCAGGCAAGGGCCCGATCGGAAAAGGCAAAGAGGTACTGTCCTCCCGCGTCATAGACCAGGGCGCGGCTGCCCTCGCTGTCCGCCGCCGGATGTTCCAGAGAGACCGTTTCGTCCACATAGACCGAGCCGCTCCCGGAATAGAGCCGGATGGTATTTTCAGTACAGACCAGAAGGTCGCTGCCCACCGGGGTGAAGCGGTTGGTATTGCCTCCGTCATAAGAGAAGGACTCCGCCTGGCCGTTGTCGCTCCGCTCCAGAGAGCGGTAGGAGAACCAGCGCCTGACAGCATCGAAATTCAGTTTGTCGTAGTTGAGCACCAGAAAGACGGCTCCCAGCACCAGCGCCAGGGTGACCAGAAAGGCCAGAAAGCGCAGAAGGAGGCCGGGCCTTTTCCGGCGTGAGGCTTGTTCATCTCGATTCAAAGGATGTCCTCCCGATACCAGAGCTTTGTCATGTACAGCCCGCCGGCTGGCACCGTTGGCCCTGCGGCGGTGCGGTTTTTGCCCGCCAGAATCTCACTGACCGCCTCGGGCGGAAATTTGCCGTCGGCGGCATAGACGCAGGTGCCGACCATGGCGCGCACCATATTATAGAGGAAGCCGTTGGCGCAGACCCTGCACGCAATCAGATCCCCCGTGCGGGAGATGTCAAAGTAGTATACCGTCCGTACGGTGGTTTTGGTCTCTGTGCCCACCGAGCGCACGGCGGCAAAGTCGTGGGTGCCGACAAAGCGGTCGGCGGCAGCCTGCATCACGGCCTCATCCAGGCGCTTGGGGTAAAACCAAGCGCGATTGACATAAAATGCATTGCCCAGACGGCTGTTGTAGATGCGGTAAGTGTACTCCTTTTTCAAACAGGAGCCGATGGCGTTAAAGTCCTCGGGCACCTCAGTGGCCTTGACCACTACGATGTCGTCGGGCAGCCGCGTGTTGACCGCCAGGGGAATGCGGTCGCAGGGGATTGTGGAGGTGGTGCGGAAGTTGGCCACATAGACCTCGGCGTGGACGCCGGCGTCTGTGCGCCCGGCGCCGGTGCACTTCACCGGGTGGCACACTATGGTAGCCAGGGCCCTCTCCAGTGTTTCCGCTACGGTCACAGCGTTTTTCTGAACCTGCCAGCCGTGATAAGCCGTTCCCACATACATCAGTTTTAAGGCAATGTTTCGCATAACGTCCCAATCCCATTTTTGTAGATATCAGAATTATAGCATAGATTCCACAGGCGGCAAGACAGAAATTTTATTTCAGGGATAAATGGAAAAATAGAGGACAGAAAAGATAGCCCATCTTTTCTGTCCTCTCATTTTGGCGGAGTAGGAGGGATTCGAATTAGAAATTAACGTTTTTTCTTAGTAAATAAACGTAAAATACCGCTTATTCTCCAGCTTTTAATATTAGAAGATTCAATAACTGTAAAGGGTAGTAAAGCCTGGATTGTCGGCTAAAGGGTATTTTGAAGGGTCAAGCCCTGGGCGCTATGCCTGGGGCTTTTCTTTTTCTGGCCCCTCAGAAGCTGCAGAAGCGGCGTTGTCCCGCTCTATAGTCTCAGATATGGCACGGTTTACAAAGCCGTTCACGCTTTCACCACGGGCCTCCGCGTGGGCTTTTATGGTGTCTAGATTGCCTTTCGGCATGGTAAGCCCGAAGCGGTCATATTTGTTTTTCACATACTTTGTAACCGCCTTTTGCTGGGCCTTTGATACTGCCACGGTGTTTCCCTCCTTTCTGGGGGCACGGCAAGTGCCGACACTTCCTCCATTATAGCTTTATTATATGCCAAACGCCTATTAGTGTCAATATAAATAATGCATAATATATTAATGCTAATATTGGTTGTTCTGCCCATTGATATATTAACGCCAATATAGTATAATTTATACTGTCAAGAGGGAGAAGGCCACTGGGAACCCGCCACGCCGTTGAAATAGACGAAACCGCCGCAGTACCGGGGCCCACACCTAAGACGCGAACCTTGACAACCGAATATCCGACACCGTATAATCAGGACAAGGAGTGATGATGATGCTGGATGAAAAAGACTTACAGGCAATCGCTCAGTTGATGGCCCAGCAGAAGAAAGAAATCATGGGTGAAGTTAAATTTTTACTTGATACCGAGGTAAAAACACAATTCAACCTTCTGGCCGAAGGAATCCAGGACATTCAAGAAAAGCTGGTTCCACGCTCCCGCGTGGATGACTTGGAGGACGAAGTCAAGTTCCTGAAATCCATAGTCCGCCAGATGAGCGAAGACTTGCAGAAGCTCAAAAAGGCCAACTGAACAACTGATACATAGCAGACGGTGCCGGTATTCGGTGCCGTCTGTTTTATTATGGAAAGGAGCGAGCGATGAGTACGAATGAGCTGACTGAGAAGATCCGCACACTCCGTGAGCTGCAAGCCCTGATTGAGGAGGCCCAGGCAGAGGCCGAGGGAATCAAGGACGCTATCAAGGCCCACATGGGCGCTTCTGAGGAGCTGCGGGCAGGGGAATACAAAGTGACATGGAAGCCCGTCACATCCTCCAGGCTGGACGCTGCGGCCCTGAGAGTGGCCTTGCCGGAGGTAGCGGCCCGCTTCACCTGCACCAGCATGACCCGGCGATTCACCGTGGCATGAGAAAGGCCCCCATATCCCAGCCGACCAAAGCAAGAGGATATGAGAGCCCACACAACCACCCGGAGGAGGTCAAAGACATTGTACCACGGCCCCCTCCAGAAATGCAAGATAGGGGGAGAGAAAAACATGAAGTATCCAATGCAGATGCTGGACAATGCCCAGTATCGTCTCACCTGTGCCATCCGCCTGATAGATGCGGTTCAGGTATGTATGGAATCTGGAACCAGAGTGATGGAGGAGTGCGCCGAGGCCCTTTACGGGGCAAACAATTACCTGTGGTCGCTCAACCATGAGATGCGGGAAGCGATCGATTCAATATTGGAAGACCGGAGCAACAGTAACGGGGAGAAAGTGCATGAAGGGCAGGGGGAATTTGACCAGCAGGGGGAAGAGACTTCCAATAGAGCACTTTCTGAAGAAGGGGGGGGAGAGCTCATTTAGGGGGCTTTGTGTGGTGTCGGTGGCCTTCTTACCAGCTAAGAGACAAGGGAAGCCTACTTTTCCACTCTTCCCGCGCGTACCGCCGGATTGCCCGCTGGTATTCCTTCCTTACCCCACCAAGAGAAAAGCTTGGAACTGTAATAGTTCCAAGCTTTTCTCTGTATTTCAGGAGGGCGTTTTCCCTTTGCAAATCCTCCCGATTCTCTCGAATTGAAAGACCAGCAGGACAACACCAGCCGCAAGTGAAATACACTGCGCCAGTACAACGACTGCCGGTGCCGAAAACGCCGGATCCAATTTTCCAAGGGTAAGCGGGTATTCCGTAAAGAAGCTTCCATCCCAGAGCCCCAGGGCCTCCGGCAGGGGAAGGGCCGAGCAGACAAACGGGGCCAGCATCCACACATAGAGCAGCCGAGGCTGCAGGCGGCCCAGCGCCCAGCCGCTGCCCAAAGCAAATATTAAGGGCGGAGCCAGAGTGAGCAGGGTGGGGAAGAGCAGAGAGCTCCAGCCGTACCAGTGAAACATCCGGCTATAAAATGCAACTGCCAGGAGCACAACTGCGAAGGAGAGAAGGGCGGTCCCTGCCAAAGCAGAACAGCATCGTACCAACCCATAGACTGATGGTTTGAAGGGCGTCGCAGAGGTCAGCACAGCCCTGCGTTCTTCTGCACTGGATGTAAAAAAGGTCAGGAAGAACAGGGCTCCAAGCCATAACAGGGGCAGCATTTGGCTAAGATAATCACCAAAGCTCCAGGGAGAGAAGGGGGCGGTGTGGGATACCCCTAAGACGGTTACGCCATTCAGCACCTGCCAGCCATAGAACAGAATGACCAGCAGAAGGCCAAAGAAGAACTTGTTCCATAACAGCCGCCTGCACTCGTATCCAAATATCTTACGCAAGGTTCAGCGCCTCCTCCGTCAGCCCGCAGGCATCTAAAAAGTCTTGGTAGGTCAGGTAGGGATACGTCCAATCCAATTCCCGGTTGAATAGGTTGCATAGAAGCTGATCCATGCGCTCCTCACCGCCCACCAATTCCTCAGCTTTTAGAATTTTCAGCGGCATTTCACAGTATTGCCGTACATAGGTCAGGCTGCCCGTGATCTCCAGCTGCTTGTCTGCCGGCAGTGCGGCCAGACAGTCCGGGTTTCGAACATAGAAGTTCAAATAATAATCGTCCATCGCCTGCTGCCACTGTTCCACATAGTGCTCCTGGGCGTAGTCCTCGCCGTAGAGCTCCTTGACAATGCGGTAGGTGGTATAGACGGTCAGCCCCTCTGCCGACCAGGGGCTGGTTCCGTCCGCTGTATCAAACATATTGCCAAGGCCCCACCACTGATGGACCAGCTCATGGATCATCACTTCACCGGCGATAGCGCCTTTGCGGCTGTCATCCAGGTTGGCAGCGGTGAAATCCGCCTCATCCAGCAGGCTGGCTCCACCTGTGGCGTAGCCTCCGCCGGTAACACGGCTTTGAATGAGCTTCAGCGTGCCGTCTGCACAGAAAGACAGGGAGCCATAGTGCTCTGTACAGTAGTCTACTACAGCCTTTACGGCATTGACCGCCCCGGCGGACTCCATCACGGCCTGGTGCTTGCGGCCATAGTAGAACTGGATGGTAATGCCGCCGGCTTCGATATCCTGCCGGATGTAGTCTCCGGCGTAGAGAATGCCTCCGACGCTGTCGTCTTCGTAACGCCAGGTTGCGGTTCCATCCTTGTGCTCGGCTATGATTTCTGCCTCACCGCTTCCAAAGGGGATAACAGTCATGGAACCGGGCAGGGTGATCTCGAAGGTTGAAGCGTATGTTCCCTCTTCAGGCATCACATTCAGCAGGCGGGGTGACAGGGCCGCATTTTCCAGGCAGAGATACTCAGTGCTGATTTCTTTTCCGCCCTGCATGGAGGAGAGGCTGCGGCTCTCCTGGGGGAAGCCGCCGTACTCCACCGACAATTCCACATCCTCATCCGAAGGGATTACGGCCTGCAGCATGGCCTCATTGTATTCCTGGTAGTCCCCCAGCGAGAAGGGCACGTCCACTCCGTTGGCGCGGACGGAAGAGATGGTGTAACCGGGTGTGATACCGAAGGCCACCGTCTGCTCCCGGCCGGAGGTGTTCTTGAAGTGGTAGGCGGCCTGGCCGGTAACGGTACCGGCGGCGGTGTCAGGGAATACCTGCGCGGTACGGTGGGAACAGACAACGCCCTCCAGATAGGGCAGTTCAGAGAAGGACATCACCATTTGATCCGGGTTGCTGTGATCTACAATAGGCTGGGCGGCGTAGGCCGTGCCGGAACAGGCCAGCAGGAGCAGGGCGAGAGCCGGGCGGTAGACGCGCCGGACGCTGCGGGTCAGAGATCCGAGGATCCCCTTCCCATACTGCCGGATACAGAGATAGGAGAGTGTCCAGAGCCCGGTCATGGCAGTCAGCCACGTCAGGCGCATATAGGCCACGGAGCGGAAGATACGGAAGTTGGAAAAGTCATCGGACAGCGCCCACACGCAGGGATTCAGCCAGCATAGCTGCCAGCTGTCTGACCAGACGGTCAGGCTCAATCCGGCAAAGGCGGCGAAGAGCACCAGAGAAAGGTCCGCTCTCCGGGTGAATTGGTAGGCCGCGGCAGCGGCCAGGATGGCCAAGGGCAGGGCAAGGCCCATGAACAGCAAATAGGCCAGAATATAGTCCACGCTGCCAAAGACGGATCCAATAAGCGCCCGACTGACGGGGAGCCAGACCAGCATGGTAAGACACAGAGCAATCAGCGCCGCCGTCAGCAGGGCCAGCAGCCGAACCAAGGCCATGTGCAGCGGAGAGGCCACTGCGTCCATCAGCATATTCACCCGGTTTCGATTGACCCGGTCCAGTTCAAATACTGTGAGCAGGCCGAACAGGATACCGCCCCCCACGCCCCCGGCGATAGCCGGATCAGCGAGATACATGGAGAGCATGGTGGCGGCGGTGGCCGGTTTGTAGAAAATCAAGCCCGCCAGAGGGGAGAGGACGGCCAGCAGCGACACCAGCCAAGTCAAGCGGCTCTGCAGGAGCCGGCGCAATTCCAGGGAAAAGAGACGGACCGCTTTCATTGGGCTGCCTCCTTGGAAATGAGATAGAGATAGGCGTCCTCAAGCGAGGGTTCCTCAAGACTGGCATAGGGCGGGAGGACGTCCGCAACCGCCCGGCACCGGATGCCCTGGCTGGTATTGACACGGGCCGTGATATGAAGTCCCTGATCCTGGGGGGCGTCTTGCGCCCAAAAGACTCCCACATGGCCTGCGGCAGCCTGAATCAATTGGGCCGGCGTGCCTGTAAACAGGATCTTGCCGTGGTCGATGACTACGATCTGATCGCATACCGACTGCACATCCTCGATGATGTGGGTGGAGAGCAGCACCAGACGATCCTGCGCGGTGCGGGAGAAGAGGTTGCGAAAGCGGATGCGCTCCTCCGGATCCAGCCCCACCGTGGGCTCGTCGAAGATCAGGAGGAACGGATTTCCCAGCAGAGCCTGGGCGATTCCCACACGCTGGCGCTGTCCGCCGGAGAGGGTGCGGATCTTGGACTTTGCCTTTTCCTCCAGATTGACAGCCCGGATCGCCTCTTGAACAGCGGACTTGGGATCGCGCAGTCCCTTCAAGGCGGCCATATAGTCCAGAAACTGCGCCGCAGTGAGTTCGTCGAACAGGCCGAAGGACTGGGGCAGATAACCCAGACGGGATTTCAACAGCCGCTCTGCTTGTTCCAGTGGGCGGCCGTCTATCAGAATTGTGCCTTGGGTGGGCGTCAGAGCGGCGACCAGGAGCTTCATCAGGGTGGACTTTCCCGCGCCGTTTGGGCCAAGCAGTCCGACCAGGCTGGGCGCTTTTAACGAGAGGCTCAAATGCTGCAGTGCCTGTTTGCCATTGGGATAGGTCATGCTCAGATTTTGAAGTTCGATCTGCATGGGTTGGTATCCTTTCTGTTTGGATTTCAGAGCAAGGATACCGACTGTACATGGAGCCGATTTGTAGAAACGATGTGTTTTACATGAAGAGAAAGGCGTATACTTGAAACGAAATCCAAGTATACGCCTGCAGCGGCCTGAATTCTATTTGAAATCGCCGAAATGAACGGTAGCTTTTACCCCTTCTGCTGTATTTTCAATAGAGCAGGAGGCGCCATGCCGCTCCAGAATGATCCGTACCAGATATAGGCCCAATCCGCTTCCACCGGTACTGCGGTTCCGGGAGGCCTCCTCACGGTAGAAGGCCTCAAACAGGTGGGGCAGGGCCTCCGCACCGATATGAGTTCCCGTATTTTCCACTGTGAGGGCGGTGCGGCCCTGCATCATGCCGCACCACACCCGGATCTCCGCCCCCTCCGGGGAGTAGAGAGACGCATTGGAGAGCAGATTGCCGATGGCCTTACCCAGCAAAGAGGTATCTCCTGTCACGGTGATGCCCGGCGTCAGCGTGGATACCAGACGCTGCCCGCGCTGCTCCATCAGTTCGGCGTCCAGGGTCAGCTGATGCACCAGAAGAGTGGACAGCTCTACAGGTTCCCGGCGGACGTCCGCACCCCTGGTTTCCACGCGGGAAACAGCCAGCATCTCCTGAATCAGATTTTCCATCCGGGCTGTGACCTGGAGAGAGCGGAGTAGGTACCTGTCCCGGTCCTGGTATACATCCACTCCCTCCAGCATGCCGGCCAGCTGTCCCTTCAAGATGGTGACCGGCGTTTTCAGCTCGTGGGAGGCGGCGGAGAAAAAGGCCATTCGCTGGCGGTCCAGTTCCCGCTCCTGTTCCACCTCTCCCCGCAGTGCGTGGTTGGCGGCCTCCAGCTCCTTCAGAGCGGCGGAGAGCTGCCGGGCCATTTGATCCAGACTGCGGCCTAGGGCGCCGATCTCATCCCGGCGCTGTTCCCTGCACGCCCAGTTAAAGTCCAGCTCCGCCATTTTGCCCGCGATGCCGCTGAGCCGGACGATCGGCCGGGTGATGTACCGGGAATAGACCAGAGCGCACAACAGGGAGAAGGCCAGCAGCACCAGCAACAGCCACGGTGCCATCTGGATCAGCGCCCGAACCGCCAGATTTTCGCTCTCCACCCGAGGCGTGACATAGAGAGAATAGATCTCCTCCCGATCGGCAAACAGCACGTCGGTCATGATCATGCTCTCCCCGGACATTGTGACGGTCACGGCGCTGTATGTCCCGATTTGCCCTGTTGCATAGGCGACGGTGGAATCTTCGCCGGCGGCAGCCGTGCCGCCGGCGTCGCTAACAGCCCAGTCCATGCTCTCGTATAGGGATTGGGTCAGCTGGGAGCCCGCCGTGCCAACGATCTGCCCGTCTGGCCCCACCAGAATAGCGTCCGCCCCTGAGGAGCGGATAAACGCATCCAACAGCGGCCCGCAGTCTTCAAAGGAAGCGTCCGCCAGCCTGGCTGTAAAGACATCGACCTGCCTCGTGAGGTCGTCGTTGACCACTGCGGTGTAGGTGCTGGGGGTGGCATAGGCGATCAGGCCGAAGGTAATGCCGCCGGCGCAGAGCAGGATGAGGGCGGTTATGAGAAAGACGCGGGCGGTCAAGCTCTCACCGACTTTCTTTCGCAGCACGATATCCGACCCCTCTCACAGTCTCGATATAGTCCCGCCCCAGCTTGTGCCGGAGGTTTTTGATGTGACTGTCAACCACCCGCTCGTCCCCGTAAAAATCATAGCCCCAGAGTTTGGAGAGCAGCATTTCTCTGGTAAACACACGCCCGGGGGAAGACAGAAAGGTATGCAGCAGTTCAAACTCCCGTGCGGTCAGTTCGAGGGGGCGGCCCTCTAAAATAGTTTCCCTGTCATCCGGATGGAGCGTCAAATCCCGGTAGCGCAGGCAGGTTCCTTCCCCCGATGCGCCCCTTCGGCGGAGGATCACCCGAATCTTCTCCAGCAGGACGGGCATGGAAAACGGCTTGGTCACATAGTCGTCAATGTCCATGCCAAAGCCCCGGAGCTGCTGCTCCTCCCCGTCCAGGGCTGTAAGCATCAGAATGGGGACTTGGGACTGCTGGCGGAGCACTTCACAGACTCCGAAACCATCAATTTTGGGCAGCATGATGTCCAGCAGAACCAGGTCAAAGGCCTGGGCCTGAAACAGGCCCAGGGCAGCCACGCCGTCGCCTGCAACGGCAGTCTCATATCCGGCATCCCGGAGATAGGCGCACAGCAGCTCCTGAATATCCGGCTCGTCTTCTGCAATCAAAATCTTCTTCATCAGCGATCACCTTGCCGGAGTATACCATAGGATTGTGAATTTTTTGTGGAGAAGCGCTGCTTGCAGGTGTGCAAATATCCGGCCTTACCCTGATGCATTGGGGATTAGGTCCTGTATGAAAAAAATCAAAACGCCCAAACGGCGGATCTATTTCCGCCATACAGCGTAAAAAATTCTTGAAATACACAACGTATTCCTGCGAATTTTTGCCTTGTCTG
>ERZ773258.2476-NODE-2476-length-11405-cov-18.983084_pt1 | contig 11405 bp, 5 predicted proteins | sample MGYA00511962_ERZ773258 | MGnify/ENA primary metagenome ERZ773258 (study PRJEB29015, sample SAMEA2737755) | human gut metagenome | biome: human gut; feature: human-associated habitat; material: faeces | place: China | collected 2012 ... | reverse complement strand
CCCTTGTAGGCGGTCGTCCACGTCAGGTTGCGGTTTGTCACGCTCGCCGTCGTGCTGGGCACAACCGTCACAGGCGTGTAGTTCGACACCACCGTCGCGCTGGAGCGCTGGGTGATGGACTGCCCATCAGCGGAGGTAATGGTGACTTCCAGCAGATAGGTGCCTGCCACCGTCGGCTGATAGTTGACGGAGATGCGGCCCGTTGCGGTTTCCGTGCGGTTGCTGTTGACAACCACCGTCGTGCCGCGGTAGACCTTGAAGTTCACGTTGTAGTTCGGCCGGCCGCCCGCGAAGGTGATATCCCACGCAAGCGTCTCGTAGTTGTTCAGCTTCGAGGCGCTGGGCTGCACGCTGGCAATCGTCAGCGGCGCGTAGCCGACGGTGATGTTGTAGACGATCAGGATGTCGGGATAGCGCTTGGAGGTAATCAGCAGCGTCGCGTAGCCGTTGTTGACACCGGTAATCACGTTGTCGCGCAGGGAAATCGCGCTGTTGGTGTTGGCAATTTCGATGTTCGCCACGTCGCCCGCCTCGGTGTAGATGCCGTGGTCAAGCGTGAAGTTTTCGCCCACGCGGATGGTCTTGTTGACGACCTTGCTCACCGGCGCGGGGGCAACGAAGTTCATCTCGTTCAGCGTCGCGGGGGCAGCGTACATCGCCGTCGTCGCGCCGAGGGAGTCGCGAACTTCCATCTGCATGGCGTACTTCTGGGAGTTAATCAGGTTGATGTAGTTTTCCGTCAGGGTGAGGGTGAAGGTGGTCGTCATGCTGGTCTTACCGGCGGGCAGCGAGGTGTAGCCGTCGGAGAAGTCCTTCAGGACGATGGGGCTGCCGCCGCTCAGGCTGACGAGGCTGTACTTGAAGGTGTACGAGCCGCTGCCGCCGGAGACGATCGCGCTCCACGAGAACACATCGCCCACATAGCCGCCGGAAATATCCTGCCCCGCGGAGAGGTTCACCGCGCTTAAGCCCTCCAGCGTCAACGAGCCGGATTCAGGCTGGGACATGACGTTCGACCACGGGCCGTAGCAAATGGTGCCGTTGGAGAACACGCGCACCGGGCGAACCTTGTAGTAGTAGGTCGTGCCGGCGACGAGGTTCTTGGCGACATAGGTCGTGCCTTCGGTTTCGCCAATCTTGGTGTACAGGCCGTCCATGGTGGTGGAACTGTACACATAGTACTTGTTCGCGCCCAGCACGGTGGTATCCCAGTCAATGGTCTGCTCCTGCTTGCCGGTGTTGCGCACCGCGCACAGGTTCACAGAGCCAAGCGCCGTGAAGTACACGCGCTCGCTGGAGAGGGAGAAGCAGTTGTAGCTGCCCACGGGGCGCATGGAGTAGATGAAGTAGTAGTACACTTCACCCAGGTTGATGCTCGCGTCCACGAAGGAAGTCACCGCGCCGGTCTTTGCCAGCAGGGTGTAGCTGCCGCTCGCGCCCGTCTTGCGGTAGATGATGTACCCCGTCGCGCCGGAGGATGCCGGCCAGGACAGCAGGGCGTTGTTGCCGCTCTGCACCACGGTCAGTTCCGGGCGATCCATGGGCGTGCCGCAGCCGACGTTGGAGTATTCAGAGTAGAACTTTTCGCCGGAGGAGAACACGCGCACCGCGCGGACGCGGAAGTAGTAGCCCGTCGCCTTCTTCAGACCGGTGGCGTTGCACAGCGTGCCGGTCAGGTCAGTGCGCACGGTGGTGAAGCCGCTCGTCGCATTGGTGGACATCTGCACTTCGTAGGTCTGCGCGCCGGAGACGCTCGACCAGTTCAGGCGGATGGTATCCGCGCCCAAGCCGCGCGGGTCTTGCAGCTTCGGCTTGGCAAGCGTCATGTAGGACAGCGTCTGCGAATCAGGGCTGTACACATACTTCGCCTGCTCGCCGTCGTAGGACACGTTCACCGCGCGCACGCGGTAGTACACCGCCTGACCGGGGGTCACGTTCGTATCCTCATAGTACAGGCGGTTGTTCGGCACAGAGCCGAGCAGCGTGTAGCTATCTTCGCCGCCGCGCTTGCGGTACACGTCGTACTGCGTCGCAAAGGCGACAGAACCCCAGCCGATGCGCACGCTCGTTTCGGACAGCGTCGTGCCGATGAGGTCCGTCGGCTGGAGCAGCACCAGCTCGCGGTAGGGATCGGGGCCGTTCACGTCGTCCGACGGCAGGATGCTGATGTCGTCATCCATATCCGGCAGAACGATGTCGTCCTCGTTCACAGGAGCCTGCGTCGGTTCGTCGGGCGTCTGCACCTCGTCCGACGCCACATCCGACACTTCGTTCATGATTTCGCCCTGTGCGCCGTCCAGCGTTTCGCCGAATGCCACGCAGGAGAGCATCATGCAGAGCACCAGGAATACAGAAACCAGTCGTTTCATGGTCTGCGTCACTCCTTTTATCTGTTGGGGGAAATGGTATATGCCTTCCAGCAAATACGACGAATGAGCTGCCGATTCTGTTTCCAGCAATCTGGGCAACTTTCCTCTTATTCGCCGGGATGAGCCTAAAAAGTTGAATCGCAGGAAAGTTTCTCCTGCTTACGGCGATTTTTGCGCCGTTTCCTTTGCGCGCTGCTGCCACACGGCGCGCTGCTGATTTTCCACCTGCGCCCGATACGTCTCGTAATCCGGCAACAGCTGCTCGCGCTGAAGATGGTCAAGCTGCGTCCACTCGCGCGTGAAGGCGACATACGCCGGAATCATGCGTTCCGCCGTGTCATAGCCCACAACGCGCCCCTGATGCAGCCACATCACCCGGTCGCAGAAGTTCAGCATCTGCCACGGCGCGTGGGTGACGAAGAAAATCGTCTTGCCCTCCGCCCGGAAATGCCGCATCCGCGCCATGCACTTCTCCGCGAAGCTCGCGTCGCCCACGCTCAGCGCCTCATCCACAATCAGGATTTCGGGGTTCATGTGGGCGGAAATGGCGAATCCCAGCCGGGAGCGCATTCCGCTGGAATACGTCCGCAGGGGCTGGTCGATGTACACGCCAACATCCGCAAAATCAATAATCTGCTGCTGGATTTGGGCGATTTCGCGCTTCTCCATGCCCATCAGCATACACTTATAGGCAATGTTCTCGCGCCCAGTCAGCTGATCATTCATGCCGATGTTCGCCGCCAGCATACTGACCGTGCCGCTGACCTCGCAGAGCCCCAAATCCGGCTGGGTGATGCCCGCGATGATACGCGCCAGCGTCGATTTGCCGGAGCCGTTCAGCCCCGCCAGCCCGACGATTTCGCCGCGGTGGAAGTCCTGCGTCACGCCGCGGAGCGCCGGAAATTTCTTTACGTTCGCCCGAAGCCCCAGCAGCGCCTTCAGGCGGTCTTTTTCCTCGCCGTACAGGTCGTAGACCTTCGTCAGTTCCCTGCAGCGGACGATTACATCCGCCAAGCGCATCGCCCCCTTTCTGCGCGATTTCTTCCTATTAAATGGCGCTGATTACAGCTGGTCGATGAAGCGGTTTCGCAGCCGCATATGCAGCGTGCAGCCCGCCGCCAACAGCGCCAGCGCCGCCAGCCAGAAGTACGCCCCCTGCCCCGGCGATGACCAGAAGCCTTCGCCATACAGCAGGCACTTGCGGTAGCCCTCGATGATGTAAACCAGCGGGTTCAGCCGCATCACGCGCTGCAAGCCCGGCGACAGCCCGTCAATCGCCCACACGACGCTGGAAACATAGAACAGCAGGCGCATCAGCGGCTGAAGCAGCTCGCCGAAATCGCGAAAGACCGCCGTCAGGCTGCTCGTCAGCAGCGCCGCGCCGATCAGCAGCACCCACGAAGCCGCGAGGTAATACGCCAATTCCAGATAGTGCCACGTCACCGGCACGCCGCCAAGGAGCAGCGCAATCAGCAGAATCGTCATCGTCCACAAATGCTCGTAGTACGCGCGCACAACCGCCTTCATCGGGATGATGGAGAGCGGAATGCGCACGTTGCGGATGATAGACGCGGCCTGCTGGATGGACGCGGACGCGCCGAGAATGGCGGAGTTGAGCGCCAGCCACGGCATCATGCCGCACATCAGCCACAGGTGATACGGGAATCCGTTTTTTTCCTGCGTTCCCAGCCCGACGGAAAAGACGAACCAGTAAATGAGGATTTGCAGCAGCGGGCTGAGCAAGTCCCACCAGCGCCCCAGCAGCATCCCCGCCCGCCGCGAGCGGTTCTCGTAGAGCGTCAGGCGCACGGTTCGCCGCAGATTTCGGATGATTTCGCCCAGCGCCGTGCCAACCGCGTGTATCATCCGCCTGCCGCCTCCGCCAGCCCGTTCCGCTGAAGAAAATCGCGGAAAACGCGCATTCTTTCCGGGTACGCCTTGTTGAAATCGGTGTAGTCCGCCAAGTCGTAGTAGTATTCCAGCGGCTTTTCCAGCCGGAAATCCTCCATCGGCAGCGTCGGCAGACGGAACAGGCGGGTCATTTCGTCCATGCGGCTGTCCACCACCATCGTCAGCGCCGGAATGCCGCTCGTGATGGCAATCACGTTCCCGTGGAAGCGGCTGCCGAGGGAAAAGTCGTACTGCCTGACCCATGCCAGCCAATCCTCAATGTGGAAGAAAACGTGCATTTGCCGCTTCAGCCAGTCCTGCAAATAGCGGAACTGGTACTCGTCGCCGCAGCAGTTTTCCGGCGTCAGCGGGAATGCGTTCTGCTCCACAAAGCCGAGATCGCGGTTCGCGCAGAAGGTCAAAAACTGCCGTTCCGGGTCGGACAGCGTGCCGTAGAAAGTGCGGAAGTTGCAGCACGCGCGCATGGCGGGGTCGAACGGTTTCTTCTCCACGCGAAACTTCTCGTTCATTCCCTGATACAGGCTGGGACAGCCGATAATGCGGAAGTTGACGATGCCGTTCTTCTCCAGCACCGCCGCGGTGTACTCGCCGCGAACGCCCAGCACAGCGCGCTCCGCCATCGTCCGCAGGAGCTTGACCGTATCCGGGTGGAGCGTGATGTCCACATTGCGCGCCATGCTCTGCACCCCCACGCTGATTGGAACCAGCGGTTTATCGCCGATTCGCTTCAGCATCGTCCAAACGTGCGGGTACGTCTGATTCGGGGTCAGCCAGATCAGCTCGGTCGTGATGTAGTGGGTGATGTCCGCCCGGTCGCGGAACGTGTCCGACGTAACATCCCACAGCGGAATCATCACGGGGTGAAAGATGTCCTTCAGCGCCCGGATAAACACGAGATTTCCCGTATTGTTCCCCAGAAAAAAGAAGCGTTTTGCCCACTCATGCTTCTCAAACGACACCCGATCATTCCAAAACAATCCAACCGCCATCCGCTTCCTCCTTCCTTGTGACGTGGGGAGACGCTGGGGCGTTGCCCCAGACCCTACCAGAGGCTTTGCCTCTGGACTCCACAAGGGGCAATTGCCCCTTGACCCCTTTTCGCGATTGAGTTGGTGACAACTGCATAATTTACCCGCGTGTTTATTGGAGGAACGAAGAGCATTGCTCATTGCTAATTGCTCATTCGTTTCATCCGCTTGCGCAGCTTCTTCCGAAACGTTTCGCGGTCGAACAGCAGGAAGCCAATCGTCCGCTTCACCAGCCCGGTCTGCTCCGGGATGAAGCCAATCATGCGGCTCGGCGCGTCCGCCGCGCCCATCTCGTGCGCCGCAACCGCCGCTTCCGCCGACTGGTCGCGCACCAGCGTCCGCAAATCCAGCGCGTTCTCCCCCGCGAACACCACATCCTCGAACGGGATGTTCCGCAGCAGCTCCGCGTCCGCTTCGGGCAGCTGCCGCAGCGCCCCCTCGAAGGGCAGCGACATTGCCAGCTGCACGCCGGGATTGTCAAGCGACTGCATCACGCACGTTCCGGCGAAGGTATCGCGGAAGTCGCGCACGAACCGCAGCGCGTGATGCTGGACGCAGGTTGACAGGAAATGCGCGGCTTCATTGCGCCCCTCCTGCGCGTACACCGGGACGACACGCTCATTCTGCCGCTCGAAGCCCACGCAGGGCGCTTCGTCGGAGGACAGCAGGAACTCGCGGAACGCGCCGGACATGGCGGGCGGCATCGGATAGAAGCAGTGTACGGGGAAATCATAGGCGGCAGACAAGCGCTCGCTGTTCCGCCCGTCCGCATGAACGTAGTAGACCGGAACCGCGCGCTGCGTCATCTGGCAGAGCGCCGCCTGCAAGCGCCCGCTGTACCCCATATCAAAGCACGCCGCGCCTTCCGGCAGCTTTTCCTCATAATACGCCCGCGCCGCGCTGTATGCCGCCTGATGACGGCAGCCGTCGTAGAGCTTGTCGCGGAAGAAGCGCAGAAACGATTCCCAGCGCGTTTTCTCCTGAAACGGCGATTGCCACGGGAAACCCGCCGCCTCCGCCTGATGGCGCAGTTCGCTTTCCGGCGCGTCAAGCGTGCAGAAGGACAGCAGCTTCAGTGCCTTTTCGGGCGTGTAGACCGCCCAGCGCACCGGCAGCGCCGCCCAGTCGGTCGGATTCGCCATCAGCGCGGGCAGCAAGCACCGTCGCGACGCGGGAATGTAGTCTGTTTCGACAGCATCCGCGTCCGTGCGCAGCAGCTCGACTGCCTGCCGCAGCAGCGCGCCATCCCGCGCGAGGAACACCAGCCGCTTCACGCCATCCGCCCGACAGCGGCACAGCAGCCACTTCGCCAGCGCCAGCAGGTGTGTGCCGACGGCGTAGTACCCCAGCCGGGACGGATACGCCGCAAACGCGGAATCCGCCGTCGCGGGGGCATAGCCGTCATCAAAGAAGCGGTTTGCCGCCAGCCCTTGTGCGCACCTGAGCGCCAGCGGCTGCATCGCGTCCGCCGTCGTGAAGCCCGCCAGACACCCGTGTCCCAGATTCGCCATCTGCGTGCAGTCCGCATCCATGAAAACGTCCGCCGGGCGCGGCAGCAGCATCGCCCGCAAGCCCGCTTTTTTCGCGGCTTCCACGTCGATTTTCGCATTGTCGCCGATGTGCAGCACATGATCCGGCTTCACGCCCAGTTGGGCCGTCATCTTCCGGTAGAGCGCGCCGTTCCATTTCAGCGCGTTCTGCTCATTCGAGAGGAAGAAGCCGTCCCAGCCGCGGATGCCGCATTTTTCCAGCATCCGCCGAATCGTGTCCGCGTCAAGGTACATGTCCGACGTCAGCACGACGCGCTTTCCCGCCGCTTTCGCCAGATTGAACAGCTGCACGCCGGTTTTGCGCGGGCGGCAGAAATGCACCTCCGCCTCCCGCTCGTTGTAGGTCATTTGCCCCACGCAGTCGTCCGACACGCCCAGATTCTGCATCATGGCGCTGTAAATGTTCCACATCGTCACGTCAGCTTGCGTTTCGGGCAGCCACGCGCGCGCGCAGCTTTCCGCCTCTATCCGCGCCTGTGCGAAGGAGGTCATGTTCCGCCGCGCCGCCCGCTGCCATTTGCCTTCCAGCGTGTGGAAGAGGTCAGTCGGTGTGCGGAAGGGGCGCAGAATCAGCGTATCGAACACATCCAGCGAAATCACCGGGCAGTCGATGCCGTCCAGCCCCAGAATCGCGCGCTTGATGCGCTCCGTCCCGTCCCGCCACGGGGTCATCGGCTGGTCGAACCAGAAGATTTCCGGCAGATTCGCGTCCTCATCCGGCGAAAAATCCGGGCAGAGCGCCGCCGTCAAGCGGCTGATTTCCGGCTGATTCGCCGCCTTCCGCGCCTGCTCCGCCCACATCCGCGCATACCACTTTCGCGCCTTTTGCAGCTGCTGACGCGCTTGATTCGCCCCCTGCTGATGCAGAAATTCATCCGCAAAGGCAAACACCTGCGCAATATCGGCGTAATTTTTGCGGAATTTTGCCGGATTTCCCGCCGCCCCCGTCGAGGAAGACGCATGTTCACAGTAGAACACGCCGTCGCCGCGGTGCCGCCCGAAACCCTGCGCAAAGAAATACAGCACGACGGAAAACGCAATGTCCTCCGTCATCACAATGTGCTTTTTCGCCAGCGGCGCGTAGTAGGGCGCGCACCGCAGCCACAAATCGCGCCGAATCACCTTGTTCCAAATGGTGTGGAAGCTGTAACACGTCATCGCCTGCTGGAAGAACGCATCCCGCACCGCATTGCCGCGCAGCTCGTCCTCCAGCACACAGTCCGCATGAACCGGGCGCACGAAGCGGTCGCCGTTTTCGCGCTGCCAGACCGTGTCGCCCATCACGAGGTCAAAGTCGTTTTCTTCCGCCAGCGCGACAGCGGCACGGTAAAAATCTACCGACACAAAATCGTCGCTGTCCAGAAAAGCGAGGTACTTGCCCGTCGCCGCATCCGCGCCGGTCATCCGCGCCGCGAAAAGTCCGCGGTTCTGCGAATGCGTCAGCACCCGAAAGCGGCTGTCGCGCCGGGCATACTCCGCCAGCACCGCGCCCGCGCCATCCGGCGAGGCATCATCCACCAGCAGGAACTCCGCGTCCCGCAGCGACTGCGTGCGCAGCGACTCCAGACACGCGGGCAAATCCCGCTTCGTCCCATATACCGGAACGACCACAGACAGCGTTGCAGCCACCGCGCTTCTCCTTTCTGCCCATCCGAAAACGAGTGATACTTGCCGATTTTGACATGTACATTCTACCATATTCCCGCCCGATTAGCAAGCCTTTCGGGGGATTTTTACGCCCCCCAAAAAAACGCGGTCAGACAGCTTTTTTCGCCATCTGACCGCAGGATGCCCTATTTTACGGATAATCCGCTTACCAAGTAATATCCTCGCCCGTCAGTGCCTTCCACGCCTTGCGGATATCCTTCTGATGGCGCACGCCGTTCTTCGTGTCCCCATTCCGAATGGTTTCCTCCATCGTGCGCGGGAAATGGACGCACAAATGCCCGTCGAAGTCGTTATCCTTGATGCTGCCGGACAGGTGGGGCATACAGTGCATGGAGGCCAGCACCCAAGTGCCGCTGGGCAGCAGGACATACACCGGCTTCTCGTCCCACGAGAACTTGCCGCCCCACGCCGCCTTCATAATCGCGGTATCCTGCGCCGTCAGCGGCTCAGAGTCCGCGTGACGACCCAAGGAATAGAAGCGCAGGCGGAAGGAGGAACCGCTGCTCGGCTCATAGACCAGCACCGTCTGCCCGCTCTTGATGGTCGGCTTGATTTCCGTGTACCACATCTGCAGCTTAATCTGGCTCTTTGCCGGGCCATTGCCAAAGGACGCGCCGCTGTTGCCCGTGCCGCCGTTTTTATTTTCGTCCGGCAGCGCGGTGTCGCCGGTCACGCAGTCGCCCGTGTACAGCTTCGTCTGCGTGTTCACGCCCGCAATGCCGTCCGGGGCAAGCCCGTTGCGCTTCTGGAATGCCAGCACCGCCGCGCGGGTCGTCTCGTCATAAGTGCCGTTGATGGTCACGGTGTAGCGCAGGTTGCTCAGCGCCTGCTGGAGGCGCAGCACCGCGTCGCCCGTCGCGCCGACTTTCAGGTTGGTGTACACCGTTGGCGTGTTGGAATCAACCTGCTTGCCTTCCGCCGTAATCGCGTTGACGGAGTAGAGGATGGTGTACGTCGCCGTATCGCCGTTGCCGGAGCCGGTCAAGCCGTTGCGCAGCTGGAACGCGCGCATGGCGGCGACGGTGTTCGCGCCGTACTTGCCGTCCACCTTGTCCGTCAGGTAGCCCAAATCCTTCAGGCGCTGCTGAACGCTCTTCACGTCGTCGCCCGTGCAGCCGGAATAGAGCAGGCGGGTCGGACGCGTCACGCCCGTAGTCGGGGTGGACGTCGGCGTGCTGATGGCAGGGAGCGCATCCGAAGAATACAGCTTCTTGTAGGTGCGCTTGCCCGCCACGCCATCCGCGCTCAAATTGTTGCGCAGCTGGAACGACGCAACCGCCGCCATCGTGCCCGTGCCGTAGTTGCCATCCACCGTGCCCGTGTAGTAGCCCAGCGCCTTCAAGCGGCTCTGCACGCTCTTCACGTCGTCGCCGGACGAGCCTTCGCGGAGGGTGCGCGTGGGCACGATGCCGAAGGACTGCGTGGGGGTCGGCGTGGGCGTCGCCGCCGACGGATCAGCCGCAACCGCATTGCTCGAATAGAGGATTTTAACCGTGTTCGCGCCGACTTTGCCGTCCGCCGTCAAGCCGTTGCGCGCTTGGAACGCCTGAACCGCCGCCACCGTCGCCGCGCCGTAGATGCCATCCAGCGCGCCGGAGTAGTAGCCGAACTTGTCCAGTCGGCTCTGCACGCTCTTCACGTCGTCGCCGGACATGCCGGGGCGCAAAATGCGCGTGGGTGCGCTTTCATCCACCGGCTTGGGAGAGGGCGTGACGGAGCTGCCCGCGTCAATCGCGGTGCTGCTGTACAGCGCCTTGACCGTGTCCTCGCCGCAGATGCCGTCGGACGTAAGCCCGTTGCGCGTCTGGAAGCGGCGAATTGCGCTTTCCGTCGCCGTGCCGTACACGCCGTCCGCCTTGCCCGTCAAGTAGCCCAGCGCAATCAGCTTCTTCTGCACGCTCTTCACGTCGTCGCCCTTCATGCCCAGCGTCAGCTTGCGCTCGCCCACGCCGTCGGGCTGTGACGTTTCCTTCGCGCCAATCGCGCCTTCGGAGAAGAGGCGCTTGCGGGTGTTTGTGCCCAGCACGCCGTCAGCGGACAAGCCGTTTTTCTTCTGGAAGGCAAGAACCGCCGCCTTCGTCGCCGCGCCGTACTGCCCGTCGGAGATGCCGGTCAGGTAGCCCAGCGCCGCCAGACGGTCCTGCGTGTACAGCACATCCTGCCCGCCCATGCCCTCGCGGAGCGTGCGGGTCGGGATGCCGTAGGCGATGTTGTCCAAATCCGCGGTGGGCTTGGGCGTAATCATCGGCTGGGTGACGTTTCCATTGCTGTCGAAGTAGCTTTCCAGCTTGACGAGCGTGTTCCTGCCCGCCTTGCCATCCACCGTCAGCCCGGTCGCCTTCTGGAACGCCATGACCGCCTCGAACGTGGACTGTCCGAACACGCCGTCCACCTTGGAGATGGTGAAGCCCAAGTCCTTCAGCGCCTGCTGAAGCACCCGCACGCGCGAGCCGCTGGACGTGTACTGCAATTTGCTGTAATCGCCCTTAAACAGCCCCGTCGCGGTCGAAGAGGAGGACGACGAATTGCCGTCAATGTCAATGCCCGTCTGCTTTTCCAGCAGAGCAATCGTCGCGGAACCGGCGATACCGTCCACCGTCAGGCTGTTCGCCTGCTGGAACGCGGTCACCGCCGCCTTCGTGCCGCTGCCGAAGCTGCCGTCCACCGTGCCGGAGTAGTAGCCCAATTGCGTCAAGGCCTGCTGCAAGCGGCGCACATTGTCGCTCTTGTCGTTCTTCTGCAGCTTCAAGGCTGCCGCGCTGCTTGTGATGACCAGCGTCAGCATCAGCACCAGCGCCAGCACACGCACGATGCTCTTTTTCATAGCATTCCCCTCCAAATAATCCGGGAAGCTCTGATGAAATGAGGTAGTCAGATGG
>ERZ773258.2465-NODE-2465-length-11446-cov-2.858660_pt1 | contig 11446 bp, 6 predicted proteins | sample MGYA00511962_ERZ773258 | MGnify/ENA primary metagenome ERZ773258 (study PRJEB29015, sample SAMEA2737755) | human gut metagenome | biome: human gut; feature: human-associated habitat; material: faeces | place: China | collected 2012 ... | reverse complement strand
CCCAAAAAACGTCTAAAATACTCCCACTATTACAAATCACCGAAAACAGATATCCGCCTTTTTTCGGTCGTATAAAAATAAAATGTTATAAAAAATCAGGAGATTTAAATCAACAATGAATCAAAAAGCATATAAAGCACTTGAATATTATAAGATCATCAATATGCTGACAGATAAAGCTTCCTCTTCCATGGGAAAGGATATCTGCCGAAAGACAGAGCCATCTACAGATATTGATGAGATTCGTCATATGCAGACTCAGACCAAAGATGCCCTGACCCGTCTCTTCCAGAAGGGAAACATCTCCTTCGGAAGCGTAAAGGACGTGCGTGGCTCTCTGAAACGTCTGGAAATCGGAAGTTCCCTTGGAATCGGTGAGCTTCTTGCAATCTGCAGCCTGCTGGAAAATACCAATCGTGTCAAAGCTTACTCCAGAAGTGAACGTGGAGATTCCCTCCCTGACTCTCTGGATGGAATGTTCGAGGCACTGGAGCCACTGACGCCACTCACAACAGAAATCCGCAGATGTATCCTCTCAGAGGACGAAATCAGCGATGACGCAAGCAGTAATCTCCGTCAGATTCGTCGAAATATGAAACTTACCGGAGACAGAATCCATACACAGCTTTCTTCTCTCGTCAACGGAAGCGCACGCAATTACCTGCAGGATTCCGTTATCACCATGAGAAATGGCCGTTACTGTATCCCGGTCAAGGCAGAATACAAGGGACAGGTTCCCGGTATGGTACACGACCAGTCCTCTACCGGTTCTACTTTATTTATCGAGCCTATGGCCATTGTAAAATTAAATAATGATATTCGCGAACTGGAAATGGAAGAACAGAAAGAAATCGAAGTGATTCTCTCCAACTTAAGCCAGCAGACTGCAGAGCAGACAGACTCTATCCGCGCTGACCTGAATATCATGGTACAGCTTGACGTAATTTTCGCCAGAGCTTCCCTGGCAATGGATATGAATGCCACCGAACCAATCTTCAACGATGAAGGCCGGATCCGTCTGAAACAGGCACGCCATCCTCTCATTGATAAAAAGAAGGCCGTTCCGATTGATATCCGTCTTGGTGATGATTTCGATCTGCTTGTTGTCACCGGTCCGAATACCGGTGGTAAAACAGTATCCTTAAAGACGGTCGGACTTCTGACCCTGATGGGACAGTCCGGACTTCACATTCCGACACTGGACCGTTCTGAGCTGGCACTGTTTGAGGAGGTTTACGCAGATATCGGTGATGAGCAGAGTATTGAACAATCATTAAGTACTTTCTCCTCACATATGACCAACGTAGTTTCTTTCCTTAAGAAAGCAAACCGCCACTCCCTCGTCCTTTTCGATGAGCTCGGAGCCGGTACTGACCCGACAGAAGGTGCGGCACTTGCCATCGCAATCCTTTCCCATCTTCACGAACAGGGCATCCGTACCATGGCGACCACCCACTATAGTGAGTTGAAGGTATATGCACTCTCCACTCCAGGTGTGGAAAATGCCTGCTGCGAATTTGACATGGAAACCTTAAGCCCGACCTACCGCCTTTTAATCGGTATTCCGGGAAAAAGTAACGCTTTTGCGATTTCCAAAAAGCTCGGTCTGCCCGATTATATTATTAAAGATGCTTCTGCCCGCATGGATGCCGATGACGTACAGTTTGAAGACCTGCTCTCCGATTTGGAGCATAGCCGCATTACGATTGAAAAAGAACGTGCCGAAATCAATGCCTATAAGCAGGAAATCCAGCAGTTAAAGGACGAATTAAAGACAAAATCCGACCGGTTAGATGAACGCCGCGACAAAATTTTGCGCAAAGCCAACGAAGAAGCGGCGGCGATTTTAAAAGATGCCAAAGAATATGCCGACCAGACGATTAAGACGATGAACAAGCACGGCATGACCGTAAAAGAACTGGAAAAACAGCGCAGTGCCATCCGTGACAAGATGAATAAACGTCAGGAAAAACTTTCCGTCCAGGCAGCAAAGCCGAAAGCACATAAGGCACACGACATTTCCGAATTTAAAGTCGGCACACATGTGCGCGTTCTAAGCATGAACTTAATCGGCACCGTGACCGCACCGCCAAGTCCGAAGGGCGAAATCACCGTACAGATGGGCAGTTTAAGCACCAAGACAAAAATCAATAACTTAGAGATTCTTGTCGGCTACAAAGACCCGGAAGAAGCTAAAAAAGCACCGAAGGGGGCTGGCGGCTCCGGCAAAATCAAGATGTCCAAGGCGGCTTCGATTTCCCATGAAATCAATCTTTTGGGACTGACCGTTGACGAAGCGGTTGCCAAACTGGACAAATATTTAGACGATGCGTACATTTCAAGAATTCCGCAGGTACGCATTGTACACGGAAAAGGCACCGGTGCGCTGCGAAACGGCGTTACCGCCTACCTGCGCGGTGTTCCTTATATCAAGTCGTTCCGTCTCGGCGAAATCGGCGAGGGCGACACCGGTGTAACCATTGTAGATTTTAAATAAAAGGGGGATTTTTACATGGCGACAAAACAAAAAATACTGATTGTTGACGATGACGAAAATATTGCAGAACTCATTTCTCTTTATCTGACAAAAGAATGTTTTGAAACAAAGATTGTTTATGACGGCGAAAGTGCCCTGCTCCAGCTTGACACTTTCCGCCCGAACCTCATTTTACTGGACTTAATGCTTCCGGGTATTGACGGCTATCAAGTCTGCCGTGAAATCCGCAAGTCCAACAATGTACCGATTATCATGCTATCCGCCAAGGGCGAAACCTTTGATAAGGTACTCGGACTGGAACTGGGGGCTGATGATTATATTATCAAGCCTTTTGAAACAAAGGAACTGGTTGCCCGTGTCAAGGCGGTTTTACGCCGCTATCAGCTGCCGGCGGAATCTGCACCGGTCGGTGCGACCGTGCAGTGCGTGGAATACCCTGATTTGATTATTAATCTCAGCAATTATTCCGTACAATACTGCGGAAAAAATGTTGAAATGCCGCCAAAGGAACTGGAACTGCTCTACTTTCTGGCTTCTTCACCGAATCAGGTCTTTACGCGGGAGCAGCTTTTAGACCACATCTGGGGTTATGAATATATCGGTGATACCCGGACGGTCGATGTCCATATTAAGCGAATCCGTGAAAAAATCAAAGACCACGCAAACTGGTCGATTGAAACGGTATGGGGCATCGGCTACAAGTTCGTAACACGCCGGTAATCTGCAAAGATGAAATGAAACCATCATAGCACCGGAAAGGCTTGTTTTCAATTATGAAATTTAATCTTTTAACCAAATACCTTTTTGTCTATGCGGCAGTTGCCCTGCTCGGCTTTTTAGGCGTGACTTTTATCAGCTACCGCATCGACTATGCAAAGGTTTACAACTACTATACAGATGCCCTGTACAAGCAGGCACTGTCGATTTCAAGTGAATACGCCGATGACTATTTCAGCGAGGAGCACCTGCGTATCGTTGAAACCGAATTAAGAACCGTTGCCCTGCTCAACGATACACGCATTATGTTTATCGACACCGCAGGTAATATCATTTTGGATACAGCTTATGCACAGGAGCATAACACAAAAGATATTTTATACACCATTAATGGCTTTGATTATACCAGTCTGGGGACAAAACACACGCAGACCGGCGATTTTTACGGTATGCTTGACTGTACCTGTTTAAGTGTCTTCGCACCGATAACCAGCTCCTTTACGATGAAAGGCTATGTGGTTGTGCATTTAGATGAAAATGTGATTACCGGTAATGTATACACAACCTTTAATACCAACTACATCACACTGGTTATGGTAATGCTTTTAAGCCTCAGCTTTATCGCACTGTACTTTGTCCAGATTCACAAACCGCTCAACGGCATTATCAAAGCGACAAAGGAATACGGAAAAGGAAATCTCGCCTATAAAATTGATGTCAAAAATGATATTGATGAAATCGGACGGCTGTCCGCTTCCTTAAATTATATGGCATCAAAGCTGGACGAATCCGACCAGTTCCAGCAGAAGTTCCTATCCAACATTTCCCACGATTTCCGTTCACCGCTGACATCAATTAAGGGATATCTGGAAGCCATTGCAGACGGTACGATTCCGCCGGAAATGACAAAAAAATATATTGATATTGTACTGTTTGAAACGGACCGGCTGACGAAGCTGACAAGCAACATTTTAACGCTGAATGAATTAGACCCGAAAACCGTGCGGCTTGAATTGTCCATATTTGATGTCAATTCGATTATCAAGCACACGATTGAAACCTTTGAGGGAACGTGTAAAAAGAAGCGGATTCAGTTCCAGCTGACCTTTTCCGCGGAAACCTGTTCCGTCAAAGCCGATAAAAGCAAAATCGGACAGGTTATTTACAACCTTGTCGACAACGCAATTAAATTCAGCCACGAAAATTCTGTGATTTACATTTCCGTGCGGGAAAAAGGTGAGAAAGCCTATATTTCCGTCAAGGACAACGGCTCCGGTATTCCAAAGGAAAGTCTTGATAAAATCTGGGACCGCTTTTATAAATCCGATGCATCCCGCGGCCGCGACAAAAAAGGCTCCGGCCTTGGACTTTCTATCACTAAGGAAATTTTACAGGCACACAATGAAACGATTGATGTCGTCAGCACCGTCGGCGTCGGCACGGAGTTTATCTTTACGCTGGCTTTAGAGAAATAAAAAATCATCTTCTTTCCTTAACGTTACACTGAACTTCGGAAAGAAGATGATTTTTTTAGATTTAATCCTTTTGCTGTTCCTGTTTTTCTTTTTTATCTAAATATCTATTGACTCTTTTTATTGTTTTTGCCAGCTGAACTATTCCGACAACAATTATAACAAGAATTACAATCCACAAAACTATATTAAATACAGTCAATGCTCCATCAAAAAACATATTAAAATCTCTTTCAAATATCATATCTGCCTCCTGCCTTTGTTATTCCCACAACTTTAATATTTAATCAAAACTATCATCATATGGTTCAACATTTCTCAAAGCTCCATCTGAATCAAAATAGCATCTACACATCACACCATTTCTATACAACGTATACCAGCCTGTTACCATTGCTCCACTCGGTTCAAAATAGAATTCATCTCTGCCACCTGACCAGTTCAACGTATGCCAGCCTGTTACCATACAGCCATCTGAATCAAAATAAAACTCATTTCTACCACCTGACCATTCTAATGTATGCCAGCCTGTTACCATACAGCCATCTGAATCAAAATAAAACTCATTCCGACCACCTGACCATTCTAATGTATGCCAACCCTTTAACATTTCTCCTTCTGAATTAAAATAAAACTCATTTCGACCGCCTGACCAGTCTAATGTATGCCAACCTGTCAGCATATCCCCATTAGAATCTATATAATATTCTGTATCACCAATTTTTCTCCAGCCTTCAACTCTATCATATGTATTAAATTCAACACTAGCTGATCTTTTATATGAATTAAATTCTGTAAGATCAGTGTCAATTAGAATATACTGATGCACTATTCCAGTAAAATCTATTGTTATTTCATATCCATTATCACTTATATTAGCAACATACGCTGTTGTTTCCCATTTCCGTCCTATACTCAATCCTGTAAAACAGGCATTAAAACTATCACATGACACAAACTTCTTTGACATATATCGGATTGTTGCACTCACATCAACATTGAACTTATCAGCAACATATGGTCCCGTATGATTAAACAAACAACTTTCAGTCTGCTGATCTGGATAATCTGAAAACGAATACAAGCTTATCAAATTATCATCACCTAAAGTCATACTCTCTCTAGTATTATTACTGACTAATTCAGTTTGGGATAATGTTTCAATAAACATTTCTTCTGTAATTTCTACATTAGATAAGTCAAAATAATTTTCTTGTTCATTCAATAGATAACTATACTTGTCATAATCAAAAGTTTTACCTCTCTCAAATTCTTTATCCATTAATGAAAAGAATTGATCCGCTTGTTCTCTAGTTTTAAATTTAATTGGGATTACATCTTCTGGAATTTCATTTAGAACGTTTTCCGTATTGACAATAGCTGAGCTTTGCGTCTCACTTGTACTAGAAATAACCCCCTCACTGTCATTTGCATAAACACTCACTGGACACAAAAACAGAACAAATAGCATACCTATTATATACTGTTTCATTTGTTTCATTTGTTTCATTTGTTTCATTTGTCCTCCTCAAATTAAAAAATGTATAACATATGCATATGATATTTTTATTATATCATAATTTTGCATTAAGTCATGTTCTAAAATAAATACAATTTTATTATGGCATAGCTAAAAAGCTGCCGCATAAAAATTGCGACAGCTTTTTCTTCTAGCTTATTTTGTGAATAAATCTTTACGTTTTCCGATGACCAGAACGCCTGCACCGATAAACATGACTGCCATCAGCATTACATATAATCCTGCATTGGCGGTATCTCCTGTTTTTACGGTTTCGGTCTTTGCATTTTCTGCTTTAGCAGCTTCGGTCTGTGCGGTTGAAACATTTTCATTTACAACCTTCGATGCTTCCTCTGCCGTCTTTGCCTGTTCTGCAATAACATAGGTACTGAAATGGTTGGTTACAAAGACTGCTTTGCCGTCCTTGCAGGCTGCCTGCATATCTGTTGCCGTTCCGTCTGCTTCCATACGGAATACCTTTGTATTGGCTTCCTCATAGCCTGCCGGAATGTCTAATGTTACTTCAACGCCGCCAGGGAACTGATGAACAAATTCCGCACCTCTTAAAATAGAGATGTCTACGACTACCATTTTTTCTTTATAATCAGAAAGTGCTTTTACAGCCGCATCAAATGCACTACCTTCTGTTAATTCTGTAAACTGCATAACGTCATCTTCATCAAATACATTGTCCTCTGCCTTTAAGCTGACAGACATTTCTGCACCTTTGACGTCATTCTTTTCTGAAAGACTGGACTTGCCGCTCTTTGTGGCTTCTGTTTTGTCTTCTGCCTTCGTGGCTTCGGTTGCGGCCTCGGTCTTGTCTTCTGCCTTTGTGGCTTCGGTTGCGGCCTCGGTCTTGTCCTCTGCCTTCGTGGCTTCGGTTGCGGCCTCGGTCTTGTCTTCTGCCTTCGTGGCTTCGGTTGCAGCCTCCGTCTTGTCTTCTGCTGTTGTCGGTTCTTCCGGTTTTGTTTCCGGCTCGCTCTTAATGCTTGCCTTTACTTCAAGTACCTGATTTTCTACGCCAAACTTTGCACCCATTGACTGATAATCACCTGTTGACATCAGATAACCGTTTGTTGTCAGTGAACCGTCTGCATTTCTTAAAATTGTATCAATATCTACCGTAACATCCGGTGCGGTTGTAGATGTAAATGCACCTGATGTATATGGGTCTGATACAACCGTACCCAGCTTCTGTCCGCTTGTTACGGCTGTTCCTGTAATAGAGAACGGAACCTGATAGTATTTCTTACTGTTGAATGAAATACTGTTGCTGATTTTTCCGATAAACTTATCTGTACTGTTACCGCCTGCGGACAGTAAGTTAAAGAATGTTCCGCCTGCCGTTGTACGGTAGAAGTTAAAGTTCGTCTTTGCATTGTTGTAAGAAGTACAGTTCATTAATGTTAATGCGCCGCCGTTGCCGTTATCTGTAAATCCGTCTTTTCCATTGTTAAATGCAAGACAGTTAAACACAAAATGCGGTGTCGGCACTTTACCGTTGCTTCCGCCTAACTTAAATCCGTTCATATCGCCGTTGGCTTCTGAATTACCGTTTGTCAATGTACCGTTATTAAATGCAATACAGTTTCTGATTGTTACAACACCGATTGAACCGGTTGCCGGTTTTGCATATAAATCCCAGCCGTCATCGCAGTTGCAGTATGAAATACAGCCGTCAAATACATTACCTTCGCCGCATGTCAGTTTTGCCGCAAAACCATCTGCATTTTCACCGGTTGCCGGGTCGCAGTTATCAAATGATGTACAGTTGATAATGTAATTGCATGACGGCCAGTCTTCCTTATTGGTTACAGAAGAAGAACGTCTGCTGATCTGAAGACCTGTATCTCTGTTTGCCTGTAAAATACAACGTTCAATAACATTGTGGCTTCCTGCAACAAAAATACCGTTGTCTGCTGCACCGTATACAGTAATACCATATACATACCAGTAGTTGCCTTCAATCTGAAGTCCTCTTGCATTCACAGATGTATCCTTAATGTCATAGGACTGTGATGAAAAATCAAATGTAACTTTTGCACCATCTGCTGCCTTTAATACCTTATAGCAGTCTGCCGTACCACTGTTGGATACCGGAATCGTAACCTGATGATCAAATGCATAAGTACCTTCTAATAAAATAACTGCTGTTCCACTTTCAGCCTTTGCAATTGCTGATTCTAAATCAAGCGGTGAATCCTTTGTACCGTCTGCAGATGCACTTCCGTCCGGTGCCGCATACAGCTTCTTTAAATACTGTGAATCCGTTACACCGCTTAATGATGTGTATGCACCTGAAAATGCAGTGCTTGTCTTATCATAAGAAGATGTATCGCCTGTTGTTCCCCCCGGCGTTGTACTACCGGTTGTGCTCTCAGTGGCTTTTGTTGCCTCTGTGGCTTTCGTACTCTCCGTAGCCTTTGTGCTTTCCGTAGCCTTTGTGCTTTCTGTAGCTTTTGTGCTTTCCGTAGCCTTTGTGCTTTCGGTGGCTTTCGTACTTTCTGTTGCTTTTGTGCTTTCGTCTTCCTTTGTAGAAGGCTGTGTTAAATCTTCTTTATTTAATGTGTTGTGGCTTGTTGTCGGTTCTTCTGCACCGGTTCCGATATACGGATTCTGGGAAACCGTATTGTTTGGTGCAACAGATACTAAACAAGTCTTATATGCTCTTAATGCAGACTTTAATGCCTGATTTAGTGCGTAAGAAGCATCATCTTCTGCTGTAAATGTCCACTTAAAATCACCGTTTTCTACTCTGCCGGCATACTTTTCAACATTTTCCTTTGCCTGCTGCGGTGAATCTGCTGTGTAGCTGTACATTCCCTTGCTGGTATCAAAGTTGTTGTAGGTGTTGCCGCCCTTATAACTCTTGACTGTTGCAGGAACCTTTTCATCAGCAGATTCTACAACATATCCGTCAAATTCGGTATTGTTTTCCTGATAAGATACAAAACCGTTTCCGCCTTCGATATAGTTGTTATACGCTTTAATTGTTCCGCCTGCTTCCTTTGAAAATGTTGCCATGTTGGCTTCATCTCTCTTTAAGGTTGTCCAGTCTGCAATGACATCTGAACCCTGCATAGAAGTCAGCATCGGATATTTACAATTTCTGAAATAGTTTCCTTCTGAAAATACAGAAGAACCATTTGTTGAACCGATACCGTATTTTGCGTTTCCGTCATAGTAATTGTTGTATACATGAGCGGAATAGAATCGGATTCTTGGATGTCTTGAATCTGAATGGTCATACCAGTTGTGATGGTATGTAATATATAAATCTTCAGTTGTTCCTTCGCTTAATCCTAACAGGTTACATTTTCCGTTATCAAAGAAATGATTATAAGAAAATGTAATAAATGTAGATTTCTTGCAGTCTAATGCGCCATCACCCTTTGCCTGGTCTGAATCTCCGCCTGCTTCGCCGTAGAAGAAGTCACAGTTATGTACCCAGATATGGTCATTATCCTGCTGAAGTCCGATGTTATCGCCTTCACTGCTGTCTACCAGCATAATACCTAAGTTTCTTACTTCTACATTAGAAGCATTTTTAATACGGATACCCCAGCCGTAAACAGTTGCATCATCACCGACACCTTCGATTGTGATACCACATGAAAGGCGCTTTGATGAACTGCTTCCGCTGACAACCATATCTCCGCCTTCCATCACTGCAAAATCTGTTACCTGTCCAATCAGACGGATATCTAACGGTCTGTTATCGTATCCCTTTTTATACAGATTTAAAATAGCCTGAATACCGGTTGCTGTTTCTGTTGCACCCTTGGCATTTTTAACAACGTCCATGGTAACAGTATTTTTGGTTTCTTCTGTCAGATAAAGAACCACGGCATTGCCCTTTAATGTACCGTTATCACGGTAAGCGCCGTTTGCTTCGCCATTGGTCCATGCAAAGCCTGTTCTGTCATGTGCCTTGACACTGAGTGCTTCCGTTACGGCTGCACTGTCTGCCTGTTCTGTGCCGCCTGCAACCGGAACAACCTTTAATACATAATCACCAGCTGCAAGTCCTAACGCATCTGCTCTGTAATATACAGAACTTCCGTCTGATGTCTTATATTTTCTAACCAGCTCGTTATCAAGCTTTTCATAGCTTGTATCTGCTGCATCTGCTTTCTTTACGTATACGTTATAAGAAGCGGCATTTTTTGCTTCATTCCATTCTACGTATGCTGATTCAAGCCAGCCTGTACTCTGAATCAGTGAAACCTGTTCTACTGTTGTATCACCTGTGTCCGGCTTTGTTTCACTTGGTTTTGTTTCACTTGGCTTTGTGGCTGCTTCTGTTGCCTTTGTTGTTTCTTCTGTCGGCTTTGTGGTTTCTTCTGTAGAACCCTGCTTTGTATAGCTGTAGACGATGTAGAATAAATTCATGGTATCGCCCTTGGTAATCGTATAATCGCCTGCACTGATATCGACTGTCAGTACCCCATCATCACCGACTTTTGTCTTTGTTCCGTTAATCTTGACATTTTTACCCGCTGCTGATTCAACTTCTGTACCAAATACCAGCGTCAGCTTACCAGCTTCCGGTGCTGTAAATTTAACACTTGCTTTTGAATCAAACTTTAATGGGTCTGTATATGTAACCCCATCATAAGTTGCTGTTCCTTTTTTCTTTCCTGCACTTCCGGCAATTGTAAAAAAGTCATCACTGGTAACTCCCTGTGTTGTAAAATTGTGTTCATATTTTACAACCGTTGAACTTCCGTCTGCCCTTGCAGACATTAATGATGTCGGCATAATCACGCTGAGGCACATTACAAGCGCCAAAAGCCATGCCCACCGCTTCTGTGTTTGTTTTTTCATACACACCTTCATAAACCCTCCAACTTGTCATGATTCATCTGATTCATGTCCAAACCCCTGACCTGAAACCCCTAAGTGATGCATCATGACTTTCCTTTGTATTTTTGCTGCAAAATCTGCAAATATCCTTACTTTTCCCTCCCGCTTCTTTTTTATGCATTTTTTGCGTTTTTATGACACTTATGCCAATAATCTTATCATCTTTTCACAGAACCCAACATAGTACCTTAGCACTACTTTTAGATTTTTCCACAATTTAGCCATGATTTACAACATTTTATTGTGCAAGTTGCCCATTGACGTTATTGAAAATTTTTATCATTAATCTGTGATTTTTTAAAAAAGAATGTGCAAAACACATTCTCGCGCCGAGCGCGGTCGTTTGCGACAAACTTCCTCATCGCGCGAGTG
>ERZ773258.2457-NODE-2457-length-11457-cov-3.690756_pt1 | contig 11457 bp, 10 predicted proteins | sample MGYA00511962_ERZ773258 | MGnify/ENA primary metagenome ERZ773258 (study PRJEB29015, sample SAMEA2737755) | human gut metagenome | biome: human gut; feature: human-associated habitat; material: faeces | place: China | collected 2012 ... | reverse complement strand
ACGACGCCATTCAATACTATCTGTAAGGAGAAGATCAACTATGTCCGGACATTCCAAATGGCACAATATCCAAAAGACCAAGGGCGCGGCGGACGCCAAGCGGTCCCAGATCTTTACCAAGATCGCCCGTGAGATGATCGTGGCGGTCAAGACCGGCGGCAGCGGAGATCCTGCTAACAACTCCCGCCTAGCCACCGTGATTGCAAAGGCCAAGGCCGCCAATATGCCAAACGACAATATTAAACGCACCATTGACAAGGCCTTGGGGTCCGGCAATGCCGACGCCTATGAGAATGTCACATATGAAGGCTACGGCCCCTCTGGTGTGGCCGTCATTGTAGACGCGCTGACAGACAACCGCAATCGAACCGCACCTGAGGTGCGCCATCTGCTGGATAAGTACGGCAAGGGCCTGGGGGCTACCGGCTGCGTCTCATGGTCCTTCGATCGCAAGGGCGTGATCGTCATCGAGAAAGAAGATCTGGATGAGGATACCGTCATGATGGACGCTCTGGACGCCGGCGCTTCCGACATGGAGGCCGATGACGAGTGCTTTGAGGTGACCTGTGAGCCTGACGTATTCAACGACGTAGTCTCCGCTCTGGAGGAAAAGGGATATGTCTTCGCCTCCGCGGAAATTGACATGGTGCCTCAGAACTATGTCAAGCTGGAGAATGAGGACGACATCAAGAATATGGAGAAGCTAATCGATCTGTTGGAGGAGAACGACGACGTCCAGAATGTCTGGCACAACTGGGATAACGAGGGCTAAAATATGCTGCGCAGAAGAGATGAGCAGATTCGGAAAGAACTGCCTGCGTTTAAGGGCGGAAAAGGCGCCGTTCAAGTTTCTGTCCTGCTTACCTCGGAGGAACTGCTTGGAAAAGGGCGTGTATTCAACCGCATGGTATTGGAGCAGGGCAGTTCTATCGGTCCCCACACCCATGAGGGAGACGCTGAGATTTTTTATATTCTCAGTGGCCGTGGAGTGGCTCATGACGACGGCAGGGAAGTGGTGCTGGAGCCTGGAGATCTGCTCTATACCGGGGATGGACATTCCCATGACCTGCGCAACGACGAGGCCGAGCCGCTGGAGTTTTTGGCGGTGATTCTCTATACATAATACATAAGTGTAAAGATATAAGGTCCGCGCTCCTGCAACAGGAGTGCGGACCTTGCCGTTTTATTGACTGAGTGGGTGCTTGGCAACAAATTTTTTCACGTTTAACAGCAGCATCAGGAGGATGGCAATGACAAATAGAATACCGGAGATGAGATAGGCCCCCTGAAGAGAGCCTCCGGTCAGGGTCATGCCAAAGGCGATGACAGAGAACCCGGACATGCGCCCTGCGGTAAAAATGATGGTCAGCGGGGTTTGGGCCTTCATGAAGTCGGCCCGGCCAAAGAGCGAAGCGCACAGGGAGACAGGCCAGTTGGCAGTACCGCCAATACACCAGTAGAACAGGAAGATAGAGATAAACATGATAGGCACATTATGGTTGAAGGCGGCAGCGGCCATGTTAAGGAAAAAGCCGGCGGCAAAGACCGCGCAGTAGCCGATAACGGCAGTTTTGGTACCAAATTTCTGATCAATCCAGCCCCAGATAATAGAGCCTACACAGGCCAGGGCTGCAAAAATAGAATTCATTAATATGGCCTGGGGCTGTGTAAAACCAAATTCCTGAATACGAACCGTGGAGTAGGCGATGGCGCATACCGAGCCGCAGAACATCAGCGCGCAGGTCAGAGCCACAATCCAAAATTCCTTGCAGCGGAGGATTGCGCCGGTGGTCCAGGAGCCTTTGACAGATGTCTTGGTATCGGTGGCCTTCAGCGGTGGAATACCGTATTCCTCTTCCTGGGCGGGAGAGATATTATCGGGATACTTGCCGCACTCTTCCGGGGTGTCCTTGATCATGAAGTGATTCAGGATACCGGTGACAATCATGAAGATGCCGACGACCAGAGAGCTCAGAGGTACACCGCCCACGGCAATAAGGGCTGCAAAAATAGGAACCAACAGCATGGAGGAGGCGTTGTTTCCAATGGTGGTCCATCCCATTACAATGCCTTTTTTGCGCGGGAACCAGTTGGAGGTCAGCTTGGCGTAGGAAATCCAGCACCGCCCATTGGAACAGATGACGACCAGGCACAGGCAGGCTGCATACATAGGGATGCTTGTAGAACGGCCCAGAAGAATATATGCCAGACCGGCCAGTATGGTGAGGATAGTGGCCTGGGTCTTGGGGCTTTTTTTCTGAGCCCAGATACCCAGAGGGATGTAGGCGATGAGAGCTAGGTAGCCGGCAATGGAGTTCCAGTAGAGCAGGGTAGATTGATCCCACCCTTTCGCTTCAGAGAGGGCCGGCAGTACAATTTGTGCGCCGTCTGCGGTGAGGCCTACATCCAGAAAGAGTGCCAGGAAATAAAAGAGAACCAAAATCCAGCCCATGCCGCCGAAATTGCTGTTGGTCAAAGGAGTCTTGCTGCTGCTTTTGGTATTTGTCACAACACATCAAATCCTTTCCAAACTCCATTCCGCTCTCTGCGGGATCCATTCGTCCCTGAGCGCACGCTATTACAAAGAGTTGACAGCCCGATAGGCATCCCGTGTACAGGTCTGTACGCTCCCGGGCCTGGCGCAGTCCCCCAGCAGGTGAATACGCATACCCGGCCAGTAGAGGGACAGCGCGTCATCCCGTCTATCCCTCATGCCTACAGAGTAGATAACGGTGTCAGCCTCTACGGTGTGTTCAGCTCCCTCTGCGTCCCGGTAGACCACGCCCTTTTCGGTAATCGCCGTGCAGGCGGCACGACAGACAAAGGAAAAATTGGGATCCCTGTTCCACTCGTCTACAAAACGGGCCCGGTAGTGGATGGGAGTGGCGTCCAGCATAAGCTCCTCCTGCATCTCAATGACAAAGACCTTTCTGCCTTTGCGGGTCAGATAAAAGCCGGTTTCCACCCCGACGTCCCCGCCGCCGATAATAACAACCTTTTCACCCGCCAGCTCTTCATGTCCATAGACATCTGTGGCCCAAAGGACGTTCTTTTGGTCTGCGCCGGGAATCCCAGGAACAATTTTACTGCCCCCAATGGCCGCGAAAATTTCATCATAGTTGCCCATCTGCAGGAGATCCCTGTTGGCCTCCGTACCTAACCTCACATCGATATGGGGATTGGCCAGGGTACGCTCTATCAGCCAGTGGTTGTAATTGCGTATAGGCCACTTAAAGTCCACGTGGTCGTTGATGTTCAACAGCCCGCCTAACCGGCTGCTCTTCTCAAAAAGGGTGACCCGGTGGCCGTTGTCAGCGGCATACAGCGCCGCCCGCATGCCTGCAGGACCACCGCCCACGATGGCAATGTTCTTGGGGGCGCCCACTGCATTTTTTAAGTAGTCAATCCGATGCTCAATGCCGTACAGCGGGTTGACCGAACATACGCCCAGATGAGGCTCCCGATAGGAATTGCGGTGACACTTGTTGCACTTGATGCAGGGAACGATTTCTTCCTTCCGGCCCTCGCGGCACAGGCGGCCCCATTCAGGGTTGGTAATGAAGGCGCGGGTCATCCCCACCAGATCCAAATAGTCGCCCAGAGCCTTTTCGGCCAGGTCGGGATGGCAGTAGCCGCTGACAGAGGAGATGAGGATTTCTCCCTTGGCCGCCTCATGGGCGGCTTTAGCTGCAAAGGCAGTGGGGAGAGGGGGCTCAAACCCCATATTGTGTACATACTCCACACTGTGAGGCCGGACCATAAGAATATCGATGTGATTTTTTGCCAGATTGACAAATTCCCGGGTATCATCCAAAGTCCAGTGCTTTTCAGGGTCAGGGTCTTCGTTGTCGAAAGCGGTAAAGGCCACTTCAATGGGAAATCCCTTGCCGCAGCGCTCTTTGATACGGTCGCAGATCATGAACAGGAAGCGGGCGCGGTTTTCCAGACAGCCGCCGAACTCATCGTCTCTGGTGTTTGTCCGCTTTGAAAGAAAGCGTCCGGGAAGCATGAGCCGGTAGGCCGCGTGCATGTAAATCATATCAAATCCGCAGTCCTGCAGAATAACGGCCTCTTCGGCCAGCTCTTCGGCCAGCTGCCGCATCTGTTTTTCCGAGATGCGCTTGCCTGCTTCATTGACAAATCCGGCGCCGCCGCCGTCGCCCAGCACGACAAAGGGGGGGACGCCGTCGTCCACATCGTAGCCGTCCAGCCCCTTGCCAATCATCATACAGGCTTTTGAACCGTGAAAGTGCATCGCGTCAGCCAGTTGGCACATATAGTTCTGTACCGTGCTGTCCTGAATATCGTACCCAGGGAAGTGCCCCAACATGGTTCCCGGATGATAGCCACGGGTACGAACCGGCGCCCCCAATGCCATACCGCCGCTCATGGTGACGTAGGCGGCGCCATTTCGGGCTTTATTGATATAGTGACGGAAAATTCCTTCTGCAGGGAAGGGCTCTGGCCCCTGAGCCGAGTGGGGTTTGCTTTGTGAGGCGTAAAAGCGGCTGTTGAGCAGCAGATTTCCGACTTTAATCGGTGAGAACATCTTAGGGTAAGCAATTTGTGACATGGTTGATTCACCGCTCCTTTTTACAAATTCAGGGCATATTCCGCTGCATTCCTGCCGGAATTGCGGCCGGAGAAGAAGCAGAAGCTCAGTTCAGTGCCGTAAAAGGCGTAGCCGCCGTTGAGCCAGCCGCTGGTACATACGCCGGCGCCGTAGAGGCCGGGGATGGGATTTCCTTCCGGATCCACCACCTTGAGTTCATAGTTGATGTGTACCCCGCCGATGAACGTATCCACACCGGAGAAGCCCTTAAAAACATAGTAGGGAGGATTGAGTTCGATAAGGTGCTCGGGCGCTTTCAAGAAGTCGGCGTCGTAGCCGTTGCGGCAGAACTTGTTGTACCGATCCAAGCTGGCCTGGACTGCCTCCGGCCGCTTACAGCCCATAAAGCCGGCTATTTCACTGGCGTTCATACATTTTTTACAGCGGCCTGCGGCAATCTCCTTTTCAATTTCCTGCCACAGTCCCTCCATCCAGTAGCCCTCGAAATCCGCCGCATCATAGAACGCGAATTTATCGTCCACCAGATCCCGGTTGATCGTTTTCTTCTTTCTGTTGATACACTCCTGGGTGGCGGCAATGTGTTCAAAAAGGCCGATTTCCTCGTTTTTAGCTACCATGTCGTTGAGAAGCTTCTCGTCAAAGACGACCCAGGACATTTGATCTGGCTGCTTGTCAATGGCAAAGGACTCCATCCATCCATAGTTGGAGTTGGTCCACAGTCCTTCGTCCAAAAAGCGCTCGCCCGCCTTGTTGAGCTTGAGGTTTTGAGGCCTCCGTATCAGCATGCCGGTTAACTCAGAGAAGCCGGGGCCGTGATTATGCGGGCCGATGTAGAGGCCGGAGATATCTCCTGTCCGGGCTCCCACCTCCTCGGCCAGTGCGATACCGTCGCCGGTATTATGGGGGACTCGGGCCATAATCTGGATGCCCTCATAATCCCGGCCTGTGTACTTTTTAATCAGCTCTTTGTTGTTGCAGATGGATCCAGTGGCAAGGATAACAGACTTGGCCCTCACCAAAAGGAGGCCGTTTTCATCCTCTGCCTCCACTCCCACAACCGCTCCGCTCTCGTCGGTCACCAGGTGGGTTGCTCTGGTGGAATAGCGGACGCTGATGTCCCGCTCTTCCACCGCCTTCATCAAGCCCCGCAGAATCTGCACGCCGGGGCGGCCGGAGCCCTCCTCCACGCTGATGGTGTGATAGGTGGACCGGCAGTACTTCCGCAGGCCCTGAAAGGGCTCCACTACGTCGAACTCCATCCCCAGCGATTCAAGCCATCTGACGCTCTCACCGCTGTCATTGAGCCAGAAATGGACCAGGCGGGCGTCACAGTTCCAGTAGAGCAGTGGGATCAGCTCCCGGAAGCAGTCCTCTGCGGTGTCGTGGATACCCAATCGCTTCTGAGCTGGACTCTCTACGCCGAAGAAGCCACAGCAGACCCCCAGCGTGCCGCCCAGGCGCTTGGTCTTCTCCAGAATAATGACCTTAGCACCTCTGTCCGCGGCAGTGATGGCAGCCGGCATCCCGCTGCTGGATCCACCGATGACACAGACGTCTGTCTCCAGGATGGAATGGTATCGTTGTTCACTCATGCCCTGTCTCCTCCTTTCAAATTCTAAAAAGACTATACAACACGCACAATCCAATAGGCAAATTGTTAGAATTTATTGGCGCTATTATAATTGCCTATGGATGCAGAAAGCCCTCCGGCTTAGAGCCGGAGGGCTTTCATCTGGAGATGATGGACTACTGACTGAGGGAAAGAAACCGAAGCGCTTCTTCCATAAAATAGGGAATACAGGGATTTTGATTGTCGCTGCGGTAGAGGAGAGCGGTATCCAGCTCCGCCTCTTCAAAGGGAAGGCGGAAATAAGAGAAATGGGACTGCTTGATGTTAATTACCACATGGTAGGGAAGAATGGTATACCCGTTTTCTATTAGGGTATTCATCAGACAGAAGTTTATCTTTTCTGTAGGACGCACATCCAGCGCCGGGCAGAACTCGTGCAGCTTCCGCACCAATTGCCCGGCTTCGTCCTGATACCACTCCTTCCAGAGAAAGAGCGGCCTGGCCAGCAGAGCAGAAAAGCGGATGGGATCAAACACCTCTACGCTATCAAATTCCGTGCCCTTAGGGAGCACCAGGGCTAGGCGGTCATTGGTTACCACTGTTTTCACAACACCATTGAGGGCAAAGTGCTGAGGAATGATCGTAAAATTTAGGTCCAGCTTTCCGTTTGCAAGATTGTCCCGCAGCTGCTCCAGAGGGTATTGCTGCCAGAGTACCCTGATACCGGGGTGACGCCTGCGGAGTGACAGAGTAAGTTCCGGGAGGAGCGTATCCTCAAAAAACTCCAAAACGCCTATCGTCAGCGTTCCGACATCTCCCTTTTGAAACCCTGCCATACGCTGGAGGCACTGTTCCCGCCTTGCAAGTATGGCTCGGGCTTCCTCCAGCATGGCGGTCCCTGCAGAGGTCAGGGATACGCCCCGTTTCCCCCGCTGAAACAGCTGAACGCCCAACTGGCTTTCCAGATCCACAATTTGCTGGCTGAGTGTCGGCTGGGTTACATGGAGCAGTTCTGCGGCACGGGTAAAGTTCAACTGTTCAGCGACTGCCAAAAAGTAGCGCAGATGCCGAATTTCCATAGGGTTCCCTCCTCACCGGCAAATATATAAAAGGGCGCCTCCAACAGGAGCACGCCCTTTTTTCTAAAAAATGCAAGCAAGCCTGTAAGCCGGGTTCTGTCCTTTAAGACAGCCATCTATCTAGGCACGCTGTTGCCGGCGTGCTCCAGCCGCCTCCTCGGAGCGGTCGGGCCAACCACATGCTCCTCCACGGCGTTGCTCCGGATAGAGTTTACAGCGACGGACGCTTCCACGCCGTCGGATGGTCTCTTACCTCCATCTTTCCACCCTTACCGCGCTGGTGCGCGGCGGTTTATCTCTGTTGCACTTTTCCTGGGGTCGCCCCCGGCGGGTGTTACCCGTTATCCTTGCCCTATGGAGCCCGGACTTTCCTCACGTGCAGGCCTTTCGCCCCGCCCGCGCGGCTGTCCAGCTTACTTGCAGGGGTATTGTAACGGATTTCGCCGCAATTGTCAATTGGAGAGCGGCGGCGTTTCATCACAACGAATTGGCCGCTTGACGGAAAATATCAGATGAGGCATCTCAAAACCATAGTAATGTTTGACAAACGAGGTTTTTACCGTCATGCCATTTCGCGCGGCTACCCTCTGCGATGCGCCATTATTATCGCGGATAATGGAATAGACCTCGTCAGCCTGCAGCGTCTCAAACGCATATTCTTTACAGGCAACGGCTGCTTCTGTGGCATATCCGTGGTGCCAGAAGGCCTTTTGAAACAGATACCCGACTTCCAACACCTGCCCGCCGGGGACCTGCTGCATTGTGAGCCCGCACTGTCCAATCATTTCGTCGGTCTTTTTCAGAATAGCAGCCCACAGGCCGAATCCGTGGATACGGTAACGGGAGATCTGACGATCCAGCCATTCCTGAACTTCATCGTCAGAGAAAGCGTGCTCATAGGCGTACATGACCTCCTCATCCTGCAGGATTTTACACAGTGACGAATAATCTCCCTGATTCATTTCCCGCAGATAGAGCCGGTCTGTCTCGATGATCAAGATTGAATCCTCCTTATGTTTATACGCTCACAGTATTTTTTCCATCCCGATTTTCTGGATTTCAAGGCCTGCTTTTTCATAAAATTTTACGGCATCCACATTACCGGCCCAAACATTAAGGGTTACATTATAGCAGCCAGTCTTCCTGGCATAATCCAAAACAGATTCATATAGCGCTTTCCCGATGTGGGTGCCTCGAGCGCTCTCATCGACACATAAATCGTCGATATAGAGGGTCTTGATGTCTGTCATATTATTGTGATTGATATATTGCTGGTGTACACAAAATGCGTAACCCAAAGTATCGCCGTCTCTTTCCGCAACAAAGACCGGTCTCTTGCCGTCCGCTATGATTTCTTTTAGTTCTTCATCGGTGTATTTCTTTGCACCGGCCTTAAACAAGTCAGGGCGGACATCGCTATGTACCTTATGCACCTCAAAAAGCAATTTGCTGATGACAGGAATATCGCGCTCTTTTGCACGACGTACTGCTATTTCACCCATGGACATCCTAATCTCCTCCCAAAGTTCCAAGTCTGTCAATGAGATTATACCATAAGCGGCAATTCCGTCACAAGGCATATGATTGGACGTACCGATAACTTCGATTAGATACCCCTCAAGGCAGACGATCTCCGCCGCTTTCGATTGAAATTTTTCCTTACATGGGATATAATACATTGGTTAAACTGACGCAAGGGAGGAACATGCGTATGAGTTCCACCATTCAAAGCTATCTGGCCGCCCTGCGCGGCAAACGGGTTGCAGTTGTCGGGATTGGAGTTTCCAATACCCCGCTGATCAAGATGCTGCTGCGTTCCGGTGTGGAGGTATCCGCCTGCGACAGGCGCGTCCGGGAGGACTTTGCCGGCCGCGCGGAGGAGCTGGAGAGTCTTGGGGCAGTGCTGTATCTGGGGGAGGACTACCTGGAGCACCTGGAGGGCGCAGATGTTATTTTCCGTACGCCGGGCCTGCGGCCTGACGTTCCTCAGCTGGAGGCCGCCAGAAAGCGGGGGGCCGTGATTACCTCAGAGATGGAGGCGTTCTTTGAGGTCTGTCCCTGTACGACTGTCGCCGTTACCGGCAGCGATGGGAAAACCACCACCACCACTATCATCGCCGGGCTCCTGAAAGCCGCCGGAAAGACTGTCTATGTAGGCGGAAATATTGGAAAGCCTCTGCTGCCCGATGTGGACGGCATGGAAAAAGGGGATATTGCCGTATTGGAGCTCTCCTCTTTCCAGCTTATGACCATGGACAGAAGTCCCAACGTAGCTGTGGTCACCAATCTGGCCCCCAACCACTTGGACGTGCATAAGTCCATGAGCGAGTACATCGCTGCAAAGGAGCGTATCTTCACGCATCAATCGCCGGGAGATCTGGCCGTCTTCAATCAGGACAATGAGATTACCCGGCAGTTTGCCGCTGCCGCCAGGGGGCGGGTAACCCTTTTCAGCCGCCGTGAGGAATTGAAAGCGGGGGTCTTTGTCCGCCAGGGTGCAATTTGGGCCGCCGATGGCGCTCAGGAACGGGAGGTGCTGCCCCTCTCCGACATTCTGCTGCCCGGTGAGCACAATGTGGAGAATTATATGGCGGCAATTGCCGCCGTAGAGGGTTTTGTCCCCGATGAGACTATCCGCGCCTTTGCCAAAAAGTTTGGCGGCGTGGAGCACCGCATTGAGCTGGTGCGCACGCTGAACGGCGTACGCTACTATAACGACTCCATCGCCTCCAGCCCCACCCGCACCATCGCTGGATTGCGCTCCTTCCCGAATAAAGTTATCCTGATCGCCGGCGGATATGATAAGCATATCCCCTTTGATGTGTTGGGGCCTGAGATAAGAGAGCATGTAAAGGCACTTTTCCTCACAGGGGATACCGCTGGGAAAATCCGATCCGCCGTGGAGGGAACTTCCGGTTATACCGGAGACAATCCGCCCATAGCAGAGATTGACGACTTTGATGAGGCCGTTCTGGCCGCGCACCGTCTGGCACAGCCCGGCGATGTGGTCATTCTCTCGCCTGCCTGTGCCTCTTTTGACCGGTTTAAGAATTTTATGGAGCGAGGGGCGGCATTCAAAAAGATTATCTATGAATTGTAGAGGAGTGAAGCACTTGAATATGCGTGAAGTGCTGGGGCGGCTCTCAGCTCAGGCCGGCCCTTCCGGCTTTGAGGCGCCTGTGGCACAGTTGGCTGTCGAACTGATGCGCCCTCTGGTGGACGAGGTGTCTGTCGACCGTATGGGCAATGTGGTAGGAATACGCCGCTGCGAAAAGCCGGGGGCAAAGCGCCTGCTGCTGGACGCACATTTGGATGAGATTGGACTCATTGTCACCGGTGTGGAGGACGGCTTTCTGGCCTTTCGATCCATCGGGGGGGTGGATCCCAGGATGCTGCCCGACCGGGAGCTTACGATTCTGACCAATCCCCCTATTCTGGGGGTTGTGGCCTGCCTTCCTCCACACGTACAGAAGGCGGGCCACAGTAAAACGGCCATTCCCATCAGCGATCTGCGTATCGATATAGGCATGGGGCAGGAAGCGGCCGCAGAGACCGTGCCCATCGGAACGCCAATTGTTTTCCGGGGAGGCTGCGCTCCGCTGGGGGCGGACAAGCTCTGCGGAAAGGCCATGGACGACCGATCCTGTTTTGTAACCCTGCTCAGGACACTGGAACTCTTAAAGGACAAGCGGCTGGACGTGGATCTCTATGTCATGGGCAGCACCCGTGAGGAGGTCTCGGGGGCGGGGGCAAAGACCGGAATCTTCTCCATTGATCCCGACTGGTGCGTGGCTGTAGACGTAACCCACGGCAAGACCCCGGACGTGTCATCCAAGGATTATACGCTGGAACTGGGGGGCGGTCCCGCTATTGGCGTGGGGCCCAATATGACCCGCTGGATGACCCGGCGTATGATTGAAAAGGCTGAAGGGAAGAAAATCCCCTATCAGCTGGAGGTCATGACAGGGCACACCGGAACCAACGGCTGGGGGATGCAGATCAGCCGGGAAGGGGTGGCTACCTCGGTGGTCTCTCTGCCTCTGCGCTATATGCACAGTCCCATCGAGGTGCTGGAAGTGGAAGATATGGAGCGCACCGCGGCATTGCTGGCCGCATTTGCGGAGGGACTGGGAGAGGAGGCTGAATCGCTGTGCTGAATCTGGTGAAGGAGTTGTGCAGGCTGCCCGGCGTCTCCAGCTGGGAGGAGCCGGTCCGCGCGTTTATTCGGGAGCGGG
>ERZ773258.2436-NODE-2436-length-11563-cov-3.852450_pt1 | contig 11563 bp, 10 predicted proteins | sample MGYA00511962_ERZ773258 | MGnify/ENA primary metagenome ERZ773258 (study PRJEB29015, sample SAMEA2737755) | human gut metagenome | biome: human gut; feature: human-associated habitat; material: faeces | place: China | collected 2012 ... | reverse complement strand
ATCGCTCTTAATTATCATAGAAGAATCTTATTTACAGAGATTTTCTCATACTCTCGCATATTCCAGCAATCATTTTTATTTTATATCTTATGTTTATTTATTTTCAGCATCAATTTGTATTCATGTATTTTGATGATTATGGGTATGCAAGTCTTTCGTATGGTGCGATTGTTGGAAATGGAGGAACTAATTATAATTTAAATGATATTATAAAGTACCTATTTTGGCATTATGTTAATTGGGGAGGAAGAATCGTACCATTTTTTTTAGAAATAATATCATTAAAATGCGGGCTTGGATTTACTCGTATAGTTCAATCTTTGATTATATGGGGAATAGGAGTATGCACCTACTTTTTAATTAAAGGCGAAGAGTATCGTAGCAATATATTTAAGGCGTTAATAATTGTTACAGCATATTTTACTATAGGGTTACATGCTATCGTTACAGGATTGTTTTGGTATACAGCCTGTGCCGTATATGTTTGGTTACTATTGCCGTTTTTCATTGTATTGTGTTTGTGTAAGTATAAAAAGAATAATAATCTTTTGATAGATATAGCATTAGGTATTCTATGTTTTATATCAGCGTGTTCTTACGAACAGATTGCGGTATTGATAATAGGATATCAGATAATATCAATGTTAGCATCTAAGTTTTTATTCAATACTCAATGGCGCAGAACAGAATATGTTATGTTAATAGGCTCTTGTGTTGGTGGAATGGCAGAATTATTAGCACCAGGAAATTATGTTAGAGCAGATAGCGCTTTATATACAGATTTTTATGCGCAGAATATAATTTTTAGAACAATAAAAAATATTCCAAGAATTTTAAATGTCTGCATAGGCAGAGAAAATGTAGGAATGATTTTGTTGATTTATGCAACGATTCTTACAATTTTATATAGCCAAAATGGATTAAAAAAGAAAATTCAAAATATATGTATAATAATATCCTCTGTAATTTGCCTTACTTTAATGGCAATGTTTATAGTTTCTTACCATGGAATTCTTTATTACATAGTATTGTTATTATTTGCATTTACATTTTATATGAGTTGTATATGGTGGCTTTGGAAACATAAAAATGTTATGTTGATCAGTTTATTAACAGCAGGAGTGGGATGTGTAGGTATTTTAGCATTAACTCCCGTAGTTCCAGATAGAGGATATTTACCGTTTTATTTTGTTCTGACGATGTGTATTGCTAGTATTTGCGGAGAGGTTATTTGTAGAAAAACGCAGGTATTAGTAAGCCTGGCATTAATTGCAGCGCTGATAGTCGGAATTATAAATGTTGGCAGAATTACTTATGGGTATTATTCTAATGCAGATATTAATAAAAAAAATATTGAGATTTTGTCGTCAACTGGAAAGAGCATTAGTGAAGGAAATAATATAAATTCGGTAGTAGTGTATAAAATGCATGATGATAATTATCCGTGGATGCTTCCATATAGTGACGAAGATTCTTTTATGACTATTTGGATGAAGTTTTATTATAATATTCCTCAGGAAACAGAATTGGTATGGGTTGACTATGAAAAGTAGTATTAGTGGAAGGGAAAAGCATGGATAGATCAAATCCAATTTTATATATAATTATTCCTTGCTATAATGAAGAGGAAGTTTTACCTGCTACAGCACCTCTATTTCTAAAGAAAATAGAATACTTGATAGCTAGTGGGAAGATTAGCAATGATAGTAAAATTTTATTTGTAAATGATGGTTCTAAGGATAGTACTTGGGATATTATTAGCAAATTATCTCAAAGCGATCCTCATTATATGGGGATAAGCCAAAGCCGAAATCGTGGGCATCAGAATGCAGTATTAGCTGGACTTATGGAAGCAAAAGACCGTTGTGATATTACAATTTCTATTGATTGTGATGGACAGGATGATATTAATGCCATGGATCAAATGGTAGATGTCTATTTAGATGGATGTGATATTGTATACGGTGTACGTAGTAATCGTGCAACAGACACGTTTTTTAAACGCTTTACAGCAGAAACATTTTATAAATTATTGCGGGTTATGGGAGTAGAGGTTGTATTTAATCATGCAGATTACCGTTTGATGAGTAGTCGCGTATTGCAGGAATTTAGCAAGTTTAAGGAAGTAAATCTGTTTTTGCGTGGAATGGTTCCATTGGTTGGGTTTAAGTCATCTTGTGTAAGCTATGAACGGCATGAGCGCATTGCTGGCATGAGTCATTATCCTTTGGCAAAAATGTTAGGCTTAGCGCTTGATGGTATTACCAGTCTATCGATAAAACCTATCAGATGGATCACGCTGTTAGGAGCAATGGTTGCACTTCTTAGTTTTACTGGTGTTGTATGGGCAATTATTCAGTATATCAGAGGTCATGTAGTATCTGGTTGGGCATCTATGACGGTAATTATTTGTTTTATTTCTGGTGTCCAGCTGATCTGTCTTGGTGTGATTGGTGAATATGTTGGTAAAATATATATGGAAACTAAGCATCGTCCACGCTATATTATAAGTGACAGGACAGAAGATCATAGTTGAGAATGCAGTGAAGTGCAATCCATTATATTAATTGAGGGAGGTGATTACCATGGTTAAACCGCTCAAATTACCCGTCGGAATTGAAAACTTCGAAGAGATCCGTACAGGCGGCTACTACTATGTGGATAAAACAAAGCTGATAAAACAGCTATTTGCCAGCGGTGGTAAAGTAAATCTTTTCACGCGTCCTCGCCGATTTGGTAAAACCCTTAATATGAGTATGCTTAAATGCTTCCTGGAAATAGGAGCGAAGCCTTCTTTATTTGATGGATTGTATATTTCTGAGAATAAGCAGCTGTGTAGTTCATTTATGGGTAAATATCCCGTTGTTTTCATCACTTTGAAAAACGTTGATGGACTGAGTTTTGAGGAAGCGAAATATCGCTTTGTTGATGTGATTGAAAGTGAGGCAAGCCGCTTTAGCTTTCTTTTGGATAGTGATCGTATTTCTTCCAATGAAAAAGAAATGTATAAGGCGATTATTTCCATGAGTGAAGGCTCATTTAAAATGAACACGCAGGTCCTTTTAAGATCATTAAAGACTTTATCTGAGTTATTGTATAAGCATTATGATAAAAAGACAATCATTTTGATTGATGAATATGATGTGCCTTTAGATAAAGCTTTTCAGTACGGATATTATAAAGAGATGGTGACTTTTATACGTGGACTGTTGGGGGATGTGCTGAAAACAAATGATGCTTTGGAATTTGCTGTCTTAACGGGGTGCCTTCGTGTTTCAAAAGAAAGTATTTTTACAGGATTGAATAACTTTAAGATTTTGTCTATTACAGATACCAGATTTGATGAACAATTTGGATTTACAGATAGAGAGGTAAAGGATCTTCTTTCTTATTACAATGTAGAAGATAAGTTTAAAGAAACGAAAGAATGGTATGATGGTTATCGTTTCGGAAATGTGGATATATATTGTCCATGGGATGTGATCAACTATGTTGACAGGATCAAGGATGACCCTGGTGCCCGTCCGGAAGCTTTTTGGATCAATACCAGTGGCAATTTTCAAATACGGAGGAGCTGCAATTCTTCTGGAAAGCGGTTGAAGAAGGAAATACGGAAGGAATAGAAAAATATCTTAACAGGGTATTAAGTAACTCCGTCAGTGTATTTGATACCAAAGCCAGAAATGAGGAGAAAGAAAGTTCGTATCATAATCTGCTGGTTGGAATACTTACCGGAAATGCGGATTGGTTGATAAAATCAAATATTGAAGCAGGTGAGGGATTTGCTGATATTGTTGCAGAAACAGATGATCCGGATTCAGGCATTATTGTGGAACTGAAATACACAAAAGAATTTGAGAGAATGGAACAGGCATGTCAGAAAGCGATTGCTCAGATCAAAAATCAAAGATATTATGAGTATTTACTGAATGATGACAGACGAAATATTTTATTTTATGGAATAACATTTTGCAAAAAGAGATGTAAGGTTATTGTTGAAAGAATAAACATGTAACTGTGAAATCTTCTTGAGATCCATGAAAATACTCTATAAAATCACAGAAAAGAAGTTGCCGGCAGAGAAATCCTTTCTTATAATGAAATATATAAAATGAAAGTATTACGAGGTATATAATATGGCAGAACCGCGTTACGGTGAAGAACGTAAACAAATGGGAAGTATAGTAGGGGACCGGCCTAAGATATCTGTTATTATGGGTGTTTATAATGGTGCGGACAGAGTGGACGAGGCAATAGCGTCTATTCGTGTGCAGACTTTTACTGACTGGGAGTTTATTATGTGATGATGCGTCTACAGATAATACCTGGGAGAAGCTGGTTGAGTGGAGCAAGATCGATTCCAGGATCGTTCCAATCCGTAATGAGAAGAATATGAAACTGGCAGCTACTTTGAATAAATGTCTGGAGCATGCTTCTGGAAGTTATATAGCTCGTATGGATGATGATGATTACAGTTATCCGTGGCGTCTGATGGCACAGAATGATTTTCTGGATGTGAATACTTATTATGCCTTTGTATCAGGCCAGGTAAATGGACTTACGAAAGAGTTTGGGATTATTGAAGATTACTGGCACAGAAAAGAATTTCCTGAAAAGAAAGATTTTTTAAAGGGCTCTCAGTTTATACATCCGGCAACGATGTTTAGGAAAGGTCCGCTTATGAAAGCCGGCGGATACAGGATCGCTCCGGAAACCCGCAGAATGGAAGATTATGACCTTTTTATGCGTCTTTATGCAATGGGATATATTGGCTGTAATCTTCAAAGACCTATGCTGCGTTATACGGTGGATTTTGATAAGACAACCTATGCGCATCGTATTGATGAGGTGAAAGTCCGCTATCAGGGATTTAAAGCATTGGGACTCCTTCCATGGGGATTTATATATGTGATCCGTCCGCTGATCGTTGGTTTGATCCCACATGATACTTTAATGGAAATAAAACTGGAAGATAATGGCGTAGACCTGAGAAAGTATAGACGGAGACATAGACGCAGAAGGAAATGATATGGTTGGAATTGTCATTTTAAATTATAACAGCTGGGCAGATACGGTTGCGTGTGTAGACAGTATACATGAAGCAGAAAAGAAATTGGAGTTTCGTATTTATCTGGTAGATAACTGTTCACCGGTGCGTCCTGAAACTGGTGTGTTGGAAAGTCTGGATAAAAAGGGAGTTATTTTTATCCAGAATGAACGGAATGCAGGCTATTCGGCTGGAAATAACATTGGGATAAAAAGGGCACTTGAGGATGGCTGTGAAGAAGTACTGATCAGCAATTCTGATGTGCGCTATGAAACAGGAAGTATATCAGAACTGCAAACGTATTTACAGGATCACCCGGATGTGGGAATTGTAGGACCGAAGATTTTTCTGCGTGATGGAAGTATACAGAAAGAATGTATGATGAGAAAAACGGGAATCAGAGAAAAATATTTGCTCAGAACCCGTTTTTATCTGTTTTTCCCCAGGTTAAATAATAGTTATTGGGGAAGAGAGCATGATTATGAGTCGGAAGTTTTTCAGGTATATGCAGTTATGGGGTGCTGCTTTATGTTCAGCAGGAAATGTGCACTGGACGTAACTCCGTTAGATGAAAATCCATTTTTATATGAAGAAGAACTGATACTTGGAATTTCCATGGAGAAAAAAGGCTGGAAAACGGTGTATGATCCCAGCAGTGTGATCCATCATCTTCACGGAAACAGCACAGAGAAAGTAAAAGCATTTGCTTATACCTGTAATATCTGCAGTGAGATCTATTTTTGCAGACAGTATCTGAATATGAAAAAATGGCAGATACTGCCACTGTACTGGTACCGGTCAGTACTTTATGGGCTGAAAATGCTTAGATACCAGGATTTCAGAAAGTATGTTGGGGAATATGTGAAACGTACAGGACTGGAATTGAAAAAGATATTGTGATCCAAGAAAATTAGGAAAAGCAGCCACTAAGGAACATATATTCCTTGGCGGCTGCTTTTTCAAAAGTATAAGATATTGACCGGATCAGATACTAGACCCGCTTGGATTTTACAAAATAACAACAGGTCAATAAACCAGATACTTTGCCCGGTTTGGCGTTGCGGTGGTTTCATTTTCATCCCATACACCATCTTCGCTGATCCAGTAGTACAGGTTTTCTCCAAGTGCTTTGACGTAGCAGTTGGTTACCATGTAGCCGTTTCCGTCAAAGTAATACCATTTTTCTTTGATCTCCCGCCAGCTGCAGGCAGGGTAGGACTCATCTTTGTATACAAAACGCCATTTATTTCCAGTTTTTTTCCAGTTTCCATTGTCGCTGTACCATGCGTCCTCTACAGAAAGGATGTAAGGCTCAGAACCGGCAGACCAGCTGCTGTTCTGGCTGCCGTAGGTGCTTACGGCGCGGACCGTAAAGACATAGGAGCCGGCATTGTTGATATAGTCGGAAAAATCATAGGAGGTTCCTTTGGAGGTGACAGTTACAAGGGTTTTTCCGTCTTTTTTCAGGCAGACTTCATAGCCGTCACATCCTTCGATATTGTCCCATACGGCATTTTTTCCGCTCCAGGACAGATCTGTGATCTTAGGGAGCTGGCCGCCGATGCGGGATAAATAAACCTGAAGGATCAGTGTGCTTCCGTCGCTGTCAATCTCTGAGCTTTTATACTGGACATTGCAGCCGGACAGAGAGAAGGTACGTCGGTTTGGAGTGGAGAAACGATAACCTTCAGCAGCGGAAAGTTCAATTTCAGCGCAGGGCCATTCCCCATAATCCCAGGTGTCATCGTCTTTCAGATATTCACTGCCTTCTACAATAAAAGACTGGCTGGTAGTGGTGGCAGTAAGCGTTCCAACAGCCTCCCCACCTTTTGGTGCCCCATCCCAGGAAAATGAGAGAGGTACAGAGGAAATGGTTTCTTCTCCATAGGCGGAAAATGATAGTCCTGCACACAGGCAGGCTGCGGCGACAAGAATACGAAAATGTTTTTTCTGCATAAAAAGATCCCCTTTCCGATACGTGATATAACTGATCTGTGTAATTGTTATACCTATATTGTACCTTATTTGAAAGGGGATGTCTAAAAAAATATTTACAGTTTTATGAAAGCTTTTTTAAGATGCGTATTTTTAGAAAAATACGTGCTATACTATCAGTCGAATAAAGACTGGATCAGCATTTTGATCATGGAATCGCAGGTGCGGATGTGAAGTTCGTTTGCTCCTACACAGCGAAGGGTGGTTGCCATTAAAGTATCTTTTAATTCCGGTTCGCAGATGCTGATCATGTTTGCACAGGATTCCACGATGGAATTTAAGCGGCTGGCTTTTTCGATGACTTTTGTGATCTGGTCCTGAGTCAGGTAGAATACGAAGTCAGTCATAGCATCGTCTGGTTTCTGTGAGCAGGTTACACTTGAAAAAGAATAGGTTTCTTTTAAATCGTTAAGCAATTCGTTGATACTCATTTTTTACTCCTCTTTTGTAAATGTGGCTTTATGTACTATGATATGCCACCAGAGGAGACATTTCAAGTGAAAATTTGTTTCAGGAAGTGATATTTATGATTTTGAAAATAAAAAAAAGAAAAAAAGAGGCAGTCAGGGGAGGCGTTGTATTTCTCATGGCTGCCTGTATTTGCCTGGGACAGGCGGCGCCTGTTTTGGCTTTGGATGCAGCATGGAGCCAAAAAGTAGAGATCACTGCCCACAGAGGTGACTCTATAAAAGCACTGGAAAATACGATCCCTGCTTTTGAAAAGGCCATAGAAAGCGGAGCAGACTGGATCGAACTGGATGTAAAGGAGACCAGGGATAATGTTCCGGTGGTATTTCATGACAGCAGTTTAAAGCGTCTCATGGGACAGGATGGAACAATCCGGGAAATGACTCTGGAAGAGATCAAAAAACTTCATCCTGCCGCCAGTATGGGACCAGGATATAATAATGTAAAGATCCCGACTCTGGAGGAAACGCTGGATACCTGCAAAGGCAGGATAAAACTGAATATTGAAATAAAAGAGGACGGAACGGAAAGCAGTGATTTTACAGAACGTGTCATACAGCTGATCCGGGATAAGGGAATGACAGACCAGTGTATGATCACATCGTTCTGCTATACTGTTTTGGAAAAGGTAAAAGCCGTAGAACCATCCCTCAAGACTGGATATATCCGGTCAAAGGATATAGAAGATTTCAGCCAATATCCGGCTGCAGATCAGTATATGCTCAGTATTGAGCTGATCCGGAAAGACCGGGTGGATCAGATCCACAGCCTGGGAAAGAAGGTCACAGCCTGGACGGTCAATGATCTGTACTCCCTGCGCAAGTGTGAAAGCGCTCAGGTAGATGATATGATCACAGATGATCCGGGAGGCTTATTAAAGTTAGATGATCAGTGATCATCGGTATAAAAATCGTTTTCATGTATTTTTCCTAATGGTCTGTATGGGTGGATTTGTCATCCTGCAGACTGTTTATGATCTGGGCGGCACTTTGGTCGGTATAGCCCTTCTGTTCACGGATCATCTCCCAGATGGTGTCGTGCATCCATTTCACAGTGTCGCTTAAGATCTTGTTTTCTGTGTCCAGACGCATGATCTCGATATTCATTTCTGCAATAATCTCACGGCTGTTAAAACGCTTGTGAGGAGCATTGATCCGTTTTAAGAAAGAAGGGTTGTCCTTCATGATCTCCTGAGCCAGGTAGTCATCCCGCTCACGACATCCCATATCCATAAATTCTTTGTAATACATACGCGCCATATGCATTACATCCGGATGGCAGCATCTGGGACACTGTGGATGGCGCGAAGTCTGATAGTAAGCATAGTATCCGCATTTCGGACAGTAAAAAACGGCGAGTTCTCTCATCACAAATCCCCCTTTTATGTAGAATGATTGATGAAAAATACTTTACATTATAAATAACGCGAAAATCTCCAAAATATACCGCCTGTTTTTAAAAAAATCAGAAATTCGGCAAAATGCACAAAAAAGGGCGCTCCTTTTTGTGAACGGATGGGGAAGGAGCGCCGTTTTTGGGGATGATCTTACTGGATGATGCCTTCTGTGTTTACAGTCCAGATCATATCGTTTTCGTCTTTAAAATCTTTGTATCCGCTGCCAAGTTCTGGTCTGGAAGCAGACTTGGAGGTGGAACCTGCCTTCTGTACAGCACCGTTTACATTTACCAGATAGCGTGTATCATCTAAGGAAACAGGGGCAAAACGTAAATCTTTGTCTGCTTCCTGGCGAAGGCCATTTACATACAGGGTGTTATCTTTGATACCATGGTAGCCCTGTCCTTTTTTACTGCCTTCTGCGTGGAAGAGCCAGTTCTGGGTCTCCCCAAGGTCCTCATCATAAATGGTCTGTTTCCCGGTTTTCATAATACCTTCTTCGTCAAAGTAGTAATTGGCAGCTGTACCGTCAGAGAGCCTGATGGACTGCTTGCCGGTCTGCATTTCACCTGCTGTGTTGAAGGCATATTTTTTGGAGTCAATGGTGAAGATCTCCAGGTCCTCTTTTCCGTAGTAAGGAGCACCGTTCTTGAAGTAGAAACGGAAATATTCACCGTCTTCGCTGATATTTTCCACGCCTTCAATGGTACGCCAGCCGGAAGCACGTTTTCCGTCTTCATCATAGTATTTATAGCCGGAGATCGCCGGAAGGGATACAGAGTTATCTTCCTGATCTGCGGCAGTTGCCTGGGAAGCAGTTGCAGTTTCTGCAGAGTCTTCTGCCTGAGTATTGTCGGATGCAGCAGTGTTCTCAGTGGTTACAGGAAGCTTGTACCAGCCAGTCTGCATTTTTCCTTCCTCAAAGGTATAGTAGGAACCGTCGATCTTTTTGTCGATCTCATTTTCGATCCGGCGTCCGTTGGAGTCAAAATAATACCAGGCATTCAAATCTTCCGGATCATCTGTTTCTTCTTCTAAAAGGACCCAGCCGGTCTTTCTGCTTCCGTCTTCGCCAAGATAATAGTTATAGCCGTCTACCTGGATGGAGCCGGTCTCCATGATGCTGTCTTCGTTGAAGTAGTACCAGTTTCCGTCAATGGAAGCCCAGGTGGAAGTTAAGGCTTTGCCATCTTTTCCATAATAGTAATGAAGGAATTCAGGAGCGTCATCTTCGGACCAGTAATCTTCGTTGTCCATAGTGACCCACTGGTAGGTGACACGTTTTCCTTCTTCGTTTACATAGTATTCGTCGATCTGTTCGGAATAAGCGCGAACGCCGTCAGCGTTTAAGTAATACCAGTCATTTCCGGATTTCTTCCATGTATCTGTAAGGGGATCTCCGTAGGAGTCGTAGTAATACCAGTTTCCGTTTTCTTCCGTCCATCCGGCTGCTTTTGCATATGCCGGAAAAGCCATGGATGCAGTAAATACTGCAGTGGATAATACAGCCAGGAATGTTGTCTGTTTTCTCATAATATAAATTCTCTCCTTTTGATGTTTTGAAAATGTGTTTTGTTAGTGGCCGTTGATCCGTTGTTTGCATTACGCAGGTCATTATAACCAGGATAAAGCCGCCTTTCCAGTGAAGGTTACTGGTAAGTCTGGGCATGGTTTCCACACCTGGAAATGGGCGTATCCAGGAGCCCCTTAAGGAAAATGACAGTAGGTTTTTTAAGCATTTTGTGGTATGCTTGTTTTCAGATAGATTGATGCGTAAACGACTTAAAGGAGAAAACGTATTATGAGGATGAAAGTTTCAAACTATATTTCTGAGATGTTAGTAAAAGCTGGGATCCACCAGGCATTTATGGTTACAGGCGGCGGTGCCATGCATTTGGATGATGCATTGGGACACCAGGAAGGCCTTCACTGTATCTATGATCACCATGAGCAGGCCTGCGCCATTGCAGCAGAGGCATATGCCAGGATCCATAATGAGATGGCAGCTCTCTGCGTGACCACAGGTCCTGGAGGAACCAATGCCATTACCGGTGTTTTAGGTGCATGGCTGGACTCCATTCCAATGCTGGTACTTTCCGGACAGGTGCGTTATGATACCACAGCAAGGTGGTCCGGTACAGGGATCCGTGCTATGGGTGATCAGGAATTTGATATTTGTAAGGCCATTGACTGTATGACCAAGTATTCAGAAATGGTCATTGATCCTTTACGTATCCGCTATTGCCTGGAAAAAGCATTATATCTGGCAAAGTCCGGCCGCCGTGGTCCAAGCTGGCTGGATATTCCTTTAAATGTCCAGGGTGCGTATGTGGAGACCGATGAGCTGATCGGATTTGACCCGGTAGATTATGAAAACGGAGGAAATGGCTGGGCAGAGAAGAAAAATGTACCGGCTATCCCGGAAGATGAGGCCGGAGAAGGTGAAAAACGCCAGGTTCTTCCAAAGAAGGTAACAGAAGAGATTGCAAAAGCGATCATTGAGAAGATCCGTCAGGCAAAACGCCCGGTGATCAATGCAGGAAATGGCATCCGTCTGGCAGGTGCCCATGAGACTTTCTTAAAAGTGGCAGAAAAACTGGGTATTCCGGTTGTTACAGGCTGGGACAGTGAGGACTGTATCTGGGATGAACATCCGT
>ERZ773258.2429-NODE-2429-length-11590-cov-3.468834_pt1 | contig 11590 bp, 19 predicted proteins | sample MGYA00511962_ERZ773258 | MGnify/ENA primary metagenome ERZ773258 (study PRJEB29015, sample SAMEA2737755) | human gut metagenome | biome: human gut; feature: human-associated habitat; material: faeces | place: China | collected 2012 ... | reverse complement strand
CAGCGTCCCTACCCTTATCAGGGGCAAGCTTCTTATCATCCTTTTTCTCGCCGGTCTTGGAATCATCCGGCTTATCTTCGTCGGAAGTGCTGGAATTGTCGGAATCGATGCCTTCCAACACCTCGTTCAGCGACGCCAATGCGGCACGAAGCTTCTCCTCGTTGGCGGAGCTGATGGCGCGACCTGACTTCACGGCCAGAATCTCGGCCTGCTGGTTCGCGGCCACCGGCACCACGCTGATCTCGAAAAGCTTGATCTGCTGGAATTCGGAATGGCCACCCCACGGGCCGTCGCCCTTTTCCGTGATCCACGCGGTCTTCGTCGGCACGAAGCCGATGCTCATCTGATGAACCCTGCCATCCTTGAGCAGGTCGTAAGCCTGCTGGGCGGTCGGATTATCCTCGATATCGAGCTGGGCCGAGATGAGCAGACCCTTCTCGTCCTCGACGGCGCTCAAAGTGCGTCCGATTATGTCGGTCGGCCTGCCGTCCTGATGGTTCCAATGGATCGGGATGCCGGCTCCGCCGTCGTAATCCTTCGCCAAGGTCTCCGCGAAAGCGCCCTTGGCGATCACGTCACCCTGCAGGTCCTTGTTGCCGAAAGTGCTGGCGTAGCCGCTGAAAACGCCTTCGCCTGCGGAATCATCCAAGGATTTCACGTTGAATCTGAGCTGTTTGAGATTCACTGTCCTTCTCCGTTCACTGGATTGTTCTGTTGCGCGTTCTGCGTCCTGCCGCCGTCCTGCGGGCTGGGCTGGGCGCCTGTTGCGACGTTCAAGGGCGTCACTAATTCGTCGCCACCATCAAGCTTCGGATAGTTGAGGATGCGCCGTGCCTCGTTCGTGGTCATGAAGCTGCGCCCCGTGGCCGTGCTGAGCGCCTGATACTGTTCGGAGAACGTGCCGCGCAGCTTCGCATCCACATTCGCTTCGATGTAGGCGTCCGGCTGGCCGAGCGCGTCTGGCAGAAGCAGATTGAGCGACTGTTCGAAAGCCACGATGTACGGCATCAACTCCACGTTCCACATCTGCTCCTTGAAGGCTCCGATGTTGGAATTCGTGCCGCTGCGGAAGCCTAGATTTTCTGGCGCGATATGGAATGCGTTGGCCACGTCGATGCGAATCCTGTCCCTCGCATCGATGTCCTGCATGTCAATCGGCTTGAAAGCGTCCACGGTCTTGATTTCCATGCCGTCGTTAAGCAGCGGCCAGCCACCGGCAAGATTCCCGCCAGACTTGTAATTGCGCATGCCCTGCACAAATTCGTCCTGCGCCTCCTGCGACGGCCACGGCATCTCCTTCGGACGGGAGATGTACGCCGGAATCTGACCGCCGTTCTGCGCTATCGCACGCCGATATTCGGCCATCTCACGCGCCTCCGCCAAAAGCGGTGCGAGAGTGCCGGACACGGGAGAACCGCCGATGCCGGACGTGCTATAGCCCACATCCAACAGAATCTGCGGGTCTGGAAGCGCGAAGTACTGGCTGCCTTCCGGCTGTCCGGTGCTGATCTGCACGCCGGTGATCTCGTCAAGAGTGTTACCGGAAAGCGTGAAATTCTGCACCGGAATACGCCGCAGCCACAGTCTGCCGGACTGCCTATCAGCATCCAACAGGCAAAGCCAACGGTCATTGAGCAGACCATCGCAGAGCAGCGAGTAGAAGAATCGGTAGCGTGTCATGCCAGGAAGAACGCTCGGCTTCGCCATCAACCGCGCCAAATGGCTTGTCGTGTCCTCCACACGGTCACCGTCAGGCTGGCGAGTGTAGACCTTGAACGGCATGCTGGCGATATTCCGCGCGATATGGTCGATGACGGTGCGCACCGCCGCCTCTCGCTCGTAGACTCCGGCGCCGAACCAATCGATTGGCAACTGCGCGACCTGCGAAATGTTGACTGGCGATTCGGAGAACTTCTGGGCCACGGATACCGGGCTTTTCTTGAGCCATTTGGAAAAGAACCCCATGAAACCTCCTCACTGGGTCATACGACTGCGAAATGGGTCACGCTCGGCGCATATTTCGGTGTTTCCGCTTCGACCTGCATGGTCTCAAGCGCATACAATGCCTGCGATTCGGCAACCAAGCCGGAAATCTGCAATGCTGATTTCGTCCTGTCCCACACTTCGACCTCGCCGAGCCGTCGGGACACGGCCACACTCACCTGCTGTTCGATGACGGGCTGCGGAAGATGCCGCAGCTTGCCTTCACGCACTCGGTCGAGGAAACGGCCACAGCACGCGCCCAGACGGAAGCCTTCGATGAGATGCACCGTCCACCCTTTTTCGGTGAGCGGGTCGATGAAGTCCACTGCCGGACAGCCCTTCGACTGCACTGCTATCTCGCAGATGCCCGGCCAGCTCTCACGAAGCAGGTCGAGATAATGCGGAACCCACAGCATGCCGTCACGGCGAGCGATCAGCTCCACGTGTGGCAAACCGTCCGCACGCATTCCGGCAGCGGCCACATACGTGGTCTTACGGTCAGCAGACGTGTCCACGGACAGGACGACACGATTACCGTCCGGAATCATGGAACGCGAGTCGATGCCACTGGCCCACATTTTCGGATTGATGAAAGGAATGATGTCGGCAGTGACCCACTGGCACAGGACCTCGGTGCGGAACGCCGCCTCGGTCATGCCATCAATATCGGATCTGACGCTCATGACGGTCATCGGACCATAGCCGAGCGACGGGTTAGCCTGCCGGATTGCGTCGGCATCATCCACCGGACACTTGTCAGGCGCAGACCACTCGAAAAAACCGAAGCTCCCATCCTGCTCGCCGGACAGGAACACGTCGACCGGATCGCCACCGTCGGCGCTCAGACGCGTCCACTCGTCAACAAGCTTGCGACCCTTGTCCACCTGCTTGCGAAGCGCGACGGAACGATAGTCGCCAGCGTTCGAAATGCCCCATAATTGGCTCGACCAGACTGCCTTCGTGGTCTGCGACGCCGCATTCCAGCCATCATCAGTATGCTGCTCACGCAACTCATCGAACACCACACGCGCCGCCGACTTGGCTCGAATGTTCTTGTCGGCGCGGACGATATACCGCGCCTTCGAGCGGGTGATGATCGCCTCCTCGCCGTTCGTGTTGACGAATTTCTGCGTCATCGCGGCGAGATCCGGAATCACCAGATCCGCTTCCTCATCGGTAGAAGGCTGAGGATTGCACCACTCCTTGACCTGATTGTAAGGGCCCTTGGCATTGTCCAACGTCTGCGCCGCACCGACCACCAGGAATTTGACGGGCGGCACGCGGTCGGGATGCTTGTTGGAGTCCACGAACAGCCACCAAGCGGCCAAAACGCCCATAAGCGTTGTCTTGCCATTCTGACGGGCGACAAGCACAATCACCTTGCGGAAACGATACGAGCCATCCTCAAGCAATTCGAGCGCATGAACTAAAAGCCATTGCTGCCACGGATAAAGATGCACGTGCAGCATGATCTCCGCAAACGCAATCACCGCGAAACCATTCGAGGTCTCCTTGGTCAAAGGGCGCAACGGCGGCGTGAAGATACGCGGCAAGGTCACGCCATGCCTCTCATCATCGACGGCACCGAAAACCGTAAGATTCTCAGACGCCATCACAACCTCCTCAGCCGAAACGCTTCATGAAATCATCCATCGCGATAACCTTGTCGCTCTTCGCTTCCTCAGCCCTGACTTCGGGCTTCTGCCTAGCCGGACGCCCGACCTTCGCTGGAGCGTCCAAAGTCAATCCGAGAGACTGGCAGTATTTCAGGAAAGTCGGCAGAGTCACATTGTCGATCTTCCCGTTCTCGTCAACGAAACCTGTGGCATTCAGGAAGTCAATCCGACCAGCCAGTACGCGGGCGGCCGCGACCACTGCAGAATTCACGGCCTTCAGCCCATCGGCGTTCTTCAATGAGCGCTCCAAAGCCTCCGCCACATTATGGCTCCGAAATTTCGCCGACATGCTTCACCTCGAATCTGCAATCGCGCGCGCGACCCCCGGTCAATTTCGGCCATCGGGGAGAGGAAGAGCAACCACGCGGGACGTGGGTCGGTTCGGGGTGGTTTTCAGGATTTCACCGCCCCTATCCCTTTGGTGGTTGATGTTTTAGTCGCTTGTGTTGATCCATTGTCGGCTTAGTGTGCCGATGGGTGTTGGTGGGTCTTGGTTGCTTCTGAGTCTGTTGCAGCTGGTGTGGCTTGGCTTGAAGCCTGCCGGGTCGAACTGCAGCTCGGGATGCTTGCTAACTGGGTAGAGGTGATCGAGATTAAATGAATCATCGGTGGTGTTCTTCGTCGCCTCGTAGTCTATCGGCATTCCGCAGAGCCAGCAGACCGCATGGCTTGCCTTGCACTTTGTGAAGAATGCGGCCTTGTCTTTCTCGAATTGGCGTGTGGTCTTGCGGACTCTTGGCATGTGGTCACCGCCTTGTGTGGTGCTTCGGGTGGGAGTCGAACCCACGACTTTGAGGAGGGCACTGTTTCTTATGACGGGCATTCAAGAATCATGGAGCCATGGCCGGTTTGGTATCCGTCCCTGGTATCTGTGCCGTCCTTTACGCTCTGCCGTTGAGCTATCGAAGCTGGATATGAAAAATGGTCCAAACCATTTTCTGGCTGAACCATTCTACGAACATACGATAGTATAGCATTTCAACGGTGACAGTCAAGTAGTGCGGCCAACTCGCCGAGGTTGAACTTGTACTGCCGCTTGTGTTCCGTCGGCGTGGCGTGCGACAGTTTGCCGCGTTTGAGCCATTGGCTGATGAGGTTGCGTGATATGGTCAGGCCGTATCGTTTCAGCTCTTTGGCCGCGTCGCTTGGTGTGCCGGTGATTCGCACTTGCCAGAGTCTTTCGTCTCGGGCTGCTTTGATTGCTGGCGCGGCCCATTCCCTGTGGCAGCCTTGGCATGTGACCGATTCGGCTTCTGGCGTGCCGGTGAGCAAGCTGTGGCAGTTTGGGCAGGTGCCGAGGATTATAAGCTCGTCCTCTGGTGTCAGTGCTTGTTCGTTGCGTCTGGTGATGTGTTCCAGGGCGGCGTAGTCGTCTGCTGCTGTGCTCATGTTGAGGATGGTGTGCCGGTTGCTGATGATGGCGCACCATGCTTTCCGCCAGTCGTATGCGGCGTATGCCGCTCTGATTTTCCCTGCCTGTTCGGCGAGCCATGCTTCCGATTCCGTGATGAGGTCTTGCGCGTGGGTGTCGATGGGCAGTGGCGCGTTGCCTTTGTTTGGCGTGTGTTCTGGGGTGCCGATGTGCGCCTGACGGAGCATGATGCTTCGCAGGGCGGGCAGTTGAACGTGTCCGAGCTGGCAAATCATGGCCCAGTAGTCCGTTCGGCAGTTTGCGCAGAGCATGTTCGCGGACGCTGTTTTTGCGGGCTTATGGCAGTGCTGGCAGTTGGTCAAAGTCGGGTCTCCTTGTCGTACTGGTGGATGATGGCCGCGATTTCGGCTTTCGGCACTTGCGGCACGAGCGGCGCGATCTCGTCGAGCGCGTATCCGGCCTGATGCCACTTGATGATCATGTTTTCGAGTATTTTCTTCATTTGCATTCCTCCACCGTGTTGCATCCGATGTATGTGCCTCTGTCTTTGAGGCATGCCCATGTCACGTCTCCCGTCTTGACTGTCTCCATTTGAAAATCGTGGTGGGTGGCCGTATACCAGTGCGCATAGATGCTTAATCCCATCAGGAAGAGCATTGCGGCGACGGATACCACCAGTGCGACAATCAGAATTTTCTCGGCCTTGTCCAAGTCGCCCATCACTCACCGTCCTTTTCGATTTTGACGATCTTGTTCTTGATGGCCGTTAGAATTTCCCGTTTCGTACCGTTGTTCGCGAATGCCCACCAAATGCCTCTAAGTCCTGCCCAATCGGTGTCCACGAGGGTGGAGAACAATGCATTGCACAGGCCGGACAAATTGGTGTCAGCATAGAGCGGTATGCCGTGTATCACCGCGTCGTTCGCATACCAGAGCGCCTTCCTCAAGTCTTCGACGCCGTTCTTCGACTGCCAGCGGTAGCAGTATTTGACCACGTTGCCCCAGTCGAAACTCAACAGGCGGGTCAGTTCGATGCATTCGAACGGGCCGTTCTCGTAATGCTTCGGATGATTGACGTTGTCCATGTGCTGCTCCTTGACCGATGCCGAATCTGATGATTGCGACGCATAGGCGGCACCGGCCAATACGTTGTCGAACAGGATTTCAAGCGGGTTGCGGTTCATTCGACGGTCTCCTTATACGGGTTTTCGCTTGTATATTGCGGAAAATCGCATTCCTGGTCTTTCCAGCCGGCAGCGTATCCTTCCCGCCATGCTTTGCGGCGCTCGTATTCCAGCTGTTCCAGGCTGTACATGGTTTCCGGTTCGTCGTGTTTCATGATTTCTCCTTGTTGAGTTTGTTGGCTAATTCGCAGGCCTTTTCGTCTGCCTGTGCGGTTTCTTCGTCGCGTCCGAGCGCTTCGAGCACGTGGCGGCATTTCCACGTGTGTATGTGGCGTTTCGAGGGTGGGATGCCGCTCATGTTGGCGCGGCGTTGGCACCAGCCTTTCCACAGGCGCGTCCAGTCGTTAATGGTTCTGGTTTCGCTTTGGTGGCGGCTGGCGAATGCATTCCATGCGCCAGTGAGGTCGAGGTTCGTGTATTCCGAGGCTATGGTTCTGTCGGTCGCGTCCTTTTCGGCCATGTCGGCGTATTCGGTCGGGCTGATTTCTTTGGAGAAAGAAGAACATTCTTCTTTCTCTTTCTTTTGGGTTCTGGTGTTCTGGTGTTCTGGTGTTTGTCCCGATGTAACAGCGTTACAGTTCCGAAGTAACGCCGTTACATCCGATTCGTTGCGATGCTTGGCCACGCGCTCGGCGCTTTTCTTCCTGGCGTGCAATACCTGCTCTTTGGTGCGGTTGTGGGCGGTGTAGTCGTGGATCAGCCAGCCTTCGTCAACCGCTTCGAGCATTCCGACATCGCACAGTGCGTTGACCTGCTCGCCCGTGGCGCCGATGACATAGAGCATGGCGCGGCGCGGTATGAATCCGTCCGTAAGATGGTCGCCACAATACGTCAAAGCCATGCAGAAGACTCCAACAGCATCCATGCGTCCGCTGCGGGCCAGTTCCTGCACCTTCTCGTTGCAGTAGAAGCCGTTCACGAGCTGCACGTAGCCGCGTCTAGCCATCGCCTAATCTCCTCTTGTGGTTCCGTCGTGGTCCATCGAATCCAAAGCTTCTTCGAGTTCCGCCAAGCTTGGTGGGGGCCAAGGAAGAATTCCAACATCTTCCATCACATGCTCCCGAATCGCTTGTAGAATTCGTCATCGGTCATGACAGACAGAGGATCCATGCCAGTTGTCGGCTTGCGCGCGGCCAGCTTGTATCCGCAGTAGGGGCAGGTCACGTAATATGTGCCGACAACCTCGCCGCAGTGAGCGCATTCCACATACTTGATCGTCTTGCTCATTCGTTTGCCGCCTTCCGTGCGATTTCGAGCATTTCCCGAGCGTCCCTGATGTAATTGGCTCGCATCTCCGGCTCGGCCAGAGTCCAGAAGCAGTCCTCACTGGGCATGACGTCTTCCCAGGCTGGTGCCATGTCCCACCACAGCAGTTTTCTCGCCACGGCCTCGACCTCGGCGTCAGCCGGTGGCGCATTGCGTCCGCGCAGGTACGCTTCCTGCAAATCGTCCGTGTCGCAGGAAAACTGTTCCTTGACACGCGTTCCACTCCAGTAGCGGGTCGGATATACCTTCTCAGCTTCATCATCCGCGATGCTCAAATTGTCCTCTTTCCGTTCGCCTTGACCATTGCCCAGAGGATTTCGCTTGCCGGACGGCGCCTGTATGACAGGTCGTTGTATGACTGCACGTGGCCGAGAATCAGTTTCGAGCCGGTCGAATCGGGGGTAAGGATCGCGTTCACGCGCTCCGGCACCATCTTCTGCCATACGATCTCGTCGCACAGTTCCTTCGTGCAGACCAGATAGTTCTGGTCGCCGTAGAACGTCAGGCCGTTACCGCTCGTGAAGTCAGCCATGCATGACTTCACCTCGTAGAACCCGAAGCAGCCTTTCTCCACGCTTGCGGGCACCGGCTCGCCGTTGATGTTCCGTGGGGTGAAGCCCACGTAATCCACTCGCCGCTCGTCAGGCGTGTTCCGGTCGAAGTTGACCTCGCTCGCCCAAAAAGCGGTCTGATTCCTCAGACGCTTCTCCACCAGCTCGGACAGCATGGCGGTAGTTTCAGCCCTGCTCATTCCGTATCCTCCTTAATGAAGACGATCCAATGTGTTCCGGTGCGGTTCGGCTGTTTGTTGCCGAAGAGCGGCTTATGGTCAGTGAGCTTGAGAATCTGAGAGACGGGTATCTGCGTCTCATTCCACTTGAAAATCAGCGTTCCGCAAGGCTGCAATACGCGAAAGCATTCGCTGAACATGGTCTTAAGGTCGTTTTTCCATGTCTCTCGGTCGAGGCATCCGTATTTCTGCGCCATGTAGCTCGTCTCTCCCGCATCACGCAGGTGCGGTGGGTCGAGCACGACCATACGGAACGTCTCATCCGGGAACGGCAGATCGCGGTAGTCCATCAGCATGTCCGGCTTGACTTCGAATCTGCGTCCGTCACATAGTTCCCAACTTTCGTCGCGCACGTCACCGAAGAGCACACGGCTGTCTGACTTGTCGAACCAGAACATTCGCCCGCCGCAAGCAGGGTCAAGAACAGGTTGGTACGCGCTCATTTCGTGTCCTCGATTGGCTTGCAGTCGTATGGGGTCGGGCTTATGTCGCTGATCGAGCAGGCGTATGATTGGCTTCCGTCGCGCATGATGATGGTTCTTTCGGTTGTCACGCCTTTCCATACGCAAACGCAGAAGACAATGAATATTGCGGCCGCGGCCACCGCCAGCAGTCCGATCAGCAGGTTTTCGGCGATGTCCGTCCAATCTGGTTTCCATTTCATTTTTTCGCATCCTCGCTTTGATTCGGCACCTCGCTGGGCATGGAGCCGGAATGGCCGAGCATGTTTTGGCAATGCTCATAGACCAGATACAGGCCGCGAAGTTTTCCATATGTGAGGTCGGTACTGGCGTCCTCAGTGCACTTTATTTCCATCGAAAGCTGATCGCACCATGCGATGATCTCTTGCAGGGTCTTGTTTCTCTCGGTTACGTTCGTGGCCATGGCTAGTGTTCTTCCTCTTCGATTCGGATGGTGATTCGGTACCAGCCTTTTCGGATGCTTGGTTCTCCACCTCGGTAGTCGGGGCCGATGATGTGTTTTGAGTCATCGTCGGGCCAGAAGCCGGTATCGGTGAGCGCGTCAAGGATGGCTTTGACCATGGGCGCCGCGTTCTCAGGATCGAAGCGCCCGTGAGTCAATGGGTGGATGATCGCGGTGACGTGCACTGGGAAGTGTTGTGGCCTGTGGTGGCCGTTTTGGAGCCAGAATCTGGCGAATGCCATGGCACGCTGTTTGACTGCGCTTGTGTGCGCGAATTTCACTCGCCAGTGGCCGCGACGGTTTTGCGTCCACCATTCGTCCCGCGGAATGTCCACGACGAATTCCTGCATCATTCCTCCTCTTCCTCGGCTTCTTCTTCGCATAGTGGGCATGGGATGGGGCGCGCCGGATACAACGCGCACCCATGCTTCGGACATACCGGTTCCACATCCGGCGGCTCTATCCATTCGCGCATCATCAGAAGTCAGGTTCCGCTGCTGTGTCGCCGAAGCTGCCGAAGTGGGAGCCGTCCGCATTGCCGGTGCCCCACGGACCATCGGCCGGAGCCCACGACTGCTGCCGTGCCTGCTGCGGCTGCTGATAGCCACCACCGTTGGCGTTGCCGCCCTGGTATCCGCCTGACTGCATCTTCTGCACCTGAGCCGTCGCATAACGCAGGCTTGGGCCGATTTCATCCACCTGCAACTCGATGACCGTGCGGTTGGAGCCGTCCTGCGCCTGATAGGAACGCTGCTGCAAACGACCCTGCGCGATCACACGCATGCCCTTGCTCAGGCTCTGCGCGCAATGTTCGGCCATGTCGCGCCACGCGGAGCAGCGCATGAACAAAGCCTGACCATCTTCAAACTGGCCCGTATTACGGTTCCAGGAACGCGGCGTGCTGGCGATCGTGAACGACGCGACCTGCGCGTCAGCGGACGTCGTGCGCAATTCCGGATCGGCGGTCAGATTGCCGACAATCGTGATAACGGTCTCCCCTGCCATCACTCGGCCTCCTTCACGTCGGCTTCGGTATCCTCCGGCGTATCCGCTTCCATGACTTCGGCGGTCACGTCATCGGCTTCATCGGCGCTATCGTCATCGAGCACCGGCTGGAACACGTCGCCGTAGTCAGGCGTGATGTCATCTGCGGCGACGGCAGTCTGCGCCTGCACGGTCAAAGGCAGATACGGGGCGGCACGACGGATGGCGGTCTTCTTCGCCATGGCCTCGTAATCGGTCTTCCATGGGCCGAAATTGCCGCTCTTGCTGCGCGCCCTCGCCTGCTCGATCTCCTGACGGTTAAGGACAAGGAAGTAGTGGCCACCGTCCTTGAAATGCGCGACCATGTACACGTGGGTCAGTTCGCCGGGGTTGGCGCATGGCACGTGGTGCAGCTCCTCGTCCAGACCATACGAATATGAGAATTCGTCTCCCTGGTGCACGGCTCGGGCGCTGATGTCCACGAGCTGTCCGCTACGTCGCGCCAAGTCGATCATGCCGCGATAGCCCATGATGAAGGTGGCCTCCATGCCTCCGGTCTTCTTGTTGCGGAAGGGCAGCACGTAGGCGCGTCCCAATCCATCCACGTTGGACGGTTCAAGGCCGAGCGCTGAGCAGGTCATGAAGCAGGAGAGCACGCTCTGCGGCGAGCATTCAGCCAGTTTCGGCGTCTTGTTGATGGCGCTGACGCACATCTGGTAGAGGCGGTCGGGGCTGATGTTGTTGCCGACCACGCTGGCGATGCGCGGCCAGCTCTTCTTCATCAGCATCTGGAGGTTCTTCTTCGGCGTCATCTCGACCATCTGTCGGCCCTGTGCCTGCTGTGCGATCTGTCCCATGATTATTGCTCCTTTTCTTCGGTGGCTTTGAATGCGAATTTGCGGTATGTGGTGGCTTTGACGACGTATTCCTTGCGGGTCGTCGGCTTGTAGGTGGCTTGGAGGTTGCCGCAGCGCACGCCCATATGCGAGCCGATGCGCAGGATGATCCGCTCCTGCAATTCCTTCTGCTCGTTTTTCAGGTCCTTCGCGCGGTTGGACGTGCTCTCGTATCTTGCGAGCAGGTCGTAGAGGTCATCGTCGGCGCTTTCGTCCACGATGTCCGGCGTGGGTTCCGGGAAAGCCTTCTGCACGTCGCCGCCGGTCAATTGCGGTGGTGTGCCGGTGGTGACGAAATGCCAGAAGTTGGCTGCGGCCTTGTCGATCGCGGCCATATCCTCCACGTCGGCCTTGAACGTCTGCACGATCTTGTCGAGCGCCTTCTTGCGCGTGCGCACCTTCGCGAACGTGTCGGCCTTGCCGTCGCTCACCGTGAGCACGGGCGAGAGCTGTATGAGGTTGCCCAGAAGCGCCGCCGCGTTGCCGATGCGCCCGCCCTTCTGAAGGAACGTAAG
>ERZ773258.2421-NODE-2421-length-11602-cov-3.578245_pt1 | contig 11602 bp, 8 predicted proteins | sample MGYA00511962_ERZ773258 | MGnify/ENA primary metagenome ERZ773258 (study PRJEB29015, sample SAMEA2737755) | human gut metagenome | biome: human gut; feature: human-associated habitat; material: faeces | place: China | collected 2012 ... | reverse complement strand
GAGCACCAGCACTCTGGAGCCGTTCAATGCCTTGCGGTGGCGGTTGAGTATCTTGCCGCAACGCTCCACGGTGTATTCGGGCATGTGGTCGTTTATCATCATGGAAGCCTCTATCATCGATGTATGGAAGCCGTACTCGCGCGCCTTCCAGGTGAGATAATAGGGGTCCAGGGGAATGCAATGCCCGCCCAGCCCCGGTCCGGGATAGAATGCGGTGAAGCCGAAAGGCTTGGTCTTGGCTGCCTCTATCACTTCCCAAAGGTCGATGCCCATGCGGTTGCACAGGATGGCCAGCTCGTTAATCAGCCCAATGTTGATGTTGCGGTAGGTATTCTCCAAAATCTTGGTCATCTCCGCCACGGCAGGCGAAGAAACGACGTGCACCTTATCGCCCAGCACAGCTCCGTACATGGCGGCAATCACATCCTGGGCGTCTTTGCCTACGGCTCCCACCACTTTCGGCGTGTTCTTGGTTTTGTAAACCGCGTTGCCGGGATCTACCCGTTCGGGCGAAAAGCCCAGATAGAAATCCTTGCCGCACTTCAGGCCCGACCCGCTCTCAAGAATCGGCTTTATAAGCTCTTCGGTAGTGCCGGGATAGGTTGTGGACTCCAGCACCACGATGGTGCCTGCGGTCAGATGCCCGGCTATCGATTTTGCCGAACTCTCCACATAGCTGATGTCCGGTTCCTGATGCACATCCAAAGGCGTAGGCACACAGATGGCTACAAAATCCACATCCTTTATAAAGGAAAAATCGGAAGTGGCGCTGAGCGTACCGTTCCGTACCAGCTGCGCCAGCTCCGCATCGACCACATCGCCGATATAGTTGTGTCCGGCATTCACCTGTTTCACTTTTTCTTCCTGCACGTCGAAGCCGATAGTCCTGAAACCTGCCTTGGCTTTCTCTACGGCAAGGGGCAGGCCCACATAGCCCAAGCCCACGACGCCTACCGTGATTTTTCTTTCCGCAATGCGGGAAAGGAGTTTTTCTTTCATTATTGTCTGTTTTTTTAGATTAAAATACATGCAACCGGCTTATACGGCCCGAATGGCAGGCGGCTATTCCGTCACTTCGCAATACCAGCGGGAAATGCGCATCATCACTCCTACACCGGCAAGCGTCTTTATGAAATAGTAGCCGCCGCGGGCACGATGCAGCTTACCCGTTATCCCGGCAAAGGGCCCGTGAATGATACGGACGTTCTTGCCGGGTTTCGCTTCGGCCTCTTCGTGCGTTATATATAAGGTGTCTTTAAAATCGGGGTCGCATAATAACTCGGTCATCTGCTTGTCGGGTATCTCACAGGGATGCTTCGTTTCTTTGTCGCAAAGCACGCTGAAAGGAACATCGCACTCCTTAAGCATCGCAAGCGTTGCCTTGCGGCTCTCGTTTTTCTGTAAAAAGACCAGATTGTGAACTACCGGGACAAGCATTTTTCTTGTTTTCCCTTCTTTCTCCTTTTCAACATAGGTCATCGGAACAAAATGCACTTTCTTTCTCTCTTTTAAAAAATCACTGATTTTTAACTCCTGGCAGTTGAATGTGCGGACAGCATACCAGGGATTTTTTGTTGTTTGCTTGATTTGATCATCAAAATCGTCCATATCGGGCTTGATTATCTGTTAAAATCCACATGATGGAAAAATGTAAGTCCGATACGAAAAAACTGTATTGCAACGGAAAGGATATGCAACGTTATCAGGCCACGGAACACGCGAACCTTACAAGTCCGGCGAATACGCTATGATGACATGAATAGAAAAATAAAACCGTAAACAATACATGAAATAAAGAAGAAAATCAAGGAAAAATCGGGGCACAGCCACTGCCGTCCGCAACCGGGAAAACTCCCGCTACGGGCAGAACCATGCAAGAAAATATGTATCGGACTTAGGCTAAAAAAAGATAGACAACCCCTTCTCCCCGCCTTGTGGATATACGGCAGGAAAATGCGGTTATCAATAAGGATATAGCCTTTTTATACCACCTCTGTACAAGAGGTCACCTCTGTACAAGAGTGAGAACTCACAGAAATCGGAATAGAGCACTATAACAGCCGCGAAGATATGCAGATTAAATAAAATAAGCAAAAAAGAATCGCCTTTTTTTCAAGGCAGAAATATCTGTTCCAAGCCTTTTCCGAAAGGGATACATGCGGCAACTGTTGATTCTCAATATATTGAAAATTATTGTACCTCTTGTACAGAGGTGGTATAAAAAGGCTAATGTGGCTGCCTCTTTGAATCATGATGTGGCTCAACACCTCATCCAAAAGCTTCTTATTGGCAGAATTCTGCTTTCCGTTCCCGATATCCTCCACATAAATCCGGGTAGTCTTTACATCGGTATGCCCGAGCGCCTGCGCTATGACAGACATATCCACCGAGGACATGAAAGCCAGCGTAGCCCAGGTGTGGCGCGCCACATACGAAGAGAGCGGCTTGTCTACCCCCGCCAGCTTTCCCAAAGTTTTCAGCGTCTTGTTATAATAGGAGAACTTGCGTTTGTACTCCCTGTACGCCGTATCTTCGTCCTGCGAAGTAAGAAAAGGGAACACATAGTCGCTGCCGTCCGACCGGTAACGGTTGATTATCTCCTGCATGCACGGCTCCAGCTTGATTTGCACCACCTGGTCGGTCTTGCGCCGGTGATACACAAGCATGCCGCCCTTTATCTGCGATTTCTTCAGGAAAGCCACATCCACAAAAGGCATGCCGCAGGCATAGAAGCAGAACAGGAACACATCGCGCACCAGTTGCATAAACGAACCGGGCTTCACCTGCACGGCACGCAGCTTGTTGATGTCCGCCTTCTCTATCGAACGTTTCCGGGTGCGGGAAATGCCCGTAAACACATTGCCGAAAGGTTCTTTCTGCTCCGTAAGCCCCTGCTCCACCGCCTTGTTGTAGACAGCACGCAAAGAGCGCATGTAGCAAGACAAGGTGTCCTTACATATCCCCTTTCTCCGGAGCCATTCCCCGTAAGCGTCTACCAGCCTGCTGTCCACCTCGGCAAAGGAGATGTCCTTTTTGCCATGAAACGCAAGGAGCGAACGGAGCGCAGTGGCATAATTGTCCGCCGTACTGTGGCGGTGCATGAGACGGGTGCGCGCAATCTCCCCGCAGGCAAACCCTGAGAAACTGCCGGTAGCGGCGGGAGACTCTTCCTTTTTCCTTTTCCGGCACGGAGAGCCGCCGTCGCGCCGGATACTTATCTTGAATACAATACAGATTTTAAACATGACTTTTCATTTTAACGAGAATTAAACACAAACCGCCAAGTCCGTACAGCGCAAAATCCGTGCAGGCTTGCCAACGGCGAAAGTAATGGAAAAAGAATAAAAGTTCCCGGAGATTTTCATAACCCATATTTTTTTTGCAACTTTACACTCTCGAAAAGTAAAACGAATATCAACGATATGGAAAACAGAAGTTTAGTCACTATCGCCGAACACAGCAAAGAGAAAATCCTCTATATGCTCAATATGGCGAAAGAGTTCGAGGCAAAACCCAACAGGCATCTGCTCGACGGTAAAGTTGTCGCCACCCTATTTTTCGAGCCGTCTACCCGCACCCGCTTAAGCTTTGAAACCGCCGCCAACCGGCTCGGTGCACGTGTCATCGGCTTTAGCGACCCCAAAGCTACCAGCTCGTCCAAAGGCGAGACACTGAAAGATACCATCAAGATGGTAAGCAACTACGCCGACATCATCGTGATGCGCCACTACCTGGAAGGAGCTGCACGCTATGCCAGCGAGGTAACCACAGTGCCCATCGTCAATGCCGGAGACGGAGCCAACCAGCATCCCTCGCAAACGATGCTCGACCTCTACTCCATCTACAAGACGCAAGGTACGCTGGAGAACCTGAACATCTACCTGGTAGGCGATTTGAAATACGGCCGCACCGTACACTCCCTGCTGATGGCCATGCGACACTTCAACCCCACCTTTCATTTCATCGCTCCCGAAGAACTGAAAATGCCGGAAGAGTACAAGATTTACTGCCGCGAACACGACATCAGATTCGTGGAGCACACCGACTTTACGGAAGAAATAATAGCCGATGCGGACATCCTTTACATGACCCGTGTGCAACGCGAACGCTTCACCGACCTCATGGAGTACGAACGCGTGAAGAATATCTATATCCTGCGCAACAAAATGCTGGAACATACCCGCCCCAACCTGCGCATCCTGCATCCGCTGCCCCGTGTCAACGAGATAGCCCTCGATGTGGACGACAACCCGAAGGCATATTATTTCCAGCAGGCGCAAAACGGACTTTATGCACGCGAAGCCATTCTGTGCGATGTGCTTGGCATTACGCTGGACGACGTTAAGTAAAGTATAAGGAAGTATATTACTGGTTTTATTTAGGAGACATGAAAAAACAAGAATTGCAGGTGGCCGCATTGGAAAACGGCACTGTCATCGACCATATACCCTCTGAGAAGCTGTTTACAGTAGTATCATTGCTGGGACTGGAGCAGATGAACAACAATATTACTATCGGTTTCAACCTCAAAAGCAAGAAGCTGGGAACAAAGGGTATCATCAAAATAGCGGATAAGTTCTTCTGCGACGATGAGATAAACCGCATTGCCGTAGTTGCCCCCAACGTAAAGCTGAACATCATCCGCGACTACGAAGTGGTGGAGAAACGTGAAGTGAAACTGCCCGACGAACTGCGCGGCATCGTAAAATGCGCCAATCCCAAGTGCATCACCAACAACGAACCGATGCCTACCCTGTTTCATGTGGTGGACAAGGAGAACTGCGTAATCAAATGCCACTATTGCGAGAAAGAACAGACAAGAGAGGACATAGAGATAATCTGATGAAAGAAGACTGGAAACCCGGAACCATGATTTATCCGCTGCCCGCCGTACTGGTGAGCTGCGGAAGCACCCCGGAAGAATATAACATACTGACCGTTGCATGGACGGGAACCATTTGTACAAACCCGCCCATGTGCTACATTTCCGTGCGGCCGGAACGTCACTCCTACGACATCATCAAGCGCAACATGGAGTTTGTCATTAACCTGACAACCAAGGATATGGCGCGCGCCACCGACTGGTGCGGCGTACGTTCGGGCAAGAACTACAACAAATTCGAGGAGATGAAGCTGACACCCGGCAAAAGTACCGTTGTCAGCGCCCCGCTCATCGAGGAATCTCCCTTGTGCATCGAGTGCAGGGTAAAGGAAATCGTTGCCCTCGGCTCGCACGACATGTTCATTGCCGATGTGGTGAATGTACGCGCCGACACCTCCCACCTGAATACGGAAACCGGAAAACTGGAGCTGGCAGAATCCAACCTGCTGGTCTACGTGCATGGCGGCTATTACGGGCTGGGAGAGAAAATCGGGAAATTCGGCTGGTCGGTAGAGAAGAAAAAGTAATAAATAAAAATTGATTATGGGAAGAAGATGGTTACTTTTCGGGGTTTGTTTGCTGGCCTTCTCCACAGCCATGTGGGGTCAACTGCCGGTTGTGCCCGGAACGGATAAACCGGAACACCCCCAGCACACCCACCGCCACGATCGGCGGGTGAACTTCGGTATCAAGGGCGGGTTTACCTCTTCGCTCTTCCTCGTATCGGATTTAGTGCTGAACGGTACTGTCATCGACGAGGTGCAGAATAACTATAAGATAGGTTATTTCGGCTCGTTCTTCATGCGGATAAACTTCAAACGCCACTTCCTGCAACCGGAACTGTCGTACACGATAAACCGCTGCAACATCACCTTCGAGAAGCCGCTGCCCGAAGACGCGCCCGAAAGCAGCATACCCGAAATGGCCTCTATCACCTCGTCTATCCACAGCTTTGAGGTTCCCGTAATCTACGGATACAACATCATCAAGGAAGGGCCTTACAGCCTTGCCGTATTCGGCGGACCGAAAATACGCTACATCTGGGACAGGCAGAGCAAGGTCACTTTCGAGAATTTCGACCAGCGGGACATCGAGGAGGAACTCTATCCGCTGAACGTCAGCCTCACCGCCGGCGTTGCCGTAACGATTTCCCGCATCTTCTTCGATTTCCGCTACGACATCGGACTGCACAACATTTCAAAGCGCATCAGCTACAAGCCGGTCTATGACGAAAATGCCGGTGAGGAAGTTCCCCTTGCCAACCAGATACGTTTCCACAGGCGGGAGAATGTTCTGAGTTTTTCGCTTGGCGTGTTCTTTTGACAGGAAATTTCTTACTTTTCTTACAGTTTATTCATTTATTTCTTCTAAATTTGTACGTTGTACGCTTAATAAGAGAATACAGTATTATCAAACCTATCTAATAAGCAAGAATGAAAAGAGACGATTTAATTTTCGATATCATCGAAAAAGAGCATCAACGTCAGCTCAAAGGTATTGAACTGATTGCATCAGAGAACTTCGTAAGTGATCAGGTTATGCAGGCAATGGGTTCCTGCCTCACCAACAAGTATGCAGAAGGTTATCCCGGCAAACGCTACTACGGCGGTTGCGAAGTCGTAGACCAAAGCGAACAGATTGCCATCGACCGCCTGAAACAGATTTTCGGCGCAGAATGGGCAAACGTACAGCCGCACTCAGGTGCACAGGCCAACGCTGCCGTATTCCTCGCAGTGCTGAACCCGGGCGACAAATTCATGGGCCTCAACCTTGCACACGGCGGTCACCTCTCTCACGGTTCGTCAGTGAATACTTCCGGCATTATCTACACTCCCTGCGAGTACAACCTCAATAAGGAAACAGGACGTGTGGACTATGACCAGATGGAAGAAGTGGCCCTGCGCGAGAAACCGAAAATGATTATCGGCGGCGGTTCTGCCTATTCACGCGAATGGGACTACAAACGCATGCGCGAAATAGCCGACAAGATAGGTGCTATCCTGATGGTAGACATGGCACACCCTGCCGGACTGATTGCCGCAGGCGAACTGGATAATCCCGTGAAATATGCCCATATCGTGACCTCTACCACCCATAAGACACTCCGCGGTCCTCGTGGCGGTGTCATCATGATGGGCAAGGACTTCCCCAACCCCTGGGGCAAGAAAACACCGAAGGGCGAAATCAAGATGATGTCCCAATTGCTCGACTCTGCCGTATTCCCCGGCATTCAGGGCGGTCCGCTGGAGCATGTCATCGCTGCAAAAGCCGTTGCCTTCGGCGAAATTCTGCAACCGGAATGGAAAGAATATGCCAAACAGGTGAAGAAAAACGCCGCTACGCTGGCACAAGCCCTGATAGACCGTGGCTTTACCATCGTTTCCGGCGGTACGGACAATCACTCCATGCTGGTAGACCTGCGCAGCAAATATCCCGACCTGACAGGTAAGGTAGCCGAAAAGGCACTGGTATCTGCCGACATCACCGTGAACAAGAACATGGTTCCGTTCGATACCCGTTCCGCATTCCAGACCTCCGGTATCCGTCTGGGTACTCCCGCCATCACAACCCGCGGCGCCAAAGAAGACCTGATGCTGGAAATCGCTGAAATGATTGAGACCGTTCTCTCCAACGTAGAAAACGAACAGGTCATTGCCGACGTCCGCGCACGCGTAAATGCCAAGATGAAGGAATATCCGCTGTTCGCTTACTGATTATGAAATCGGGAAATAATAGTTTCTACAATAAAAAGTAAAAAAGATAAGCTGCGCAGTTCAAACGAACCTTGCGCAGCTTATTTTTTTATTCTCAATTTTCAATTCTCTATTAAAGAAGGTTCAGGAAAGCCCCTCTATATTGCCGTCCACTATGTCGATGTGCTCCGCTTGCGGCACTTTGGGCAGCCCCGGCATACGGAGTATCTCACCGGCAATGGCAACGAGCATTTCCGCACCGTTGTTGATAACGATGTCCTTAATGTGGAACTCGAAGTTATTGACAGCACCGTATATTTTGGGGTCGGCAGAGAAGGAGTATTGCGTCTTGGCTATGCAGACGGGATAATGTGCAATACCCATTTCTTCGATAAGCTTCATCATCTTGCGTGAAGCGCTGCTGTAGGTCACTACACTTGCGCCATAAAGGTTGCATGCCACTTTCTCTATCTTCTGCTGTACGGTATCGTTTTCCCCGTAAGTGTATTGCAACGGGGCGGATGGCTTCCTTTCGATTGTTTCCACAACGAGGTTAGCCAAGTCCACCGCACCTTCCCCACCCTCGGCAAAGGCATTGTTAATGGCGAAGCCCACTTTCAAATCCTCTTCGCAATGACGGCGGATAGCTTCTACTTCTTCGTCCGTATCACTGGCAAAACGGTTGAAAGCAACCACAACGGTCTGCCCGAAATAGCGCAGGTTACGGATGTGTTTGTCAAGATTGCCGAAGCCTTCCTTCAATCCTTCCATGTTCGGCTCCTTAATGCGGTCGAGACTGACACCGCCGTGCATCTTCAATCCCTGTGCAGTGGCAACGATAACGGTCAGTTTGGGTTGCAGACCGCTTTTGCGGCATTTGATATTATAGAACTTCTCCGCTCCCAAGTCCGCACCGAAGCCGGCTTCCGTCACTACGTAATCGCCGAAGGTCATGGCCATTTTGGTAGCGAGAATGGAGTTGCAGCCATGCGCTATATTTGCGAACGGACCGCCATGCACAAAAGCGGCTGTTCCTTCGGTGGTCTGTACCAGGTTGGGATGAATGGCATCTTTCAGCAGTACGGTGACGGCGCCCGCCACACCTAAATCTTTCACTGTAAACGGCTTGCCCTCATAGTCAAAACCGAGTATGATATTCTCGATGCGTCTGCGGAGGTCTTCCGTATCCTTTGCCAGACAGAGAATTGCCATAATCTCCGATGCAGGTGTAATGTCGAAACCGGACTCCAGGGTAACCCCGTTGGTACGTGGTCCAAGTCCGGTAACAATGCTACGCAGGGAGCGGTCGTTCACATCGAGCACACGCCGCCAGATAATTTCTTTCAGGCCGAATCCGTCCGCCTGATGCTGGTAGATATAGTTATCCAGCAAAGCGGAAATCATATTGTGAGCAGAGGTGATGGCATGGAAATCTCCTGTGAAATGTAAATTTATCTTCTCCATAGGAAGTACCTGCGCGTAGCCGCCGCCTGCCGCGCCGCCCTTCATGCCGAAGCACGGGCCCAGCGAGGGTTCGCGCAAGGCTACGATGGCTTTCTTGCCTATCTTGTTCAGTCCCAATGCCAGGCCGATAGAGACCGTGGTTTTGCCAATGCCTGCCTTTGTGGCCGTAATGGCGGTTACCAGAATCAGGTTGCTCTGCTTTACCTTCTCCTCGTCAATCAGGTGTTCGGGAATCTTGGCAATGTAGCGGCCGTAGTTCTCTACTTCTTCACGGGGAATGCCGACACTTTCGGCAACCTGCTTTATTTTCTTCAGTTCAATGCTGCGTGCTATTTCGATATCCGATTTCATATATAGGGTCTTTTCTTTAAATAACAACTTTGTTTTTTTTGAAAGCTGCAAAAGTACAAAAAAGAAGGGAAAATGCAGGTATATGAAAAAGAATTTAGTATCAGCTTAACTACCCGAACAGGATTGGTTATCAAACAATCATTTGAACCGCGACGTATCCACTCCTTCCCTCTTCTTTTCCTTATAACCGCCGAACTTGTATGTGAACGATACGCCCAACTCGCGGAAACAAGAGTAATGGTTGGTTACATTCTGCGTCTGGAAGCGGATGCGCGGAGAAATCTGCCCGGTCTCGAATATATCGTTGCAATACAGATTCAGGACGGCCTTTCCCTTGGCAAAGCCATAGCGCAAGGCGGCATTTACATTGCCGGAAACAGGCAGGTCGTAAATTCCCTGAATCGCTTTGCTGTGCACAAATCCGGTGACGGTCAGCTTCAGGTCGGGCTTGGTGGAAAGGGTGAAGGTGTTGTTCATTTGGGCGATGCCGTAACACTGTTTGCGGTCGAAGGGGATATCCCAAAAGTCGCTGTCTTTCTCGCGATGCCAGATGCCGATAAAGGTCAGGCGGGAATTCAACCAGTTCTTTACCTTAAAGGGCACTGATACCTGTATGCCAAACTGTTGGCGGTAGTCAAAGTTCAGGTATTTATAGATTTCAACCAGCCGTTGCGAGGACTGGTAAAGCGTCTGTACCGAGTAGTCCTTGGTGTGGCTGAACCAGGTGCTGAAGATGTACTTGCTCTTTAAGATATAGTTCATTTGAAACTCATAGCTTTGCGCAGGTTTCAGCAGAGGGTTGCCGTGAATCTCGGAATATCCGCCGCCGATATAAGAAACGGCATCCTGCACGGCCCAATAGTCGGGATAGTGCTTATCGCTGCTCAGCGCAAGTTGCAGGATATGTCCGGGGGCAGGCATATAGTTCAGGTTGACGGTAGGATACCAATCCCACTGGTTCCAAACGGGCGTTTTATAACGCTCCACAGCCAGCGAGGCATCCAGCGAGAGCTTATCGCCGAAACTCTTGCTGAAACCTGCATAGATGTTCAGCGTTTCTTCCCGTTTGCGGGATTTCATATTAGTGAAGTTACCGGCGGAATTATCACCGGCTGCCAACGAAGTTGTATTTTCATCTCCCAACTGTTCGCCGGTCTCCGGGTCGTAGTAATATTGGTAACTGTTGTCGATGCCGGTAGTATAGACAATACCGTAATTCAGTCCCCAGCCCTTGCCCAGGCTGTGTTCCTGCGCCAGAAACATTTTCCAGCGGTTGATGCGCTGGCAGTCCTGTGTAAAGAAGTCAAGCTCGTCGTTTTCCAGCAGGCGGCTGTTCAGCAACTGGTCGGACGGAGAACGGTAGTAAGTGAACTCCACACCGGCTTTCATGCCAAAAGGCGTGGAATAGTCCAGCCGGCCGTTGTGAAGCCAGTCGGTACTGTTGCTCAACGTGGCGGACTGCTGCGAACCGTTGATATTCATCCGGTTGTGAGACGTTGTATAGTTACCGTTGTAGACAAAGCTCAACTGATGGTCTTTAGCGATAGTATAATCGGCTCCCACCCGGAAACTATGCGTATGCGAACGGCCGCGGCGTACCTCATCGGTTGCCATCGGGTACACCGAGCCATCCGCCAAAGCGTGCATAGCATCTTTGTCCGTCGTAGTGTAAGTACGGCCGTGTTTGTGCGAGTAAAGAAAATCCGTTGAGAATTTATTTCCGTTATATAAAAGGCTGGCGCGCTCCTCAAAACCTTCGTAATGCTTCTGATTGTATTTGCCGTAGAGTTCGCCCTGCCAGGAAGAGGGACCGTCCGCGGTTTGCTTCAGTTGCACGTTGATAAGTGCGCCGCGCACCTGGTAGCGGGCGGGTGCGTTATACATCACTTCGGCTTTTTCTATCCGGCTTGCGGGGATACTCCGCAACAGTGTGTAAAGCTGTTCGACGCTGAGGGTGGTCACTTTTCCGTTGATAACCACAGTGACCAGTTGCCCTCCCAACGTCAGGGCATCATTCATGGAGACAACTCCCGGCAGGTTCTTTACCGCATCATAGGCATTGTCTACCGGCAGGCTGCTGACCAGTCTCGGAACGTCGTATACCAGTTTCCCCTGTTCGGCTTTTACTACCGGACGTTCGCCGGTGATCATGACTTCGGGAAGTTCCCGATACAGGCTGTCTATATAGGCTACATTTTTTACGCTGTCGGCA
>ERZ773258.2417-NODE-2417-length-11627-cov-2.155634_pt1 | contig 11627 bp, 9 predicted proteins | sample MGYA00511962_ERZ773258 | MGnify/ENA primary metagenome ERZ773258 (study PRJEB29015, sample SAMEA2737755) | human gut metagenome | biome: human gut; feature: human-associated habitat; material: faeces | place: China | collected 2012 ... | reverse complement strand
CGCCTGCTTGACCGGCGTCATATACAGTCTGATTCGGGAATGCCATATTCAGTGCTTGCGTCTGCGAGAACACGATGGAACCGTCTTTGGCCCGCCCCGTAATGGTAATCTGCGGATACTGCACCTGCTGGGTCTTACTGGTGTTGCGCAGGGCGAAAGCGTAGTGGACATACCCTTGCTGGTCCGCCGACCAGCCGGATTCCACTATTTTCAGAGGATTGTCGGTGACGGTGTCTTGATTGTCTCCATCAGCGCCGTCAGTGCCGCCTACTCCGCCCGTGCCATTGGCATTGTCGGTTCCTGACCCGTTCGAGGAGTGCCCGCCATCGGCCTTATCGGTTGATTGGCTGCTGGATTGTGTCGAGGAATCGGGTGATGTTGCCGACCCGATAATGCCAAGTTGGCCTGCCAACACAATGCCTCCCGCAATGGCGGCGATTATCAGTGCCGCTCCGGCAATGGACCACAGCACGATGGCGCGTTTGCTCAAGTGCAGACGCCGGAATAGTCGAGACGCCGACGCGCTGCCGTTCGTTGTTCTCGTTGATGGCGGATTTGCCGATGATGCGTTCGGTATGGGCGGATTGGACTGGGAGAACAGCGCCTGGCGAAACTCTTGGACGCTCTGTGGCCGTTTGCTGGGCTCGAATGCGCACGCATAGCCGATGACGGCGCGTAGTCGAGCCGGTACTGCGGCATCATCGGCAAGTCGCTGCTCGTAGTCGCTGGCATCGGGATATACGCCGGTCAGCATGAATTCGAGTAGCCGGCCCAGCGAGAATACGTCGGAACGCGCGTCGGTTTTGGCAAAGCCATATTGCTCAGGCGAGGCGAATCCGTAGGTGCCAAGCGCCGTGGTATCCCGTGAACGGTTGCTTGCCTCTGACCGGATGCGCGCGATGCCGAAATCGATGAGATGCGCGCCATCCTGGGCCACGATGACGTTGGCCGGCGTGATGTCGCGGTGGATAACGCCGTGCTGGTGAAGCTCCTGCACGGCTTCGCAAATTTGGTCGATAAGCTGCACGGCCACATTCGGTGCAAGCCGCCCGTTTTCCTCCGCAATTTGCGCAAGCGTGCTGCCCGGCACGTAATCGTAGACGATGACGAACCGGTCGGGCAGCTCGTACGTCGCTTCCACACGCGGCAGACGATTACTCTGGCAGGCGCTGAGCGCCGCCCACACATTGCGTTGCGCTAGGGGAGAGGGAATCTTCTTGCGTACGAACGGGCCGTTGCCGTCAATGCTCACCAGTTCGGTGACGCCGGAAGGTCCGCGAGCGAGCGTACGCTCGACATGGTACGCATCGTCGATGCTCATCGCATGCATCGCCTGCTTATCGTCCATGTCTCTCCTTGATGCCCTCTTACTTGCGTCTCACTGGTGAGTGTTGTTGGGCCGAATGTCGTCAATCGGCCGGTAGCAACGTCGCCTCTCCCATACGATACAACTCGTCGTCCGTGGCAATGCGGTCGAATCCATTGCGTATACACCAGATGATAATCGCGTCGCGTCGCTGTTTGCACCACAGTTCGGAAACGCCTGCAAGACGAAGTAGCCGTTGGGTTTCACGTAATGTGCACTTGAGACCAAAAGCCAGCATAATGGCGTGATCTCGGCCGGGGCGGCTTTTGCCGGAGAAAATGTCATAAACCACTGTGGCGTTGAGGCCGGATGCCCGCACCACGTCGGCTCGTCTCAGGTCATGGGCTTCCATACGGTCGAACAGATAGTCGGTCAGCGTGCGTGCGCTGACGAGTCCCTCATCGAGATACTGCTCAATGCTGGCGCTGGCGAGCAGCCGATCCAACAGTTCCTCGGTCAAATGTTCTTCGGGGATGTCTGCCATTGCCCATGCTCCTTGTCGCTGTGTTGCGGGTGCTGTGCTGCGCCATCGTACGCGGTTGCTCGATTCCCAGCGTACAGGACGCCGACTTTTCGGAAACACGCCGAAAAATTCAGTTGTCAGCTGATGTATGGCCCGCGCGTGTCGCCGACAATGGTCGATGCCATCCGTGTAGGTGCGGTGGCGGAAAGGATGTTCATGCGCGGTATCAAGCATCGACAATAAAGCTAACATGCATACAAAATGCTAATTTGCGTACATAATAACAACGCCATACACTGGTTTCGATGTATCGCAGAGCAAAGCGAGCAATAAGAAGGGACGCAATGATGAGCGAACGATACCGGCTTGCCATGGCAGTCGGATTGACCGTAACGGTTGCCGGGCTTGCCTCTTCTGTGCTGGTAATGCTGCTGCTTAAGGAAAGAAGGGCATCATGACAACGCCATTTGATCAACAACCTCAGCCGGTTCCACCGTCCGAAGGCACGAATGACGCACCGGAAGATCGCGCGAATGCGCCTACCGTGCCGAATGCTGTACCGTCTGGACAACCGAACGTAGCGTCTGATGGTGCTACCACCACTCCGATGACTCCGGCTACGGCATCGCAGCGGCCCGCCGGCGCGCCATTTGATCGTGTATATGCGGTCAGTCCGCAACAGCTGTTCCAAGTTATTCACGACCAGCTGACTACTGGCGCCACGTTTACCTTGGATAACGAAAACACCCAGACCGGAGCGTTTTCCTTCCACTCCTATGATGGGGTGAACTGCACGCTAACCGTAGTCCCGCAGGGTGCGGCAGGGGCCGCCATTCGTCTGGAGGCGACTGGGAACGAAAGCGCCAAGCGCGTTGATGAGTTCCTCGCCGCTCTGGACAAGCGTATTGGTGTGGCTCCTGCACCCGCCACACATGGTGCCGGTGCTGCCACTGGTTTTGCTGGTGCCGCTGCGCCTGCCGTGCTTGCTCCGAATGCACAAGGGGTGAAGAAGACTTCCAAGCTGGCTGTGTTCGCCATTATTTGGGGAGTGTTGTTCGTACTCGCCCAATTTGTGGATGTTTCTGGCCGATCCTGGGGCGGACTGCTGTTCGCCACGGTGATTCCGGCACTGCTCTCAGGCTTCGCCGTATACGTGACCCGCCCGAGTGGCAAGGTGCAAGGCCGAGTGCTGGCCTGGGTGGCAGTCGGTATCACCGTTGTGGGTCTGGTAATCGGTGGCGTGTTCGTAATTCGTGACGGTGCGAAGGCCAAGGCTGATCGGGCGGAATTGGAAGCATCGCTCGCCACCAAGTGCGAAGCATATTCATGGCCGGAGTCGGATATCGCGGCGCTGCTGCCGCAGCCGAAATCCACAAAGGGTGAAATTAGAAGCGAGTCTTCGGACTATTTCTCCATCGAGGTGTGCGGTACCGACGCCAAGCAGTATGCCGACTACGTCAAGTCCGTGCAAGACAACGGTTTCACCGTGGACTATAGCAAGTCCGCTGACATCTTCAATGCCAAGAACGCCGATGGATACAGTGTGAGCGTTTCTCGTGACACTGACGACGAGACCATCATGTCCATCACTATCCAGGTTCCGGAAAAGAAGGAAGATACGTCTACGGACGGCGACGCCGCGAAGCAGGATGATAAGAGCACTGATACGGGCACTGATTCCAGCGATGCCAACAAGCAGAGCGACCAGTCTTCGGATCAGAAGGCGCAGCAGAACACCAATGACAGTGCTGACTTCAAGTCCACGATGGACAGCTACGAGGCCTTTATCGATGAGTATGTTGCCTTCATGAACAAATATCAGAAATCCGACAACGTGGTCAGCATGGCTACCGACTATGCCAGCATGATGAAGCGTTACTCTGAGTTCTCCCAGAAGGTAGACGCCATTGACGAAAACTCCCTCAGCAGTGAGGATTCGGCCTACTACACCGAGGTCATGACTCGATGCACGCAGAAGCTCGCATCGGTGGGCCAGTGATCAGACTGGCGTATCGAGGTAACGGTTTTCCAAGAAAGGGACGATGACGGTATATGGGTATACGCGGCAGACAGTATACGCCAATGGATGAGCCGGCCTTCAACAAGGCCATCCCCGGAACGGAGGCTCTGGCCGGGGCGCTGAAGGACACTTTTGGCGCATTCCGTAGTGGGCTTGGGATTACCGAACCCGTGGTTTCGGTGAATTGTGAAGGTTGTGGCGCTCCGCTTTCCGGTCATCGCAAAGAAGTCGTTCGATGCGAATACTGCGATCGCGAAACGCAGCTATAGCCAACATGCCAGCATAACGGCCGGTCTTGCGATTGCATAGTCGCAAGACCGGCCATGTGCATTGAGATATCGAGGAAAACAGATGGCAGTTATTAAGGCGTTCGCCGGCGCGCTCGGCGGTACATTCGCGGACCTGTGGCGTGATATCATCACCGCTGGTCCGTTCACGGAACACACCGTCGTTGTGCCGGGCATTCCCCGCGGAAGCAACAACGATCGCGGTTCGAATGAATACGGTTCCGAGGGAATAATCACCAATGGTTCGCGTATCTATGTGCCAGAGAATACTGCGGCGTTCATTTTCTCTGAAACAGGTATCGAAAACGTCATCACCGAGTCGGGCGGTTATGAATATCGCAACGGGGAACAGAGCGTGCTCGCCGGAGACGGCATCGGATCGTTCTTCAACCAGGTCGCCGATCGATTCACCTTCGGAGGCCAGCCTGGCCGCACCAAATATGTGGCCTTCGTCAACCTGCGTGAGATTCGTGGCATCAAATTCGGCACTTCTGCGCCGCTGGTGTATAACGACCGGTTCTATGGCGTCGATTTGGAAATTCGCGCACGCGGATCCATGTCGCTAAAGGTCACTGATCCAGTTCGATTCGTTCGTAACTTTGTGCCTGCCACTACCGTGTCGTATTCATTCGATGATGAAGGGCCACGTAGGCAGATTCTGTCCGAATTCGTACAGTCGTTTATTGTGGCCATCAATTTGCTGTCCAATGAATATCGTATTTCGCAATTGCCCGGCAAGGCGAATGACATCGCAGCATGCGTGCGTGGCGATCGAGCCAATGTCGGTACATGGAATGATCGTTTTGGCTTTGAAGTGTCCAGCGTGGGCATCGAAAGCATCGAGTTCACCGAGCAATCACGTCAGCTCGTGCAGCAGTTCGCCTCGAATAAGATGAATGTTGCCGCATACGAGGGCGTTTCCCAACAAGCTGGCAATATGGCTGCCCAGCAGCGCATTGCGCAAGGTATTCAAGACAACGGCTTTGGCGATGGCGGCATGTTGCTTGGTATGAATATGGCGCAAGCCATCAATCCTATGACTGCCGCCCCGGTTCAAGCGCCGGCACCTGCGCCGGCACCGGAAGCCGCTGCTCCCGCCTCTCACACGGCATCCATGTCTGTGGAAGAACAAGTCGAGGCGATGAAGAAATTGAAGGAATTGGTTGATATCGGCATTCTCTCCCAAGAAGAATTTGATGCAAAAAAGCACGAAATTCTCGGCCTATAAACGGTGCATTCATGCAACTCGAAACAGCTGATAATGAGGGAAACGCTGGTGCGACACGGACAAAATGGTGCTCAGGGCTTCGAACTGGGTTGTTCAATCCGTTTCGATATTTCGGCGACTCAGCGCTTGTTCGGGCCGCCGTCCGGGAACATCAAGTAGGTGATGATGCCGGCGGCGGTTCCACTGGCCAATGCGCCGGTGATGACGGCGAGAGCCTGCATCGCCGTGCTGAGCGTGGGCTTGCCCGTTGCGGCAGTCTTTGAAGCCTTCAATGTGGCGGCACTGGGCTTGCGTTTCTCGGTGGCGGCGTTGTCGGCAGCGTTGCCACAGCCTGTATTGACTGGGGCATTGTCGGCAACGGCCTCGCCGTCTTGCTCTTGGGCGCGCCGTTCGCGAATGCGTTGCTCAATGGGATCGTCGACCAAAGTCTTGATGATGCGTGCCAGATCGCGGTCTTCACGACGTGCGATCTCGGCGCTGAACACCGTACGTAAAGCGAGATACTGCAGTTTGGTCATCGGGCTTTTGCCGGTCTCCAAGTTAGACACCGTCTGTCGCGCGACTCCCAGCTCGTCGGCCAGTTGCTGAGTCGTCCATCCGGCTACCTTGCGAATCGGACCCAGGTTCTCCTGAAACTTATCAATCCACCATTGTTCGATTTCAGACGTCGCCATTACGCACCTCCTTCCACGCTGTCACCAGTGTACGTTACCTGTACCGAAATCAATCCAAAAAACAGTGTTCATGTGAAATTCACTGCGTATTTGCGCTTTCGCCGGCTTACCGAGATTAGCCTTAGACAAGGAATAACAGAGTAGAAGCAGAAGGTATGCGCGTATTCGATTTCGACGGAACCATCTATGATGGCGAAAGCCTGTTCGACTTGTACCTGTATTCCGCCCGCCACGACCCGAAAGTGTTCCGCTATATCGCCCCCGTGCTGCGGTACGCGGTCAAATACAAGCTTGGCCGGGCCACGCTTGAACAGATGGAATACGGCGTGGGCAAGATGACCGAAGGCTATCTCACGGAACTGAGCCGATCCAAACGGGTGGCGAGCGTCGAACAGCTCGTGGACGATTTCTGGGACCGATATTACGCACGTATCAAGCCTTGGTACCAGCCTGAGTCGGACGATGTGATCCTCACCGCATCCTTCGGTCTGACGGTGGGGAAGGCCTGCCGCAGACTCGGCGTGAGGAATCTCGTGGCCAGCGAGGTGGATGTGGGGACGATGAAGGTCACGTACCTCAACTTCAGCACCAACAAGGCCAAACGGTTCCGCGAACTGTACGGTCCGGACGTCGTCATCGACGAGTTCTACACCGACTCCAAATTCGATCAGCCGATGATCGACATGGCCCGGCACGCGTTCATGGTCAAGGGGAACACCATCACGCAAGTCAAGTAGGAAACAACAGAAAACAACACAACGTAACCAATAACGAAAGGGGAACATATATGAGCATGCCGCTCGATCTATACGTAATCCGGCATGGCGAATCCGAAGCGAACGTCATCGTCCAGGCGGGCGAGCAGGGCGACAATTCCCTGTACACGCAGGACAACGTCACCGTACCCGACCGCTCCTGGAGACTCACCGCCACCGGGCGCAAGCAGGCCGACTGCATCGGTCGCTGGCTGGTCAGCCAGCAGCAGCTGTTCGACCGCTACATGGTCTCGCCATACGTGCGCACCCGCGAAACCGCAGCCACCATGGCCCTGCCCAAGGCCAAATGGGAGGAGAACCGTGTGCTGCGCGAACGTTCTTGGGGCGAGATCAACACCATCACCAAGGACGAATTCAAAAACAACTACGCGCGCAACTGGAACTTCAAGAACACCGATCCGCTGTACTGGCGTCCGCCGGCAGGCGAGTCGATTGCCGATGTGGAGGACCGTGTGCACAACATCCTGACCTCGCTGAGCCGCAAATCCGATTCGGAATCCGTGGTCATGGTCACCCACGGCGACTTCATGCTCGCCCTGATGCTCACCATCGAGGATCTGGCCGACGAGGAATTCCTGCATCGCGCCGACTCGGACGACTGGAAGATCACCAACTGCACCTGCCTGCACTATACACGCCGCGACCCGGAAACCGGCCGCACCTCCAAGCGTGTGCGCTGGGAGCAGACCGCCCGGCCCGTGCTCGACGAGACGACCGGCCGCTGGGAGGTCAAGGTGGAGCCGTGGCGCGAATTCAAGCGCCCGTATCTCTCCAATGGCGATTTGGTGGATGTGGTGCAGGCCGTCGATCCACACCTGCTGGAGTATTACGGCAAATAGCCTTTCCCGGAAGAGAGACTTCACAAAATCTTCGTGAGCTAGAATGGTGCGTGGTGCGGCTGGTTGTGAATGCCGTGCCCCAAGCGAGAGCGAGGAGAGTAGTAATGTCCAATATCTTCCAATGGCAATTGCATGGCGACGGCAAGACGCTGGCGCCCGGCGAGGTAGTCGAGCCCGATGAACGTCTGACTTGGGTGCGCACCGCCGGTATCGGCGCACAGCACGTCATCGCCATGTTCGGTGCCACCTTCCTGGTGCCGATTCTGACGGGCTTCGACCCGTCCACCACCCTGTTCTTCACGGCTATGTCCACCGCACTGTTTCTGCTGATCAACAGGAACGTGCTGCCGAGCTATTTGGGCTCGTCCTTCGGCTTCATTGCACCGATCACCGCGGTCACCACCGCCAACAAGGGCATTGCGGTCGCCAGCTTCGGCATCATGGTCACCGGTATTCTGCTGGCCCTGGTTGGCGTGCTCGTGCATTACGCCGGCTCCAAATGGATCGACATCATCATGCCGCCCGTGGTCAACGGCGCGATCGTGGCCATCATCGGCTTCAATCTGGCACCTTCCGTGTGGACCAACTTCCAAGCCGCGCCCGACACCGCACTGGTTACCCTGTTGGCCGTGCTGCTCGTGGCTGTGCTGTTCAAGGGCTTGCTGGGCCGCCTCAATATTTTGGTCGGCGTGATCATCGGCTATGTATATGCCTGCATCCGTGGCCAGGTCGACTTCTCCGCCATCGGCGACGCCGCATGGATCGGCTTCCCGAAGTTCCACCTGCCGCAGGCCGATTTCTCCATCCTTCCCATGTTCATCCCTGTTGTGCTTGTGCTTGTGGCTGAGAACGTCGGCCATGTCAAGTCCGTGGCCCAAATGACCGGCCGCGACTACGACAACCAGATCGGCACCGCCCTCATGGCCGATGGCCTGGGCACCACGCTCGCCGGCTTCGGCGGCGGCTCCGGCACCACCACCTACGGCGAGAACATCGGCGTGATGGCCGCCACCAAGGTGTACTCCACCGCCGCCTACTGGTGCGCCGCCGCCTTTGCCCTGATCCTGAGCCTGTGCCCGAAGTTCGGTGCCGTGATCAACACGATCCCCGCCGGCGTGCTCGGTGGCGTGACCACGCTGCTGTATGGCATGATCGGCATGATCGGTATCCGCATCTGGGTGGAGAACAAGGTCAACTTCGACAAGCCGCTGAATATCATGGTGGCAGCCATCACCATGATCATTGCCATCGGCCAATTCGCGTTCACTGTTGGTGGCATTTCCTTCAACGGCATTGCCATTGGCACGATCGTGATTCTTGTGGCCTACCACGGCCTGAAGGCCATTGGCAAGGCAACCGGCACTATTGCCAAAGACGATCCGGATATTTTGTAGTGTGTTTTAGGGCTACTGGGCTGTATCTTGGCTCAGCCCTTTTGCACAATGGCCCCTACCTTCACGGGTGGGGGCCATTTGCGTGTTCCATGGAGCGGTGCTCGCCTTACGTGGTGGTAAAACCCATGGGGCGGCAAATATCCCATGGGGTGGTAAAACCCTCATGGGGCGGTAGGTGAAAATGGCTTTATTCTGCGGTTTCACAATTTCTTCAAACCGCCCCATGGGCAAGTTACCGCCCCATGGGGTCATAAGTAAAGAGTGGGATGACAGTGTGGCGAGCACCAAGCAAAGTAGGGGGCTTACGCTAAGCTCGGAAAGCTTGCGTAATTTGCGTAACCTTTGACATGAAAGGCCACTGTGCCCCGTAATAATTTCGATGATCGTGACGATTCCGCTGATTTCCAGATGAACGACAGCGCGGAATCCCGCCCCCTTACCTTTGGCGAACTTGGCGTACCCGGACCGCTGGTGCGCGTGCTTGCGGCAGATGACAAGAAGACCGCATTCCCCATTCAGGCCGACACCCTGCCCGATTCACTGGCCGGCCGCGACATTCTCGGCCGAGGTCGCACCGGCTCCGGCAAAACCCTCGCCTTCTCCATTCCGCTGGTCACCCGGCTTGGCTCCTATGATTCGCTTGGCGAAATCGCGATGGAGGAGTTCCGCAAGGAAATCAAGCGCCGCAAGAAGGCCAGCCTGGAAGAGCGCCGCGCCGACGACTTCCTACCGCACCCGCGCGGCCTGGTGCTGGCCCCCACCCGCGAGCTCGCGAACCAGATCAACGACGTGCTGATGCCGCTGGCCCACACGTTCGGCATGAACACCACCACGGTGTACGGCGGCGTCAAGTACATCCACCAGATCCGCGATCTGAAGGCCGGCGCCGATATCGTGGTCGCCTGCCCGGGCCGCCTTGAGGACCTGCTGCGCCAGCAGGCGCTCACGCTCTCGTCCGTCGAAGTCGTGGTCATCGATGAGGCCGACGAAATGGCCGATATGGGCTTCCTGCCGCCGGTCAAGCGACTGCTTGAGCAGATTTCGCCCGACGCCCAGCACATGCTGTTCTCCGCCACGCTCGATCACGGCGTGGATGAAGTGGTGAACACCTTCCTGCACGATCCCAAGGTGCACGAGGTCGATTCGGCCACCGCCGAACCCGACCTGATGACCCACCACGTGTTCGAAACCACGCGCGGCGACAAGCACGAACTCGTGCGCATGCTCGCCTCGGGCGAAGGCCGCCGCATCCTGTTCACCCGCACCAAGTTCCAGGCCAAGAAGCTCGCCAAGAACCTGACGCAGAACGGCATTCCGGCCGCCGAGCTGCACGGCAACCTGAACCAGAACCAGCGCGATCGCAACCTCGCTGCGTTCGATTCCGGCGATGTGCGTGTCATGGTGGCCACCGACGTGGCCGCCCGTGGCATAGACGTCGGCGGCGTGGAGCTCGTGGTGCAGGTCGAGCCGCCGGCCGACCCGAAGTCCTTTGTGCACCGCTCCGGTCGTACCGCCCGCGCCGGCAAGGCGGGCGACGTGGTCACCCTCGTGCTGCCCGAGCAGCGCCGCGAGACGCGCCGCTTGCTGAACCAGGCCGGCATCAAGACCAAGATGATCGAAGTGACCCACGATTCGCCCGAAGTGCTTGAGCTTGTGGGCGACCGCGCCGAGCGCGTGGATGGTTGGAGCCTCGACAAGTCGCAGCCCGTGGGCAACCCGCGCAAGGGCAAGAACAGGGGCGCCAAGAACGCGGCGGGCGACGAGTCCGGCCGCGGCGGCAAGCGCAAGCACAATCGCAATCGCAACCGTGACGAGCAGAACGTTGCCGAGACCGAGTTCCAGCACGAGAACGCAGGCGGCGAGTTTGTTGCCGAAGGCGAGCCGCAGCGCAAGCACGGCGACAAGGCCAGCAAGAAGGCCGTGAAGAAGAACCGCAACCGTGCGGAACGCCGTGCAGGCATGAGCAACCCCGAGGCCGAGCGCCGCGACTATCTGTTCGAGCATGGCGATGACCGCCGCGAGGAGCGCCGCAAGGGCGACCGTCGCGACGGATACGGCAAGAACCGGTACGACGAGCGTCAGGACAATGGCCGCGACCAGCACGGCAAGAACCGTCGCAATGATCGGTACGGCAAGGGCGACAAGTTCGATAAGCGCGACAGGGCCGGATACGGTCGCAACGATGATTTCGGCAGCCGCAGGCACAATGCGGGCCGTGATTTCGAACGGTCCGATTCCCGCGATTTCGAGCGTCCGCGCAAGCCTCGCCGCAATGAACGCAGCCACGAGGATTACGGCTTCTCCTATGACGAGCGCTCCCATGACGGCCGCAGACAGTCCATGCGCAACACCCGTCAGGGCGAAGGCGGCAAGCGCATCCATCGCAAGAACGAGAACCGCATCGTACGCGACGAGCGTTCAGAAGGTGCCAAGCGTCACGAACGCCGCATGATCGCCAAATACGGCAACACGGAAGGCCCGAACCGCCGTCATTCCAAGAAGAATCGCCACAATGCGCCATTCCGTATGAAGTCTGGACGCCGTTAGTCCGACAGCGCGTATGAATCAGGCCCGACGACC
>ERZ773258.2405-NODE-2405-length-11682-cov-2.909521_pt1 | contig 11682 bp, 10 predicted proteins | sample MGYA00511962_ERZ773258 | MGnify/ENA primary metagenome ERZ773258 (study PRJEB29015, sample SAMEA2737755) | human gut metagenome | biome: human gut; feature: human-associated habitat; material: faeces | place: China | collected 2012 ... | reverse complement strand
GTAGCTATAAAAATCCATGCATCCGACAGTGAAAAAGCCGATTCGTAGCTCCTGCACATTTCGCCAAGCATATAATTGCGCACCATAGACAGTTCCTCTACGGGCTCAACCTCCTGATGTAAACGATCGATCTCATGATACACTTCCTGAATCAACGGTTCTACGTATTCATTATCCGTTTCCGTCGAAACAATCAGTAAACCACTATCCGGATAGAACATAATTCCGGCAGAAATCCCATAAGTATATCCTTTCTCTTCACGGATATTAGACATCAGACGGCTGCCAAAGTATCCTCCGAACAGCGTCATCAGTACGCGTAATTTCAGATAGTCAGGATTCTGACGGGTAATGGTGGTACATCCCATCTTCACCGCACTTTGCAAAGCGTCTTCACGCTCTATGAATATTCGTTTTTCGGGAACGGCAACGAATGAAAATATCGGTTTTGATGCTTTCAGCTGATATTGTCCGAAAGGAGTCCCGAAAGCACCGGTCACCCGGCGGATGATATCTTCCGTCACCTTACCCGACAGGAAAATGGAACAGTTGCCCGAATGATAATGCCGTCCGTAGAAGTCACGGAGTACTTCCGGTGTAATGGCATGATAATCCTCCTCCACTACAATTTGCCCGCATGGATGCTGTGTCCCGTAAAGCGCCTGTAACAGGCCACGGTGTGCAAGGAAGTCTACTTTAGAAGTATTGACCAGATATTGCTGGATATTCGTATCCAGGATGGTATGCAGTTCTTTCTCCGGAAACACAGGTTCCTTAATCATGGATTCCACGACTTCCAGCGTTTTTGCCAGATACTTGTTCAACGAGTAGACAGTGATATAAGCATACTCCGACGAACTGGACAGTTCGAGCCATGAACCATAATAATCCAGTTTCTCTGCAATGGTTGCCGCCGTATACTTCTGCGTGCCTTCGCGTAGCATCCGGTTTGTAAACAGCGCCTGCAACTTCTGCGACTGTTGCCAGCGCCCTCCGGCAAAAAGAATATCCATACGGACCACCTCCTGTTCACCGGCATTGACAACCGTCAACGGGACACCGTTCGGCAAAGTAGTCCGGACGGGAGAAAGGATATGGAAATTTTTCAGGGCTTGTATTTCAGGTTGTATCGTACGATCCATAAATCAGCTTCTGTTCTTCAAAAATTCTTCTGCATGTTCCAGATCCTGCGGTGTGTCGATACCGATCGTTTCCACGTCACTGATGCCTACCTTTATTTTATATCCATTCTCCAGCCAGCGCAACTGTTCGAGTGATTCTGCCAACTCCAGAGAGGATTGCGGTAGAGCGGTGATCTCCTTCAATACTTCCGTGCGATAAGCGTACAGACCGATATGTTTGTAATAGGTATGTCCCTTCAGCCAGTCTTCCTTATCGGCATTGCGCTGAAAAGGTATGATGGAACGGCTGAAATAAAGTGCGTTCCAATTCTTGTTGAGCACCACTTTCGGGGAGTTGACATTCTCCAGTACGGCAAACGGTTCATCGGCTGTGAAAGGCTTCACCAACGTAGCAATCTGCGTGGTAGGGTCTTCGAAACAAGCCTTTACAGCATTCAGCTGGGAAGGCTGGATGAAAGGTTCGTCCCCCTGTATATTGACTACCACATCAAAGTCGCCCCCGATCTTTGTGCACGCCTCATAGCAGCGGTCGGTACCACTTTTATGATCAATGGAAGTCATGACAACTTTTCCTCCGAATGCTTTTACGGCAGCTTCAATACGTTCGTCATCGGTAGCCACATAAGCATCATCCAAGATGCCCGCTACTTGTTCGTATACACGCTGTATCACCGTCTTCCCCCCCAGCATAGCCAATGGTTTCGCAGGGAAACGAGTGGATGCGTAGCGGGCAGGTATTATTCCCAGAAATTTCATATCTGATTGTATTTTAATTCTTCTAATCCTTTCACAACATACTCTCTTTTCAGGTCTTCCGGCTTCAACACCCGGTCATCGAAAGAGAGCAAATCAATATCCAGACTGATTTTTTCTTCCTTCTTATCCTCCGGACGACGCCCGGCGGACTGCTCGATAGCTTTCAGCTCCTTGCGCACTCTTTCCTCCTCCGCTTCCGAGAAGAACATCGCCACCTGATTGGAGAACAATGCCGGACTTCTGAAAAACAAAGGGCGTGTCTCCTGTTCAGACGTAAAGCGGATGGTAGGAAACAAATCCACCAGTCTCCTGCGAGCCAGAAGAAGATTCTCTTTCCGGTTGTAGTTACTTCCGATACAAATGATACATTTATGCACGATGAGAGGTTTAATTAAACAAATCGTCCAGTCCCGTTTCTTCGAAGACTTCTCCGTCCGGTGTTTCCGAACCGGCACAAGGGTCAAAACCTTCGGGCAGTTTAAACGTTTCCGTCTGGCTGTATCCCAAAGTCGGGTCATCGTAGACTTTCTTCATATAAGTTGCCCAGATAGGCAATGCGGCGGCAGCCCCTTGTCCATAAGTCATTGTACCAAAGTGGATGTCACGTTCATCACCTCCTACCCAGCAACCGGACACCAATGATGGAGTAAAGCCCATAAACCAGCTATCCGAGTTATCATTGGTCGTACCTGTTTTACCGCCCATATCGGCCGTAATTCCGTAACGGCGAACACGTCCGCCTGTTCCTTCATTGATAACGGAACGAAGCATTACCAACATCTTGTATGCGCTCGAAACACTGATAACTTCTTCCATCTGCGGTGCAAACGTAGAAAGCACATTGCCGTCACTATCTTCAATGCGGGTGACGAATAACGGAGCTACCCGAATCCCCTTATTGGCAAAAGCTGTATATGCGCTTACCATTTCACCGACAGAAATTTCGCAGGGACCCAAACAAAGTGAAACAACAGGGTCGATCGCCTTGTTTCGTACACCAAAACTATGAATCAGCCTTACAAGGTTATAAGGATTCAGTTTACCCATCAGGTAAGCCGAAATCCAGTTATCCGAATTGGCCAGTCCCCATTTCAGAGTCACCATTTCACCATAACGTTTATTATTGGCGTTTCGGGGAGTCCATGCCTCTCCTGTTTCGGTAATCAGCGTTTGTTCTACATGACGCACCTGATCACAAGGTGAAAATCCGTTCTCCATCGCCAGTGTATACAGATACGGCTTGATAGTAGAACCTACCTGACGGCGTCCCACCATTGCCATGTCATATTGGAAATATGTATAATTCGGTCCTCCAACATACGCCTTCACATATCCGGTCATCGGGTCCATCGACATGAATCCTGTACGCAGGAAGTGTTTGTAATAGCGAATAGAGTCCATCGGAGTCATAATCGTATCCTTCTCACCTGCCCAGGTGAAAACAGACATTTCCTGAGGAGTATCGAATGCTTTGCGAATCTCCTGTTCAGAAGCACCCGCTGACTTCATTACATTATAACGTTCGGTTTGTTTCATGGCTCTGGTCAGCAATTCTTCCACCCGCGCCTGCGGCAATGCCCTTGCATACGGGGCGTTCTTACTTCCTTGTTTTTCTTTAAAGAACAGAGGTTGCAAGAAGTCGCCTAAATGTTCTTTGATAGCATCCTCAGCGTATTGCTGCATATGCGAATTGATGGTGGTATAAATCTTCAGACCATCCGTGTAGATATTATAATTCGAGCCGTCTTTCTTTTTATTTTTGGCGCACCAGCCGTACAGCGGATTTGTTTCCCATGAAAGTGAATCTTCATAATACTTCTGCATCTGCCAGCCGCGGTACTCGCTCTTAACCGGTTTCTTGGCAGTCATCACACCACGAAGATATTCGCGGAAATAGGTTGCCAGACCTTCTTTGTGGTCTACACGGGTATATGCCAGTTTCAGCGGAAGTGCCTGCAAAGAATCACATTCCGCATCCGAGATGTAACCGGCTTTTTCCATCTGACGCAGTACGACGTTACGACGTCCCAATGCATTCTCACGGATTTTCGGATTTCGGGATACCGGATTATAACGGGACGGATTCTGACACATTCCCACCAACATCGCTGCCTGCTCTATTTTCAAATCTTTGGGTTCACAGCCGAAATAAGTAGACGCGGCTGTCTTTATACCGACAGCATTATTCAGGAAGTCGAACTTATTAAGATACATTGTCAGAATCTCTTCTTTCGTATAGTAACGTTCCAGTTTTACGGCAATCACCCATTCGATCGGTTTCTGCAACAGACGCTGCATAGTATTGCTTGCCACCTTTTCCGTAAACAACTGTTTTGCCAACTGTTGTGAGATCGTACTACCTCCACCCGCACTTTTCTGCAACAATAATCCACGCTTGACGATGGCACGGAAAAGTGCCTTCGCATCAATACCGGAATGTTCGGCAAAGCGAACATCCTCCGTCGCAATCAGCGCATGAATGATGTTGGGAGAAAGATCGGCATAGCTGCTGTATACACGATTGTTTTTTTCCATTGAGAAGGTACCCAGTACTTTCCCGTCTTCCGAGAATACCTCAGTTGCAAATTTATAATTGGGATTTTCCAGTTCTTCCACAGGAGGCATATAGCCTATCCAGCCCTTAGAGATAGACACAAAAACAACTACGATAGCTATTAAAGCAACTGCCAACAATACCCAAAGAGCGTTTATTATTTTTCGAATCATGTTTCTTCTAGCTTAAAAAAGATGCTTATAATTAAGCCGCAAAGGTAGATAAAATATAGCATACAGCAAACGAGTTTTTGATTTATTTGATATTTTAAAACCAACCGAAAAACGAATAAAAAGAGAAAAAAAGTTTGTATTTTACATTTTCTTCGTACCTTTACACTCCGGTAAAACAAGTTCTATCCACATAAAAGATAACAAAATGGAAAACAGAAGTTTAGTAACCATTGCCGAACATTCTAAAGAAAAAATCCTCTACATGCTCGAAATGGCGAAGCAGTTTGAAATGAACCCCAACCGCCGGTTATTGCAAGGTAAGGTAGTAGCAACCCTGTTCTTCGAACCTTCCACCCGTACCCGTTTGAGTTTCGAAACAGCAGCCAATCGCCTCGGCGCACGCGTCATCGGATTTACTGATCCGAAAGCAACCAGCTCCTCAAAAGGAGAAACACTCAAAGACACGATCATGATGGTTAGCAGCTATGCGGATATCATCGTCATGCGACACTATCTCGAAGGAGCTGCCCGATATGCCAGCGAAGTAGCACCCGTACCCATCGTCAATGCAGGAGACGGAGCCAACCAGCACCCGTCACAAACGATGCTCGACCTCTACTCCATCTACAAAACTCAGGGAACACTGGAAAACCTGAACATCTTTCTGGTGGGAGACTTGAAATACGGACGCACCGTCCACTCACTACTGATGGCTATGCGTCACTTCAATCCTACATTCCACTTCATCGCCCCCGATGAACTGAAAATGCCGGAAGAATATAAGCTATACTGCAAAGAGCATCAGATCAAATACATTGAACATACCGAATTTACCGAAGAAATTATCGCTGATGCCGACATCCTGTACATGACCCGTGTGCAACGCGAACGCTTCACCGACCTGATGGAATACGAACGAGTGAAAAATGTATATATCCTGCGCAACAAGATGCTGGAAAACACCCGTCCGAATCTCCGCATCCTGCACCCGCTGCCCCGTGTCAACGAGATTGCTTACGACGTGGACAACAACCCGAAAGCATATTATTTCCAACAGGCGCAAAACGGTCTGTATGCCCGTGAAGCCATCCTTTGCGACGTATTAGGTATCACATTAGAGGACGTTAAAAACGATATTTTATTATGAGCGAAAATAAACAAGCATTGCAAGTAGCTGCCCTGAAAAACGGGACAGTGATTGACCATATCCCATCAGAAAAACTCTTTACTGTCGTACAGTTACTGGGCGTGGAGCAAATGAAATGTAACATCACCATCGGCTTCAACCTCGACAGCAAAAAGCTAGGAAAAAAAGGCATTATCAAAATCGCCGACAAGTTTTTCTGCGACGAAGAAATCAACCGCATATCGGTAGTAGCACCTTACGTAAAACTGAACATTATCCGCGACTATGAAGTCGTTGAAAAGAAAGAAGTCAGAATGCCGGACGAACTGCACGGCATCGTAAAATGCGCCAATCCGAAATGCATCACGAACAATGAACCTATGCCTACGTTATTTCATGTGATAGACAAGGATAATTGCATCGTGAAGTGCCATTATTGCGAGAAAGAACAGAAACGCGAGGAAATCACCATCCTCTAGTTTCTCCATTCCTCATTCTTAATTTTTTATTAAATTGAAACAAGACTGGAAACCGGGAACGATGATCTATCCGCTGCCTGCCGTATTGGTGAGTTGCGGAAAAGATGAAAGTGAATATAATATTATAACAGTAGCATGGACGGGTACGATTTGCACAAACCCGCCCATGTGCTATATATCCGTACGACCGGAACGACACTCCTACGACATCATCAAGAAAAATATGGAGTTCGTCATCAATCTGACAACTAAAGATATGGCGTTCCCCACCGACTGGTGCGGAGTACGTTCGGGACGGAATTATCGTAAATTCGAAGAGATGAAACTCACTCCGGGACGCTGCACCGTAGTCAGCGCACCGCTGATCGAAGAGTCTCCCCTCTGCATCGAATGTCGCGTGAAGGAAATTGTTTCGCTCGGTTCACATGATATGTTTATCGCCGATGTGGTAAACGTCCGTGCAGACGACCGGAACCTGAATCCCGAAACCGGCAAGTTCGAACTGGCGGAAGCGAACCCGCTGGTATATGTGCACGGAGGATATTACGACCTGGGAGAAAAAATAGGGAAATTCGGCTGGAGTGTAGAAAAGAAGAAATAAAGAAAAAAGTACTGCCATGAATATACTGCGCAACATAATTCTTTTCGGTTGGATGGCGATAGCTTGCACAGCTTTCGCCCAAGATCGTAACGCAGATAAAGTGGAACGTCCCAACACAAAGAAAATTAACTTCGGTATCAAAGCCGGATTTAACTCCTCCATGTTCATGGTATCCGAATTGAAAATCAAAGACGTAACCATCGACGAAGTACAAAATAATTATAAGATCGGCTATTTCGGCGCGATTTTCATGCGCTTTAATATAAAGAAGCATTTCATTCAGCCGGAAGCATCCTATAATGTCAGCAAAGGCGAGATCACCTTTGACAAACTCGGTTCGCAGCATCCTGCCATCGAGCCTGATTATGCTTCCGTGCAATCGGTGTTGCACAGTGTGGATTTCCCTATTTTATACGGCTATAATGTGGTGAAAAAAGGGCCTTACGGAATGTCTATCTTCGCAGGCCCCAAACTTCGCTACTTATGGGGAAAACACAATGAAATCACTTTTAAGAATTTTGACCAAAAAGGGATTCACGAAAGGCTGTATCCGTTCAATGTCAGTGCAGTGATCGGTGTAGGCGTCAACATCTCCCGTATCTTTTTCGATTTCCGCTACGAGCAAGGCATCGGAAATATCTCCAAGTCCATCATTTACGACAATATCAATTCCGACGGCAGCACAGGAGTGAGCAACATTATTTTCCGTCGCCGTGACAGCGCGTTAAGTTTTTCACTGGGATTCATTCTTTAAGAATAAAATATCATTAAATCCCGCTTTTTACTAACATTTTTCTTGCACTTCCTTCATTCTTTATTTATTTTCATTAACTTTGTGCGCTTAAAATAGGTATCTCGAATTAAAAATTTAATCTTACTTATAAAAAGAATGAAAAGAGACGACTTAATTTTCGACATCATCGAAAAAGAGCACCAACGTCAGCTGAAAGGTATCGAGCTGATTGCATCTGAAAACTTTGTAAGTGACCAGGTAATGCAGGCAATGGGTTCTTGCCTGACTAACAAGTACGCAGAAGGTTATCCGGGCAAACGTTACTACGGAGGTTGTGAAGTAGTTGACCAAAGCGAACAAATCGCTATCGACCGCCTGAAAGAAATCTTCGGTGCCGAATGGGCAAACGTACAACCGCATTCAGGAGCACAAGCCAATGCAGCCGTATTTCTGGCTGTTTTGAATCCAGGCGACAAGTTTATGGGATTAAACCTCGCACACGGCGGACACCTTTCTCACGGTTCATTAGTAAACACTTCCGGCATTATCTACACTCCTTGCGAATACAATCTGAATCAGGAAACCGGCCGTGTAGACTACGACCAGATGGAAGAAGTTGCTTTGCGCGAAAAGCCGAAAATGATTATCGGCGGTGGCTCTGCTTATTCCCGCGAATGGGACTACAAACGTATGCGTGAAATCGCAGATAAAGTAGGCGCTATCCTGATGATCGACATGGCTCACCCTGCCGGCCTGATCGCTGCCGGAGTGCTCGAAAATCCGGTTAAATATGCACATATCGTCACTTCTACTACACATAAAACACTTCGCGGACCTCGTGGTGGGGTCATCATGATGGGAAAAGATTTCCCTAATCCTTGGGGAAAGAAAACTCCGAAGGGTGAAATCAAAATGATGTCTCAATTACTGGATTCAGCTGTATTCCCAGGTGTACAGGGCGGACCGTTGGAACACGTAATCGCTGCCAAAGCCGTAGCTTTCGGCGAAATCCTGCAACCGGAATACAAGGAATATGCAAAACAGGTTCAGAAGAATGCTGCCGTACTGGCACAGGCTTTGATAGACCGTGGTTTTACAATCGTTTCCGGTGGTACGGACAATCACTCCATGCTGGTTGACCTGCGTAGCAAATACCCTGATCTGACAGGTAAGGTAGCAGAAAAAGCATTAGTTTCTGCTGACATTACCGTGAATAAGAACATGGTTCCGTTTGACAGCCGTTCTGCTTTCCAAACTTCCGGTATCCGTCTGGGTACTCCTGCCATCACAACCCGTGGTGCGAAAGAAGACCTGATGATCGAAATTGCCGAAATGATCGAAACTGTTCTGTCTAACGTGGAAAATGAAGAGGTGATCGCACAAGTACGTGCACGTGTCAATGAGACAATGAAGAAATATCCTCTTTTTGCTGATTAAGATTTCTTTCTTTGAGTAACCAAATGCCGGTAATGTGAATTAGCAGCATTTGTGTTCAACATTTCATAAAGAATTTCTTTTGAATTTTATAAGCCTGCTTTCTGTGAAGAAAACAGGCTTTTCTTTTTTATTTATTAACAGAATCAGACAAACTATCTGCTCGAAAAGATGTTTTCTTACTACAAAAAGAGAAATTGAAATACGCACTATACTCTTCCGGAAAGCAGCGACTTCAATCGTACAGTGTATCAGACAAGGTCAACATACCGGTACACTGGACTCTATATACAATCATCCCCGTCTTCCCAAACTATCAGAAGTGGAAAGACGGGGATTTATATTGGATGATTGACAGTACAGAAATATACTAAATGAAATAGTAAAAATCAGCTCAGTCCTTCAATTTCACCATCTACAATGTCGATATGCAACGCTTGCGGTTCTTTGGGCAATCCCGGCATACGAAGGATTTCTCCTGCAATCGCTACAATCATTTCGGCACCGTTATTAATCACTATATCCTTGATATGGAACTCGAAATTATTCACGGCGCCATAAATCTTCGGATCGGCAGAAAAAGAGTATTGTGTCTTGGCAATACAAACCGGATAATGAGTGATTCCCATTTTCTCAATCAGCTTGATGCGGTTGCGGGCGATGCTGCTGTACGTAATGACGCTGGCTCCATAAAGGTTGGTAGCCACTTTCTCAATCTTCTGCTGTATGCTGTCTTCTTCTTTATACGTATAACGCAAAGGTTCGGACGGATTATTTTCTATCGTATCGACTACGAGGCGGGCCATATCTACCGCTCCATCACCACCTTCGCTGAACGCATTATTGATGGCGTAACCTACCCCCAACTGTTCGCAGTGCTCGCGCAGCATTTCCATTTCCTCGTCCGTGTCGGTGGCAAACTTATTGAAAGCAACCACTACCGTCTGTCCGAAGGAGCGAAGATTACGAATATGTTTATCCAGATTGCGCAATCCTTCTTTCAGTCCTTCCATGTTCGGTTCCTTGATGCGGTCGAGACTGACACCACCGTGCATCTTCAGTCCTTGCGCCGTAGCGACAATCACAGTCAGTTTGGGCTGGAGTCCGCTTTTGCGGCATTTGATGTTATAGAACTTTTCAGCACCGAGGTCTGCACCGAATCCGGCTTCCGTGATCACATAGTCACCGAATGACATTGCCAGTTTGGTGGCAAGAATAGAGTTACAGCCATGAGCGATATTGGCAAACGGTCCGCCGTGTACGAAAGCGGCGGTACCTTCGGTCGTCTGCACCAGATTCGGATGGATGGCGTCTTTCAGCAATACCGTGATAGCTCCCGCCACTCCGAGATCTTTCACCGTAAAAGGCTGGTCATCATATGTAAAACCAAGCAGAATATTTTCAATGCGGCGGCGCAAGTCTTCCACATCTTTGGAAAGGCAGAGAATGGCCATAATTTCCGAAGCCGGAGTAATATCGAAGCCTGACTCCTGCGTGATGCCGTTCGACTTGGGTCCAAGTCCGACTACGATGCTGCGCAACGAACGGTCGTTCACGTCGAGCACCCGACGCCAGAGAATTTCTTTCAATCCGAAACCTTTCGCCTGATTCTGATAAAGATAATTATCGAGCAAAGCAGAAATCATGTTATGCGCGGAAGTAATCGCATGAAAGTCTCCCGTAAAATGAAGGTTGATCTTCTCCATCGGAAGCACCTGTGCATATCCCCCACCCGCTGCTCCTCCCTTCATACCGAAGCAAGGACCGAGAGACGGCTCGCGCAAAGCGACAATCGCCTTCTTTCCGATTTTGTTCAGTCCCAGGGCGAGACCGATAGATACTGTAGTTTTGCCGATACCCGCCTTTGTCGCTGTGATGGCAGTTACCAGGACAAGGTTACTTTTCTTCACTTTCTCCTCGTCGATCAGTTGTTCGGGAATCTTCGCGATGTAGCGACCATAATTTTCGACTTCTTCACGAGGGATTCCGATGCTTTCGGCAACTTGCTTGATCTTTTTCAACTCGACACTGCGAGCTATTTCTATGTCTGATTTCATACAGAATATGATTAGTTTTATTTGAAGTGACAAAAGTATAACAAAAAAGCGAAATAGAGAAATTTAAAGTTCATCGGATATTTATATATCTATTTATCATAAATGACAAAAATGATAGATCAATGTCACTATATATTTTAGATATCATGTCAGTACTGCACCAATTATCTATTTCGATAAATAAATCAACACTATTTTTAATTTTTCCAATTTTTATGCTAGTAAATAATCTTTGTTTTGGATTATTGGTTATTTTTGCACAAACTTTTTCTCCTGTACGCAATTCAAATAATAAAGCATCATACCCGTTACACAATCTCACATAACGATTACAGGGATATATTTTCTCTTGAAACAACTTATCGTGATTTTCCACCTGACCACCTTTTTCTGTAATAATATACTTTATATTATCACATTTTTACAGAAAAGTCAAGAAAATTATAAAAATTCCGTTCGTTCTGCTGTACATAGCTGCGTTCGGCAAATCTGCACCTGTTCCGCTGACACCCCTGCAAACGATGTAAACGCTGTTACAATCAAGTTCGGATTGACGCTCTCCGGCTGTCCGACCGACAACATCCACTCCAGCACCAACGCCCCTACAATCACCTGCTCCGCCTGACA
>ERZ773258.2397-NODE-2397-length-11740-cov-26.764228_pt1 | contig 11740 bp, 8 predicted proteins | sample MGYA00511962_ERZ773258 | MGnify/ENA primary metagenome ERZ773258 (study PRJEB29015, sample SAMEA2737755) | human gut metagenome | biome: human gut; feature: human-associated habitat; material: faeces | place: China | collected 2012 ... | reverse complement strand
GCAGGGTGTGACAGAATTGCAAGGGGATTTTGCGGATGCGCAAAGCAGAGAAGGAGAATCTAACTCCCTCCGGAGCACGCACTTTTCGCCTCTCCGGGGTGCTTTTCTCTCATGCCTTGATTTCTGCCCAAATCCGCTCCGCCGTTTCCTTGCACGCATCCCGCTCCGGCGCAAGTTCTCCGAACGCAGCAGCAAACACTTCGTACAGGCATTGCTGCACGTCGGATTCGCATCGGCAACCCGGCAGCCGCGCGGCAATAGCGTAGGCTTCCGCCTCGTACTCGTCCTGCGGTGCGCCGGGAAAAAGCTGCATCACATCCCAATCGAGGAGGCAGCGGTCAACGAGTTGGAATCGCCAGTCAGCCATGTTTATCCTCTCTTTCTGCTGTCATACACCATTTTCCGCAGTTTGGCCATGCTATCGGGCTTGGAGAAGCGCCTGTCCATGCCCCCGTCGCGGGAGTCCCGGATATTCTATCGGCGCCGCCTCATTTGTACGGTGGTGGCGATAGCCTGACCGCCGCCGTCCATCCACCTAATTCGCCTTTTTTCGCGAAAAATCCTGCTTTATACTATTTCCAGATAAGAATGCGCCAAGATGCGCCGCGAATTTTTCATTCTGGCTAACGTGAATGAAACGCAGCGTAGCAGCGCTACGCTAAGTGGAATGAGCGGACGCCAGAATGAAAAAGGCGCAAGCAGATGGCGCAGTTGAATCTGGAAATCGTATTACGTCCATTTTTCCCGGACAAGCAGGGATTCCCATCATGCGCTCCTCCAAAGCCGGGCAGACTGCATCTCGGAAGGAGGAATGCCGCATGGACAGGAAACGACCTTTGCACCCCAGTCCGCTGGTGAAAACGCTTGCGGACGCTCAGCGCCGCATGAGCCGCACCGACGTGCTTGGCTCGTGGACAGGCGTGCCGTGGGAGGACGCGGACGAAGAACCCGTGCAGGACGCTGATGACCTGTGACGTGCATCTGACGCGTGTGCTGGGGCTTCCCGCCGTGCTGCGCGGGCGCTCGCAGGGGCATGTGGAACGCGCCGTACTCGAAAACGACGGTCACGCGCTGCGTGGGCTGATTGTCCGGCGCGGGTTCGGCGGCGCAAAGTGGGTCGCGAGGGACAGCATTGCCTTGCTCGGCGACGTGTCTGTCATCCTCCGCGCCTGCCCAACGCACCTGCCCCGCAAAACGGATTTCCGCCTGCGCACTGTCAAGGATACGCGCGGCTTGACCCTCGGCTGCGTGACGGATGTGCTCATCAGCGCGGACAATCTGCTCGTCAGTGAGCTGGAGGTCTCCCTCGGTTTGATTGACGATTTCCGCGACGGACGGCGGCGCATCCGCCACTTTTCCGCTTCACCCGACGGCGATGTTCTCGTTCCGGAAGGCGAAATTCTCTTGGAAGGGAGGGAAACGCAGTGAACAAGATGCTGATTGGCTCGGCGGTCGGTCTGGCAATGGGTATCGGGCTGATGATGCTGCCCGGCATTCGTCAGGATGTCCAGAAAGGCGCAAACAAAGTCAAGAAAGCCGTGCAGGACATGAGCGAAGGACAGCAATAATGGAGGCGGGCAGGATTGCACCATCATGCGTCCTGCCCGTTTTCCCATCCGCTGCGAAAGGAGGAAAAGCGCATGGAGAAAGCCGTCACGCGGCGCAAATGGACAGCGGGGCTGCTGATCGCAGGCACGGTCGCACTGGTGGTCGCATTCTGGTCGCTGATCATGTCGATGCTGTCGCTGCTGGCAGTCGCGGGCGTTTTGACGCTGCTGTCCCTGCCGCTGTGCAAAGTACTGGAAAAGCGGCTGCCCAGCGGCGCGGCGGCGGCGATCGCCTTGCTGACATTGCTCGGCGCAGTGCTGGGAATGCTCTGGGGGCTGATTCCGCCCCTCTTGCGGCAGAGTGCGCAGCTCATGTCGCGCCTGCCCGCGCTGCTGGACAGCCTGCGGGAGCTGCTCGCCCGATGGAGTGCTGCGCTCGAAGCGCGCGGTATCCCCCTCGGCGACATGCAGGCGGAGCTGTTCTCGCGCATCAGCGCTGCCGCGGGGCAGCTTGCCGCAACGCTCGTCAGCGGGATTCGCCGCCTGACCGGGAGCGTCAGCCAATGGCTGCTTGCGCCGCTGCTGTCGTTCTACTTTTTGCGCGACCGCAAGCGCCTTTGCCTCCTGCTGTCGCTTGTTCTGCCCGTCAAGTACCGTGCGCGCGGCATCCGTGCCGCCCGCGAAATGCGCCGCGAATCCGCCCTGTACCTGCGCGGACAGCTGATTCTCTCGCTGTTCGTCGCCGCCATGACCGCTCTTGCGCTGCTGCTCACGCGCACACCCGGCGCACTGCTGCTGGGGCTGTTCATGGGCGTGATGGAGCTGATTCCGTACATCGGGCCGTTCATTGCGGGCGTTCCGGCGGTGCTGCTGGCGCTGCAAAGCGGCTGGACGGCAGCGCTGTGGACACTGCTGGCAATTTGCCTTGTGCAGCAGGTGGAAGCGAACCTGCTCTCCCCGCGTCTGCTCTCCGGCGCGACGCGGCTGCATCCGCTGGCGGTACTGCTTGCGATTGCCTTCGGCGGCATGGCGGGCGGCGTGGTCGGAATGATGGCGGCGCTGCCGCTGGTTGTGTGCGTGCGCGGCGCAGTTAGAGGGTGGCGAGAGTGAGAAAAGCACCTTGTATACAACCAGTCCGCAAAAAAATTATCGCCGCAGGGAAATTTCTTTCTCTGCGGCGAATATTGTATGCAATTAGATTACATTGTACAGGTTACTTCGCGATGAAGTTCACCAGATGACCCGGCACGAAGATAACCTTCGTCACAGTCTTGCCCGCGAGGATCTTCTGGATTTCCGGCAGCTGCTGGAGTTCCGTCTCCGCGCGTTCCTTCGTCATGTCGGCGGGAATCATCACGCGGCCGCGAACCTTGCCGCAGACCTGCACGGCGATTTCGATTTCCGACTTCACCAGCGCGTCTTCGTCCCACGTCGGCCACTTCTGATACGTCATCGTGCCGCCGAAGCCCTGATTCTCCCACATTTCTTCCGTGATGTGCGGCGCAACGGGGTTGAGCAGCAGGAGCAGGGTTTTGAGTTCCCCACGCGTCACGCTGCCGGCGGAAACCATCTCATTCACCAGCGTCATCATCTGCGCGATGGCGGTGTTGTACTTCATGGCTTCATAATCCAGCGAAACCTTCTTAATCGTCTCATGCATGAGCGCGTTCAGCTTCTCGCTGTACCCCTCGTCGGGCGTCACGTTCTCCTGCAAGCGCCACACGCGGTCGAGGAAGCGGCGGCAGCCCTTCGCGCTCTGCGTGCTCCACGGAATCGCCTGATCGAACGCGCCCATGAACATCTCGTACACGCGGAAAGCGTCCGCGCCGATTTCATCAATAATGTCATCCGGATTGACAACGTTGCCGCGCGACTTGGACATCTTCTCGCCGTTCTCGCCCAGAATCATGCCGTGGCTGGTGCGCTTCTGGTAGGGTTCAGGCGCGGGAATCACGCCAATGTCATGCAGGAACAGATGCCAGAAACGGCTGTACAGCAGATGCAGGGTCGTGTGCTCCATGCCGCCGTTGTACCAGTCCACGGGCAGCCAATAGCGAAGCGCTTCGGGCGAGGCAATGGCTGTTTCGCAGTGCGGGTCGCAGTAGCGCATGAAGTACCAGCTTGACCCTGCCCACTGGGGCATGGTGTCGGTTTCGCGCGTCGCCGGGCCGCCGCAGCACGGGCAGGTGGTGTTCACCCAGTCATGCATGACGGACAGGGGGGATTCGCCGGAATCGGTCGGTTCGTAGTTGTCCACCATCGGCAGCGTCACAGGCAGCTGATCTTCCGGCACAGCCACCATACCGCACTTGTCGCAGTGCACAATCGGGATGGGTTCGCCCCAGTAGCGCTGGCGGCTGAACACCCAGTCGCGGAGCTTGTAGTTGACCTTCTTCTCGCCCAGCCCGTTCTTCTCCAGATACTCAATGATAGCTTCCTTCGCCTGCGCGACCTTCATGCCATCAAGGAAGCCGGAATTGACCATCACGCCGTCCTGAATATCGGTATACGCTGCTTCCTCAATATTACCGCCCGCGACGACCTCAATCATCGGGATGCCGAACTTATGCGCGAACTCCCAGTCACGGGTGTCGTGCGCCGGAACAGCCATGATTGCGCCCGTGCCGTAGGTCATCAGCACATAGTCGCTCAGCCAAATCGGGATTTCCTTGCCGTTGACGGGGTTGACGGCGCGGACGCCCTCAATCTGCACACCCGTCTTGTCCTTCGCCAGCTCGGCGCGCTCAAAGTCGCTCTTCTTCGCGGCTTCCGCGCGGTACGCCATGCACGCATCGTAGTTGGTGATTTGGTCCTTCAGCTTATCAATCAGCGGATGCTCAGGGGACAAGACCATGTACGTCGCGCCGAAGAGCGTATCCGGGCGCGTGGTGAAAACGCGCACCTTCTCGCCCGGCACGGTCAGGGAAAAATCCACTTCCGCGCCGACACTGCGGCCAATCCAGTTGCGCTGCTGCACCTTCACCTTGTCGATGAAGTCCACCGTGTCCAAACCGTCGAGCAGCTTCTGGGCATAGGCGGTAATCTTCAGCATCCACTGCTTCTTGACCTTGCGGATGACCTGCGTGCCGCAGCGCTCGCACACGCCGCCGACAACTTCCTCATTCGCCAGACCGCACTTGCAGCTGGGGCACCAGTTAATCGGCATTTCGGACTTGTACGCCAGCCCGTGCTTGAACAGCTGAAGGAAAATCCACTGCGTCCAGCGGTAGTAGGACGGATCGGTGGTGTTGACCTCGCGGGAATAGTCGAAGGAGAAGCCGATTTTCTGCAATTGCTCACGGAAGTGGTCGATGTTCTTCTTCGTCACGATGGCGGGGTGAACCTTGTTCTTGATGGCGTAGTTCTCCGTCGGCAGACCGAAGGCGTCCCAGCCGATGGGGAAAAGGACATTGCAGCCCTCCATGCGGCGCTTGCGGGCGATGATATCCATCGCGGTATTGGAGCGCGGATGGCCGACGTGCAGCCCCTGTCCCGACGGATACGGGAACTCAATCAGGCCGTAGAATTTCGGCATGGTGTAGTCGTTCTTCGCCTCGAAAACGTGACTGTCCGCCCAGCGCTTCTGCCACTTCGGTTCGATGGCTTTGGGGTCATAGGGTTTGAATTCCATGATGCTTCCTCCCTGCTTTTCTCGGACGGAACAAAAAAACGTTCCGCCCCTGCAAATTCTGCAAAGACGAAACGGATGTTTCGCGGTACCACTCTGCTTGTCCGGACGTGCCGAACCTCTCTTGCGCGTAACGTGCGCCATTCGCCGAACCCTTCGTCCGGTTTGCGCTCCGGGGCGAGCGGCTGACAGGCGTCTGACCGCGCTTCCACCAGCACGCGGCTCTCTGGAACAGACGGAACTTCCAGCGTTCCCCTTCATTGCGGGACAAGGTCAGTATAATGCTTTTGGCGGGCGTTGTCAAGGGTTTCGGTCTTTGCTTTTTCGGTGTTTTTACGCGCAGAATGGTTCGCTTCAGCCGAATTTTGTGCTATACTGTTAGCAATTATGCTGCGGCAAGGAGGAAAGGCGTTATGCACCTGATTATCCCCAAGAATTACAATCCCGTGCTGAACCTGCGGGATACGGAAATCGCTATCAAACTGGTCAAGGATTTTTTCGAGACGGAGTTAGCCCGCGCGCTGAACCTGACCCGTGTGTCCGCGCCGATTATGGTCACGCCCGGCAGCGGTCTGAACGACAACCTGAACGGCGTCGAACGACCGGTGTCCTTTGACGTTCTTGAAACCGGCGAAACGGCGGAAATCGTCCATTCGCTGGCGAAATGGAAGCGTCAGGCGCTCAAAACGTACGGCTTCCAGCCCGGTGAAGGGCTGTACACGGACATGAACGCCATCCGCCGCGACGAAACGACCGACAACATCCACTCGATTTTCGTCGACCAGTGGGACTGGGAGAAAATCATCACCCCTAAGCAGCGCACGATGGAGACGCTGCAAGCGACCGTCCGCGCGATTTACCTCACCCTGCGCAAGACGGAGGGTTTCGTCTGCGCGCATTATCCGCACATCAAGCCCGAACTGCCCGACGACATCACGTTTGTCTCGTCGCAGGAATTGGAGGATTTGTATCCCGACCTGCCGCCGAAGGAACGCGAATACCGGGCGGTACGCGAATACGGCGCGGTGTTCCTGACGGGCATCGGCGGTGCGCTGCGTTCCGGACAGATGCACGACGGCCGCGCCCCGGACTACGACGACTGGTCACTCAACGGTGACATTCTGCTCTACGACCCGCTGCTGGACATTGCGCTGGAAGTGTCGAGCATGGGCATCCGCGTTGACCCGGACGCGCTGCGCCGTCAGCTGGCGATTCGCGGCTGCGAGGAGCGCGCGGAGCTGCCATTCCAAAAGGCACTGCTCAACGGCGAGCTGCCCCAGACGATGGGCGGCGGCATCGGGCAGAGCCGCATGTGCGTCTATCTGCTGCGCAAGGCGCATGTGGGCGAGGTGCAGGCGAGCCTGTGGCCGCAGGACGTGCAGGAGGCGTGCAGGAAGGCAAATATTCAGCTGCTGTAAGCAAAGCAATGAGGGCAAGCCTGAAATGCGGCTTGTCCCCCTGTTTTACTATCCCGTATGAAATTGCCCCATCATGCAGAGACTCTCGCCGCTGCCCCATCTGCTTCATACTGCACGATCCACCGCCGAAATGTTTCCTGACTTACGCCTGCCTCTGCTGCCACGTCACGCATGCTTTTCTTTCCGAATTTGCCTTTTGCTGATATCCCATAAAATGCTCCCTCCATGATTGACAGTTTGTTTTTTTTACTGTCTCTCATAGAGGGAGCATATCACATTCCCCAGCAGTGTCTTCATGTCCGCGCAGGGAAGCGTTCACTCCCCTGCGCGGACGTTTTTTGACTGGCTTATACTATTCCCAAATGAGAATTCGCGGCGCAAGCAGATGGCGCAGGTGAATTCAGAAATAGTATTACTTCTTTTCCGACCCCATCGCGCCCGTCATCAGGACAGCACCCGAAATCGCGGCGAGCAGCATCAGGATGAAGGAGAGGATGAACGGAACGCCCAGCGCGCCGATGGTGGACGTGCCGCCGAAAATCAGCACAAGGTCATCCATGCGGAAGTTGATTTCCGTCACCAGATAACGGAACCACGCAACCAGTGTGCACGCCAGACCAGCCGCCGCCAGCAGACCAATCTTCTTCACGCCCGCGACGAAGTAGCACACTGCCGACACGAGGAGCAGCACCAGCACAACCGCGTCGAAGTTCATCTTCGTGGTCGCAGCCGTGTCAATGATGATGTAGAAGATAGCCGCCAGCACCGCAATCACCGCTGCGACAATCGAAACCGTCTTGCGGTCAGCGGGCGCCGCCTTCTTCTTGACGTCCATGAAGTAGGACACCAGCATCGCGAGACCGAAGAGCGCTGTCAGCACAATCAGCACGATGCGCGCAATCAGCATGTCCGTCTCGACCCAAGACGTCGTGTGGACGACGTGGCTGGTTTCGTTCATGCCGTTCATAGCGGCGGAGTTCGCGTAGGCATAGAGGAAGTTCTTCGCCGAAGTGCGGAGGTTGTTCAGCAGCTTGCCGTCTTCCGCCGCCCAGCCTTCAATCTTCGACACCAGCCAGTCGCCGGAGGACAGCCAAGTGTCATTGCCCGCTTCCAGACCGATGGAAACGTCCATCCAGTTGCGGTTCGCCATGACAGCGTCCGTCAGCGTCACGCCGACGAAGCCCCATTCCTTGCGCAGAACTTCGTTGCAAAGTCCGCTGTGCGCGCCCGCCCAGCGCGTGCCGATACGGTTGAAGGAGGTCATAGCGGCGTTCGCACCGCCCTCTTCCACCGCGTACTGGAAACCCTTCAGGTAGATTTCACGAATCGCCTGTTCCGTCGCGAAGGTTGCAACCGACTGGCGGTACGTCTCAAAGTCATTGAGCGCGAAGTGCTTGATGTAGACGACCAGACCCTTCGAGCGAGCCGCTGCCACTTCCTGCGCCGCCATCTTGCCGGACAGGAAGCCGTCCTCAGAGTAATACTCGAAGTTGCGGCCGGAGTAAGGCGTGCGGTGGATGTTCATCGCCGGGCCATACCAGCCAACCACGCGGTTGTCGGAGCGCAGCGCGTCTTCGCCCATCGACAGACCGACATTGTAGAGGATTTCCGTGTTGAACGTCGCCGCCATGACCGGTTCGGAGGTATACGCCACCGTGGAGTTGTTGCCGGCATACGTCGCCTTGATGCCCTGCGGGCCGTCCGCTGCCACCGTCGCGGGCAGACCGATGGAGTCAATTGCCCGCGTGCCGTAGCCGGAGTGACCAACCAGTTCCGCCAAATCCGTCAGCGTCAGCTGATTGAGCAGATCCACCCACATCGGGTCGTCGTAGTCCTTGCCAATCAGGTTCGCCAAGGTGTAGTTCGTCGCGGTTGAACCCGTGATGACCGTCTCGTCGGGCGCTTCCGCCGTGTAGTTGAATTGCAGACCGTTGATGATAGCGTCGTTCGCCGTCAGGCTGTCATAAGAAACCGGCCAAGTGCCCTGCCAGTCGCTGCGGGACAGGTACGTCACGAGCTTCTCGCCGTAGCTGTTCAGGTCCGCATCACCGAACTGGTTGGTAATCTTGTAGCCCGTGCCGGACACGCTGTACGTCGCATTGTCGTCGCTGTCGACCGTGAACTTATAGACCTTTGCCGCGTCGCCAGGGGCATCCATCGCCGCCGCGCCGTTCGCGGTCAGCGTTGCGGTTTCCGCCTCTTCTGCGCCTTCCGCAGCCGGCGTTTCCTGTGCGATGGGGGCATAGCCCTTCGCCGCGAGGATGTTGTTCACCGCGTCGTGTGCATCCAGACCAACGCTCAGGTAGTAGTCACCCGCTTCAAGAATGTAGGTTTTGTTGATATGCTCGTCGTAAACCGTCAATTCCTTGCGGTCAACCGTCACGGAGACGGTCTCGGATTCACCGGGCTGGAGGATGTTCGTCTTGCCGAAGCCGACGAGCTGCACAGACGCCTTCTCAATCGCGTTCGCGCGGTCGAATTCGGTGTACGGCTGCTGACCGTAGACCTGCACGACTTCCTTGCCTGCGACGTTGCCCGTGTTCGTCACCTTCACCAGCACGGTGAAGCTGTCGGTTGCCGCGTCGTAGGTCACGCTTTCCAGCGCCTGTTCAAACGTGGTGTAAGACATGCCATAGCCGAAGGGATACGCGACTTCCTCGCCGTACACCCAGCTGTCGCCCTTGGACGCGAAGATGCCCGCATTGCCGGACGCGTTGCCCTGCTCCATGACCGCATCTTCATAGCGCGTTTCGTAGTACTTGTAGCCGACATAGATGCCTTCGGATTCCACCAGATAGTGAATCGCATAGCGCACCTTCGTCTTGTCGCCCGGCACGCCGTCAATCGTCACGCCGCCGACCGTGCCCGTCTCTTCATCCGCATTGGTGTAGACGTAGGAGCCGAAGTTCTGAATCGCCGCGGAGGACAGGGAGGACACGGAGTAGGTGTCCACCAGTCGGCCAGAGGGGTTCACGTCGCCCACCAGAATCTGCGCCACCGCGTTCAGACCGTACTGACCGGGGCCGCCGATCCACAGGCAGGCATCCACGCCGTATTCCGGATTGTTCACCCAGTCCATCGCCATGGCGTTGGAGGAGTTAATCAGCACAATCGTCTTGCTGAAGCCCTGCGAAGCCACATACTTGAGCAGCTCGCGCTCGGAATCCTGCAATTCAAAGTACGACGTACCGTCGGTGAATTCGCCGGTGTACAGGTCAGCGCCTTCGCCGCCGGAGCGTCCGATAACGACAATCGCCGCATCCTTGTAGCCGTCCAGATTCACGCCGGAAGATGCCACCGCGTCCGCCGAAACCTCGGCAATGCGGGTCGCCGCCGGAACGTCCGCATATTCGGTGAACATGCCGGGCGTGGAGCGGTTGGTCTTGTCTTCCTTCATCTGCGCAATCTGCGCGCTGTACCAGTCCATCATCGCGGTGTTGACGTTCAGACCCGCCGCCGTGAGCGCGCTGGTCATTGTCGCTGCCTTGCTGGTATCAACCTGACCGGAACCCGTGCCACCATAGATGGTATCAACTGCGCCGCGGCCGAAAACGGTCACGCCCAGTCCTTTTTCCATCGGCAGCGCACCGTTGTTCATCAGCAATACAGAGCCTTCGCCCTGAATCTGCTCACACAGCACCTTCTGCCACGCGGTCAGCGCATCATCGTCACGCGTGCCGTCTTCCTTCAGGAAACTGGAGGCATAATAGGTAGCGTCCTTGCTGGGGTCATCCGTCACCACGCTTGTGGTCGCGATGCCCAGTTCCTTGTTGATCATCATGGCGTAAGCAGCCGTGAAGTAACTGCCCACCAGAACAATCGTCAGGAGAATACAGGAGATGGATGTCAAGAGTGCCAAGAGTTTTGTGCGTTTCATGGACACCTTTCCCTTTCTATGAGGGCGCAGCGCCCCCTTTGATGTGCTGATTCTATCATAAAAAAACGACACGAAGCGCATTCGTGTCGAAACTGGTTTCTTTTTGTGCGTAAATCGTCATGCCGACTGCTGCGGACGCGGCAGCAGAAGTGAGAGGATGAACATCTGGTCTTTCGTGTCGATGCTCATATGCCCGTCGTACTTCTCGATGATATAGCGGATGGAGCGCAGTCCGAAGCCGTGATACTGTGTGTCCTTCTCCGTCTTCGGCAGTCCCTCGTGCATTTCCGGCGGCTTGCTGCAAAAATTCTCGAAGACAATCTGCGTCATGCCCACCACGTCGCTGACGCGGATATTGACGCTGCGGTTTTCGGGCGCTTCCGCCATCACCGCCTGAATCGCGTTGTCCAGCGCATTGCCGAAGATGGAATAGATATCGGACTTTTCAATGGGCGCGAGCAGCGACGCATCCAGCATCGTCGTCAGCAGAATGTGATTTGCGCTGCAATACAGGCTCTTTTCAGACAGCACCGAATCCAGCGCCGCATTGCCCGTGTGGAACGTGTACTCATAGCGCTGAATCTCCTGTTCCACCTCGTCAAAAAACGCCGCGTGTTCATCCAGCTGCTGCGTCCGGCGGTAGGTGTCGATGTGATAGCGCAGGTCGTGGCACTTCATGTTGATGCTGTCAATCGTCTTGCCCAGCAGCTGATGCCTGGATTCCTCCCGCGCCAGCAGGCTCTCGATGATTTCCTTCTCGCGGCGCATTTCATCGGCGTACATGCACTGATAAATCAGCACCATCACCATAATGACCGAGAGAATCGAGAACAAGCGGTCAAGCAGCGAAATATCCGTCGGCAGCGACACGGAACGTACAAACACCGTCAGCAGCGTCACCAGCGTCAGGAACAGCACCTTCCAGTTGCCGAGCTTCAAATCGCCGTTCTCCGGAAAGCGCCGCACGAACATCAGGTAGCACACGGCGTACACCACCACAAACGATGCGCCGGAGAGCAGATAGAACAGCGGATCACGCGGCTTGGCCATCCAGCATGTTGCCAGTCCGCCGACCTTGAACGCCAGATTCTGAATCGCATAAGAGGAAATGCCGATACAAAGTGCATTCGTCGTCGGGATGTCCATCGTCAGGCACAGCATCAGCAGCGATTCGGCAAAAATCGCCGCCACGCGCGCAAAGCGATGCCCCAGCAACGGATGAAACCATGCCAGCACCAAGTAGCACAGCACCACCGGCAGCACAATTTTC
>ERZ773258.2394-NODE-2394-length-11766-cov-4.546153_pt1 | contig 11766 bp, 11 predicted proteins | sample MGYA00511962_ERZ773258 | MGnify/ENA primary metagenome ERZ773258 (study PRJEB29015, sample SAMEA2737755) | human gut metagenome | biome: human gut; feature: human-associated habitat; material: faeces | place: China | collected 2012 ... | reverse complement strand
ATTCCCCGTTCTCTCCAACAAACGGAAAACAAGCCCAGCATGGCCGAGGGGAGAGACAATGCGACAGCAGCGAATCGTCAGGCCGCATGCTGCATGATTGCCGGCTTGACGATTCGCGGCATACCGCGCTTATCGGTGGCGCTTACCGGTGATACAGACTCACCCGTTCGTACTTCGGTTCGCAGCACACGTTGATGCCGAGTTTGCGATACAGCGCCTCGTCCGTGGATGAGATGATAACGGAGAAGAAGGCGTCGCAGCCCCGCAACTGTTTGAGCCCGTCGATGACGCGAGCGGCCACAGGACTGGTGGCGCTGGTGATTGACAATGCAATCAGCGTCTCATCCGAGTGCAAGCGTCGGTTCACGCTGTTGAGATGCTCGGTTTTCAGCCGACAGATGGGTTCGATGGCGGCATCGTCGATTACCGGAATGGTTTCGTCAACACCGGTGACGGCCTTGAGCGCGTGCATCAGCAGCGCGCTGGCCGCGCCCAACAGGTCGCCGGTTTTGCCGGTGACCACATGGCCATCGGGCAGCACCATGGCACCAGCCGGGGCACCGGTGGCGGCCTCCTTCTCAAGAGCCACGGCGCGGGCGGGAGAAAGATCGGGGGTCACGCCGGCCCGGTTCATGATGGAGCGCAGCCGCTCCACCTGTTCCTCGCCAGTGCCGGTGCGCTTCAAGTGCACGGCGGCGGCGAAGTAGCGGCGCACGATTTCCAGACGCGCGGCATCGCGGCAGGCATCGTCGTCCACAATGGCGTATCCGGCCATGTTGACGCCCATATCGGTGGGGCTCTGATAGGGGCTTTCGCCCATGATGCGCTCCATCATGGCTTTGAGCACGGGGAATGCTTCGACGTCGCGGTTGTAGTTGACGGTGGTCTCGCCGTACGCCTCCAGATGGAACGGGTCGATGATATTGGCATCGTCGAGGTCGACGGTGGCAGCCTCGTACGCGATGTTGACCGGATGGTTGAGCGGAAGATTCCAGATGGGGAACGTCTCGTATTTGGCATAGCCGGCGTCGATGCCGCGCTGGTGCTCGTGGTAGAGCTGGCTCAGGCACGTGGCGAGTTTGCCGGAGCCAGGGCCGGGCGCGGTGACCACGACGAGCGGCCGGGTGGTCTCGATGTACTCGTTCTTGCCGTATCCGTCGTCTGAAACGATGCGTTCGATGTCGTGCGGGTATCCGGCGATCGGGTAGTGCAGGCGGCAGGTGACGCCGAGTTGCTCGAGGCGGTGGCGGTAGGCGTCGGCGGCGGGCTGATTGGCGTATTGGGTGAGCACTACGGAGCCGACGAGGAAGCCGCGGGAACGGAACACGTCGATGAGTCGCAGCACGTCCTCGTCGTAGGGGATACCGAGGTCGCCGCGGGTCTTGCCTTTTTCGATATGGTTGGCGTTGATGGCGATGACGATTTCCACATCGTCCACCAGACTTTCCAACATGCGGAACTTGGTGTCCGGCTCAAAGCCGGGCAGCACGCGCGAGGCGTGGTAGTCGTCGAAGAGCTTGCCTCCGAATTCCAGATAGAGTTTGCCGCCGAATTGCGCGATGCGCTTTCTGATGTTGGCGGCTTGCAGCGCGAGGTATTTTTCGTTGTCGAATCCCTGGCGCATAGAGGTCGGCATCCCTTTCCGAACGACGTCGTAAACGGAAAAATTATACCGGACGTCGTCGGCAACAAAAAATGGGATTCCCCGATGGGGAATCCCATTCGTCATAGAGAGCAATCACTCCCGAGGAATGTTGAACAGGGGTTTGCATGGCTCCCAAAAACGCGCTGGTTGAAACGTTGCCGACGACGCGTGCGCTCGAAGAGTATGCACGGGTGGCTTTGCGGTGATTTCCCAGACCGTTCGTTGCTAGGCGAGATATTTCTTTTTCCAGGCCTTCTTTCGGGCGTAAGCGTTTTCTGTCATGTCGGAGTAGTCGTAATCAACTTTGAACTTGCCGTTGGAATGGAGAATAAGCGTCATCGATCCCCATCTCTTTTCGGGCTTAAGCGCGGCCCTTTCAGGTTCAATGAACTTGTTGATAGCCATAAAGTTTTTCATCAAGGATGCCCTCGAAACGCCTTTTTGGTCAAAGCATTTAACGAAGTCGTCTTTTCCGCTGCCAGCAACGTAATACTCAATAGAGAACGCACCCTCGGCGTACTCGGCGTAAAACACGACCTTGCTCCAGTCTTCGGGGAGGGTTTCCTCAAGAATTGAAGCTATCCCTTGTAGCATCTTCTTTTCACTCATTACATTTCCTTTGCAGTGTTAAGAAGAAACGTAACCGTCTCTTCGCCGTCAATAATGTCCGTGATAGCAAACGAGCTAGGCCTGAATGACCCGCCCTCATAAAGTGGCTCAACCTTGAAAAACACTTCAGCGCCATCAGCCAAAGCATCGGCGCATTTTTGCTCGATTGCTGCATAGGCTTTTGGTTAACCTCGCCGCCCATGGCGACAATATTCTCAAGGCCATTTGATCCATTGAATCGGTCGGCAATCAGATGGCCTCTTTGATCAAAAAGCTCTTCAAACCCTTTTCCGATTGACTGGATAGTGTCCTTGATGGTCAAACGACCTTCGTGGGTCTTTAGTTGTAAGAAGCCTTCGGCCGATTCGACCCTACCCATTGCATCGGTAACGTATTTATACCCATTGATCTCATAGCTCATGTTCGGAACGAGGTCGTCGCCAACGCGGTAAAGCTGCCCGAGATCGTCGGTTGCACACTTCACGCCGTCGATCGCAAACTCGTTATTGGGAAGCAGTCGGTCGCCTTCGTAAATTGCCTTTCCGGCATCATCCAGAATTCGTGAGCTTGCGCCCGATTCTGCTGCCTTTGAGGCAAGAAAGTTATTTAGACCTCGTCCGGCAAGAAGCGTTGCTGCCGTAACAGTTCCCGCAACGACTTCTCCGACGATATCCTCCTGAGATATCTCACCGTCTTCAGCGCCGGCTTCCAAGCTCTTTCCCATTTCGTCAAGAACGAGTACAGCCCCAGCAGCGAGTGCTGCAGGGGCAGAAGCGGTGACGGCTACGGCACCAAGCGCAACTTCAGTGGCGATTTCGCCTCCAGTTTCGACATAGTCTCCGATTTCCCGTATCTGCTCATCGGCTTCCATGAAGTCGCCCCAGGCGTTGGCTGCATCGTCAACAGCGTGTGTTTGCGCGGTTTTCACCGCTGCTTCTTCGTCTTCGGCCAGTAGTTCAATATTCGATTGAACACCGACATATGCGTTTTCTCCAACGTCGGCAACTCCAAGTGCGAACCTGCCGCCAAGATAAGCTCCGTTCCTTGCGCCATCGCGGACAGTTTCGCCTGCAGCGTTGAGTGTTGGCTCGCATGCTTTCCAGGCGTCATCTGCGGCTTCTTGAACTGTTGAAATGCTCGCGGTTAGGACATCGCCGGAAGAAATATCCCGCCATGCGGCATCTGCACAATCAGCAACGGTGCGTTGCGCCTCCTCGAAGGCCAATCTCGTTTCGGTCGTATCCGGCATTAATTGCTCTATATTTTCAAACGCCATTTAGATCACCGGCCTTGTTTGAGATAAGACCGCTGATACTTCGGCGAGTGCTGAGGCCTTTTCCGTTGTCTCGATGCCGGTACCCCTCTTTCTCAGCTCGTTGAGATGAGCGTTAAACATCGACTGAATGAACAGGTATTGGATTGGTCCCCAGCTTTCGGGTGAGGAGTCATCTTCGAATTTCCAGCTTGAAAGCAGATGGGAGCAAAGCCTCTCTTTGAGGCTGTCGGCAGATAAATCCCTGGCGTCGTCGAGGATGCGTCCAATATTGAAATACCTATAAGCACACCATTCAAACAGTGGCTTCCTCGAGGACAGAGGAGTCCTTGCCATCTCAATCAAGCGTGCCTTCATGGAGTCAGGTATGTCCATCTTGTGCACACAGTCGCAGAAGTTGTATTCCCTTGGCTCATCGAGCTTGAACGGATTAAGCACACAAGAGTTGAGATAGCGAAGCTCTTCAGAAGAAGCCTTGTCCTTCGCGCTGTGCTTGCTCTGTGTCGGCGAGTACTCTAGGCCGCGTTCATGCGGTTCGATGTGACAGAGGACAGGTTCGATCCATTCGTTCTGATATATTGCTGCAACGCCTCGCTGAAGCTTTGCAAGCTCTTGGATTTGGCTCTCGTTAAGATTTGCCGCCTTGCCGATAAGCATCCTGTCGCCTTCGTCAGGCAGTTTCCAGGATAAGTCGATGCGATGATTCTGCCTCAAGCCCAGCGGGTTGTTAAGGCGCGGTCATTTTGGCGCTTACATCTCACTTTTGCAGACGTAGAATACGAGTATTGGAATCAACGGAGGGTTCTCATGCCAAATATCGGTAAGGACGACCATCCGAAGCTGTGGTCGCTTATTTTCGTGCTTATCATCGCGCTGACCTTCTGTTGCTTCGTCATGGGCCAAGGACTCAACAGTGGAACCAGCGTCTTCCTGGCAGGCCAAGGTTACGGTGCGAGCCTTGCCGGCGTACTTGCACTCGTCTTCTCCATTGCCGCCGCGTTAGCACGACTGTTCGTCGGCCCTGTTATCGACAACGGCAAGTGCTCACTCGTTATCATCGCCGGCATCGCTATCCTCATAGCAGGAACAGCACTGTCCGCTGTCGTTCAAGGCATCCCCCTCTTCACAATCAGCCGTTTGCTGCAAGGCGTGGGCTTTGGCGCAGCAACAACAGCAGCCTCGACCGCCGCAGCAAGCGTCTTACCGCAAGAACGGCTCGGCGAAGGCATTGGATACCACGGCCTCGGACAGGCTATCGCCATGAGCATCGGCCCAGCCTTCGCACTTTACCTAGTAGGAACCGATCCCTCAACGAACCTCTATGTCGGCCTTGCCCTGGTTGGGTTTGCAGGGCTTGTAATCGCCCTCAACGCACGCTATGAAAGTAAATGGCAAACACTCTGCCAAGCTCCAGCGCATACCGAATCAAAATGGAAACCCGGCTCGAACTCGACTCAAAAGACGGGCAGGCACCCAGCTCCACCACAGTAACTACATCCGAAACAATTAACAGTGAAAAGTATCCTGAAGGCGACCAGGTGTCCAAGAGAACCCTGCGTGACTCATTCAACATCTTCGAGCCGCGCGCATTGCCTGGCGCCATCCCACAGATGATCATGTGCCCCACTTTTGGCTTTGGCGTCTTCTTTGCCGGTCTGTACGGTACTACTCTCGGCTATACCCACGCCGGTCTCTTCTACACCATCAGCGCGGTAAGCATGATTATCATTCGCATGATTTCAAAGCATTTCATGGACACCGTACCTGCAATCAAAACAATGACCGGAGCCGTCGCGTGCGGCATCCTCTGCTGCCTTATGCTACTTGCCGCACCGTACGGGGAACCTGTCTTCCTGGCGTCCGGAATCTTCTATGGTCTCGCCACTGGCATAAGCCTGCCACTTAATCAAAGCGTAGCGGTAAAGAACACCCCGCCAGAGCGCTGGGGCGCCGCAAACGCCCTGTTCCTGCTCGCCAATGACATCGGCATTGGCTTCGCAAGCGTAATCTGGGGCGTTATCAATGACTCATTCGGGTTCCAGACAAGCATCGTCTGCGTCATTGTCTGCCTTATCGCAAGCTACGCATCCGCCTGGATCGTCTACCCCGCCCGCGACAAGCGGTGGAGGCATTAGAGCGTAAGCGTCAAAATGACCGCGTAGCAGGAAACGTCCAGGGCCATTCCGGCATACGGATGGAAAAGTCCTGGACGTTTCCATCTTTGCGTTGCGGTATGCCTTAGGCCGCTATGTCGCTACAGGCCCTCCTCGGCGTTGTTCGCCATCTCGTCGTCGAACGCATCGGGGTCGATGTTAATTATGAAGTCGTCAGGCATCTCTTTGGCCTTCTCGGCAGCGGCTGGGTCGAGCTTGCAGGACTCAGGCACCCTATCCGACCACGGCAGGAACGAGTCCACAACCTCATCGGTGAGCTCGCCGGCGTTGGGCATCTCGGTCAGCAGCCACTCGACGTAAAGCCTGGGATTGAGCCCGTTGGCCTTGGCCGTGGTGGTGACGCTGTATATCGCCGCAGACGCCCGCGCGCCGCGTGGCGCATCGCTGAAGAGCCAGTTCTTGCGCCCTACGACGAAGATTCGCTGGGCCTGCTCGGCGACGTTGTTCGAGAGCTCCAGGTGCCCCGTCTTCGAGCACGTTCATGACGTAGGGCCAGAACTCCACAGCGTACTGCAGCGCACGGTGCGGCGCCAGCTTCGGCGAGGCTAGGGGAAGCTGGCCCGCGCCCATCCCCCCGAAGTCCTCCATGAGCGGGCGGAGCTCCGCGTCGCGGGCGGCCTTCCTGCCGCCCGGCTCCATGTCGTCGAACTTGGAGTCGACCTTGAACATGGCGTCGATCCTGCGCCTTGCCTCGAGCGCAACGCTGGCCGCAGACGCCGCCTTGGCGTCGCCGCCGGCGATCTTCACGATTTGGGCGAAGTAGCGGCGCACGTGGACGAGGCACGCCGTGTTGGCGATGTTGGGGTTGCCGAGATTGAAGTAGGGTTTGTAGCCGTCGGTGGTAAGCGTGCCGGACCAGCCCGCAAGAAACTCCTGGGCAACGCCCTTCCTGCGGGTCTCGTGGTATTCGAATACATACTGTTTGTGTTCAATTAGTTGTTGCGGGTTTAGTCACGATGATTTTTCGGGTTTAGGCAGAGCATGCCGACCACGGAATGGTCTTAACTGGATGGTGCTTGTATCTCCGCCAGAAAGGACCGGAAAGGATTATGATCAGCATGCCCCAAGTACAGTCTATCCGTCGTTTGCGGCGGAACGGGGAATCCGTCGCGTCGATCGCGCGGAAAACACATGTCAGCGAGCCGACGGTGCGTAAGTACCTCGCGAAGGAGGATCTGTCGGCCGTGCCGTCGGTGAGAAAGCCGCGCGCGTCGGTGATCGACCCGTATCTGCCCGTGATCGAGCAGTGGCTCGCGGAGGATCGCGCGAACTGGCGCAAGCAGCGGCATACCGCGACCAGGATCTGGGAGCGGTTGAGGGACGAGCATGGCGCGGAGGTCTCCCTGTCCACGGTGACGCGGGCGGTGGCGCGGCTCAGGCGTGAGTTCGCGGCGGAGCGTGATGAGGCGTTCATGGATCTGGTATGGCATCCAGGCGAGGCGCAGGCCGATTTCGGCGAGGTCGACGTGCTGTTGCGCGGCGTGGTGCAGCGGATGCATCATTTCGTGCTTGATTTCCCGTATTCGAACGTCGGTCTGGTGCAGTTGATGCCGGGCGAGAACGCTGAGTGCACGTGCCTGGCGTTGCGCAACCTGTTCGAGTGGCTGGGCGGTGTGCCGGAGCGGATCGTGTTCGATAACGCCGCCGGCGTGGGCCATAAGGGGTACGGGGAGCGCGAGCCGCGCCTGACGCACCTGTTCCAGGCCTTCCAGGCGCATTACGGGTTCGATTGTTCGTTCTGCAACCCGTATTCCGGTCATGAGAAGGGCGCGGTGGAGTCCAAGGTCGGCATGGTGCGGCGCAAGCTGTTCGTGCCCCGGCCGAGCGTATGGAGCCTGGAGAACTTCAGCGCCGGGCTGCCGGACCGGTGCCTGGAGCTGGCCACGAAACCGCATTACCGCAAGGACACGGAGGAACGTGGCCTGTTCTCCGAGGACCGTGCGGCGCTGCTGCCGTTGCCCGGGAAGCGTTTCGACGTGGTCACGTGGCGGCATATGAAGGCCGACCGGTACGGCGTGGCCGCGCCCGGGGACGGCATCGCTGTTCCGCGGACCGGGCGAACGCGGGCAGAGGGGTGATCGTGGGCCTCCGCGCGCTCGAGGTCGAGGTCCTCGACTCGTCGGGCAAGCATCTGGCGACCCATCCTCGGGCGTACGGCCAGGCCAGCACGAACAGCGAGGACCCGTCCATGCAGTTGGCGCTGCTGTGCAACAAGCCCGCGTCCTGGCCCAACAGCCGGGTACGTGACGCGTTGCCGGACCCGTTGCGGGAATGGCTGGATCGGCAGGACGGACAGACACGCAACGAGGCGCTGCAGACCCTCAAACGCGTTGACAGGGAATCCGGGTGGGCGAACGCGGTCGAGGCGATGCTTTCCATCCTCGAATCGACCGGCGGGGCGGACCGCGCCGGTGTCACACTGCTCGCGGCCAGGCTCGCCGAGGGCGTGGCGGGTATCGAATACGACGATGACAGGCCGGATCCGGGTGAATACGACATCGCGTTCACCGCGGACGTCGGCGTGCAGGAAGGCGGGCGATGAACACGAAGACGGACGAAGGGCTCTACGAGAAGGCCCGCAAGCTGTTCATCTCCAAGGCGAGCATCGACGAATTCGCCGGCTGGGCCACGCCCCGCCAGGTCGACGCCGTCCACCGCCTGCTCGACACGGAACTGGCGAACAGGGAACGCGCGAAGCACGACAGGCTCCTGCGCCGCGCCCGGTTCCCCGTCGTCAAGGGTCTCGACGGCTACGACTTCACGAACGTCAGGCTCCCCGACGGCTACATGCTCGATGAGCTCCTAGGGCTCGGTTTCATCCCGCGCGCGCAGGACCTGGTGTTCTACGGCAAGACCGGGCGCGGAAAGACACATCTCGCGATCGGGCTGGGCATGAAGGCGATCGACATGGGGCTGGGCGTGCGGTTCCATCAGACCGCCGAGCTCGTCCTCCAGCTGGGCAAGGCCAAACGCGACGGCACGCTCGAGACGATGCTCCGGGACATCGGCCGTGCCGACCTGATCATACTGGACGAGTTCGGCTACGTACCCTTCGACATCGACGGGGCGCGCCTGCTCTACCAGATCATCGCGGGCAGCTACGAAAGACGGAGCATCATATTCACCACGAACATCGAGTTCAGTAAATGGGGCACGGTCTTCGCGGACGACAAACTCGCCGCAGCGATCATCGACCGCATCGTGCACCACGGGCGGCTCCTCGAGTTCACCGGCCAGAGCCGCCGCGTCAGTGAGGCCCTCATGTTCGGCAGGAACACCTCCGCGCAACCGGAAAAATAAGGAAAATGCATGCAACTGCCTAAACCCGAAAAAAATACATGACTAAACCGAGGTGGTGACGTTTTCTTGGACTCCCTGACCGGGAGGAGAACCTCCTCATGGCGAAGTACAGCAGGGAGCAGCGCGACAGAGCCGTGGACCTGTACATCAAATACGAACGCTGCGCCGCCGACGTGATCCGCGAGCTCGGCTATCCCAGCAAGGGCGTGTTGCTGTCGTGGTACGCGGACCGGCTCGAGGAGGAGCGCACCGGCGTTCCCTCCGGGCGCGGGGAACGCTACAGGCGGTACACGGACGGGCAGAAACGGGCCGCGGTGGACCATTACCTCGAATACGGCAGACGGCTCAGCCGCACCATGCGGATGCTCGGCTATCCGAAAAGCAAGGAACTGCTCATGGCGTGGATCGACGAGCTCGCGCCCGGCCAACGCAAGTTGAGGCACGGTCCGGTCCCCGAGGAGCTGAAACGCGAGGCGGTGGTCGCGGTCGCGTCCGGACGGCTGAAATCGCGTGAGGCGGCAGCCGAACTGGGCGTGCAGGACGCGACTGTGCGAGAATGGAAACGGCAGATGCTCGCGAAATCCGAGGAGGCGACTGTGTCCGGATCCGGGAAAAGAAGGACCGTCGTGGAATCCAAGGAGCCGTCCGTCAAGCCGACCGTGGCTCCAAACGCGTCGGACGCGGCCGGTCCGGCGGATGCGTTGGCGTCGATGGAGAGGAAAGTGGCGGAGCTCCAGGCCCGTCTGGACGAGTTGGACGCCGATGTCGAACGGCAACGACGGGAGAAGAGGGAACTCGACATCGAGATCGCGATCCGGAAGGGCGCGTTGGAGCTGTTGGGAAAAGAGCCGGGCGCAGACCCGGAAAACCTGACCAACCGAGAGAAGACACTCCTCGTCAAGACCGTTAGCGAGACGCTGGGCGTGACGGCCAGGAGCCTCTTGCCCGTGGTCGGCATCGCGCGCAGCACGTACCATTACCAGCTCAAGTCCATGAAACGTCCTGACAAAGACGCGCCGCTGCTGGAGCTCGTGCGCGAGGCGTTCGAGAACAGCGAACGTCGCTACGGGTACAAGCGGATCCACCTGGAGCTGAAAGGCATGGGCGTCAGGGTATCGGCCAAACGGATCATGCGGCTGATGACCTCACATGGCCTGGTGCCCCTGTTCAAGAGCGCGAAGCGGTACAGCTCGTACAAGGGCGAGCTCACCAAGGCGCCGAAGAACCTGGTGAACCGCGATTTCCACGCCGAGCGGCCGAACATGCTGTGGGTCACGGACCTCACGGAATTCTCGATCCCCGCGGGGAAGGCCTACCTGTCGCCCGTGATCGACTGCTACGACGGCATGCCGGTCGCCTGGACGATCGGCACGAGCCCGAACGCCGAGCTGGCCAACGGCATGCTCACCGACGCCTGCTCCACGCTCAAGGACGGAGAGAAGCCGATCATCCACAGTGACCGCGGCTGCCACTACCGGTGGCCGGAATGGATCCGCATCTGCATGGACAACAACCTGACGCGTTCGATGAGCGCGAAAGGCTGTTCTCCGGACAACGCGGCCGCGGAGGGGTTCTTCGGCCGTCTCAAGCAGGAGTTCTTCCACAAGCGCAGCTTCGCGGGCGTCTCGATGGACGGGTTCATCAACATGCTCAACGACTACATGGTCTGGTACCGGGACAGGCGGATCAAGACGGAGTTCGGCATGAGCATCATGGATCGTCGACGCGAGCTCGGTCTTGTGGCATGATTGGTGGTGATGGAATCAACGACGAGTCCAACAAAACGGCACCAGCCCCACGGCCACAAAGCCAGCTTGTGTGTTTTGTTAAATTGAAGTAGTCCAGAATGGCGTGTCGATCCACCTGTGGCTCAAAAACGAGGCGAACCTGACCGAGCTCCAGCTTCAGACCAAGCGTGGCCTGCAACGGCAGCGGCTCAAGACCGCGCGCGCCTGCCAGATGCGCGAGACCCTCCAGGACATCTACGACACTAGCGCCGACCGGGTCGAGGCCGAAACCGGGTTCAAGCGACTGTGCTCGTGGATGATGAGGTCACGCCTGGAGCCCATGAACACCCTCGCCAGCCAGTTCCGCCGCCACTGGCAGGACATCCTGGCTACTTCGACCACCGGTGCACCAACGCGATCCTCGAAGGACTCAACAGCATCATCCAGCACGTCAAGACCTGTGCCCGGGGCTTCCGCAGCATGGAGTACTTCTCCACGATGATCTACCTGACCTGCGGCAAACTCGACCTGCGAACCGTCACCACCTGACCGGTTCCCACCCACACCAAACAGCGAAAGGCCTTTTATTATGTTTCATATTATTTCTCCCGTTTCACTAATGGGCACATCGATTCGTGATCTTGCAACGCAGATGCCATTTTTAACGGCATAGCATTCAACGAAATGTGGTCCTTGAAAATCTGCATGCTCCCGCAGTGGCGCATCCAATGTGCCTTCTGTGATTTGTCCACGAATGCAATTTCTTTTAAATGCTTCTTCTCCGCAGTTCCTTACTTTCCAGTAAATTTCATAAGGAGATTTTACGTCACATCTGACGATATGAAAATCAAGCTGTTTTCTCGGAAGGAGGGGAAGATGCTTAGAGAGCATGTCTCGTAGACTTTTAGTGCGCCATCCATCTTGAGTGACTTTGCAATCAATTTCGAGATAGTTGCTAATGTCGATGGTGAAAAGGTCTTCGATAAATTCCTCATTGTTGGTAATAGAATATTTCTTTAAAAATTTGCGTTCATTCTC
>ERZ773258.2393-NODE-2393-length-11770-cov-4.454460_pt1 | contig 11770 bp, 11 predicted proteins | sample MGYA00511962_ERZ773258 | MGnify/ENA primary metagenome ERZ773258 (study PRJEB29015, sample SAMEA2737755) | human gut metagenome | biome: human gut; feature: human-associated habitat; material: faeces | place: China | collected 2012 ... | reverse complement strand
CGGTTGGGGCAGGAGTCCACGCAGTTCTCGCAGACGGTGGCGCACTGCAGGCAGCGCTCGCCCTCGCAGCAGACGCAGCCGCTCATGGCCAGAATGCCCTTCTTGGCCTCGGCGTCCGCCTTGGTGACGTAGGCCTGCTCCGGAATATCGTAGGTATGGGCCTCGCCGATGACCGCCTCGGCAAAGGCGGCGGCGTCGGCGATACCCTCCACCACGGTGGCGGGGCCCCGGCGGGCGTCGCCCACGGCGTACACGTTGGCCACGCCGGTGGCCATGGTCTCGTTGACCACGGGACGGCCCCGGTCGAACATCAAATCCACGCCTGCCAAGGTGAGCGGCGCGCCTGCGCGCGCGAAGCGGCCGATCACCGCCTGCGCCAGGGCGCGCTCCTGCGGAGTGAGACTGTGCAGGGCAACGCTGCCGCCGCGCTTGAAATTGCTCACCACGCCCTGCGCCGCCGTGCGCACGCCCATGGCCTGCAGCGTAAATTCCGGGTCGCGCATCTCAATTTTAACGGTGTCCTTTGTTTCATGGCCGATATCCGGCGCGCCGGTAACGAATGTCGGAATACCGAAATGATTGGCGCAGATGGCGATCTGCAGTGTCCCAACCTTGTTGACGACATAGCCGTCGAGGCAGATGGCGTCCGCCGCGCAGGTGAACAGATCGACGTGCTCCCGCTCCATGACGAAGGCGGGCATATTGTCGGTGATCACGGTCACGTCGAAGCCCATATCATGGCAGACCGTGGCTGTCAGGCGTGCGCCCTGAAAGTACGGCCGTGTTTCCGGGCAGAACAGGCGGAAGTCCTTGCCCGCCAGCTTCGCCTCCTTCAGCATCATGCCGACGATCGTCTCGCCGAAGCACTGCGTCATGACCGTGCCGCCGTCTGGGATGAGCGGCACAAGATACTTTGCGATTTCATTGACCTTGCTGTAGCGGCGGTTATTGGCGTTTACGGCATGTTCGCGGATAGCAAGATCAACCGGACGCCCCTCACGAAGCGCCAGCTTTGCCGCCGCCAGACAGCCGTCGCAGACCAGCTTCATCCGCTTGTAGGTTGTGGGGCGCGCGTTTGAGATTGTTTCGTCCGCTGCCTGCAGATAGGCCAGCTGCTCATCCGCAGATTTTTCCCGGCATTCATACGCGGCCAGCGCCATGCCCATGGCCGCCGCCGTATACGGCCCCGCGCTCTGCGTGACCATATCGCGGATGGCCTGCATGACCTCCACATGCGTTTTGCAGCGAACAAATTCAATTTTTGCCGGGTAAATCCGGCGGTCGAGGATCCGCACCTCGCCCGCGTCGTACCACGCGACGTTTTCATATTGCAGCATGAAAGCCAGTCCTTCGTCTGCCCGGAACCATGTCATACGTCCATCTCCTCCAGAATTTTTTCAAGATAGCGGCTGAACCGCTCTGCGACCGCCGCGCCCGTCTCGTTGACCTCCTCGCCGGAGACGGCTTCGCCCGTGATCCCGGCGGCCATATTGGTAATAACGGAAATGCCCAGCAGCGGCAGGCCGCAGTGCGCCGCTGTCAGCGCCTCCGTCACAGTTGACATGCCAACAGCATCGCCGCCCAGCGTGCGGATGGTGCGGATTTCGGCAGGCGTCTCGAACTGCGGGCCGGGCATGAAGAAATATACGCCCTCCTGCACGGAAAAACCAAGTTTTGCTGCGCAGGTCTTTGCCAGTTTGCGCAGTTCCGGGGTGTACATGCGCGTCACGTCAAAAAAGCGCGGGCCGAATTCGTCCACGTTCCTGCCCCGCAGGGGACTGGAGCCGTTCAGTTTGATATGGTCGGCAATCAGCATGAAATCACCGCGATGATAGGAAAGATTCACGCCGCCCGCCGCGTTCGTCACGATCAGAGCCTGGACGCCGAGCAGCTTTAAAAGCCGCACCGGCTGCGTCAGCTGCTCGAAGTCATAGCCCTCATAGCTGTGGAATGGCACGCCGCACATGGGGGCACGCTCTTCCATGCCGCACTGCTTGCCCGTCAGGGTCAGGTCCAGCTCCCGGGAGGCGGTCAGCGCATCGTCAAAGAACATCTCGTAAAAGTCGCCAATGCGGTAAAACAGGATCTCGTCCTTATACTGCTTCTTGATGTCCATATACTGCTGCATCATGGGCGACAGTTCTGCCATAATCGTTCACCTTTCCTGCGGGCTATGCCGCTTTGCTTCTTTCCGTCGGTTTGCAGTAAGTAACTGCGAATGGAAGGAAAACGCGGCCTGCGATTTGCAGCCGCGTTCTCATTTTACCTGTTAGTGGCAGCCTCCGCAGGTGGAGCAGCTGCCGGTGCAGGATTCACTGGGCTCCTGCACAGTCATGGGGTCGCCGCCGTTCATTGCGGTGTTGATGATGGCATCAATGTAGTTGACCAGGTTCTCGCAGTCGCGCTTTGCCTCATTGTAAGCAGTCATACCCTCGTCAGCCATGATCTTGCCGTACAGGTCGTTGACCTTGGTGTTCAGCTCGGCGATGCGCTCATCACTGCGCTCGCTCTTGCTGATCTCGTTGTTCAGATCCATGCGGGCCAGATTGAACTCTCCGATGAGATTCTGCAGTTCCTCATCCTTGTCGTTTGCCTTGCGGGCCTGATCCAGAGCCAGGTAACGGGGGTCAGTCTGCAGTGCCATAGCGGCGCGCTTGAACAGATCGATGCAATCCATAATCAAAAATCTCCTTTGATGTGTTTGTTTTTATAGTTATATTATCATTGAGGCCGGTGTGCCCCGGGATCACGTTTCCAGTTCGCCCAGCAGGACGGTGGCGCGGGCACCGGTCAGGTGCACCTGTGCGTAGCTGCCCATCAGGGCGGGGTCTGCGGCAAACTCCACGGTCAGGTTGTTGTCCAACCGGCCGGAGAGGGTCCCGTCGCTGCGGCCATAGCCTTCCACCAGCACCCGGACAGTCTGGCCCACCTGCTGCCGGACCAGATCCATTGCGATCTCGTCCTGTACCTTGAGCAGACGGGTCATCCGGTCGGTTTTCTCCGCGCGGGGGGTGGGGTCGGGCATTTCCGCGGCCTTAGTGCCGGTGCGCTTGGAGTAGATGAAGGTGAACAGCTGCATATAGCCGACTTTCTTCACCAGTTCCAGCGTGCCCTGGAAATCCTCCTCCGTTTCCCCGGGGAAGCCCACGATGATATCGCTGGAGAAGGTGATGCCGGGCACCTTTTTGCGGGCGTACTCGATCAGCTCCATATACTGCCCGATGGTGTAATGGCGGTTCATCCTTTTCAGCAGCTCATCCGAGCCGCACTGCACCGGCAGGTGCAGGTGTTTGCACAGGTGGGGCTGGGCCGCAATGGTATCGATCAGCTTGTGGCTGGCATCCTTCGGGTGGCTGGTCATAAAGCGGATCTGGTAATCGCCGGGTACAGCGCAGAGCAGATTGAGCAGATCAGCAAAATCCACCTGTTCCTCCAGGCCCTTGCCGTAGCTGTTCACGTTCTGGCCCAGCAGGGTGATCTCCTTGTATCCTGCTTCCACCAGCCCCCGGAACTCCGCCAGGATATCGCCGGGCTTGCGGCTCTTCTCACGGCCCCGCACATAGGGTACGATGCAGTAGGTGCAGAAGTTGTCGCAGCCATACATGATGGGCAGCCATGCGCGGAACTCACTCTCGCGCCGGATGGGGATGTTCTCCACGATGACCGGGCGCTGGGCAGGCTCCATCAGCACGCGCTTATGCTTCTGCAGCTTCTGAGCAATGAGCTGGGGCAGCGTATCGATGCCATCCACACCAAAGACCAGATCAACATAGGGATAGCTCTTGCGCAGTTTTTCTACCACATGTTTCTGGTTGGCCATGCAGCCGCACAGGCCGATCATCAGGCCGCGCTTTTTCTCCTTCAGGCCCTTCAGTGCACCCACATTGCCGAACACGCGCTGCTCGGCGTGCTCTCGCACAGCGCAGGTGTTGAAGAGGATGAGGTCTGCATCCTCGGGCTTATCGCACAGGCCGTAGCCGATATCCACCAGCACGCCCTTGATGCGCTCGCCATCATTGACGTTCTGCTGACAGCCATAGCTGTGTACAAAGGCCAGCGGCGGGGTGTCGTAAGCCGCACGCACCAGCTCCGCAGCCGTTTCGTTGTGTTCAAAGTTAATGTATTCCAATAAAAACCATCCTTATTTTTCAAAAGCTCTTTTTAGTATACCCTCTTTCTGCCATAAGGGCAAGTGGGAAACCGCAAATTTCAGAATCCTTCGGGGCAATTCAGCCTTCTGCCTGCTTTTTGGCGCATGCTTCACACAGGCCGAACAGCACCACAGCGCAGTCCTGCACCACAACATCCTTCTGGCGGCGCACCAGCCTCATCACCTGTTTCTCGTCCACATCGGCATCCACCACGCCGCCGCAGGCTGTACAGTAGAGGTGGCTGTGCCAGCACAGGGTGTGATCAAAACGATCTGCCCTGCCCGGAATGGACACCCGGCGCACCATGCCTGCCTCCACCAGACTGTTCAGGTTGCGGTAGACAGTGCCCAAGCTCAGGCCCGGGCACTCCGGGGCCGCCTTATCAAAGATCTCTTCGGCGGTGGGGTGGTCGCAAAGCTGCTCCACGGTGCGCAGCACCAGCTCCCGCTGTTTGGAATAACGCATCTTCCTCTCTCCTTCTCTTTCCTTTATACGTTCTCTTCGCCCTTGATCCGCGCCCAATATGCGCGGGAGGCCTGCTCGTTCTTGTTTTCCCCAAAGGTGTAGTATTTTGTATTCTTGAGCACATCCGGCAGATACTGCTGCTCGACCCAGTGGTTGGGGTAATCGTGGGCATACTTGTAATTCTGGCCCTTTACCAGCGCATCCTCGCCGTCATAGTGCTTGTTCTGCAGCTGGCGGGGAATGGGCCCGGTGCGCCCGGCCTGCACATCCGCAATGGCGGCGTTGATGGCATCGTGGGCGCTGTTGGATTTGGGGCTGGTCGCCACCAGCACAACTGCATCCGCCAGGGCCAGCCGCGCTTCGGGCAGGCCCACCGCGTTGGCGATATCCACCGCCGCCTTGACGATGGGGATGATCTGCGGGTAGGCAAGGCCCACGTCCTCGCAGGCGCACACCATAAGCCGACGGCAGGCCGAGAGCAGATCGCCGGCTTCCAGCAGCCGGGCCAGATAGTGGAGCGCCGCATCCGGATCAGAGCCGCGCATGGATTTCTGGTAAGCCGATACGATATCATAATGGTCATCGCCGTCCCGGTCGTACCGCATGGCAGTGCGGCGGGTGACCTGCTGGATCATATCCAGCGTGATGTGTTTCCCCTCCGGTTCGGGAGCCGCCGCCGTCACTGCAAAATCAAGGCAACCCAGTGCCTTGCGCAGATCGCCGCCCGCGCTCTCGGCAAGATAGGCACAGGCATCGTCCTCCATCCGGATGGGCGTACCATCGCTCTCTGAAAGTTTTTTCAGGGCGTTCCGCAGCCCCTGCTCCACATCTGCAGCCGTCAGCGATTTGAACTCAAACACAGTGCAGCGGGAAAGCAGTGCGTTATAGATGTAAAAATAGGGGTTCTCGGTGGTGGAGGCGATCAGGGTCACCGTGCCGTCCTCAATGCACTCCAGCAGGCTTTGCTGCTGTTTCTTGTTCAGATACTGGATCTCATCGAGGTACAGCAGGATCCCCCCCGCCCCGGCCAGTGTGCCGATATCCTTGAGCACCGCCTTGATATCCCCCGTGCCGCAGGAAGTGCCGTTGAGCTTGTGCAGCGTCATGCCGCTGTTCTCGGCAATGATGCGGGCCACGGTGGTCTTGCCTGTGCCGGATGGGCCGTAAAAGATCATGTTGGGAATGCGGCCGCTCTCGATGGTGCGGCGGAACACCCGCCCCGGGGCCAGCAGATGCTGCTGGCCGCAGACTTCGGCCAGCGTTTTGGGGCGCATACGCTGCGCCAGCGGTTCATTCATCGGGCGTTCCCTCCTGTACTGCCCTGCTGTTCTGCATGGGCCTTATATAGAAATAGTATACCTCATTTTTACACGAACAGCAAGAGCAATAATGAAAATCATTCTCAGATGGATGCTGCAAATCCCATTTACAAAAAGGTAGAAACATGCTATTATCATAGTACATTTACGAGAAACGAGGGGTACAGATGAAGAAAGCCGCTGCGGCAGAAGATCTCTCTGCCAAAAAGGAGCTGGCGCTCCAGGTCATCGACCGGCTGAAAACAGAATATCCGGATGCAGCCTGCACGCTGGATTACGACCACGCCTGGCAGCTGCTGGTCAGCGTCAGGCTGGCGGCTCAGTGCACTGATGCCCGGGTGAACATTGTGGTACAGGACTTGTTTGCAAAATACCCCAGTGTAGCAGCATTGGCTGCGGCAGAGCCCGAGGAGATCGAAGCCATTGTCAAGCCCTGTGGGCTGGGCCGCAGCAAGGCCCGGGATATCTCGGCCTGTATGCGGGTACTGCGGGATAAATACAACTGCAAAGTGCCCACCGCCTTTGAAGAGCTGCTGGCACTGCCCGGCGTGGGCCGCAAGAGCGCCAACCTGATCATGGGCGATGTGTTCGGCAAACCGGCCATTGTCACCGACACCCACTGCATCCGTCTGTGCAACAAGATCGGCCTTGTGGACGGCATCAAGGAGCCGCAGAAGGTGGAGATGGCCCTGTGGAAGATCATCCCGCCGGAGGAAGGCAGTGACCTGTGCCACCGCTTTGTGATGCATGGCCGGGCTGTCTGCAACGCCCGCAAACCCGAATGTGAAAAGTGCTGTTTGAACGATATCTGCCGGTACGCGGCAGAAAACGCCGTTCTTACAAGAGAAACCAAGGAGGCTTCTGTATGATTACATTGTCTATTCTGATCGTCCTTGCCCTGATCTGCGCTCTGGTGGGCGTGCTGATGGGCCTGTTCTCTCTGATCGGCCTGCTGGCTTCCCTGCTCGTGGGCGTGCTGGTAGGCGCTCTGGCCGGTCACATCGCCAACCGCTTTATGGGCACCCAGACCTCCACCGGCCGCAACATTGTGCTGGGCATTCTGGGCAGCTTTGTGGGCGAGTTCCTGTTCGGCCTCATCGGCATCCATGCCACCGGCAGCATCAGCTCCTTTGTTATCTCGGTGCTGGGTGCCTGCGTCTGCATCTGGGTGGATAACCGACTGTTCCACGATCGTTGACCGGTTTTCTCTGGTTGTTTGTCTTTGCTCTCCCCTCCGGGAGAGCTTTTTTATTTTCAGCCCCTTGACAGTTATATCGAGAAGCGATATAATGCATCCATGATATATCGCATAGCGATACAAAGCGAGGTGATATAATGGAAAATCCGGCACTGACGGAAACCACCTACTACATCCTGCTTTCCCTCTATCATCCGCGGCATGGCTACGGCATCATGCAGGAGACCCAGCAGCTCTCCGGCGGAAGGGTACGGCTGGCTGCCGGAACCCTGTACGGTGCCCTGAATGCCCTGTGCGAAAAGGGCTGGATCTCTCCCCTACCCATGGAAAGCGGGAGCCGCAAAAAAGAATACCAATTGACCTCCGCCGGGCTGAAGGTGCTCAAACAGGAGCTGGTCCGGCTGGAGGAGCTTGCTGCCAATGGCCGCGCCATTTTACAGGAGGAACAGGTATGAGTGAAACAAAAACGCTGCATCGGAATTTCTGGGTCTGGGAATTTGAAAAAGAAGAACGTTGGCTCAACGAAATGGCGCAGGAGGGCTGGGCCCTGCAGAATGCCGGGTTCTGCACCTACACCTTTGAAAAGACGGAACCCGGCCAGTACATCATCCGGCTTGCCATGCTGGACAGTTCCCCGGATTTTGAAAGTTTCATGGGAGAGTTGGAAGCACAGAGCGTTGGGCATTGCTTCAGTTGGGGATATTTCCGCCGCAGCGCCCAGCTAGGTCCCTTTGATATGTTTTCGGATGTGGATTCCCGTATCTCCCACCTGAACAAAATTGGACAGATGGTGAGGCTGCTCTGTCTGGCAAACCTTCTCATCGGCGTTACCAACACCTTCAGCGGTGCATCGCTGGCATGGCTAAACCTGCTTTGCGCCACGTTTTTGGCCTACGGGCTGGGACGTATCAGCAGCAAACGAGAGAGTCTGGTGGAAGAACGTCAGCTCCACGAGTGATTTTTTCTCCTTGATGCGCAGGATCTTCAGAGTTTTCAAAAAGTTCATTTTTACCCGCTTGCATTCCGATGCAGGCGGGTATATTATTGTCATTAGCAAATAGTTATCATGTGTTAAGTATTCGCATTCGTTAAGTGATAAGGAGGGATCGTATGCCGCAGAAGAGCGCACCGGAACTGTTCGCTGTGGTCCATTATCTGCATCGGCTGAGCACGGAAGGCAAACGCGGTGCCAAAATGGCACTGGAAAGCTGCCCCAAGTGTCATTTCATCATGCTGGAAGGTGTGCTGACGACCATTGAAGAGCATGGCCAGAACGGCTCTATCTATGTTTCTGATCTGGCTGCCGCCGTCAAACAGCCCCTACCAGTTGTTTCCCGCGCGCTTCGCCAGCTGGAGCAGGATGGACTCATTGAGCGGATCACAGACCCCAATGACCGCCGCAAAACGCTGGTGTACCCCACAGAAAAGGGGTTGGATGCCAGCCGCCAGGTCGAAACTGCCATCAGCCGTTACTTTGAGCGGGTCATCTGCCGCATCCCGGAAGAGCAGCGGGAGCAGCTGTTCTCCCTGACCGGTGTACTGCTGGAAGCTGTGGAAGCGGAAAATGCGGAGCAACAAGCAAAATTGAAGGGAGAAAACGAAAATGGGTAAAATTTTCAAGCAGCTAGCCCGCCACTGGGCCGCCTGCCTTGCCGTGGTGGCTCTGCTGTTCGTGCAGGCCTACTGCGACCTTTCCCTGCCGGATTACACGAGCAAGATCGTGGACACCGGCATCCAGCAGGGCGGCATTGAAAGCCCCCTGCCGGAGACTGTGCGCCAAAGCACACTGGATACCCTCTCGCTTTTGATGGGCGAAGAGGATGCGGATGCACTGCAGAATGCCTACGGATATTATCTTCAGGACGACGGTGTTCTGAAGCTCCGCAGTGACCTGACCGATGCCGAGCGCACGGCTCTGGAGGAGGCCGTTACCACACCGGATATCGTGCTGTATATGGCGGCGGCGCAGAATGCCAACGCCCCTGCCGGGCAGAACGCTGCCGCCATGGCTCCGCTGTCCGGCTATCAGAGCGAGGGCGAGACTGCCGGGGCTGAAGCAGAAACCATGACCGCTGCTCCCACGGCGGAAGATCTGGATGCCGTTTGTGGCCAGTTCGCAGCCATGGCCCAGATGCCCGGTTTTTCCCGGGAAATGATCCAGCAGCAGCTGGCCAGCGCCATGGAACAGGTGGACGAGACCACCCTTTCCAGCATGGCAAGTCAGGCCACCCTGCTGGTCAGCCTGGAATACGAGGCACAGGGCGTTTCCCATGATGTACAGATGGCCTACCTCTTCCGTGTGGGCGGCCAGATGCTGGCCCTGACCCTGCTGATGGTGGTCGTTGCCATTCTGGTGGGCCTGATTGCCTCCCGCGTCTCGGCTTCCATCGGCCGGGAGCTGCGCAGAGAGACCTTTTCCTCGGTCATCCATTTTTCCAACGCAGAGATCGAGAATTTCTCCACTGCTTCCCTGATCACCCGCACCACCAACGATATCCAGCAGGTGCAGTTCACCTGTGTCATCCTGCTGCGCATGGTGGCCTACGCCCCCATTCTGGGCATCGGCGGCGTGATGCACGTCACCCAGGGCAACACCGGCCTTGCCTGGATCATCGTGCTGGACGTGGCCGCTCTGCTTCTGCTCATCACGGTTCTGATGAGCGTCGCCATGCCCAAGTTCAAGATCATGCAGACCCTGGTGGACAAGCTGAACCTCGTCAGCCGCGAGATCCTGACCGGCGTGATGCCGGTGCGTGCATTCAGCCGCGAATCCTTTGAGGAAAAGCGCTTTGATGCTGCCAGCCGGGAGCTGATGGGCACCCAGCTGTTCACCAACCGCGCCATGGTGGCCATGATGCCCTTTATGACCCTGATCATGAACGGCACCAGCCTGCTCATCGTCTGGTTCGGCGGCAAGGCCATGGATGCCGGAAATATGCAGGTGGGCGAGATGATCGCATTCATCACCTACACCATGCAGATCGTCATGTCTTTCCTGATGCTGGCCATGGTGGCCGTGATGCTTCCCCGTGCCGGTGTGGCTGCTGACCGTATCGACGAGGTCTGCCGCACCAAGGCTTCCATCCATGATCCCGACGCTGCCACCGCAAAGCCCGCCCTTGAAAAGAAGGACTGGGATGGCGTGGTCCGGTTCGAGGATGTCAGCTTCCGCTTCCCCGGTGCCGACAGCGACGCGCTGGAGCACATCAGCTTTACCGCAAACCCCGGCGAGACCACAGCCATCATCGGCTCCACCGGCTGCGGCAAATCCAGCCTGCTCAACCTCATCCCCCGCTTTTATGATGTCACCGGCGGCCGCGTGACCATCGACGGCATCGATGTGCGGGAGATGCCGCAGGAGCAGCTCCACAGCCTTTTGGGCTATGTTCCCCAGAAGGGCGTTCTGTTCAGCGGCACCATCGAGAGCAACCTGAAATTCGGCGGTGCACAGATCACCGATGCAGGCATGAAGAAGGCGGCTTCCATCGCACAGGCCACCGAGTTCATCGACGCAAAGCCCGAGGGCTATGCAAGCCCCATTGCACAGGGCGGCTCCAACGTGTCCGGCGGCCAGAAGCAGCGGCTCTCCATCGCCCGTGCCATTGCCAAGGATCCAAAGATCTATCTGTTCGACGACAGCTTTTCTGCCCTTGACTACAAGACGGATGTCACCCTGCGCCGTGCGCTGAAGGAAGAGACTGACAACGCCACCGTGATCATCGTGGCACAGCGCATTTCCACCGTCCTCCACGCCAATCAGATCCTGGTGCTGGATGACGGCAGGCTGGTGGGCAAGGGCACTCATGCTCAGCTCATGGCCACCTGCCCTGAATATCAGGAGATCGCCAGGAGCCAGCTGAGCCAGAAGGAGCTCAACCTGCAGGACCTGAACACCGGAAAGGAGGATGAGTGATATGCCGAGACCCGGAAAACAGACCACCGAGCGCGCCAAGGATTTCAAGGGCACTCTGCGGCAGCTCCTCAGCGCATTGCGCCAGTATAAGCTTTCCCTCATCGTTGTGATGGTCTTTGCCATCCTTTCCACCATCTTCAATATCGCAGGCCCCAAAATTCTGGCCAAGGCCACCACGGCCCTTGCCACCGGCTGGATCGCCAAGCTGCGGGGGATCGGCAGTATCGACTTTGCTTACATCGGCAAGATCCTGCTCATCCTGCTGGCCATGTACCTCTGCTCCGCAGCATTCAGCTTTATCCAGGGCTGGCTGATGACCGGCCTTTCCCAGAAGGTCTGCTACGATTTCCGCCGCCAGATCAGCGAGAAGATCAACCGCCTGCCGCTGGCCTACTTTGAAAAGCGGACGGTCGGCGAGGTGCTCTCCCGCATCACCAACGATGTGGACACCCTGGGCCAGAGCCTGAACCAGAGCGTGACCCAGCTCATCACCAGCATTACCACCATGATCGGCGTGCTGATCATGATGCTGTCCATCAGCCCCAAAATGACCCTGATCGCACTGCTCATCCTGCCCGTCTCTCTGGTGCTGGTGATGCTGGTGGTCAGGTTCAGCCAGAAATACTTCAAGGCCCAGCAGGCCACCCTGGGCGTTGTGAACGGTCAGGTGGAGGAGGTCTACTCCGGCCACAATGTCATCAAGGCCTTCAACCGGGAGGCCGCC
>ERZ773258.2392-NODE-2392-length-11777-cov-3.033015_pt1 | contig 11777 bp, 8 predicted proteins | sample MGYA00511962_ERZ773258 | MGnify/ENA primary metagenome ERZ773258 (study PRJEB29015, sample SAMEA2737755) | human gut metagenome | biome: human gut; feature: human-associated habitat; material: faeces | place: China | collected 2012 ... | reverse complement strand
AAAACAGGCTGTGATTCTGTATCCATGATAAAGGAATAAATCTGATGTAAAATAAAGAAAAAATGCGTGATTAATTTTTGATTATTAAGAAATTACTTATATTTGTCGCATTAGAAGATAAATAGTTGTTTATCGTTGAAACCAAAGATATACCTCTACGTACCCTTCTATATGTATTATTAATTTTAATTATTTTTATTGTGAATATTTTTGTTGCAAAGTTAAGTTCTACGACCACGAGTGAGGACTTACGGGCTCTTTTCTCAGAGCATGGTTCTGTTTCTTCAGCCAAAGTTATTATGGACAAAGAAACTGGTAACTCTAAATGTTTTGGTTTTGTTGAAATGGAGGATGAGACGGAAGGCTTCAACGCGATCAATGCCTTAAATGAAACTGAATTTCAAGGAAGAAAAATTGTTGTAAAAAAGGCTAGACCCAGAGAAGAAGGTGGCGACGACAGAGGTCAAAGATTCCCAAGAGAAAGAAGATTTAATTCGAATCGTTAAGAATGAGAAAACAGAGAGTTTGAAAAAGCTCTCTGTTTTTTTTGTATCATTTCCGGTACTTCGCTTTCAAATAAGCGTATAACACTTGGTGCATTAATTGTGCTTCCGTCAGTTCTTCGTCCGTGAGGTTGGGAGCGAGTTCTATGCCGTTACAGACATCTGTCAATTGTTCATCCCGGTCGATACGGTCGTCGAAATTCTGTTCTATCAAGAATATATCGAACAATTGCATCCGTTCGATGGATTCCAAGGCCAGATTTCGGGCTTCCAACAGGTTGTTCTCCCGGTATTTTTTCAAGAAGACTTCGATTAGGCTATCCGTGAAATAGTCTGCGAAATAGTGCATCAGGATGATACGCTTTTTGAGGCACTCGTAGATGTGTGCCGGGGCTGACGAGATACACTCGCTGATGCCCAGATAAGCAAGTTCTGCCAGCTCGATGCTTTCCTCTTCTTCTTCATCCAGTTCGAGCAGGAGGATTTTGTATAATAAATCAGCATATTCTTCCTGGCGGGTGATATCCCGGCTTTCGTGGTAATAGTGGAAACGATCGGGAATGACTTTCTTAAGTAACAGACGGAGGGCCTTCCGGTCCCCGCTGGCACTGTGTAGTAAAGATTCGTCAAGTATATTTTCCAGTTTGTTCATGGTGGTTTGTTATTTATCCTCGGATGGGGCGAAGTTTACCCAACCTTGGGCTTTCAGTTCGAACTCTTGTCCGTCACGGGTTATCAAGGCACAGCCAAGTTCTGGTTTGGTGATATGTCCGATGAGGCGCACTCCTTCCATTTGTGATACTTTCTCATGATCGGCAATGGGGACAGTGAAAAGCAATTCATAATCTTCACCGCCATTCATGGCACAAGTGGTCAGGTTCATGTTGAATTCTTCTGCCATGACAGCCGTCTGATAGTCAATAGGAATATGTTCCTCATAGACACGGCATCCGGTATTACTTTGTTTGCAGATATGCATTAATTCGGATGACAGGCCATCGGAGATGTCCATCATGGATGTGGGGACAATGTTGGCAGCCGCCAGTTTTTCGATGATATCTTTACGGGCTTCCGGTTTCAACTGGCGTTCCAGCAAGTATTCTTTGCCGGTGAAGTCCGGTTGGACATCCTTTTCGCCTTTTAGTACTGTTTTTTCACGTTCCAGAAGTTGTAGCCCCATATATGCGGCACCCAAGTCACCGCTGACACAAATCAAGTCTGTTTCTTTGGCTCCGTTGCGGTAGACTACTTTATCTTTGTCAGCATCTCCGATACAGGTGATGCTGATGGCAAGTCCCGTAAGAGAAGAGGATGTATCGCCTCCGATAATGTCAACATGATACTGTTGGCATGCCAGACGAATGCCTGAATAAAGCTCTTCCATGTCCTCTACGCTGAAGCGTTTGGAGAGAGCGAGCGATACGGTGATCTGTCGGGGGGTACCGTTCATAGCATAGATATCGGAGAAATTGACTACGGCCGATTTATATCCCAGATGTTTCAGAGGGACGTAAGTCAGGTCGAAGTGGACACCTTCCATTAATAAGTCGGTTGTTACTAATATTTGTTTCTCCGAAGGGTAGGAGAGGACGGCGGCATCATCACCCACTCCGTATTTGGTTGATTCGTTTTCTGGTTTAATTCCCTCGGTGAGGCGGTCGATCAGACCGAACTCGCCGAGAGTTGCTATTTCAGTTCGCATAAATAGAGTTTAGTATTAAGCACGGTTGATAAGTTCACGCATGATAGTGGTCATTTTAGGTTGGGCTGCGTCCGCTGCCTTCTGAACTTCTTCATGCGATACTTCTACAATTTTTCCTTCTACTCCCAAGTCAGTGATGACGGAGATTCCGAATACCTTGATTCCGCAGTGGTTGGCTACGATCACTTCGGGAACGGTAGACATACCGACTGCATCGGCACCCAGAATGTGGAATAGTTTATATTCAGCAGGAGTCTCGAAAGTAGGGCCTTGCGTACCGATATAAATTCCATGTTGTACCTTAATGCCTTTTTCCTGAGCAATCTCGTCAGCTTTACGAATCAGTTCCTTATCATATGCTTCGCTCATATCCGGGAAGCGTGGCCCATAAGGAATATTCTTGCCACGAAGCGGATGTTCGGGGAAGTAGTTGATATGATCGGTGATAATCATCAGGTCGCCGATTTCAAAAGCTTCGTTTGTACCACCGCTGGCGTTGGATACAAACAATGTTTTGATGCCCAGCTCACGCATTACACGTACAGGGAAAGTCACTTCCTTCATGGAATAACCTTCATAATAATGGAAACGCCCCTGCATTGCCATGATGTCTTTGTTGCCCAACTTGCCGAAAATCAGTTTACCGCTATGACCTTCGACAGTAGATACCGGGAAGTTAGGAATATCCGAATACTTTATTTCATACTTCTCGGTGATCTCGTCTGCCAAACTGCCAAGTCCGGTGCCAAGGATGATGGCTGTTTCAGGACTGGTGTGCATCTTCCCTTTCAGAAAAGCTGCTGTTTCTTGTATTTTCTCTAACATAGCCAATAATGTGTTGGTTAAATTTATCTTGTTGATTTTGTAATATCTCTATCTCAATAGGCAAGGCATAGATAAACGGTTTCAGTTCCTCGCTCAATGCCGGATGATGAATCAGGCGGGTTGCGTCTTTCTCGGTGGTGACAATCAGTTTATGTTCACCTTTCAGTTTTCTGAATCGTTCCTTGATCTGTTGTATGTCCCGATGACTGAAATGATGATGGTCGTCGAATGAAAGCGAATCAATCTGATCGGTATATATTTTCAACTCTTCGAGAATAGGTGCAGGTGATGCAATGCCCGTTACCAGCAAAATATCCGTATTCGTTAAAGCGCTCAGAGGTAACTCATTCGCTGTAGAATCAGTCTCTGAAGGTGCTGATGGAAATACCGGTTGCAGATTTCCATAACGAAACGATGAAAAGTATAACTGCTGATAAGGATAAAGGTTCAGTCGTTTCGTGATAATATTATAGTCAATCGGCTTAATATCCTGCGGACATTTTGTGACTATGACGATTTGTGCCCGGTTTTTACCGTTGACAGACTCGCGCAGACGACCTGCCGGAAGTAAAGTGTCGTCGCAGAAGAGGCGGTGATAATCCGTCAACAGGATGCTTAGTCCCGGTTTGACGTATCGGTGCTGGAAAGCATCATCCAGCAATACAACTTCAATGGACGGTTCTTTAATGGATAGTAATTGTTCTATGCCATGGCAACGGTTCTCATCGACAGCCAGTGTGACGGACGGGAACTTGGTATGCATCTGGTAAGGCTCGTCACCGATGCTGCGTGCAGTACTTTGGGGAGTGGCAAGTACATATCCCCGGCTATGTCTTTTATATCCCCGGCTTAATACTGCCACATGATAGTTATCACGAAGTAACTTTATCAGATATTCGGTGTGCGGTGTCTTTCCCGTGCCGCCCACAGACAGGTTGCCGATGCAGATGACAGGAACGCCAAAACTCTTTGACCGGAGGAATCCCCAGTCAAAGAGTTTGTTTCTTACTGTTACCACTGCCCCATAAATCCACGAGACAGGGTAAAGCCACTTATGTATCTTGATAAAGTGTTCGTCCATGCAGTACAGTTTACTTGATATTTAGTTCAAACGGAATGCGTGCCTGAATCATGGAACGCTCTTTTAAATTCTTCAGCATACCGAATTGTTGATAATACTCTCCCAACTTGCTTTTCAATATTTGTGATTCCACATAATTAGTGGGTTTCGTATCGAGCAGTGAAGAAAGGAGGTCTTGTTTTGCCGGATAAGAGACAACTGTATAGCCTTCGATGCCTGCTTTCCTGACAGCAATCTCCAAAGCTGTATCAATACCTCCGAGTACGTCTACCAATCCAAGTTCTTTAGCCATTTCGCCTGTCCATACACGACCTTCACCCACTTTTTCGATCGCTTCTTTCGTCATGTGTCGTCCTTCGGCGCAACGGCTGATAAATGTATCATAACTTTGGGCAACACTCATCTGAATCAATGCTTTCTCATCCTGATTGAAAGGTCGCATGATAACTCCTAAATCCGCAAACTTGTTTGTTTTTACCACATCGAACGTCAGGCCGACCTTTTCAGATAACTCCTTTAAATTTGGTATCATGCCGAAAACTCCGATAGAACCTGTTAAGGTAGTAGGCTCGGCAACGATTGTATCAGCCATGCAAGACATATAATAACCACCGGATGCAGCGTAATCGCCCATAGAGACAATGACCGGTTTCTTTGTTTTCAGTTCTTTCACTGCGTGACAGATTTGTTCGGATGCAAAAGCGCTTCCACCCGGAGAGTTAACACGGAGTACGACCACTTTCACATCATCATTCTCTTTTAGCTTGCGCAAGTCGCGGATGACTTTCGTCCCTACAATCCCCTCTTCGGAAGCCGAAGAACCGCTATAATCAGTAATTTCTCCGGATGCATAATAGACTGCTACAATGTTACCGCTTTTATCTTTAGGCGTATTCTTTTTTACATTGATCATATCGCTCAATCCCAGTATCGGAAGACGATCGTCTTCCTTCAGTTCTGCCCATTGTTTGAGATAATCGCGTACATCATTACGATAAATCAATGTGTCCGCCAAGCCACATTGTACACTTTCCTCTGCCGGATAAAACATCAGCATACGGTCAGCTAAAGCATTCAGTGAATCTACGGGGAGGCTGCGGGAAGCAGATACCCCTTGGGTAACCTCTCCCCAGATCGAGTTGATAAAAGCTGTCACCTGTTCACGATTGGCAGGACTCATTTCTGTAGAAATAAACGGTTCTACGGCGGATTTATAAGTACCTACTTTAAACACCTGCATTTCTACTCCGATCTTTTGCAACAAGTCTTTATAGAACAGAGGAGCGGAAGCGATGCCTTTCCACTCAATCATTCCTTTCGGATTGAGCAATACCTTGTCCGCTACACTGGAAAGATAATAAAGTCCTTGTGTATAGCTATCTCCGTAGGCTATGATGAACTTTCCGCTTTCTTTAAAGTCGAGCAATGCATTACGGATTTCCTGCAAAGATGCATACGAAGTTCCGAGCATACTTGCCTGCAGATAAATTCCTTTGATATTTTCATTTTCTTTTGCCTTTTTGATGGAAGAAAGAATATCGTCCAGCCCGTATGTATTGGAGTCGTCGCTGAACAACTGTGATAAGATACCTAACGGACTCTCCTGAGTGCGTTCGACTAATACACCGTTCAGGTCGAGCATCATCACAGAATTCTTTTTCACTATTGTTTCTGTATCCGCGGTTGATACAATGCCGAACAGTGTTACCATGCCGATAATAAATAATACAATGCTTGACAGGATGATACCGGTCACAGTGGCAAGCGTAAATTTCAAGAAATCTTTCATTATACTATTGTTTTTTTGAGTCAGCTTGTTTTAAAGCTAACAAAGATAAATAATTGAGTTGATATTTATTCAATAAGTCGTGCGAATTTTTGTTTTGTCACAATGAATCAGGTTTATTTGCTTTTAGAATGCTGCCCGGAACAGGGTAGATATAAATTTTGAATGATCAGACTTGGGGACTATTTTTCTATTGTATTTTAGTGTAGCATTGAGAATTATTCTCTAAATTTGTAGCATTAACTTAACATTATGATTATCATGAAAAGAAAATCCCCTGTGATGGCCGTTGCTTTGGCGGGACTGTTTATGTACACTTCCTGTTCTCCGACGGAGCAAGCGGAAACGAAAGATTACACTCAGTATGTGAATACCTTTATTGGTGCTGCTGACAATGGGCATACATTCCCCGGAGCTTGCTATCCTTTCGGAATGATACAGACCAGTCCGGTGACGGGTGCAGTAGGTTGGAGATATTGTTCGGAATATACTTATCAGGACTCTCTGATCTGGGGCTTCACTCAGACTCATCTGAACGGAACCGGATGTATGGATTTGGGTGATATTCTGGTGATGCCGGTTACCGGTACCCGTGCCCGTGCATGGGATGCTTACCGCAGCCATTTCCCAAAAGACAAGGAAGCTGCTACTCCGGGATATTATACGGTCGAATTATCCGATCCGCAGGTAAAGGCGGAACTGACTGCTTCTATCCATGCGGCTCTTCATCGTTATACATATCATAAAGCGGATTCAGCTTCTCTGCTGATCGATTTGCAGCACGGACCTGCCTGGAGAGAAGAACAATATCATTCACAAGTGAATAGTTGCGAGGTGAACTGGGAAGATGCTCAGACGCTGACCGGACACGTGAATAACACGGTCTGGGTCGATCAGGACTATTTCTTTGTGATGAAGTTTAACCGTCCGGTAATAGATTCGCTTTACCTTCCGATGGGAGAAACTGAGAAAGGAAAGCGAATCATTGCTACTTTCGACTTGAAGCCGGGAGATGAACTGATGATGAAGGTGGCCCTTTCGACTACCAGCGTAGAGGGAGCAAAGAAGAACTTGCAGGCTGAAATACCAGACTGGAACTTTGACGGTGTGAAGCTGGCTGCCCATGACGAATGGAACAGCTATCTGAGTCGCATTGACGTAGAGGGTACGGATGATGAAAAGACGAATTTCTATACTTGTTTTTATCACGCACTGATTCAGCCTAACCAGATTTCAGACGTAGACGGTATGTATCGTAATGCTGCCGATTCGATTGTGAAGGCCGGAACAGGAACATTCTATTCAACCTTCTCTTTATGGGATACTTATCGTGCCGCTCATCCATTCTATACATTAATGGTTCCCGAACGTGTGGATGGTTTTGTTAATTCATTGATAGAACAAGGTGAAGTACAAGGCTTCCTGCCTATTTGGGCATTGTGGGGAAAAGAAAATTTTTGTATGATCGGCAATCATGGTGTATCTGTTATTGCTGAAGCCTACCGAAAAGGTTTCCGTGGTTTTGATGCGGAACGTGCTTTCAATATGGTGAAGAAGACACAGACTGTATCTCATCCGTTGAAGTCCGACTGGGAAGTGTATACGAAATACGGATATTTTCCGACCGACCTGACAAAAGCAGAATCCGTCTCTTCAACTCTGGAATCGGTATATGACGATTATGCGGCAGCTGACATGGCCCGTCGTATGGGAAAAGAAGAAGATGCTGCTTACTTTGCGAAACGTGCAGATTATTATAAGAACTTATTCGATTCACAGACGAATTTTATGCGTCCGCGTAAAGCTGACGGAACCTGGAAATCTCCGTTTAATCCTAGTGATGTAGGACATGCGGAAAGTACAGGCGGTGACTATACGGAAGGAAATGCATGGCAATATACCTGGCATGTGCAACACGATGTTCCCGGTTTGATTGCTCTCTTCGGTGGAGAAGAACCTTTCCTGAACAAGCTGGATTCCCTGTTTACAGTGAAACTGGAAACAACCCAGGCTGATGTGACAGGTTTGATCGGACAGTATGCACATGGTAATGAGCCCAGTCATCATGTTACTTATTTATATGCTTTGGCAGGGCGTCCGGAACGTACACAGGAACTAATCCGTGAAATCTTTGATACTCAATATAAGAACAAGCCTGACGGACTTTGTGGTAATGATGACTGTGGTCAGATGTCCGCATGGTATATGTTCAGTGCAATGGGTTTCTATCCGGTAGATCCGGTAAGCGGTGATTATGTATTCGGAGCTCCTCAGTTACCGAAGATTGTGCTACATCTGGCTGATGGAAAGACCTTTACTGTGATCGCTGAAAACTTATCGAAGGAACATAAATATGTGGATAGTATCACGCTGAATGGCGAACCTTATACAAAGAATACGATTTCTCATGAAGATATTCTGAAAGGTGGTACACTCGTATATAAGATGAAATAGACTGTATACAGAGTAGTATAAAGAAGATCCCTCCAAAGTTTTTTTTCTTTGGAGGGATTTTTGGCTTTATATGCTTTAAATTCGAATAATTCTCTAAATTTGTGCTATTAATCTGACTGGTACATTCATGGAGAATACTGAAACTTTAATAGTGGAACAACTGAAGATAGGCAATGAAAATGCTTATCGTTACATATATGATCATCACTATGCCCTGCTCTGTTATGTTGCCAATGGTTATCTAAAAGATCAGTTCCTTTCCGAAACCATTGTAGGAGATACTATCTTTCATTTATGGGAGATACGTGAGACTTTGGATATTTCAGTCTCTATCCGTAGTTACCTGCTGAGAGCTGTCCGTAATCGTTGCATTAACTATCTTAATTCGGAACGTGAAAAGAGAGAAATAGCATTTTCTGCTCTTATGCCCGATGAGATAACGGATGATAAAATCATACTGTCCGATTCGCATCCGTTAGGTATTTTACTGGAACTTGAAAACGAAATATATAAGGCTATCGATAAATTGCCGGACGAATGCCGTCGGGTTTTTGCTAAAAGTCGCTTTGAAGGAAAATCATACGAAGAAATTTCCGGTGAACTGGGAATATCTATTAATACAGTTAAGTATCATATAAAGAATGCTTTAGCTTCTTTACACGCTCATTTGAGTAAGTACCTGATTTCTCTATTACTATTTTTTTTCAGGTAAAGCGAAAAAAAATCATTTTCTGACTACCCTTAATTAAAAAACAACTGTCTCCTTTATAGAAAGCATAAATATGGAAGAAGAAAATAAACATATTGATGAACTGATTGCCAACTATCTGACTGAAGGTCTGGATAAGAACGCTTTAGATGAACTAAAAACATGGATTGCCGCATCGGCTGAAAATCAGCAATATTTTATCCGTCAGCGGGAGATCTGGTTTTCAGCTGTAAGTCGTGAAGCCGCATCTGTCTATGATAAGGATAAAGCGTTTGAGAATTTTAGAAACCGTGTCGAAAGTCAGAAGGAAATTCAGAGCACTTCCCGTCGAGGTTTTAGCCTGTCAGCGTTGTGGCGTTATGCTGCGGTTGTTGCAATCATAATAGCGGTGGGATGTATTTCTTATTGGCAGGGAGAGGTGAATGTGAAAGATACTTTTGCAGATATTTCGGTAGAAGCCCCTTTAGGATCAAAAACAAAACTTTATTTGCCGGATGGCACATTAGTCTGGCTTAATGCCGGTTCACGCATGACATACTCGCAGGGGTTTGGTGTCGATAACCGAAAAGTAGAACTGGAAGGGGAAGGATATTTTGAGGTAAAGCGGAATGAGAAGATTCCCTTTTTCGTAAAGACTAAAGACTTGCAATTACAGGTGTTGGGAACAAAATTCAATTTCCGTGACTATCCGGAAGATCATGAAGTGGTCGTTTCTTTGCTGGAAGGTAAGGTCGGATTGAACAACTTGTTGAGAGAAGAAAAAGAAGCTGTCCTTTCACCTGATGAAAGGGCCGTATTAAATAAGGCGAACGGGCTTTTGACTGTAGAGTCGGTTACCGCATCCAATGCGTCTCAGTGGACGGACGGTTACTTGTTTTTTGATGAAGAACTCTTGCCGGATATCGCCAAAGAACTGGAACGCAGCTATAATGTGAAGATTCACATAGCCAATGATTCCTTAAAAACATTCCGCTTCTATGGCAACTTCGTTCGTCGTGAACAAAATATCCAGGAAGTACTGGAAGCACTGGCTTCTACGGAAAAAATGCAATATAAGATTGAAGAACGTAATATAACTATCTATTAACCGGTTACCAGAGATTATAATGCTATGATTGTTTAACCTTAAAAAATGAAAAGTATGAATAAAGAGAAAAATACAGAATAATCTTTAGCTGACAAATAAGGAGAGACAAATAAAAAACCGGAAGATTTCGGACATCTCCCGGCTCCTTGAATCTCTTCTTTCAACAATCATCTAGTGTGAATATGTTTTCAAAAGAGAATGTGCAAAGTTAGCAAAATACATCTCTTTTAAAACGAGTTATTCAAGTTTTAATTAATAATTTGTTTATTTTATGAATTACAGGAAGAAGGCCATATTAATGGTCATGGCTCTGTTTTGCCTTAACATAGCAATACTAGCCCAGGCTGTTTCATTGAAAATGGATAACGTTTCAGTGAAAGAAGCAATGACCCAGTTGAAGAATAAAAGCGGATATTCTTTCGTTTATAAAGTCGGAGATCTGGATACAAAGAAGATTATAACTGTAAAGGCGAAAGAGCTGAATGAGGCTATCGATCAGATATTGTACGGACAAGACGTTGTCTATGAAGTGAAAGGGAAGAATGTAATTGTTCAGAAAGGACAAGCCAGGCAGAATACTTCAAAGGATGGTAAAAAACGTAAGATCACAGGTGTGGTGAATGATGTTAACGGCGAGCCTATTATCGGTGTTACCATCAAGGAGAAAGGGACAACTAACGGAACGGTATCGGATATAAATGCGAAGTTTACGTTGGAAGTATCACCGGGAGCGGTATTGGAACTGTCTTACATCGGCTATCAGCCTTTGGAAGTGAAAGTTGGAAATCAGACAGATTTATCCATCGTTTTGTATGAAAAGCAAGAATTGCTGGATGAAGTTGTGGTAGTGGGATACGGTACAATGAAGAAAAGTGACTTGAATGCTTCGATTGTTTCTGTAAAGTCTGAGAAACTCAATAAAGCAGCTTCACCGAACTTCTCTGAAATGTTGATGGGACGTGCGGCAGGACTTACTGTAAAACAGGGGAGTGCACAGCCCGGTGGTGGTATTGAAGTTCTGATTCGGGGTGCGGCTTCTACCGGTGCGGGGAATGATCCGCTGTATGTGGTCGATGGTTTCCCCATAGTGAATGCCGGTGTCAATCCGGGAAGCGGTAATCAGTGGACGGCAGGAAGCAACAGCCCTTTGAGCAGTATTAACCCTAACGATATCGAATCCATAGAGATTTTGAAGGACGCTTCGGCAACTGCCATTTATGGTGCGCGGGGTGCTAATGGAGTTGTTCTGATTACGACAAAAAGAGGTACTCAGGATACGAAAGTAGAGTATAACATGAATATGTCGTTTCAGACTATAAATAAACGACCGGAATTATTGACGGCCGGAGAGTTAATGACTACTCAGAACAGTTACTATAAAGAACAGTATTTAATGCAGAATCTGGTATATCCTTATGGGAATACAGATCCGGGTGCTGTCAGCCCTTATGTGCCTATGTACACGGATGAAGAAATAGCAAAAGCCGGAAAAGGGACCAACTGGTATGATATGATTACCCGTACAGGTCTTATCCAGCAACATAACCTCACAGTGACTTATGGTAATGAAAAGATGAGATCATTGATTTCGCTGAACTACTTCGATCAGAAAGGAGTGGTGAAAACATCC
>ERZ773258.2387-NODE-2387-length-11811-cov-2.470398_pt1 | contig 11811 bp, 8 predicted proteins | sample MGYA00511962_ERZ773258 | MGnify/ENA primary metagenome ERZ773258 (study PRJEB29015, sample SAMEA2737755) | human gut metagenome | biome: human gut; feature: human-associated habitat; material: faeces | place: China | collected 2012 ... | reverse complement strand
GGCGAAATCGAAGAGGAAACCGAATCAGCCGATGACGCCGCCGGCGAGGGCGACCAGGCATGAGTGGTGTTACCGACAGCCACAAAACGGCTGCGTCAGTTCAGTCCGAAAAATCAGTGGAATCCGCCGAGCCCGCCGAAATCGTTGCCGTCACCCAAGGCGAAACCGAACGGCGCATGTCTGACCTGTCCGCGCCGGCCGGGGCCAGCAGCCATGGCAAAGGCAGGCTTTCCGCACGCGGCAACTGGCATACGCGCCTGCGCGTCGGCATCATGGGCGGCACGTTCGACCCGATTCACAACGGCCACTTGGTCGCCGCCTCCGAAGTAGCTTGGGTATACGACCTCGATGAGGTGATTTTCGTACCCACCGGCCGACCTGTGTTCAAGCTGGACAAGCACGTCACCAACGCCGAAGATCGGTATCTGATGACTGTGATCGCCACCGCATCCAACCCCAAATTCACCGTCTCGCGTGTCGACATCGACCGTCCGGGCGTCACCTACACCATCGACACCCTGCGCGATATCCGCGCCCAACATCCCGACGCCGAGCTGTTCTTCATCACCGGCGCAGACGCCGTGGCCGAAATTATGCAGTGGAAGGACGCCGACCTCATGTGGGACCTCGCCCACTTCGTGGCCGTCACGCGCCCCGGCTACTCCAGTCCGGACGGCGTGACCTTGCCCGAAGGAAAGGTCGATACGCTTGAGATCCCGGCCTTGGCCATCTCTTCGACCGATGTACGCCGCCGCGCCGAACACGACGAGCCGGTCTGGTATCTGGTGCCTGACGGCGTGGTGCAATACATCGGCAAGCATGGTCTGTATTCATACGAGGACTGACGATTCGTACGAGGACTAGTGTGCATTTGTACGAGGGCTGGTGAGGATTAGCGCGAATCAGTGCGCATCAATCCTCACCAGTGCAAAGGATAAGCAGTCAGGCCAGTCCCATCTTGATTTTCAATGCCATTACGCGAGTCGCCGCCGCCGTCACTTTCGAAGCGAAAGCCGGATCGGACTTCGCCCGTTCGTTGAGGCCGTCCACAATTGGCTTTACGTAACCCGTCTGACCGATGCAGGACATGTCGCCGCCCGCCTCGACAAGCTTTACTCCCAATTGGCTTACATCGTAGCTGCTTAACGCTTCGGCAGACATCGAATCCGAAATCACCACGCCCGTGTACTTCAGGGCGTTGCGAATATGACCGTCGATAATCGTAGAAGAAAACACCGCCGGATTATTCGGGTCGATGGATTGATACGTGGCCAACGACATCATCACCATCGCAGGATCGGTCTTGGTGATCGCCTGGTCAAAGGCACCTGCCTCGGCCCCGCCCAACGTGGTGGTCGTATCCAGAATGCCTTCGGTGGTGAAGTCGGTATTGCCACTTACCGCGCCCAACCCAGGATAATGTTTGACCGCCGCGCCGACCTGAGCGTCTCGCAAACCTTCAATAACGGCGATGCCATGTTCGGCGTTGCCGGCCGCATCCAATCCGAAATCACGATCCAGCGCGCCAATCGGAGCATTTGAGGCACGATCGCCCACCACCGTGCCGAGCACCGGTGCCAAATCGACATTTATGCCAGCAGCAGCTAATTGCGAACCCCACGTGCCTGCCGATTGACGCAATGCGTCAGCGGACATTGTGCCCTGCTCAACGGCACTGGGCATTGTGTCGAAACCGGTACCAGTCAGATGCTGCACCTGACCACCCTCCTGATCGGTGGCGATGATGAGACGATTGCCGGCCGGCGCATATCCTTGGAGTTGCGCGGTCGCGGTCTTGACCGTATCGGCGCCGGTATTCCAATTGCCAATGAGAATGGCCGAGCCAATGTGCTCATCGGCGATTGTTGAAGCCAACGAGGAGGGATCGGAACCGGCAAGCAACGGCACCATCACTAACTGTCCCACACGTTCCTCAAGTGTCATGGCGGATACCGCACGTTGGGCTTGTGCGGCCGGTTCGTTCTTCTTCGGGGAAGGAACGTCGGCGCGTGGTAACGCACTTGTCTGGGAGGTCTGGGGAGTGGTGGTGTTGCCGTTTGATGTCGATTTGGCGAACCATCCGACATGCCATCCGTAGGCTGCCACGCCGGCCAACACCACTGCCAAAGCACATATTGTCGCCACGATTGGAGTGCTCCTGTGCCGAAGTTGGCGTGTGGCGTGTGCTGAGGGACGCATATGTTGTGGCCGTTGGCTGTTCATACCGGCAAGCGTAGAACGGAGCGTAGAACAGAACGCTGCCTCATTCTGTGCTCAGGGCATAACCTACCTCCCGCCCTTTCGATAGGCTTGAGTTATGTCTTTTAACGATCCTTTCTCAATACTGTTCGGCAATGGCGGCGATTCACGACGCAACAATGCGAACAATGACGATCCGATCATCCTCGATGTCGAGGCCGATGGGGACGGTCCGGCCCGCAACACCAACGCCGGCCCCTCCGGGTCATCCCGCCCTCCACGTGGCCCGGCCAATCCGCGTATCACCCGTAAGCCAGCGTCCGGTGGCTCAGGAGGCAGCCGTGGCAGCAAGATTCTGATCGGCGTGGTGCTGGCCTTGGCCATCATCGTCGGTCTGTTCTTCGGCCTGTCCCGATTCATCACCGATCTGATGTGGTACGGCCAGCTCGGCTTCCAGTCCGTGGTCTGGACCCAGCTCGGGGTGAAAATCGGTCTGTGGGTGGCCTACGCGCTGCTCATGGCCTTGACCGGCTTCGTTTCCGCCTGGCTGGCCATTCGAGCACGCCCTGATTCGGCCGACGGTTCCACCATTCGCATTAACGGCGATGTGGTCGAGGTCGGCAAATCCGTCAGCTCGAAAACCGCTCGCCGCGTGGCCGTGGTGATTTCGCTGATCGTCGGCGTCATCTTCGGCTCTCAGTTCAACGCGAACTGGAGCGAGATTCTGCTCATGTTCAACGCGCAGTCGTTCGGCACCACCGATCCGCAGTTCGGTCTGGACAACGGCTTCTACGTGTTCGTGCTGCCGGGCCTGAAGCTCGTGCTCGCCGCCGTGGCCATGCTGCTGGGCGTGGGCCTTGTGTTTTCCGTGGTCACTCATGTGCTGATGGGTGGTATCCGCATTACTATGCCGGTTAACGGACGCGGCCTGTTCTCCATCACCAAGCGTTGCCGTCGCCAGCTTGGCATCTGGCTGATGCTCAACATGTTCGCTTGGGCAGTGCGCCAGATGATCGGCGTCTTCGACCAGCTCACCGTGCAGGGTTCACGCATCACCGGTGCCTCCTACACCGCCGTGCATGCCAACATCCCCGTCACCTTCATCATGGCCGCGCTGACCGCCATCCTCGGCGTGGTGCTGGGCATCTGGCTCATGCGTTCCCACACGCTCGAAGGCCAGGCGTCCATCGGCGTGCGCGCCTCCGCCGCGCTCAAGGCCTGGCGTGTGCCGGTGACCTCCATTGCCGTCGTGGTCGTGGTGGGTCTTGTGCTCACCGTGGCATGGCCGGTGCTGTTGCAGCGCTTCCGCGTCAACCCGAACGCACAGGAGATGGAATCCACCTACATTCAGCGCAATATCGACGCCACCCGCGCCGCCTACGGTCTTGACAAGCTCAAGACCGAGCAATACAAGGTAACCGACAAGGGCGAGCAGGGCGCTCTGGCCAAGGAGGGCGACACCACCGCGCAGATTCGTCTGCTCGACCCGCAGGTCGTCAGCCCCACATTCAAACAGCTGCAGCAGTCCAAGCAGTACTACACCTTCGCCGACACTTTGGCAGTCGACAAGTACGAGATCGACGGCGTTTCCCAAGACACCGTGATTGCCGCCCGCGAGCTTGCCCTGGCCGGCAACGACAACCGCAATTGGGTCAATGACCACACCGTGTACACCCACGGTTACGGCGTGGTGGCCGCTTACGGTAACAAGGTGACCGCCGACGGCCAGCCTGAATTCTTCGAATCCGGCATCCCCACTCAGGGCAAGCTCACTGAATCCGAAAAGTATGAGCCTCGCATCTACTTCTCGCCGAACACCACCGAATACTCGATCGTCGGCGCACCGGAGGGCACGCAGGCTTGGGAGTTCGACTACCCGACCGGTTCGGAAGGCGCCCTGACCACGTTCAAGGGCGACGGCGGCCCCTCGGTTGGCAACCTGTTCTCCCGTATTCTCTACGCAATCCGCTTCGGCTCCGATCAGATTCTCTTCTCCGACCGTGTGACCAGCGAATCGCAGATTCTTTACGATCGTTCCCCCAAGGAGCGCGTGGCCAAGGTGGCGCCGTACCTGACGCTTGACGGCCGTGTGTATCCGGCCGTGGTCGATGGCCGCGTCAAGTGGATCGTCGACGGCTACACCACCTCTGATGCCTACCCATACTCGCAGATGACCGACCTCGGCTCCGCCACCAAGGATTCCACCACCGTCTCTTCCGCAACGGTCTCATCCTTGGGCTCGCAGAAGGCCAACTACATCCGCAACTCGGTCAAGGCCACCGTGGACGCCTACGACGGTTCCGTGGATCTGTACGTATGGGATCAATCCGACCCGGTAATCAAGGCATGGGAGAAGATCTTCCCCGGCCAGTACCACCAGCTCTCCGATATCTCCGGCGACCTGATGAGCCACATGCGCTACCCGGAAAGCCTGTTCAAGGTGCAGCGCGAGCTGCTCTCCAAGTACCACGTGACCTCCGCCAACCAGTACTACTCCGGCGAGGACTTCTGGCAGACGCCGGTCGACCCGACCGAATCCCAGTCCCAGCAGGACCAGGACATCCTGCAGCCGCCGTACTACCTGACCTTGCAGACCGGTGGCACCAAGGAACCGGTGTTCTCGCTGAGCTCCACCTACATTCCGGCTGGCCAGTCCACCCGTGAGATCCTCACCGGCTTCCTGTCGGTCGACTCGGATGCCGGCAATGAGAAGGGCAAGATAGGCTCAAACTACGGCACCATCCGATTGCAGGAGCTGCCCAAGGATTCGAACGTACCGGGCCCCGGCCAGGCGCAGAACAACTTCAACGCCAACGCCGACGTGTCCAAGGAACTGAACCTGCTGCAATCCGGCGACACGCAAGTGGTGCGCGGCAACCTGCTCACCCTGCCGCTCGGTGGCGGACTGGTGTACGTGCAGCCCGTGTACGTCAAGTCTTCGGGTGCGACTTCATTCCCGCTGCTCAAGAAGACGCTGGTCGCGTTCGGTGATCAGGTAGGATTTGCGGATACGTTGGATGAGGCCTTGGATCAGGTGTTCGGTGGTGATTCCGGCGCGGCCGCAGGCGATGCCGAGAACGTGTCCGGTGACGGATCGTCTGGTGACCAGTCGTCCGGCATATCCGGTGACCAATCTGGTTCCGATACCAATGGTGGCCAGTCCGGCACCACGGACGGCAAGTCGGATTCCGGCTCGTCTTCCGACCGTAGCCCCGAACTCCAGCAGGCGCTGAACGATGCCGCCCAAGCCATGAAGGACAGCCAGTCCGCCATGAAGAACGGCGACTGGACCGCCTACGGCAAGGCGCAGAAGGAGCTTGAAGACGCCCTCAACAAGGCCATCGAGCTCGACAAGTAGTTCCGACAGGAATTGGCTCCCCTCAGGGTGAGGGGAGCCATCGCCGAAGGCGACTGAAGGGAGTCGGTTACCTCAACTGACATAGCCCGTCCTTATCATAAGGACGGGCTATTTGCGTATTCAAAGGAACCTCATGCCATACACCTTCCGTCCGGCCGTCGAATCCGACGTCCAAGCCATCGCCGACATCTACAACGCCTCAGTGATGGCCGGCGGTGCGACCGCCGACCTCACCCCGCGCACCTTCGACCAACGCCGCGCCTGGGTCGAATCCCATACGCCGCCCTACGGCGTTTTTGTTGTGGAATCGGAAGACGGTTCAATCATTGGCTTCGGTGCGCTCTCCGTGTTCTATGACCGCGCAGGATATGACGGTGTCACCGATTTGGCCTATTACATCGATCCGGCATGGCAAGGCAGGGGAGTAGGCACGTTCATGCTTGACAGGCTGCTCACCGAGGCGCTGGCCCGCCACATGCGCAAGGCCTGCGGCATCATTTTCGCCGATAACGCCGGCTCCATTGCCCTCATGCACCGCTTCGGCTTCACCCAATTCGGACTCATGCCCGCCGCTGCCACCGACTCCACCGGCACCATGCGGGACATGTCCTACTGGTATTTGGACCTGTAGCCTTGCAGTAAGTCATTTCAGTCAAGAAAAGTGTGAGGATGCCGGAGCAAACGAGCTTGACGGCGGCGTTGAGTACAATCTTGACGGTTGGATCCGGCCGGGCATGGGCCAGTGCGCGAGGCGAACGCGCGCATGACGTACGGAACGTACAGAACGTGCATACGGGAATAAAGGAAGACGGACGAGGAGCGGATTATGGCATCGGATTTCTGGCTGATTGCGGGACTGGGCAACCCCGGCAAAAAATATGAGGACACGCGGCACAACATGGGCTTCATGACCGCCGACGTGCTCGCCGAACGTTGGACGGTGAACTTCGCCGATCACAAGGGCTTGGCCATGCTCGGTAAAAGCGTGATGAACCTGGACGGCCGCACCGTCAAGTTCTTTCTGGCCAAGCCGCTGACTTATATGAATGATTCCGGCAATGCGGTGGCTTCCATTAGCGCCTATTACCAGATCGAGCCCGACCATATTGTGGTGATTCACGATGACATGGACTTGGAATTCGGCCGTATCAAGGTCAAGGCAGGCGGCTCCGCAGGCGGCCACAACGGCATCAAGTCGATTGACCGTTCCCTCGGCACGCCGAAATACGCGCGTGTGCGCATGGGCGTCGGTCACTCCAAGCGCGGTGCGAACGCGCATGACAACACGGTGAACTGGGTGCTGGGCGGATTCGGTCCGGACCAGCGCAAGCAGCTGCCCGAATTCCTGGCTGACGGCGCCGACGCCGCCGAGGACATCATCTTCCACGGTCTTGCCAAGACCCAGGAGAAGTTCAATGGCCGGTGAGGCGACGCACCCGGACCTGATCAACGGCTCACTGGTAGGCATCCTGTCTGAGCTGGAACAGGACAAGACCTTCCTGAAGCTCGCCGCCGGCGACATCGAGGCTTCGGACGACGTCGACAACTCCGTCCTGGCCGGCATCCCCGAAGGTTTGCGCCCGGCTTTGGCCGCCGCCATCGGGCAGGGTGTGGCCGGCAAACCCGGCAAGCCGGTCGTGCTGGTCGTGGCCTCCGGCCGCGAAGCCGAAGAGACCGTGGGCTCGCTGCGCTCCTGGTATGATGGCGACCCGAACGACATCGCCCAGCTCGAAGCCTGGGAAACCCTGCCGCACGAGCGTCTGAGCCCGCGCGCGGACACCGTGGCCAGCCGCATGGCCGTGTTCCGCAGACTCAAGCATCCGAGCGATACCGATTCGATGTTCGGCCCGCTCGCTCATCCAGCCAGTCGTCCAAGGACTGGGCGATGTCGAGCCGCTCGTGTTCACCGTGGGGGAGGACCTGCCCCTCGACGAAGCCGCCAAACGTCTGATCGAAAACGCCTACACGCGCGTGGACCTGGTCATGGACCGTGGCGAGTTCGCGGTGCGCGGAGGCATTCTTGACGTATTCCCGCCCACCGCACCGCACCCGGTGCGTATCGAATTCTTCGGCGACGAAATTGACACCATCAAGGAATTCCACGCCTCCGACCAGCGTACCTACGGCGACGGCCTCAAGACCATCTGGGCCACCGCATGCCGTGAACTGCAGCTGACCGACGCCGTGCGCACCCGCGCCAAAGCCTTGGTCGGTTCGATTCCCAATGCTGAGGACATGCTCGAATCCATCGCCAACGCCATTCCGGTCGAAGGCATGGAATCCCTGATGCCCGCACTCGTGGACCATCTGGAACCGGTGGGCTCCATGCTTCCCAAGCACGCCGTGATCCTCCTGAGCGACCCGGAGAAACTACGCCGCTCCGCCGAAGACTTGGCAAAAACCGCGAACGAGTTCCTAGCCGCCAGCTGGCATGTGGCCGCCTCCGGCCACGGCGCCGGCGCGCCCATCAGCTTCGACGAAGCCAGCTTCCTCGACTATGCGGAAACCATCAGCTCCCTCGAATACTCCGAACATCCGGTGATTCGCCTCACCAGTTTCGGCGTGGACACCACGTTGACCGGCCATGTGCAGCTCGACGCCCAGAACCCGGCCGAATTCCGAGGGGATGAGGCCAAGGCCTCCCAAGGCATCGAAGGCCTGCTCGATGCCGGCTTCCACGTCACCATCACCGCCGCTGCGGCCGGCACCTTGGCCAGGCTCAAGCGTGCGATCAACACTACCGGCATCGCCAATTTCGACGTCATCCGCTCTCAGGCCATCGACGGCTTCGTGGACAAAGCCGCCAAAATCGCCCTGCTCACCGAACGCGACCTGACCGGCCGCACTTCAGCCGTGGCCGTGGCCAAAACGCCGAAACGCCGGCGCAAGGCCATCGACTTGGTGGAGCTCAAAAAAGGCGATTACGTGGTGCACGAGCAGCACGGCATTGGCCGGTTCATCGAAATGCGTCAGCGCATCATCGGCACCGGCGCCAACAAAACCACTCGCGAATACCTGGTCATCGAATATGCGCCTTCCAAGCGCGGCGCCCCGGCGGACAAACTGTTCATCCCCACCGACCAGCTCGACCAGGTCAGCAAATACATCGGCGCCGAAGCCCCCAAGCTCAACAAGCTCGGCGGCTCCGACTGGGCGGCCACCAAGGCCAAGGCCCGCAAGCACGTCCACGAGATCGCCGACGACCTGATCAAGCTGTACTCCGCCCGCCAGCGCGCCAAGGGCTTCGCGTTCAGCCCGGACACCCCATGGCAGAAAGAGCTGGAAGACGCCTTCCCCTATCAGGAAACCGCCGACCAGCTCACCACCATCGACGAAGTTAAATCCGACATGGAAAAGCCCGTGCCGATGGACCGCCTCATCTGCGGCGACGTGGGCTTCGGCAAAACCGAAATCGCACTGCGTGCCGCCTTCAAGGCCGTGCAGGACGGCAAGCAGGTGGCCGTGCTCGTGCCCACCACGCTGCTTGTCCAGCAGCATTACGAGACGTTCAGCGAACGATTCGAGGGTTTCCCGGTCAATGTGGCGGCCATGAGCCGATTCCAGACCACCAAAGAGATCAACGAGACCATCGAGGGGCTGGAAACCGGCACGGTGGACGTGGTCATCGGCACGCACAAGCTGCTGAACCCGAAAATCAAGTTCAAGGATCTGGGACTCGTCATCATCGATGAGGAGCAGCGTTTCGGCGTGGAACACAAGGAGACGCTGAAAGCCCTGCGCACCAACGTGGACGTGCTGTCCCTGTCTGCCACGCCTATCCCGCGCACGCTGGAAATGGCCGTGACCGGCATTCGCGAGATGTCCACGCTCGCCACCCCGCCCGAAGACCGGTTGCCGGTGCTGACCTATGTGGGCGCCTACGAGGATGCGCAGGTCACCGCAGCCGTACGCCGCGAACTGCTGCGAGGCGGCCAGGTGTTCTATGTCCACAATCGTGTGCAGGACATCTCGTCCATCGCCGACAAGATCCACACGCTGGTGCCCGAGGCGCACGTCGGCATCGCCCACGGCAAGATGGGGGAGAAGCAGCTCGACCAGATCATCCGCGACTTCTGGCATCGCGACATCGACGTGCTCGTGTGTACCACAATCATCGAGACCGGTCTTGATATCTCCAATGCGAACACGCTGATCGTCGACCATGCCGACCGTTTCGGCTTGAGCCAGCTCCATCAGCTGCGTGGCCGCGTCGGTCGCGGCCGCGAGCGCGCGTACGCCTACTTCTTGTACGACCCGTCCAAGCCGATGACCGAGCAGTCCCATGACCGGCTCGCCACCATCGCGCAGAACACGGCGCTCGGCTCCGGTTTCGACGTGGCCATGAAGGACTTGGAATTGCGCGGCACCGGTAACCTTCTGGGCGACGAGCAGTCCGGCCATATCGAGGGCGTGGGCTTCGACCTGTACGTACGCATGGTGTCCGAAGCCGTGGAAAAGTACAAGGAGCCCGAAGAGAACGTCGAGCCGGTGGCCGTGTCCATCGACCTGCCCATCGAAGCGTCGATTCCGATCGAGTACATTGATTCGGACAAGCTGCGTCTGGAAGCGTACCGCAAGCTCGCCTCCGCCCGCAACGAGGCCGATCTGAAGGATTTGGAAGAGGAACTTACCGACCGTTACGGCAAGCCGCCGGTCGAATTCGAGACCCTGTTCGACGTGGCCCGTCTGAAGTTCAAGGCCCGCAAGCTCGGCATTTCGGAGATTCTCGCGCAATCCAACCGCGTGCGCATCGGTCGCATCGACCCGCCCGAATCCATCCAGATGCGTATGGGCCGTATTTACAAAGGCACCCAATACCGCCCGGTCACCCACCAACTCATCGTCCCCACCCCGTTCACCGGCTCCCTGGGCCAAGGTCCCATGAGCTCCGACCAGGTAGTCCTCTGGACCAACCAGTTACTTGATGATTTGGCATGGACCCCGTCGTCAAGCAAACGGCAGAGCCGTTTGTAGACGGGGTGCGAGGCGACAGTCGAGCCAGCTATGGCTCACCGGGCAACCTCCGGTGAGCCATATTCATATTCATGCCGTCGTTTGTGACGATGATTCACCCCAGACGGAATCGTTCCGACTGTCCAGCGAGCGAGATTAAGTGACTGCTATGAGCGAAACGACTACGAGCCGCACGAACCAGAGCGCGACCACGGCAACACTTGCCGGCTATGAGATTCCCCGCCTTGGCATGGGCACGATGGCGCTCGCCATCGAGGGGCGCCCCTCCAACCGTGATCAGGCAATCGAGACCATCCATGCCGCGCTCGATGCCGGAGTCCGTTATTTGGACACGGCTTGGTCCTATTATCTGCCCAGCGCACCCGGCACCGGCGAACCGGAGGATATGGGCTATGGCGAATATCTGGTCCGCGATGCTCTGCACTCGTGGCATGGCCCCAAAGATCAGGTGCTCGTAGCCACCAAAACCGGCTGGCTGCGCACGCTTGACGGCAACGGCAACTACGGCTGGCAGGCCGACGCCCGACCTGAAACCATGATCGCCAATGCCAAGGAATCAGCCCGCCGCCTCGGTGTCGATACGCTCGATCTGCTCTACTCGCACTGCAATGATCCGCAGGTGCCGTACGAAGACCAGATGGGCGCACTCAAGCAGCTCGTGGACGAAGGTGTGGCCAAAGCTGTCGGCATCTCCAGAATCGACAACGCGGACATCGAAACCGCCCACAATATTTTGGGAGATCGTCTCGTGGCCGTCCAGAACCAGTTCTCCCCGGTCCACCGCGACCCTGAGCACACGTTGGAAACCTGCGAAAAGCTCGGTTTGGCTTTTGTCTGCTGGTCGCCGCTCGGTGGATTCCTTGACCCGTTCAACGAGCATCTGTTCGACCGGTTCCGCGAAGTCGCCAAGATTCACGACTGCTCCTACCAGCGCGTCACGCTCGCGTGGGAACTTGCGCAATACCAATATCTGTTCACGATTCCCTCGGCCAGAAACCCGCAGGAGATTCAGGACTCGTTCAAAGCCAGCGAACTGAAATTGTCCGACAGTGAGATCGGCTACCTCAATGGCAAGGACGTTGACTGAGCGATTTCGTCCGTACTGCCTTGCAATCAGGCGGCACACTGGCATTGTGAGCGCTAACGCTAAATTTTGGGCGTGTTGTTCACAACGTCCACAAATCACACTATTCTTAAGAATGTCATTCAAGATACACAACCGTTTTAAGGAGTAGTTGTGGCAGTAATTGAAAGCGTTTACGCGCGTCAGATTCTCGATT
>ERZ773258.2374-NODE-2374-length-11881-cov-10.884154_pt1 | contig 11881 bp, 9 predicted proteins | sample MGYA00511962_ERZ773258 | MGnify/ENA primary metagenome ERZ773258 (study PRJEB29015, sample SAMEA2737755) | human gut metagenome | biome: human gut; feature: human-associated habitat; material: faeces | place: China | collected 2012 ... | reverse complement strand
ACCTTTGTCAACAGGTTTTTGCAAGTTTTTTTGATTTTTTCGACAAAGTTTGAGGGAGAAGTTTGGGCAAGGTGTATATTGGGGTGATGGCGGTTGGTGGGCACAAATTATGGGGGGTGGTGGAAGGATGAGCAGGTGCTGGTGGAGGGGTATCATTGGGCCTCTAACAGCTGTTCGCGCATCCATTTCAGGATGCGGCGCTCGCGGCGGGAGATCTGGACCTGGGTCGTGCCGAGGACGCGGGCGGTCTCGCTTTGGGTGCGGCCCGCGAAAAAGCGCAGACGGATGAGCTGGCGGTCACCGCTGTCCAGCCTGTCCATCACCTCGGCCAGACCGATGCGGTCCGAGAGTGCTTCCTCCGGGGACTCCACCGGCACGTCAAACTCCCGCAGGCCTTCCTCGTCGTCCACTGGCGTCAGGCTCAGAGTCGGCAGGGCCGCGCGGATGGCCAGTGCAATCTGCTCCGGGGTCGTGCCCAGCGTCTCGGCCAGCTCGGTCACGCCGGGCTCCTGGCCGGTGCGCTTGAGGCAGCGCTCACGCTCGGCATTGATTTTAAGGCTCAGCTCCTTTAACGAACGGCTGACCTTGACCGTGCCGCCATCTCGGAACAGCTTTTTGATCTCGCCCAGGATGACCGGCACGGCATAGGTGGAAAAGCAGACGCCGCGCCCGGTATCAAACCCGTCGCAGGCCTTCACAAGGCCCAGACAGCCCGCGGCGTAGAGTTCCTCATACTCGATGCCCCGCCCCTTGAACCGCCCGGCGCAGGCGTGGACAAGGCCGAGGTTTCTCTCAATAAATTCTTCGCGCGGCAGCTGGTGCATATCCGTGGGCATGACTGTCCCCTCCTTCTATATATGTAGGGGGTCACGCGCGGGCATCCAGCCGTTTGGTCAGGGTCACGCGGGTGCCGCGGCCCGGCGTGGAGGAGACCTTGACCTTGTCCATGAAGCTCTGCATGACGGCAAAGCCCAGACCCGCGCGCTCCTCGGCGTCGCCGGTGGTGAACATTGGCTCCATCGCCTTCGCAATATCCGGGATGCCGACGCCGCGGTCCGTGATGGTAATACGCACAATGCCGCCCTCATAGATGGCCGCCGTCATTGTGATGGGGCCGATCTTGTCCGGGTAGGCGTGGACGATACAGTTGGTCACGGCCTCGGAGACAGCGGTTTTCATATCGGCGAGCTGGGGCACTGTGGGATCAAGCTGCACAAGAAACGCGGCCAGCGCCGCGCGGGCGAAGCCCTCGTTGACGGAGCGGCCCGCAAACGTAATTTTTACCTGATTGAGCATCTTCATCGGTGTTCACCTCCGTTCAGGCGTAGGTTATGTGGGCCAGGTCGAGCATCCGCCGCACGGCGCGCGGCGGGTTCTGGACGGTCAGCCGCCCGCCCAGTGCGCTTACGTGGCGTCCGCGGCCCAAAATCAGGCCGACGCCCGAGGAATCCATGAAGGTGACGCCCGAGAAGTCGAGCGTCAGCAGCTCGGGCAGGCGGTCATCGACCTGGGCATCGATTTCCCGCCGCAGTGTCTGGGCGGCGTGGTGGTCGATCTCGCCGCTCAAATAGGCGGCCAGTGTGCCGCTGCCGGGCACGAAGGTTACTTTGGCCATAGGGTTGTCCTCTTTTTTCATTTATAAGGGTATACAGGGTAGTGTTGGGAAGGTTGCGAGCCGGGCATGCCCGGCCCCTACGGGGAGAGTTAAAAATCAACGGGTAATTTTCGGGAGGTTGCGGAGGGGGTGTTGAGACAAAATAAAAAGCCCGTATCGTTATGATACAGGCTTACGGGTGCGTATTTTGTTGAAATGGCGATGGCCGGTTATTTTTCTGCTTCTTTGAGAAGCAGCGGGCGGGCCTCGGCGGCAAGGTAAAGCGAACCGCAGACAACAACGCCCGCGAGGTTGTTCTCGTCCGCGTAGTCCACAGCCTTGCGGATGGCATCGGCCACACTGTCGGCGACCTCGGCGTCGGTGTGGAAGCGTGCCTCCTTCTGCAATTCCTCGGCGCTCAATGCGCGGGGGCAGTTGGGCGTGACGGTGTAGATCTTGGCAAAGCAGGGGGCCAGATCGGACAGCATATCCTTATAGTCCTTGTCGGCCAGCACGCCCAGCACACCGACGAGGTTTTCCTCAAAGTCGGCGCGGGTCAGGGTCGCGGCCAGCATTTTAGCGCCGTCCGGGTTGTGGCAGCCGTCGAGCAGCAGCAGCGGATGGCGGCGCAGCACCTCGATGCGGGCGGGCATCCGGGCATCGGCAAGGCCCTGCAGAATGGCGTCGTCCGAAATATCATAGCCGAACTCGCGCCAGAGAGCCAGCGCGATCTCGACAGCCATGGCGGCGTGGTTAGCCTGGTGCGTGCCGGGCAGGCCCAGTGCGGCGCGATAGCCGCCGTAGTCGATGCGGTTTTTCAGGCGCTTGCCGCGCAGCAGCGTCAAATCGTCCTTGTCGGGTGTGATGATGCTCGTGTGCGCCTCGGCAGCGGCGGTCAGGATCGGCCCCATAGCCTCCGCAGGCTGGTCGGGATAGTTGACGACGACGGTTCCTTCTTTTATAATACCGGCCTTCTCGGCGGCAATTTTATCAAGGGTATCTCCCAGAACTTCCATGTGGTCATAGCCGATCTTTGTGATGGCCGCCACGAGCTTGTGGGGCACGACATTCGTTGCGTCGCAGCGCCCGCCAAGGCCGGTCTCCAACACGACCAGGTCACACTTTTCGCGGGCAAACCAGAGGAACGCCAGCGCAGTGACGGCCTCAAACTCCACAGGCTTCTCGCCGCCCTCGGCCTCGATGGCGTCAATCGCGTCGAGCACCTTCTCCGTCAGGTTTGCCAGCGTGCGGGGCGGGATCATCTCGCCGTCGATCTGAAACCGCTCACGGAAGTCCACCACATACGGGCTGATGGTCAGACCGGTCTTGTAGCCCGCTGCCGTCAGGATGGAGGACGTCATGGCCGCAAGGCTGCCCTTGCCGTTCGTGCCCGCAATGTGGATGCACTGCAGCTCCTTTTCGGGGTTTCCCAGATGGTCGCACAGGTTCTGCATCCGGGCCAGACCGGGTGCGCCCTGCCCCATGCGCGGCAGGGCGTGCAGGGCTTCAATTGCCTGTTGGGTCGTCATTCTTCGTCCTCCTCATAGTTATCCTCGTCGGGTTCGGGGCGGTTCAGCTGTGCCTCGTGGGCACGGTGGGCGGCGCGGCGGGCCAGCCGCTCATGCTCGCGGCGGCGCAGCTCCGCACTCTCGGCGCGCAGAGCGCGGTTCTCCTGCTTGACGCGGATGAATGCGGTAACGCCGCGCACGATCAGCAGGATGATGAGTGCAAACAGCAGTCCCGCCACGACGCCGGACATATCGATCCAGACATCCACCACCGACGAGGTGCGGTTGGGGCTGTGCAGCTGGATGGTTTCATCCATCAGCGCCGTTGTCATGCCGCCCAGCAGCGGCCAGCTCATGTGGCGCACAAAGTGCTTTGTGTACACGCGGATGCAGAGCATCAGCAGAAAGCCCTCCAGCGCAAACTCCGAAAAGTGCGCGAGCTTACGGATCAGATGCTCCGACAACGGGCCGAGATGCACCTTGGCCAGCGCACTGTTGACCAACTGCATGACGGCCTGGCTGCGTGCGGACGACTGGGCACCGTTTTCCAGTGAGTTGCGAAAGATAAACATAATGCAGGCGATCAGCGCCGCCGTAAATACCACGCGGAACAAGATCAGCCACGGACTGGTTCTTTCTTTTTCCATAATACTCCTTTATAGATACTCCTCTATAAACCTGTATTATAGCACGCAGCCCGCATAAGAGCAAGCGCCCTGCCGCAGTTTTCCTCATACTATAGGCCCGGCCTTGTAAGTTGTCAAGGTATGGTTTTTGTGGTATTCTAATGAAAAGAATATATTTTGTGGGGGGAATGGCCATGAACATCCAGATTTTCGGCACGAACAAGAGCTTTGACACCAAAAAGGCACAGCGGTGGTTCAAGGAGCGCGGCATCAGATTCCAGATGATCGACATGAAGGAAAAGGGCATGAGCCGCGGCGAGTTTGACAACGTCTGCCGCGCCGTGGGCGGCTGGGCAAAGCTCGTCGACGAGAACGCAAAGGACAAGGACACGCTGGCGCTTTTGAAATGGCTCGACGAGAGCCAGCAGGCCGACAAGCTGTTCGAGAACCAGCAGCTCTTCCGCCGGCCCATTGTGCGCAACGGCAGACAGGCCACCGTAGGCTACTGCCCCGATGTGTGGGAGAAGTGGGAGTAAGACAGACAGCTCACCTCTCTCTGCAGGAGCCTAGGGGCCCGACAGATTTGCGCACCCGCCCTTGACAAATCCGCCGCATTGCGGTACATTATAAGGTACAAATGCAGTGCGAAAGAGTGTGCCCGCGTCGTACCTTTGCAGCAAGCCGGGGAGGATGCAAGCCCGGTACGGTGCGGCGGGTGCTGTCACTTTCAAGCAGGCGCGGTGAGAGGGGCTTCTCCCCTGCCAGCCGCGCACGGGGTTGCCGCCGTTATCAGGGCAGGCGGGCTTGTCGGCCTGCCGCAAAGCGGCCCGATCGGGCAACTTGGGTGGTACCGCGACTTGAGCTTTTCAGGCCGTCCCATGATAAACTCATGGGGCGGCCTTTTTTATTTTGTCCAAATGTAAAAATCACGCCCCGCACATTCACGAGGAGGTTTACACTATGCCGAAGGAACTCGCCAAACAGTATGCCCCGCAGGGCACCGAGGATCGCATCTATCAGAACTGGTGCGACAAGGGGTATTTCCATACCCAGATCGACCGCAGCAAAAAGCCGTTTACCATCGTCATGCCGCCGCCGAACGTCACCGGCCAGCTGCACATGGGCCACGCCATGGATGAGACCTGGCAGGACATCCTGACCCGCTACAAGCGGATGCAGGGCTATGCCGCGCTGTGGGTGCCCGGCACCGACCATGCGTCCATTGCCACCGAGGCCAAGGTCGTCGCCAAGATGCGCGAGGAGGGCCTGACCAAGGAGATGGTGGGCCGCGACGGCTTTCTGGAGCGTGCCTGGGACTGGAAGAACACCTATGGCAACCGCATCGTCAGCCAGCTGAAGAAGCTGGGCTGCTCCTGCGACTGGCAGCGCGAGCGCTTCACGATGGACGAGGGCTGCTCCGACGCCGTCAAGGAGGTCTTTGTCCGTCTGTACAATGAGGGGCTGATCTACCGCGGCAACCGCATGGTCAACTGGTGCCCCCACTGCAACACCTCGATTTCCGACGCCGAGGTCGAGTATGAGGCCAAGGAGGGCAGCTTCTGGCATCTGCTCTACCCCGTCAAGGAGACCGGCGAAATGCTGGAGCTGGCCACGACCCGCCCCGAGACGATGCTGGGTGATACCGCTGTTGCCATCAACGCCGAGGACCCGCGCTACAAGCACCTGCACGGCTGCCATGTCGTGCTGCCGCTGCTGGGCCGCGAAATCCCCATCGTCTGCGACGAGCACGCCGACATGGAGAAGGGCACCGGCGTTGTGAAGATCACCCCCGCCCACGACCCCAACGACTTTGAGGTCGGCAAGCGCCACGACCTGCCGATGATCCGTGTGCTGACCTACGACGGCCACATGACCGGCGCTGCCGACAAGGCCGCCGTCGATGCCGAGAAGGCCGCGGGCCGCGCTGCTGCCGACGAGCCGGACGTGCTGGACTGCGGCAAGTATGCCGGCATGACCGCGCTGGAGGCCCGCAAGGCCATTCTGGCCGATTTGGAGGCCTGCGGTGCACTGAAGGAGACCGAGCCGCTGACCCACGACGTGGGCACCTGCTACCGCTGCCACTCGGTCATTGAGCCGATGGTCTCCAAGCAGTGGTTCGTCAAGATGGAGCCGCTGGCCAAGCCCGCCATCGAGAGCGTCGAGAAGGGCGAGATCAAGTTCGTGCCCGAGCGCTTCACCAAGAACTATATCAACTGGATGAAGGGCGGCCGTGACTGGTGCATCAGCCGCCAACTGTGGTGGGGCCACCAGATCCCCGCCTGGTACTGCGACGACTGCGGCGAGACCGTCGTGGCCAAGCAAGCCCCCTGCACCTGCCCCAAGTGCGGCAGCTCCAACATGACCCAGGACCCCGACACGCTGGACACCTGGTTCAGCTCTGCCCTGTGGCCGTTCTCCACGCTGGGCTGGCCCAACGAGAACGCCGAGGATTACAACTACTTCTACCCCACGAACACGCTGGTCACCGGCTATGACATCATCGGCTTCTGGGTGTCCCGCATGATCTTCTCGGGTCTGGCCTACACCGGCAAGGCACCGTTTGACACGGTACTGATCCACGGCATTGTCCGCGACAGCCAGGGCCGCAAAATGTCCAAATCCCTGGGCAACGGCATTGACCCGCTGGAGGTCATTGAGCAGTACGGCGCGGACGCGCTGCGCATGATGCTGATCATCGGCTCCACCGCAGGCAACGATATGCGCTACAGCGATGAAAAAGTCCTTGCCTGCCGCAACTTTGCCAACAAGCTGTGGAACGCCTCCCGCTTTGTGCAGATGAACCTGCCCGAGGACTTTGAGCCGGGTCTGCCCGAGGAAAGCCTGCTCGACATGAGCGACAAGTGGATTTTGTCCGAGCTTGCCAAGGTCGCCGCCGAGGCTACCGCCAACCTCGACAAGTACGAGCTGGGTCTGGCCGCCGAGAAGGTCGAGAACTTCATCTGGGAGGTCTACTGCGACTGGTATATCGAGATCTGCAAGACCCGCCTGAACGGCGAGGACGCGGCAGCCGCCGACGCGGCCCGCAAGGTGCTGGTCTACGTGCTGGACAAGGCGCTCAAGCTGCTGCACCCCTTCATGCCGTTCATCACCGAGGAGATCTATCAGGCTCTGCCCGGCAGCGCCGAGACCATCATGAACGAGAAGTGGCCCGGTGACGAGAACATGAAGGTCTGGGCCGAGGACTGCGCCGACTTTGAGAAGCTGATGGACTACATCAAGGCTGTCCGCGCCATGCGTGCCGAGATGAACGTCCACCCCGCCAAAAAGACGAGCATGGTCATTGAGACTGCCTCCCCCGCCGCGTTTGAGAAGGGCGGCGCGTATCTGGCCCGCTTTGCCTTTGCCACCGACGTGACGGTCACGGCAAAGTACGAGGGCAGCACCGACGGCATGGTCAACGTGGCGACCCCCGACGCGAAGGGCTTTATCCCGATGATGGAGCTGATCGACCGTGACAAGGAGCTGGCCCGCCTGAACAAGGAGCTGACCAAGGCCGAGAAGGAGCTGGGCATGTTCACGAACCAGCTGAACAACCCGAAGTTCGTTGAGAAGGCCCCGGCGAAGCTCGTCGAGGAGACCCGCGCCAAGCTGGCTGCCGCCCAGGACAAGGCCGCCAAGATCAAGGAGAGCATTGCGGCGCTGGGGTAAGTCTGAAGGCTTCCCCCGTGGGGGAAGCTGTCACCGCAGGTGACTGATGAGGGCAGCGTTTCCGCCGCAGCTCGTTCACGGGCAATACTGGCACACCCGCCCCTCATCCGGCCCTTCGGGCCACCTTCCCCCGTAGGGGAAGGCTTTTCAGCCACAAACAAAAAATAACCCCGCCCCGTCAGGAACTGCATCCTGACGGGGCGGGGTTTTCTCGTTACAGCACAAAAATTGCAGGGAAAAAGTTCAAAGCAAATTACTTGCGGCGCTTGCCCTTGCCGCCCTTGCGGGTGTTGGTCTTGGCAGCGGCGGTCTTGACGGCCTCGACGGCCTTCTCGGCTGCGGGCTTGGCAGCCTCAACAGCCTTTTCAACGACAGGCTCGGCAGCCTTGACGGCCTTCTCGACGACGGGCTTCGCAGCCTCGACGGTTTTCTCAACGACGGGCTCGGCAGCCTTGACGGCCTTCTCGACGACGGGCTTCGCAGCCTTGACGGCCTTCTCAGCGGCAGGCTTGGCAGCCTTGACGGCCTTCTCGACGACAGGCTCAGCAGCCTTGACGACCTCGGTAGCGGCCTTCTCGGCAGCGGCCTTGGCCTTAACGGTGGTGGCCTTCACGCTGGTCTTGGGCTTGCGGGTGACCTCGTTGATGGTCCAGAACTGGTTGTCACCGTTGACGTCAGCCCAGATCTGCAGCACGGTGCCGTTCTCGGTAGCCATGCCGGGGTCCAGCAGCTTGCCGGCCAGGTTGGACTTGATCTTGACGCGGCCATCGTTGGTAGGCTCCACGACCCACAGCTGGCTGGATGCCTGGGCACCCTCCCACTGGTGGACGCGGGTGCCGTCGCTGACGCCGCCCATGTCCAGATCCATCATCTTGCCGGTGAAGCGGTTCTGGATGCGGTAAACGCCGTCGCCTGCTGCGACGAAGTTCCACTGCTGCCACTCAAAGTTGGCGTTGTCCATCAGCTGGATCTTCGCGCCATTGTCAATGTTATAGTCAGCAACCTCAACGACCTTGCCGTTGGCGGCGCTGATGGTATAGAACTTACCCTCGGTAAGTACGGTCTGTGCAATCTTCTTCGGTGCCATATTTGTTCCTCCTATAGGTATATCATGTATATTATGCGGCAAATCTTGTTTGTAGTTTCCCTCATGCCGCGTGGTCAAACACTGCTTTTTGCGTGTCTACGTATCCTATTATAACCACTTTTTACCTTCCCGTCAACTTTTTGGCGCTGTTGCGGCATTTTGCACAAAAACCGCCGGGACGGCAGATGCTATCCCGGCAGTTTTGATTGATTTTATGCCGTTTTGCGGCTTTTTTCGACATCTCTGCGCTTAAGAGTTCTCGGCAAAGTTGCCGGTGTACAGGCGGTAATAGCGGCCCTTCTGGGCGATCAGCTCGTCGTGGGTGCCGCGCTCAATGATACGGCCCTGCTCCAGAACCATGATGCAGTCCGAGTTGCGCACGGTGGACAGACGGTGGGCAATGACGAAGGTCGTGCGGCCATACATCAGGCCGTCCATGCCATCCTGCACAAGCTTCTCGGTGCGGGTGTCGATGGAGGACGTTGCCTCATCCAGGATCAGCACCGGCGGGTCTGCGACAGCCGCGCGGGCAATCGCCAGCAGCTGGCGCTGGCCCTGGCTCAGGTTCGTGCCGTCGCCGGTCAGCATCGTGTTGTAGCCGTCGGGCAGATGCTTGATGAAGGTATCCGCATTTGCGAGCTTCGCGGCGGCCATGCACTCCTCATCGGTGGCAGTCAGGCGGCCATAACGGATGTTCTCCATGACCGTGCCGGTGAACAGGTGGGTATCCTGCAGGACGATGCCCAGAGAGGAGCGCAGCGCGTCCTTCTCAATGGACTTGATGTCGTGGCCGTCGTACAGGATCCGGCCCTTCTGAATGTCGTAGAAGCGGTTGATAAGGTTCGTGATCGTCGTCTTGCCCGCGCCGGTGGAGCCGACAAAGGCGATCTTCTGCCCCGGACGGCCATACAGGTTGATGTCATGCAGGACGATCTTCTTCTCGTCGTAGCCGAAGTCCACATCCTTAAAGACGATGTCGCCCTCCAGCTTGGTGTACCGGGGCTTGCCGTCGGCATCCATGCGTTTCCACGCCCACATGCCGGTGGACTCGTTCGTCTCGGTGACAGTATCGTCCGCTTCGTACTTGGCGTGGACCAGGGTGATGTCGCCCTCGTTGACCTCGGGCTTTTCATCCAGCAGCGCAAAGATACGCGCACCGCCGGCCAGCGCCATAACGACGGAGTTCAGCTGCATGGAGATCTGGCTGATGGGCTGGTTGAACTGGCGGGTCAACACAAGGAAGCTGGCGAGGCCGCCCAGCGTAAAGCCGCCGAAGCCGTTGATAGCCAGCGCACCGCCGAGGATGGCGCAGAACACGTAGGACAGGTTGCCCAGCTGGCCGTTGACGGGCATTGCTACCAGCGAATAGGAGTTTGCCTTGTCGGCGCTGTGGAACAGCTCATCGTTGAGCCTGTCGAACTCCTCAATGGCAATTTCCTCATGGCAAAAGACCTTGATGACCTTCTGGCCGTTCATCATTTCCTCAATGTAGCCATTGACCTTGCCCAGCTCCTGCTGCTGCTTGATGAAGTATTTGCCGGAGTTGCCGGTCAGGTACTTCGTCGCCAGCAGCATGACGCCGACCATCGCGAGGGCCAGCACCGTCAGGGGGACGCTCAGATAGAGCATCGAGGCCAGCACGCCGACGAGGGTCACAACCGTGTTGACGAGCTGCGGCAGGCTCTGGCTGATCATCTGGCGCAGCGTGTCAATGTCGTTCGTGTAGACCGACATAATGTCGCCGTGGGCGTGGGTGTCAAAGTATTTGATGGGCAGCGTCTGCATGTGGGTGAACATCTCGTCACGCAGGTCCTTCAGCGTGCCCTGGGTGATCCTTGCCATCAGGCGGTTCTGCACAAAGACAGCAGCGATGCCGACGCAGTAGATGACTGCCACGCGCAGGATAGCCGCGGCCAGGCCGCTGAAGTCCGTGCTGCCCGCCTTGAGCAGCGGCAGAATGTAGCTGTCGATCAGCGTCTGAGAGAACATGACGCCCTGCAGCTGGGCAAACACGGCCAGCAGAATGCAGCAGAGCACCACAATGACCTGTGCCTTATAGCGGCTCATGACATAGGCGAGGATGCGCTTGAACACCTTGCCGGGGTTTTCGACCTTGGGGCGGGGGCCATTGCTGCGCCCGCCGGGGCCGACCTTTACGACTTTAGGCTGCTGTGCCATTATGCCTCCCCTCCCTTCTCATCAAAGTCGCCGGAACCTTTGGTCTGGCTGTTGTAGACATCCTGGTAGATGGCATTTGTTTTCAGCAGGTTGGCCGGGGTGTCAAAGCCGCTGACCCTGCCGTTGTCGAGCACGAGGACCTTGTCCGCATTTTCCACGGAGGAAATGCGCTGGGCGATGATGAACACCGTCGTGCCGGGGATTTTTTCCGCAAACGAATGGCGGATCTTTGCGTCCGTCGCGGTATCGACGGCGGAGGTGGAGTCGTCCAGGATCAGGATGCGGGGCTTTTTCAGCAGTGCGCGGGCAATGCAGAGGCGCTGCTTCTGGCCGCCGGAGACGTTGTTGCCGCCCTGCTCGATGTGGGTCTGGTACTTGTCGGGGAAGCGCTCGATAAATTCATCGGCGCAGGCCTGCTTGCAGGCGTCCTCGATCTCGGCGTCGGTGGCGTCGGGGTTGCCCCAGCGCAGGTTCTCGGCAATCGTGCCGCTGAACAGCTCGTTCTTCTGCAGCACCATGGCGACGTTGTTGCGCAGGGTGTCGAGGTCATATCTGCGCACATCAACGCCGCCGATGGTCACGCTGCCCTCGGTCACGTCGTACAGACGCGGCAGCAGCTGCACAAGGCTGGACTTAGCCGAACCGGTGCCGCCAATGATGCCGATGGTCTCGCCGGACTTGATGTCGAGATCAATGTCCTCGAGGGCCTTCTCGCCATCCTTTTTATAGGCAAAGCTGACGTGGTCGAACTTGACGGAGCCGTCCCTGACCTCCATAACGGGATCCTCACCGTTCGTCAGGTCGGACTGCTCGTCCAGCACCTCGGCCACGCGCTTGGCGGAGGCTACAGACATCGTGATCATGACGAACACCATGGACAGCATCATCAGGCTCATAAGGATGTTCATGCAGTAGCTCAGCATGCTCATCAGGTCGCCGGTGGTGAAGGTCGTTGCGCCGGAGCTGACGATGAGCTGGGCACCGATCCAGGAGATGAGCAGGATGCAGCTGTAGACGGTCAGCTGCATGAGCGGAGCGTTCCAGGCCAAGATCAGCTCGGCACGCATCAGCAGATTGCGCACATTCTCGCTGGCCTTGCGGAACTTCTCGCCCTCAAACTTCTCGCGCACATAGGCCTTGACAACGCGGATGGCGGAGACATTCTCCTGCACGCTCTCGTTCAGGTCGTCGTACTTGCGGAATGCCTCGCCGAAGTACT
>ERZ773258.2369-NODE-2369-length-11906-cov-14.858240_pt1 | contig 11906 bp, 10 predicted proteins | sample MGYA00511962_ERZ773258 | MGnify/ENA primary metagenome ERZ773258 (study PRJEB29015, sample SAMEA2737755) | human gut metagenome | biome: human gut; feature: human-associated habitat; material: faeces | place: China | collected 2012 ... | reverse complement strand
TCACATTGACAATCAATTTGTTATAATTTTAAGCCTATTTCGCGACTGTCCCTACGTAAGGTTGGTACCCGTGCGTGTCGGGCCGCGCTGCCGCCTGGCAGAGCACCTGCACGGTTTCGGCCGACGGGGGCAGGTCCGGGCTGCCGATCCCCAAGTTGATGACACGTGTGCCGGATTCGTTCATCCGGGCCACCTCTTTCAGTTTCACGGAGAAGTAGTACTCTTCGACGTTTTCCACCCGGCGGGCCGGGGTGACGGTCGGTTTCGCCGGTTTCGTTTCTTCGGAGCCGCCAAGCTCCGCAGGTTGCTGTTTTTTCATACTGAAAACAAAAAAGCTCCCGCCTCAAGGCAGGAGCTATGATCTAAATTCGTAATTCTGTCGATCGAACTTTACAACACGCAAACTCCCGCCTTTACTCGGCCCGAATAAAGGTAATAATAGGAGTATGTAAACTGAACGTGTTGCATATCGTTTTTGTCGTCGAATATCCGTCCAGGGTATTTAACGGGACAAATGTATCGCATTTTTCGGAAAATGACAAAATTTTTTTCGCTTTTTTATTTCGGGCATAAAATTCCTAAATTTGTCGGGACAAACAATTCGAATAAACGTGAGTAATCTTTATATATCATCCGATTTCAGCGGTTTGGATGCCCTGATTCCGCAGGGCCGACGGGTTTTCGTCGTTATCGACAGCAACCTGAAGCCCTTTTTCGGCCTTTTCGAACGGTATGAACTCATTCCGATCCAGACCTCCGAGAAGGTTAAAACCCTCGCTACGGTAGAATATATTATCGAACAGTTGCTGGATCGGGGAGCCGACCGGAGCTCGTTTCTCGTGGGCGTGGGCGGCGGCATCACGACCGACCTCTGCGGTTTCGCGGCGTCGGTTTACAAACGGGGTATTCGGTTCGGTTTCGTACCTACGACGCTGCTGGCGCAGGTGGACGCTTCGATCGGGGGTAAGAACGGCGTGAATTTCCATGCCTATAAGAATATGGTCGGTACGATCACCCAGCCTGAATGGATCTATATCTGTACCGATGCGCTGCGGACGCTTTCGCCCCGGGAGTTCCGGGCCGGAATCGCCGAAGTCCTGAAGACTTTCATCCTGTTCGATGCGGAATACTATCGCAAGGCCGTGGATTATTTCGCCCGGATGGAGGCCCACTTGCGGAAAGCGGGAACCTGTTGCGGGGGCGAATGTGTGTACGGGCAAGAGGAGCTTACCGAAATCATTCGCAAAACGGCGTTATACAAGTGTGCCGTAGTGGAGCGGGATGCTTTCGAGAAGGGGGAGCGGCGCTTGCTGAATCTGGGGCATACCTTCGCTCACGCCATCGAGAAAAATTGTCCGATCATGCACGGCGAAGCCGTGGCGATCGGTCTGGTGCTGGCTGCCGGGGTATCCGAACGGCTGGGACTCGCCCCGGCGGGACTGGCGGTCGGTCTGGCGGAGGATTTGAAGAAGGTCGGGCTTCCTACCCAGTCGCCCGTAGCTATCGGTGTTTTGCTGGAAGCGTTGGAAAAAGATAAGAAGGTGGAGGGCGATGCCATTCATTTCATCCTACCCCGTGCGGTGGGGGAGGTGGTGGATCGTGCGATTCCGTTAAAACAGTTGGAGGAGGTCGTCCGTGATCTGCGTTAGCGTACAGGAAAAGAGTTTCGGGGATTGCCGGGCGATCCTCGAATCGTGTGAAATGGCCGAACTCCGGGCGGACCTTTGCCGTCTTTCGGTCGAAGAGGTCGAGCGGCTCGTGGAGATTCGGCCGAACCTGATTGCCACCTGCCGGATTGCGAACTCTTCCGAGACATTCGCCCGCGAGCAGCTCGAGGCGGCGATCCGCAGAGGGGCGCGTTATGTCGATATAGAGATCGAAGCGCCCGACGAGCATCTGGAATATATTCGTACGCTCGCCCGCGAGTACGGGTGCCGGCTGATCGTTTCGTTCCACGATTTCGAGGGAACTCCCTCCCTCGACGAGCTGAAGGGGATCGCCCGGCTGTGTCGCACGAAGGGGGCCGATCTGGTGAAGATCGTCACGACGGCCCGGAATATTTCGGATGCCGCCCGTACGATGCGTTTGTATGACCTGCAAGCCGACGGAGCGCTTTTCGAGGGTGCCGCCGCTGCGGAGCGTCCGCAGTTGGTCGCTTTTTCGATGGGCGAAGCCGGGAAATTCACCCGTCTGCTCTGCCTGAAGCTCGGTGCGCCTTATACGTATGTTTCAGCTGGAGCATCCAACGCCACGGCGTCGGGGCAATATACCCGCGAGGAGATGGAGCGGCTGCTTTCGGCCGAAAATTATCCTTTCGAGGGATTTCGCGAGTTCCGTCGGACGACGGTTGCCGTTCCTTGTTCCAAGAGCGTGGCTCAGCGGGCCGTGTTGGCTGCTGCGCTGGCTGCGGGAGAGAGCCGGCTCGCCAATTACGCCCCTTGCAACGATATAGTCGGAGCCGTCGAGGTCATCCGGGGTATGGGCTGCCGGATTGCGTCGGACGGTACGACGCTGCATATCGAGGGTGTCGGAGCGGAGCGCTTGGGACGTTGCTCGAAGATCGAAACCGGCGAATCGGGGCTGCTCACGCGGCTACTGACTCCGCTGGCATCCCATATTTCCGCTTTGAACGGCGGTGCCCCGGTGGAAATTTCCGGGCATGGCAGTATTCTGAAGCGCAATCTGCACGAGGCGGTCGCCGCGCTGCGCGAAGCCGGCGTGCATTGTTCTGCTCGTGAGGAGGGGTATCTTCCGTTTCGGATCGAGGGCGGTATTACCCGTCGTGAGATCGCCTTTTCGGGGCGGGAGAGTTCGCAGACCGTATCGGGTTTCCTGATGACTTTGCCGTTGTTGCAGGATGCGACCGTGCTGACGGTAACCGAGCCGTCGAGCATTCCCTACCTGGAGCTTACTTTGCGGACGCTGACTCGGTTCGGTATCCGACTCGACAGGGAGGCGTTTTACGACGGGGGGTGCGGCGGACGGAAGCCCGGGACGCCTTCGAAAATCGTCTTTTCGGTACCGGGCGGGCAGGAGTACCGTCCTTCGGACCTCTTCCTGGATGCTGATTGGAGTTCGGCCGCCTATTTCGCGGTGGCCGGAGCCGTCGCTTCGTCGCTGGGGCGGATCGAGGGGATTACGCTGCGCAATATGCGGCTCGATTCGCTGCAGGCCGATGAAAAGATACTCGACATCCTGCGTTCGTGCGGTGCCGATGTGAGCGTCGCGCCTGCGGACGTATCCGTAAGGGGCGATATGCCGGGAGATTTGCAGAACATCTCCGTTACTGCGACCGGCCGGCGGCTGAAGGCTTTCGAGGTCGATGCCACGCATTGCCCCGATCTGTTCCCGATCCTTGCGGTGCTGGCTGCCCATTGCGACGGTACGAGCCGTATCGCGGGTGTCGGACGTCTGACGCAGAAGGAGAGCAACCGGGCCGAAACGATCTATGCCGAGTTCCGGACGCTGGGGGCGCGGATCGACATCCAGGGCGACGAGATGTTCGTTACGGGCGGGCCGTTGCATGGAGGAGATGTCCGTTCGCACAACGACCACCGGATTGCCATGAGCCTGATCGTCGCCGGGTTGTTCACGCCGGAGCCGGTGCGGCTGGACGACGTGAAGTGCATCGACAAGTCGTTTCCTTCGTTCCTCGATCTGCTCGCCCGGCAGGAGTAGCGGGGCGGGCAGATGGTATTTCCGTTCCGGCGGAAAGAACGCTTTCCGTGCGGCGAAGCGCGGAAACGATGAACGGGCCGGACGACTGAAGTAAACTCGAAGAAATTTAATTGGCTATGAATTCATACGGAACAAAATTCAGACTCTCGATTTTCGGGGAGTCGCACGGTCCGCTGATCGGCGTGGTGCTCGACGGCGTGCCTGCGGGCATGCCGCTTTCGCGCGAGGATTTCCTCGCGGATCTCGACCGTCGCCGCAGCGGTGCGAAGGGAAGCACGCCCCGTAAGGAGAGCGATTTGCCGGAGATCGTAAGCGGCGTCTGCGACGGGCACACTACGGGTGCTCCGCTCACGATCGTATTTCGCAACAGCAATACCCGTTCGGGCGACTATTCGGACTTTCGCGCGACGCCCCGTCCGGGCCATGCCGATTTCGTGGCGGAACGGAAATACCGTGCCTTCAACGATCTGCGGGGCGGCGGCCATTTTTCGGGGCGGCTGACGCTGACGCTGGTGGCGGCCGGAGTCGTGGCCAAGAAGATGATCGGCCCGATCGAAATCCGGGCCCGGATCACCGAGCTGGGCGGTATTCCCCGCGAGCGGCTGAATTGCGAGCCGGGGAAGGAATTGGGCGCCGAGGGTGCCCCGACGCTCTGGGACGAGCTGATTGACCGCACGCTCCGGGAGTTGGATTCCGTAGGCGGGGTCATTGAGTGTACCTGCGACAAGGTGCCCGTCGGATTGGGCGAGCCGTTCTTCGATTCGCTCGAATCGCAATTGGCTCACCTGGCATTTTCGATTCCGGCGGTGCGGGGCATCGAGTTCGGCGACGGATTCGCCGCAGCCCGTATGAAAGGTTCGGAGCATAACGACTGTTTTGTGAACGGAGAGGGAAAAACCGCTACCAACGGAGCGGGCGGCATCAACGGCGGTATCTCGAACGGCAATCCCGTGGTGTTCCGCATCGCTGTCAAACCTACTTCCAGCATCGCGAAGAAACAATATACGTTCAATTTTGCGACGGGACGGATGGAAGAGTTCGTCGTCAAAGGGCGGCACGACGCCTGCATCGCCCTGCGCTGTCCGGTCGTGGTGGAGGCGATCGCTGCGATCGCGCTGGCTAACAACTGATCGTTTTTTGAAGAAAATCAATTGATTTTTAGTAAGTCGGATATTTGCAGTGCTGAATATTATTCGTATTATAATATTTGTCCCGCAGAGGTTTCGTTGCTCGATTCGATGCTGAAACGAAAGGAATACAGCAATACCGGGAAATATGTATTTCCCGGTATTGCTTATGATTGTTCCCTGAATTGGTATCGACGGTTTTTGAAGTCGGCCGGAAATGGGCGGGTACACAAAAAAAGGGTAAGCTACTTATATCGCACCGCTACGACCACATACCCTTGCTTGATTCCTCACCTGGGGGAGTCTGTGGGAGCTGGTCGTATAAGACTTACCCCAGCACAAAAGTACGAATTTTTTGTATCTTTGCAAAGAAAAAAGGAACTATCTGCGATTTTGTCGCTGTTTTTCGAGAGCCGGATGCCGAAAAGGCTGCCTGGATGTGTCTCGGAGGGCGGTGCGGGGAGAGTTAATGAATGAAGAGAATGACGGCGAAAAAAAGATTGCTTGTCGTGTTTATTGCTGCGGTTGCAGTCGGGGCAACGGTGGCTTTGGTTTTCATCTTTCAGTTTTTCGGAGATGCCGTCCGGGAGCGGAGCGACCTTTATATAAGCGCCCGCACGGACTACCCGGGGCTGCTCGACTCTCTGCGTCCCCGTACGGACCATCACTGGGCTTTTGACCGGTATGCCGGCCGTCTGGAGCTGGAGCGCTCCTTCAAACCGGGGCACTACGTACTGGAACCGGGAATGAACGTCGTCGAAATCGCCCGGATGCTCAAACTGGGGATGCAGACGCCCGTGCGCGTTACGCTCAACTATGCCCGTACCCGTGCGTTCCTCGCTTCGCGGCTGGCCCGCCAGCTCGATGCCGATTCTGCGGAGCTGATGCGGGCACTGACCGACCCGCAGCTTGCCCGGGAGGTCGGGACCGACAGCCTGCAGCTCTTTTCGCTCTTCATCCCCAATACATATGAATTTTATTGGACGGTTTCGCCCGAGGATTTCGTGCGCCGCATGCGCAAGGAGTACGACCGTTTCTGGACTCCGGAGCGGGATGCCGCCCGCCGACGCAGCGGTTTGAGCCGGGACGAGGTGATGACGCTGGCTTCGATCGTCACCGAAGAGACCAACAAGGCCGACGAAATGCCCCGTGTGGCGGGAGTCTATATCAACCGCCTGCGGAAAGGGATGCCCCTGCAGGCAGATCCGACGGTCAAATATGCGCTGCAGGATTTTTCGCTTCGCCGGATTCTGCACAAGCACTTGAGAACCCCTTCGCCGTATAACACCTACCTGAACAAGGGGCTGCCGCCGTCGCCGATCGCGATGCCTTCGGTCGCTGCGATCGATGGGGTGCTGAACTTCGAGAACCACGACTATCTCTTCTTCTGTGCCCGCCCGACTTTCGACGGTTATCACAGTTTCGCCCGCACGTACGGCGAACATCTGGCTAATGCCCGGGCTTATAGTGCGGAGTTGAATCGTCGGAATATTAAATAATTTCCGTATATTTGCCCTCCCTATGTTGGTTAAAATCTATACCGAGAATCCTTCCGAGAAGGAGATCGACCGGGTGGTGAACCTGCTCGAAAGGGACGGCGTGGTGATCTATCCGACCGACAGCGTCTATGCCTTCGGCTGCTCGATCCGTTCGGCGAAGGCCGTCGAGCGGCTGCGCCGGATCAAGGGGAAGGATCTCACGACGTTTTCCGTCGTGTTCGATTCGCTCGGGCAGATTGCCGATTATTGCCGGGTGGATAACGCTCAGTTCCGGTTGCTGAAACAAAATCTGCCGGGGCCCTTCACCTTCCTGCTGGATGCATCGTCGCGTATGCCGCACAAGGCGCTCGAACGGCGTCGCACCATCGGGATCCGCATTCCGGACAATTCGATTCCTCGGGCCATCGTCGAGCGGTTGGGAGCTCCGCTGCTGACCTCTTCCGTGCTGGATGACGAGGAAACCGAATATATGACCGATCCGGAGTTGATCCACGAGCGGTACGGCCGGGACGTAGAACTGGTGATCGACGGAGGTGTCGGCGATGCGGTGCCGACGACCGTCGTAGATCTGACGGGCGGCGAGCCGGAGATTTTGCGGGAAGGCAAAGGCGTGTTGCGGGAATAAACGTATGCTAAAAATAGAAGAAGAATGACAAAGTTCAAATTCTGGAACGAGGTCTGCAAGTACGGAGCGATCATCGGACTGGTCATGTCCGTAGCTTTCGTTATCGAGCAGTCCCTGATGTTGTCGGGGTGGTTTTCAACGATGGGGCTGGTATGGGTCTTGGCCGCAGTCGTATATATCGTGTTGCTTTATCGTTTCGCCAAGCGTCGCCGCGAGCAGTACGGTCAGGAGCAGGGATTTCCTTTCGGCCACGGCTTGGGTTTTATTCTGGCTCTGATCCTGGCGTCGGCCATGATCAAGGGGGTGGTAGAATACCTTTACCGCAGTGTTTTCATCGGATATTCGGAGTATATCGACCGATACACTTCCGCATTGATCCGGTTCGCTGAGGAGGGAAAGTTCCCTGCGTCGATGGAGGGCGTATTCGCCGAAATGCTGAAAACCATACAGGAGGCGTCGGAGCCTTCCATTCAGGCTACCGTAGGAGCTTCGATCTGGGGCAACCTGATCGTCGGCCTCGTCCTGGGGCTTATTTTGGCCGGCATCCTGGCGCGTGCACCCCGGCCTTTCGGTCCTCAATCCGAAGAGTAAGAGAACGATGGATGCTACGCTCGACATATCGGTCGTCGTTCCTCTCTATAACGAGGAGGAGTCCTTGCCGGAGCTGGTCGAATGGATCGATCGCGTGGCTCGCGGCGAGGGTTTGTCTTACGAGGTAATCCTGGTGGACGACGGTTCCGGCGATGGTTCGTGGCGCGTGATCGAAAATCTGCACGAGCGGTTTGCGGCGGTGCGGGGGATCAAGTTCGCTCGCAACTACGGCAAATCCGCCGCCTTGTATTGCGGTTTCGCTGAAGCGCGCGGCGAGGTGGTTTTCACGATGGACGCCGACTTGCAGGACTCGCCGGATGAGATTCCGGCTCTGCGGCGTATGGTCCTCGACGAAGGGTACGACCTGGTGTCGGGCTGGAAAAAGAAGCGCCACGACCCGGCCGGAAAGCGGTGGCCGAGCAAGTTTTTCAACTGGACGGCCCGCACCGTTTCGGGAATCCGGCTGCATGATTTCAATTGCGGACTGAAGGCCTACCGCCGCCGGGTGGTCAAGGCGATCGAAGTCTATGGCGAGATGCACCGTTATATCCCGATTCTGGCCAAACAGGCCGGATTCAAGCGGATCGGCGAGAAGGTCGTCGAGCATCGCGCCCGCAAGTACGGTCATTCGAAATTCGGTATGGAGCGGATGGTGAAAGGGTATCTGGACCTCATTACGGTTTCGTTTCTCTCGCGTTTCGGCCGTTCGCCGATGTACTTTTTCGGCAGCCTGGGAACGTTGATGTTCCTTTTCGGCGGCTGTACGACGGCGTGGGTGATCGGTGCCAAGTTGTATAAACAGTGCCACGATCTGCCTGTGCGGGCCGTAACGGACCAGCCGCTTTTCTATCTTTCACTGCTGGCTGTCGTGCTCGGCGTGCAGTTATTCCTGGCGGGATTCCTGGGCGAGTTGATCGACCGGAATGCCGCAGACCGTAATAAATACCTGATCGAAAAAACATTGGATAATCAATAAACCTTGCAGAGCCTGCGATTTTCGGCAGGATTCGAAGAGGTTCGCATAAACAAAATAGAAGTTATATGATTCAACGTATTCAGACTCTGTATCTGTTGCTGGTCGTCGTACTGACGGGATTGGCCTTGTGGCTGCCGCTGGTCGATTTCACCGTTGGGGCGGACACTTGTACGCTGACCGCTTTCGGCCTGAAGGATGCCGCCGGCATCACGTTGCTGCCGACGGTGTATCTGGGGGTTGTTCTGGTTGCCGCCTGTCTGGTGCCGCTGGTGACGATTTTCCTTTTCAAGCGCCGTCTGGTGCAGATCCGGTTATGTGCCGTCGAGTTGGTGCTCCTCATCGGTGCCGGGGCGATGATGGGAATCTATTTCTACCTTTGCAACCGTTACTTCGCGGACAGTGAATTTTACTCCCATACCCTTAAAATTTCGCTCGTTTTCCCGTTGGTCTGCCTGGTTTTCGACTTGCTGGCTTTGCGGGCGATCTTCCGGGACGAAAAGCTGGTGCGGTCGCTCGACCGGATTCGCTGACCGGACGTATTTCTCGGAAAAAAGGCGTGCGGTCAAAACTGCACGCCTTTTGTGTTTATTTTGCCGGGAAAGAATACGGTTTGGTGGGGTTTTTGATACGAAATAAAAATCCGGTGTGTCGTTATATTTGATTTAACGGGATTGTAATACGAAAATAGTGTTCGAATTATTGTCGAAACAGGAAAAAATAGTATTTTTACAAAAAGTTTAAGAATAAGTGGCCTGAGTAAATATGCAAGACGATGAAGTTATTTTTAACCTATTTTTATATCACTCTAAAATTTAATTGTTTATGAAAAAGAGTAGCATTTGGAAATTGCTCTTCAGTGCATTGACCGTGTTCGCCGTGGCGGTGTTCGCGGGATGTACCGACGACAATGACGACATGGGCGCTCCCTATCTGAACGTCACGCCGGAGAACCTGACGTTCGATGCGGAGGGACAGCCCGCAGATGAGTACAACGGTACTTTTATCGTTGAAACGAACCGTCCCTGGCGTGCTATCGTCGAGGACGAACAGACTTGGGTGCGCCTTTCGGCTACCGAAGGCGAGGGCGATGCTGCCGTGACCGTTACGGTGCCCGCTTCGAACATCGGTCAGTCTGCCAAAGTGACTTTCGAGGTTTACAACTCCTACGGCGCATTGATTCAGAAGGATGTCAATGTACTTCAGGGCGAAGTGAAGCCTGCGACCGTTATTTACGGCAACAATTTCGATAAAACGCTTGCCGCGAAGGACGCGAACAATCGCTGGCCGTTCCTCGACCAGTCGGATGCTTGGCAGAATGCTACGGGCACGGGTATCGAGTCCGTAACTTATGCTTACAAGAATATGTCGGTACGCTCGTCGCAGAAAAACAGCGGCGGCTATGACGGAGCTTCGGGCCAGAACAAGATCTTCTTCGGTACGGCTCCCGCTAATTTCGACATAGATAACATTACGCTGCCTTCGGGCGAAACCAATTATCGGATTACTTTCGGTGCGAATTATTCGAAAAATAATGATGGTACTTACGATAATACTTTCAAACCCGAGTATTTCCACGTTTGGGTCGGAAACGGTACGACCTGGAAAGAGTTGAAATATGAGAAGATCGGCGGCAGCGACGAAACCGATCCTTATTGGATTCTGTTCAAGTCAGATTTTACGCTGAAAACGGCGCTGAAGGAGCTTTCGATCCGCTTTACTACCACGACGGGCGGTGAGGCTGCTAATTCCGCATTCTCGATCGACGATCTTTCGTTTACCAATGGCAACGGCGGTCAGGAGGTCGATCTCGAAGGCGGTGTGGTTCCGCCCGATCCGGGTGAGGCTACGGCCATTACCATTCCCGAGCTGATCGCACAGATGACTGATACGGAAGCTCCGGTGGATGCCAATGCAGATCGCTATCTGGACGCTGTGGTGATGAACGACGTGGCCGGTGCCAATTATACCTTCAACAACCTGATCCTCGCTACCGAGAATGCGACGGAGGCCGGTAACGGCATCACGCTCTACGGCAGTCAGGTAGAACCTTCGACGCTCGGTCTGAACAAGGGTGACAAGGTGCGCGTAACCCTTTATAAAGGACTTGCCAAGGTGGTAAATTACAGTGGTATGTACGAAGTGACGGGCGCTAAGGAAGCGACTTGGTGCAAGGTCGAGAAGACCGGTACGGTGACTTCGATTCCCACGGCGACGATCGTTGCTGCGGATCTGGCGAAATATCAGGGTATGGCCGTGACGATCGCCAATGCGTCGGTTGCCCAGGCAGGTGTTTGGGCGAGCGCCAGCGCACTCTCTTCGCATACTTTCACTGCCGATGGAGCCAATTTCACCGTATTCTGCAAGCAGAGCGATGAAAAGAACCCGAGCGTGTTCCTCGATGTTCCTTACAAGGCCGCTACGGGTAATATCTCCGGTCTGGCTGCCGTATATAAGAATAATTCCCAGCTCGTTCCGCGCAATCTGGACGACGTGGCCGCTTTCAGCGACAGCTCGACCCCGATGATTACGGGGGTAACTCCGGCCAGCCTCTCCTTCGAGGCAGCGGGAGGCGAGAAGACGCTCACGGTTTCTGTTATCAACCAGGGTGACAACCAACTTAGCGTAAGCGGACTGACCCCCCCCCTGAGCGCTACGGTCGATGGCCTGACCGTGACGGTCAAAGCCGATCCGAATACCGGTACGCAGCCCGTTAATCAGACGCTGACCATCACGTTGGCTAACGGTAACAGCAAGGATGTGCCTGTTACATTGCTCGGTGCCGGCGGCGGAGGAACCGGTGAGGTCGTTGCGTTCTCGATCACGGATATTAAGGCGGATAATGCGGATCTCCCGACCAATGGTTACGGTTCGCAGGTTGTCGCTACGCCCAGTACTTGGGTTAGTTGGACCGTTGGCGGTATCGAGTTCACGGGTGTGAAAATCTGTGAATCGCCCGCTTCCAACGGCTCGATCATTCAGATGCAGGGTAATGACTCCGATGCGGCTAAACAGGCGAAGCTGCAAAACGTGACGCCGATCGACGGGATGTCGAAGATCAAGATCGTTTTCCGGTCGTATCTGAATAAGAGTGGCAGCTACTACAACCCGGGATATACGATGACCGTTGCCGGGGCTGCTCAAACTCCTGTGGAAACATACACGGATAAGAGCGGTTACAGAGAGTATGTACATGAGTACGATCTGGCCGGTTTGGGTGCTGATTCCTTTGTGCTCGACAATAATAAGGTCGGAGCCTTGTATATCGAATCGTTCGAGATTACCAAATAGTTTTTAATATGCCGGATACCGACTCTTGGAGGGATCATCCCCTCCAAGAGTTTGGTTTCTCGGATAGTTTTTATAGTTTACCGATGATGTCGATGTTCAGATATTGTGAGAAGGGATGGAAA
>ERZ773258.2350-NODE-2350-length-11989-cov-4.346992_pt1 | contig 11989 bp, 7 predicted proteins | sample MGYA00511962_ERZ773258 | MGnify/ENA primary metagenome ERZ773258 (study PRJEB29015, sample SAMEA2737755) | human gut metagenome | biome: human gut; feature: human-associated habitat; material: faeces | place: China | collected 2012 ... | reverse complement strand
TTATCTGCCTTAATCATATTCACTTTCGGACACCTCCTCAACGATGCGATTTTGGCAATCGCACATTCGAGGGCTTCTTCCAAATCGAATAGTCAAAGCCACGGTATTGACTGCACACATCACAAAGCTCCCGCACCATTTGAACGGGATTAGAGCGTTCGACCCAATAAGCAGGGTCGTTGAAGTAGACATCCGCACATCTGCGGCACAGGCAAAGCTCCATATAAGGAGAGCGCTTTTTGAAATCAGTCATTTCTCAGCCCTCCATTCTCCGCAACAAATTGGCGGATTCGCTTTTGTATGCGGGAGAGTCTGAGCGAAACAGCCGCAACAGAGGTGTGATATATCCGGTCTGCGACTTCTGAAAGTGTGTATCCATCCCGATACAGCAGAGTCAGAAGCTCCTTCTGATTTGTGTTGAGCTTGCAAATCGCACAATATAGAGCATTGTTTTCGATTTCGTCGATCCAGCCGTAGCGACCGCACTCGCTCATATCCATCGTGCAGGTCATCGAAAGCAGGAACTTTTTGTGCAGTGCGTTTCTGCTTTCCTCGCCGTCACTTTCAATCTCCTCAATGGATTGAATGTGAATGGCGTAAATGCGGTTATTTCGGTATTCCTGCAAATCCTGCAGATACATCGCCTGTATTTGTTCCTCGTTCATCCCGCATTTGCGGTATTCCTTTGCCTGCGCTTTTTGCTCCTGCTCAAACTTCCTTCTTTCGTAGCCGTTATTCCAGCTCATTGTAAAATCTCCTTTGAATTTTGAATTTGGTGTTCGGGTTCAAAATTCGGAGATTACGGATAACGGGAAACGGCACTTTGCCATTGAAGCAAAAACATAACTACACTCTTTCCGCTCAGAAAAAGCAAAAAGGGCGCAAAAAGCCGTTGTAGCTTTCAAGTCGATCCTTGATGGCTACAACGGCTTCCTTCGATTCGTTCTATTCAATTTGCTATGCCTGAGCTGATTATTGCTTGCCGGAGGCATGAAAAAAGCAGCTACAAACCTCAGTCGAGGCTGTAACTGCTTTGTATGTCTATTTGCTTTCTATCGCATCCGAGAAGCGGACACGATCCGGCAGCATAGCGAGTATAGCATAGGCAAAGTCGGACTTTCAGTAGGAAATCGGTCGGATTTTCATCGGACTTTCGTCGGACAAAGGTCGGACTTTTCCGTATTGGTGAAGAATTCGGGAATTTCGCTCTCATCTCCTTCCACATCAAAAATGCCACGAAATGCGGGGATGGCATAGCCCCATAGGGATATTCCGAGCAACAAGACCGCTTCCTTCTTGCGGTCATAAAAGGTGCTGCGCTCTAAATTAAGTATCTCCAGCAGTTCGCTTTCGGTGTAGCGGAAAGCGGTCAAATAGCTCTTGGAGAGGATTTCGTGGTAAAGCCGCCCGTTATTGTAGTAGTCATAGACCTTGCGCATAGCCTTGTCGATGAGATTGATCATCCACTTGTTTTCAAACAGATTGCACACACGGTGTTCGAACTCGCTGCGCTCAATATCGGGGGCAAATTCCTCTAAATAAATCAGGGCATCGTTCAGATCGTCGCCATAATAATTGATTTCCGCATTTACGCAGCGGCAGTCCGAAAGTGTTGCCCACACTACATCACGATAGATGCTAAGCAGCAGCTTTGTCTTGTGGAATATGTCATCCTGCGCCAAGCCTAACTGCTCATACATTTTTGCGATGTTTTTTGCTGCTCTTGTATTGTTCCTTCCCATTGCCGCTCCTTTTCCGTATGAACGGGCATACTAATCACGATTGCGTATATTCAACGCCTGAAAATTGCGGTATCTTTTCGAAACCTCTTGACAGGATACGCAAATTCGAGTAAGATAAATACGCAGTTTAATTGCGTGCTTTTATTATACGCAGTTCATCTGCGTTTGTCAACAGATAATGGCAATTTAATTTCTAACATATTTTGAACACTACGGAGGATAGTACAATGAAGTTTTGCGAGAAATTAAGAGAAGCCCGCACGGAAGCGGGCATGAAACAGGATGAACTGGCAAAAGCCCTTGGAGTTTCCCTCAGAACGATCACCAACTATGAATCCGGCGAATGCTATCCGAGAAAGCGAGACATCTACCGTAAGCTGGCGGAGCTGTTTCACACCGAAGAAAATTATTTCCTGAATGAGGACGAGGAATTTCTCCTTTCTGCCGCAGAGAAATACGGCACAAAAGGCGCAAAACAGGCGCAGGCACTGGTGGATGAAGTCAGCGGTCTTTTTGCAGGCGGTAATATTGCCGATGAGGATTTGGATGTGATGATGCGGGCCTTGCAGGATGCGTATTGGATCGCCAAAGAGAAGAATAAGAAGTTCACGCCCAAGAAATACCGCAAGGACTGATCCTGTTGGTGTCCGCTTTATGGGACACAACTTATGTTAGAATAGAATTGCCAAAACAGGCAGAAGGGGGTGTTCGCTCTTGGATATTCAGACTTTGGAGATCGTACAGACGGCAAATAGGCTGGTCGATACGCTCGCCACGAGAGATCCGCACGGGATCGCCCGTGAGCTTGGCATCGAAGTCGTCCCCGTGGATTTCAAACGGCAGCGTGGAGCCTATAAGGTTCTGATGCGCAACCGATTTATCTTCATAAAAAACGATCTGGACCCGGTGACGGAAAGAGTTGTTATGCTCCACGAGATCGGGCATGATGTTCTTCACCGGAAGGAAGATGTAAAAGCAGGCGGCTTTAAAGAGTTCAATATCTTTAATATGCGGGAGAACCGGATGGAATATGAAGCAAACGTGTTTGCTTCCCAGGTATCCTTAGATGACGAGGAAATTCTCGAATACATACACTATGGCTATGATATCCAGCGGATTGCCAGCGCGATGCACACGGATGCAAACCTTGTTGCGTTAAAGACAGACGCGCTGATTGCACAGGGCTACTGTCTGCACCATCAGGAGTATGAAAACAGATTTTTGAAATAGAACGGCAAAGGGTATCACAGCGTTGATAAACAACAATAAAATGTGAGGTTTGCAGGAACCTGCTCGAGTGTGCAATTTGTGCAGACGGCATTTGCACAAATCTCATGGGGTATACCGTTGGCCGCTTACCAGATGATACAATGCGTAATTGGTACGCTTGCGGAAGGTGCTGCATCAGTGCCGGAAGCTTTTGAGGCTGATGCTTTCCTTTTGGCGCGAAACTCGATACAATAGAATCCGCACAGAAGCCTGCGCCACCCTGAATTCGGTTGTAATCCCAATGACTTTATGTTAGAATCAATATTAGATCAAAATACATATCTGGTTCAAAAGATAACCGAGATTCCTACCTGTTGGATTATATACCGTTGTCCGAACATAGCTGTGGAATCGCTCCAGGTGCATTACGTTTGGAAATGCATTGCATGTGCGAACTATTGGATACATAATTGTGTTATTGCATAAAGGAGAAACGCTATGCCATATTTAGAAACTGTCCAAGAGCTTCTGGAAGCTAAAGAGGGCGAACACGTCCAATTCAAGGAAGCAAAAAAGCAATTTGATTCCAGAGAGGCGGCGAAGTGCTGCTGTGCTTTGGCGAACAATGGCGGCGGTAAGTTGGTATTTGGCATCACGGACAAGAGACCCCGCAGCGTGGTCGGAAGCGCGGCTTTTGACCAGCCGGAGCGTACCCGCATGGGCTTGATCGAGAAGTTGAAGGTCAATGTTGATTTTCAGCTTTTCAACTACGAGGGAAAGCGGGTTCTGGTCTTCAATGTGAAGAGCCGCCCAATCGGCTTGCCGGTACAATACGATGGCGTAGCGTGGATTTACGAGGGCGATACGCTCAAGCCCATGCCGGAGGATATGCGCCGCAGCATCTATGAAGAAACCGGCGGCAACTTCTCTGGGACGATCTGCGCCGGGGCAACGGTCGATGATTTGGACGAGACAGCCATTGAAAACTTCCGTGCCAAGTGGATCGAAAAGAGCGGCAAAAAGCAGCTTGCCACGCTGTCAAAAGAGCAGCTTCTCCATGACTGCGGCGCAATCACGGATGACGGCGTGACGTATGCAGCTCTGATCCTGTTCGGCAAGAACGCGGCGATCATCAAGTATCTGCCGCAGGCTGAGATCATTTTTGAGTACCGTTCCTCCGAAGCATCGGGTCCGGCAAATCAGAGAGAAGAGTTTAAGGTCGGCTTCTTCGCTTGCTATGACCGCGTGTGGGAGCTTGTCAATCTGCGGAATGACAAGCAGCACTATCAGGAAGGCTTTTTCGTGTTTGACATTGCGACCTTCAATGAGCGCGTTGTCCGAGAAGCGATCCTGAACGCGGTGAGCCACAGAAACTATCAGTTTGGCGGCAGTATCTTTGTCCGCCAGTTCCGCGACAGATTGGTTGTCGAAAGTCCCGGTGGACTTCCCTTCGGCATTACGCTCGACAACATACTGGATCGCCAGCTCCCGCGCAACCGCCGTATTGCGGAGATCCTTTCTCTTTGTGGTATGGTGGAGCGTTCCGGTCAGGGCATGAACCTGATGTTTGAGCTGAGTGTGCAGGAGGCAAAGCCGCTTCCTGACTTCACAGGCACAGATGACTTCTTCGTCAGCGTCACACTGAACGGACTGATCCTCGACAAAGCGATGCTTTCCGTTCTCAATCGGATCAGCGAAAGAGGCGCGGAGCTGCTGTCCACCGAGGATTTCCTCGTGATTGACGCACTGTACCACGAAAGACCGCTGAACGAGAAGATGCAGCCCCGTTTGAACCGGCTGATCGAGATGGGTATTGTCGAGCATATCGGCCGCAAGAAGTATGTTCTTGCCAGAAGCCTCTATGCGGCAACGGGCAAAACCGGTGTGCATACAAGGCACGTCGGCTTGGATCGAGATACCAATAAAGAGCTGCTGTTAAAGCACATTCGGCAGAACAACGAAGTTGGTACTCCGTTCAAAGAATTGCAGCAAGTTTTGCCGGGTCTCAACCGCAATCAGATTCAAGTGCTGATGCGGGAACTCAAGGAAGACGGAAAAGTGGTCTGCAAAGGCAAAACCAGTGCTGCGAGATGGTTTATCATCAAGTGATTCACCGGCGATTTCAGATGTGTTTTTGTGTTCAACTTGCGACTAACTTAAAACCAACTTGCGACCAACTTGCGACCTAATCAGTATGTTGGTGATGTCAATTTTCATTTATTATGCCCTCCCGGTGTTACGCGCACAACCAAAATAAATCTCTGCAAAAGCGGAAATCCCAGACCATCAATGCTGATAGTTTGGGATTTCTGTTTTTTTGAAGATGTTGCTTTTGTGTTAGTCCATTTTAATTTTCCATGCAATAGGCGATCTCGAGAGAAAGACTCGCACAGGCTGGAAAATACAACATCCTTGCCCGGTGCGAGTCTTTGCACTTATGCAATTTGAATCGCTGTGTACCGAGCGGTACGCGCGGTGGTGTAAGCGGTCGGCGTGCTTGGCTCCTCAATTGATTGCGGCCTGTGCCACGCTATCGCTTTTCAGATGAGATCGGTGGTTCCTGCCCGAGGCGGCTCAGCTCACATTGCCGTTCTTATCGCAGGTCAGAGTAAAATTACAGGGTTTCTCAAGAATAGTCGCTCCCAGATATTTTTTTACCATTCTGGCTGAACAGTATGCCGTGTTTCCACTTTTGGTTGCGGACTTGGAAGCAACAGACCAGACGCTGTTGTAAATTGTGACATTGCAGCTGGAGGCCGTGCAGGTCGAGCCTGTCCCGGTGTAGGTAAAGGAGCCAGTAAGAGTGATCTTCCACTGCTCAATATTGTTTTCATTTTTATAGACATAGTTTTTCGCCTTTGTCACGGAGCCAGACGCTCTGGCCTGCGGCAGGGTCTCCAGCGTGATCTCAAGATAGCTGCCGTCCGCATAGGAGATGACTTCCAGCAGTTCCTCTCCCGCGCTTGCATGCGCAATCTGCGTGGGAAGCCCCGATAGCAGCAGGACAAAGGCGAGCAAACCGGCAATCATTTTTATAATATTCCTTTTCATAATATCCCCTCCCATTTTCATTTGCTATTTACTCAATATATATTTCGACATGCGACCTCTCGTCCGCTTCTCTAGCTCGGGCCGTCTCAACAGTGACCAGAACCGTCCAGGAAATCAGAATGGCCAGCGTTGTGGCGCAGACCGCGAACAGCACACGCCTCCGGATGCGAAGGCCCTTCAGGACCGCTGCAGTTTCCATATTTTCCACATACGCTGCCGCGATCTCCTGCGGCGTTCCCAGCTGTGCCTGAATCGCCGCAACGTCCGCGTCGGGATGTTCCTGGACGAATTCCTGCACGGTCTCCCTGATCTGCGTCATGACATACCGGCGCATCTTGCCGCCCGGCAGCCATGACCGCACCTTGCGGTAATAGCGCCTTGCCGCCCGTTCAGCTGTGTTCATTTTTTCCTTGCCCCCCCTGAATAATTTGAAAAACACCCTGTGTGATCGTCTTCCACTCCCGGCTCAACTCCTGCAGACGGCGGCGGCCGGGCTCCTCCAGATGATAGTAAACACGCGTCATCCGTTTGCCTACCAATACCTTTTCGCCGGAAAGCATGCCCTGATCCTGCAGCTTATAGAGTACCGGGTACAGGGAGCCTTCCTCTGTCACAATGGCTCCGCCGCTGCGTTCGGTGATTTCCTGCACGATTTGATATCCGTACATGTCTTCCTGATCGAGCAGAGCGAGGATCAGCAGCGATATAAGACCCCGCTGGAAGCAGCTCTGTGTATTTTCCTTTTTTGCCATCTCATACATTCACCTCGGCCGTTTGTATCAACTTGTCAAAAGTTCTCGCGGGAGTTCTGCAAGATCACTTTCAAAATCGGAATGCATTGACTGCGAAGAAGAAAATGCAATTTTAACTGCAGAAACAGACAATCGGCCGGGAAAATACTATGGCGTTATTTTTTGGCGCAGAGTTTCCTATTGGACTTTCTGACCGTACATCTTTTGACAATATGCTACCAACACATATATAATACAGGATAATCATAATAGGTCAATAGCTTTTGCGAAAACAATTATTGACATTTTGTTGGAAATGATATATTCTCTTAGTAGAGGCCTGACAATTATTGGTAATAATTGTCAATTTTTTGCTTATTGGGCCATAGACGAAGCTGCCCGAAAGGCGATAGAACATTTCGGATGCTTCAAAAATGAAAAGAGGTAATTATTATGAAAAAAAGCCTTTGGACCCGGCTGCTTTCTCTCCTGCTGGCGGTGGTGCTCTGCGTCGAGCTGCTGCCTGCGGTGGGGTCTGCGGTTTCTCCTTCCGAAGATTTGGAGCATACCGTCGAGGGGACGGTCGAGGAGCCGGCTGAAGTCGCGTTCGAAGAGGCCTCGCTGCGCAGTGAGCGCGTCAAGCACTTCCGTATGGGGGACGGAAGCTATGTCGCGGTGCAGTATGACGTGCCGGTCCACCATCGGGATGCGGACGGCCGGTGGCAGGACATCGACAACACGCTCGAGCCGGTCGGGCAGACCTATGCGGTGGAGGACGGAAGCGTCGCCTTCGCAGCCAGCCTGAACGGAGACGCCGTCTTCACGGCGGACGCGGACGAGCACCGGGTGCAGCTCTTTCTGGACGGTGATCCGGACGTCCTGCCCAGTCACGATGCAACACTGGCAGCTCCGGAGCCGACGGAGGCCGCCGCTCTTCCTGAGGTGACAGAAGAAACGAAAGAAGCAGCGGAAGAACCGGCAGAAGAGACCGAAACGGCGGCGTCGGAAGAGGAACCTGCTGCTGAAATGATGGTTGAAACCGGGGCGGCGGCCGAGCTGGAGCCTGCCGGTCCGGCGCGCTCCTACCACGCGGCAGAGGCCGTTGTGCAGGAGCCTTTTTCTCTGCGTTCAGATGACCCGTTTGTCCCGGAAAAGCTCAGCTCTTCGCTGCTTTACCCGGACGTTTACGACGGCGTTGACCTTGCATACACGCTCTACGGCGAAACGATCAAAGAGACGATCCTGCTCAACAAGGCGCAGGCCAGCTATCTCTTTTCTTTCGTGCTGCAAACGGGCGATCTGACCGCAGAAATGCAGGAAGACGGCTCTGTCCTCCTGCTCGATGAGGCCGGATCGCCCGTTTACGCGATCCCTGCACCCTACATGCTCGACGCCGAGGGGGCGTACTCCGACGCCGTGCGCTACAGCCTCGAGGAGCTGGACCGCGGCAGCTACCGCCTGCTCGTCGATGCGGACGCCGCGTGGATCGAGGAAGAGGCGCAGTTCCCGGTCGCCATCGACCCGACGATCGTCAAGATTTCGCAGTCCGGCTCCCTCTCATGGGCCTATGTCTTCTCCGGTAGGCCGAACTACAGCTTCCCCGAAAGCACGGTGCGGGTCGGCTATACCCAGCATAACGGCAGCGGCGAATATCAGGCCATCGCGGCAGTCGACGAGCTGCCCGCGCTGCCCTCCGGCAGCATGGTCACGGCGGCTGCCATCCATGCATTACAGTCCGGCTTCAGCAACGTCTCTTCCGACGATTTCCAGTACCTGTACGCCCACCAGCTGACAATTGACAAGACGGGAAATCAGAAGTACAGCGACTGGATCAAGACCCTGACGTGGAATAAAATTTATGCAAACGGAACGAATCATTATAAAACCGCGACGGAGGATTTCATCCGCCTGACCAGTACGAACGGCTACCGCTCGCTGGATATCACCCGCGCGGCCCGCAGCTGGTACAGCGGCGGGAAATGCCATGCGATCCTGCTGCGCTCGGACTGCAGCGCGAGCAAGCGCATCGTCTCCTCGTTCCAGACGGGGGCGTCGTATCTCACGGTGACCTACCGCAACGACTTCGGCCTGGAGAGCTACTACACCTACCAGACCCAGAGTGCGGGCCGTGCCGGTACCGGCTATATCTCGGACCACATGCAGCGCCTGACCTTCGTCGTGCCGCTGCTCTCGTCGGATAGCAGCGTGATGCCCTTCGGGCTGTCGCTCGTGTACAACTCCGGCCTCAGCCGGGAGTCCTTCGGTGTGCAGCAGAAGAAAAACCCCAACGAGCCGCCCGACTATACGCGCGACTACCGCAATATGCTGCTCGGCTCCGGCTGGAAGCTCTCCGCGCAGCAATGCGTCCAGTCCGTCCGCATCGGCTCGGACGACGCGCAGACCCTCTACTGGGTCTACACGGACGCCGACGGCACGCAGCACTATTTCTCCAAGGAGGGAGGCGGCGGAGCCGAAACGGACGGCGTCTTCCGGGACGAGGACGGCCTCGGCCTGAAGATGACGTGCCAGTCGAATCCGGACAGCGACACCGGCCACACGAACTTCACCATAACGGACGACAACGGCAATGAGACCTTCTTCCGCGACGGCATCCTGACCTATACAAAGGACGCCTACGGCAACGGCATTTATTATTGTTATAACGGCATCAACTTCGACACCCCGGACGGCAAAAGCTGGCGCCCGACAAACGAGGTCTTTAACCGCCTGACCCGCATCTACCGCCAGAACAAGGGCGCTTCGTCCGAATGCCTCGCCAAGCTGATCTACGACGCGGATGGCAGGCTCCTCCGCGTCGGCGACGAGGCCGGGAAGGAGACAAAGTTCCATTACGACAACACCGCGGGCGTCCGCCAGCTCGATTACCTCCTCTGCCCGGACGGCACAAAGCTGAACTACACCTACGATACGACCGGCCTGAACGGTGCGCACGACGGCGAGGCCAATTACGGCATCTGGTATACCTACCACACGGACGGCACCATTGACCAGTTCTATGAATTCACCCTCGACGGCGGAACGCATGTGCCCGGCGACACGGTCAAGTGCTGGAACGGCAAAAACCGCTCGAGCTACCGCGCGTTCGGCGCGGACCAGCTGGCAGAAACGGATGACGACATCCGCCTTGAGGTCGTCTTCGACAACTGGGGCCGCACCATCTCCACCTATACCACCAATACGGATATCACGCGCATCCTCGGCAGCTCCGCCGCTTCCTATACGGACACCGCAGAGCGCAGCAAGCAGAATAACCGCCTGACGAGCGTCGGTTCGACGGGCATGACGGCGGAAAACCTCCTGCGGGACGGCGGGCTGGAATCGGAGGACGGCTGGACGAACGCCTCGACCGGCAGCGGCTCCGCAGCGGCCCGCACGACGATCACGAACGACGAAAACCGCCGTCACGGCACGGGCGGCCTGAATCTCTACCTCCCGGACGGCGCAGGCAGCGGCGACGCAGCCGCCATCTCCCGCCCCGTAACGCTCACCGCCGGGGAGACCTACACCCTCTCGGGCTACTTCTCCGCCAGCTCCCACCTGCGCTGGAGCAGCGGCGCGCGGCTGGAGGCCGTCGTGCAGGGCGGAGGCGCGGAGCAGACCGTCCTGCTGACGGATGCCCGCCCGTCCGCCGCCATCGAAAACGGCTGGCAGCGCGTGACCGCCACGTTCACGGCCCCGGCGGCGTCCTGCCGCATCGCCTTCCGCATGAGCGGCTGCACGGGCACGGCCTACCTCGACGACCTCCAGCTGGAGCAGGCGGAGGCCGCCTCCACCTATAACCTCCTGCAGAACGCCTCGTTCGAATTCGGCGATGCTGGCTGGAACCTGCAGGGCGGCTCGGCCGCGGCTGCGGATACCAGATTCGGCGCGAAGGCCATGACCATGCAGGGCAGCTACAATGGTAACCTCCATGTCAGCCAGCCCGTCGCGCTGAACTGCTCCTCGGATACGACGTTCCTGCTCTCCGGCTGGGCGCAGGCGGACTACGCCGCCCCGAACGCCGCTTTGGAGTTTGGCAGCGGCACGCGCTACTTCGGCCTGATCGCGGAGATCTTCTATGTGGGCGTGAGCGAGCCCGAGCAGCAGAGCGTCCCGTTCAGCTGGGCCACCGCCGACTGGCAGTGCGCCGTGGGGACCATCGTGCCGAAGGAGAGCGGCAAAACGATCCGGCGGATCATTGTCTACTGCGCGTTCGACCACAATTCCGGCACGGCCCGGTTCGATAACCTCTCCCTGCGGCAGGAGCCGGTGCAGACCTACTCCTATAACGCCGACGGCAACGTCACCGCCGCCACGCAGACCGGCACGGGCACGGAAAAGGCCGGGTATACCGGCACAGACCTGACCTCTTACACGGCTGCAAACGGCGCAAAGTACACCTATACCTACAATGCCGCCCACGACGTCACCTCGGCTTCGGTCGCCGGGATCAAGAGCACCACGACCTATAACGAGGCGGGAAACGTCACCGGCTCCAAGCTGACCTCGACGGAGAAAAACGAGCAGAAGTACCTCGAGAGCAGCGCCGTCGCGACGCCGGACCGCAACCACACCCAGAGCGTGACGGACGTCAACGGCAATACGACGTCTTACGGCTACAACTCGCTGGCAGAGCAGCTTATTTTGACGACGGACGCCCTCGGCCGCGAGACGAACTATACCTACGACGCCAACAGCCGCCGGACGGCCATGGTCTACCGCCACGGCGTCGCCGCCATCGACTACGGCTACGAAAACGGCCGCCTTGCCACCCTCGACCGCAAGACCTTCCGCGACAAAGCCGAGCAGCATCAAATTTACTCCTTCGGCTATAACCAGTGGGGCCAGGCGACGAGCACGAGCGTCGGGGACCGCGTCCTCTCGACGAACGACTACGCTCCGCGCGGCGGCAACCTGACGCAGACGACCTACGCCAACGGCGTGGCCGTGACCTACAGCTACGACCTCCTCGACCGGCTGGTTGAAAAGTCGTATCACGAGACTGGAAAGCCGGACTTCACCATCCGCTACACCTACAACGCCGAAAGCCAGCTGGCCCGCCTGCGGTACGAGGAGGACGGCGAGACGGTCGGCTCCTACGCCTTTGAGTATGACAGTCTCGGGCGGCTCATCCGCAGCACGGCCATGGATGAAAACGGCTCTGTCACGCAGCGAACGGAGCATCTTTACGATGCGTTTAACCGCCTCTCCGGCCAGAGCTGGACGCTCGGCGCGCAGACCTACTCGGAGCGCTAC
>ERZ773258.2339-NODE-2339-length-12067-cov-2.980936_pt1 | contig 12067 bp, 14 predicted proteins | sample MGYA00511962_ERZ773258 | MGnify/ENA primary metagenome ERZ773258 (study PRJEB29015, sample SAMEA2737755) | human gut metagenome | biome: human gut; feature: human-associated habitat; material: faeces | place: China | collected 2012 ... | reverse complement strand
TACATTTTTGCGGCCAGCTTGAAGACCTCGTTGGAGCGGCCGATGAGGATGATGTGGTCGCCCTCGCGGAAGCGGTAATCCGGGCCGACGTTCGGGTTGATCTCGTTGTCATGCTTGACGGCGATGATGTTGATCTGATATTTGCGGCGGACATTCAGGCCGGACAGCGTCTGACCGATCCATGCGGCCTGAATGGGCAGCTCATAAATGGAATAATCTGCGGTCAACGGGATGAAATCAAAGATGTTGTCCGCGTTGTAGCGCACGGCGAGCTTTTCGGAGATCTCGCGCTCCGGACAGACGATCTCGTCTGCACCGATCTTGCGCAGGAGGTCTGCCTGAATGTCCTGCTTGGCCTTCGAGACGATCATGCGCGCGCCGAACTGCTTGAGCAGGGACGTGACGACGAGCGAGGCCTGGAAGTCCTCGCCGATGGTGACGAAGCAGATGTCGAAATTGTCGACACCGAGCGCCTTGATGATGGCATCGTTCGTGCAGTCACAGATATTTGAGTCCGTGAAGCGGCCGGAGAGCGCTTCGATGATGGCGGGGTTTTTGTCGACGATCATGACGTCGTTGCCGAGCTCCTGCATTTTGCTGGCCAGATGGCGGCCGGTGCGGCCCATGCCGATGATGAGAACAGATTTCATGAAACGGTTCCTTTCTCTGATTATCCGATGAGGATCTTGCCGGTGGGACGATCCAGCGGCGGCTCGGAGCGGCGCTCCGAGAACAGCAGAACAAAGCTCAGACCACCGATACGCCCGGCGTACATGAGCAGAATGAGAATGACACGGCTCGCGGCGCTGAGCTGCGGCGTCAGCCCGAGCGACAGACCTACCGTCGCAATGGCGGAGACGACTTCGAACGTGACGGCCTTCAGACCGAACGGCTCGATGGCGCAGATGGCCAGAATGGCCGTCAGGCTCATGCCGAGATAGATGAGCAGAATGGAGCTGGCCTGCCGGAGCGTTTCGCGCTCAATGGACATGCGGAAGGTATTGACGCGCATGCGGCCGCGTGCCGAGGCCAGCGCACTGAGCACCAGAACGGCCAGCGTCGTCGTCTTGATGCCGCCTGCCGTGGAGCCGGGACTGCCGCCGATGAGCATAAGGAAGTCCGTCAGCAGGTTGCCGGAGTCGGACAGCTTGGACAGGTCCACGGTGTTGAAGCCTGCCGTGCGCGGCGTGACGGCCTGGAAGAAAGAGGCGAGGAGCTTTTCCGGGATGGAGAGGTCCGCCATGGAGGCGTTCCACTCAAAGCCGAGGAGCAGCAGCCAGCCGCCGAACAGCAGAATGCCGGATGCCGTCAGAACGAGCTTGCTGTGCAGCTGCAGGCGCTTCCAGCGGAAGCGGCAGCGGACAAGATCGCGCCAGACGAGAAAGCCAAGTCCACCGATGATGATGAGCATGCAGATCGTCAGGCTCACAAGCGGATCGGACACATAGGCCGTCAGGGAAGAAAACGGCGCACGCATGCCCATGAGGTCGAAGCCTGCATTGCAGAAGGCGGAGATGGCGTGGAACACGGAGGCGTAGATGCCGCGCAGAACGCCAAATTCCGGGATGAACCGGATGGAAAGCAATGCGGCACCCGCAAATTCGAACACGAACGTAAAGGGAATGATCTTGCGGATGAGCGCCGCCGTACCGTCGAGCGTGATGTTGCCCGCAGACTGCATAAGGACCTTGCGGTCATAAAGGCCGAGGCGTTTGCCGAGCAGCATGGACGTCAGCGTGATGAAGGTCATGAAGCCAAGACCGCCGAGCTGGATGAGCGTGAGGATCACGAGCTGGCCGAAGACCGTCCAGCTGGTGAACGTGTCGCGGACGACGAGACCCGTCACGCAGGTTGCACTCGTTGAGGTGAACAGGGCGTCGAGGAACCCGGCAGGTTCCCCGCGTGAGGCGATGGGGAGCATCAGCAGCCCCGCGCCGGCCAGAATGACCAGCAGGAACCCGACCGCGATGAGACGCGAGGGGGTCAGGTGCATTTTTTTCAAATGAGGATCGCTTCCTTCCGACCGGCCTTCGTGCAGATGGGCCGGTGTTGCTTTCCCAGACAGTATAGCGGATTTGGAGCGAAAACGCAACTGTGATTTTTGACACGAAATTGTGTGAATTATTTTTGAAAATTCAAGAAAAACAGTTGAATTTTGGGGTCGTTTGTCATAGAATATTGGTCGGCAGTGTTTTGGAGAGCATGCTGCCGCAAAAATCTCTTCTCCGTAGGAGCACCATGCTGAACGTTGTCCTTGTTGCGCCGGAGATCCCGCAGAACACCGGCAATATTGCCCGCACCTGCGCCGCAACCGGCTCCGTGCTGCATCTCATCCGGCCGCTGGGCTTCGATATCTCCGAGCGGGCCGTGCGCCGCGCCGGGCTCGATTACTGGCATCTGGTCGATGTGCGCGTATACGACGATCTCGGGGACTTCTATGCGAAAAACAACGTTGCCCAGCAGCGGCTGTTCTCTACAAAGGCACCGCGCTCCTACTGCGATGTTTCCTATGATGACGGGTGCTACCTGTTCTTCGGCCGGGAGACGAAGGGCCTGCCGGAGCCGTTCCTCGAGGCCCATTATGATGACTGCGTCCGCATCCCCATCCGGGAGGAGGCGCGCAGCCTGAATCTCAGCAATTCCGTTGCCATCGGCGTGTTTGAAGCGCTGCGGCAATTGAATTTCCCGCACCTGCGGGACTATGGAAAGATGAAAGTGTGAATTCTGCGTATCGCAAGTCTATCAGGAGGTCAATTATGAACTACAACAAGAAATCCGTTGAAGACATCGATGTCAAGGGCAAGCGCGTGCTTTGCCGCTGCGATTTCAACGTCCCAACCAAGGAAGGCAAGATCACGAGCGACAAGCGCATCGTCGCTGCCATGCCGACCATTGAGTACCTTGTCAACCACGGCGCCCGCGTCATCCTCTGCTCCCATATGGGCAAGCCGAAGGGTGAGTGGAAGCCCGAGCTGTCCCTGCAGGTCGTTGCGGACCGCCTGAGCGAGCTGCTCGGCAAGCCCGTCGTGATGGCCAAGGACGTCGTCGGTGAGGATGCCAAGGCCAAGGCCGCTGCCCTGAAGGACGGCGACGTGATGCTGCTGGAGAACGTCCGCTTCATGAAGGGCGAGACGAAGAACGATCCCGAGCTGTCCAAGGAGCTGGCCTCTCTGGCGGAGATCTTTGTGAACGATGCATTCGGCACGGCGCACCGCGCCCATTCCTCCACGGCCGGCGTGGCGGACTATCTGCCCGCTGTCTGCGGCTTCCTCGTGGAGAAGGAAGTGTCCATCATGGGCAAGGCTCTGGCCGATCCGACCCGTCCGTTTGTTGCCATCCTCGGCGGTGCGAAGGTCTCTGATAAGCTGAACGTCATCAACAACCTCCTCGAGAAGGTCGACACCCTCATCATCGGCGGCGGCATGGCCTACACCTTCCTCGCTGCGAAGGGCTATTCCGTCGGCAAGTCCCTGCTCGACAACGAGAAGATCGACTACTGCCGCGACATGATGGCCAAGGCTGAGGCCAAGGGCGTTAAGCTGCTGCTGCCGGTCGACACCGTCGTCGCTGCGGACTTCCCGAACCCGATCGACGCAGACATCGCCGTGAAGACTGTCGCCGCGGACGCTATCCCCGACGACATGGAGGGCCTTGACATTGGCGAAGAGACCCGCAAGCTCTTTGCGGACGCCGTCAAGAGCGCCAAGACCGTCGTCTGGAACGGCCCGATGGGCGTGTTTGAGAATCCGACGCTTGCACAGGGTACCATCGCCGTGGCACAGGCTCTGGCCGATTCCGACGCCGTGACCATCGTCGGCGGCGGCGACTCCGCGGCTGCCTGCGAGCAGCTCGGCTTTGCCGATCAGATCACGCACATCTCCACGGGCGGCGGCGCTTCTCTGGAATTCCTCGAAGGCCTCGAGCTGCCGGGCATCGCCTGCCTGCAGGATCGCTGAGCGGGAGCGCGGAATGAACAGAAAATATCGCAAGACGCTCATCGCCGGCAACTGGAAGATGAATAAAACGCCGACGCAGACGAAGGCGTTCATGACCGAGCTGAAGGGCCTGCTGCCGAAGGGCCGCTGGTGTGATATCGCGCTGTGCGTCCCGGCTGTGTGCATCCCGGCCGCAGTCCGCGCCATGCGCGAGACACGCGTGGCCATCGGTGCAGAGAACTGCAATGCGCACACCTCCGGTGCCTATACCGGCGAGATCGCCGCGGATATGCTCGTTGATGCAGGGTGCAAATATGTCATCCTCGGTCACTCCGAGCGCCGCGCCATGGGCGAGACGGATGCGGACGTGAATGCAAAGCTTCATACGGCGCTGGATGCGGGCCTGATCCCGATCGTCTGCTGTGGCGAGACGCTTGCACAGCGGGAATCCGGCGTGACGGAGGAATGGATCACCATGCAGATCAAGCTGGCGCTGGCCGGTGTGCCGGAGGAGAAGATCCGCCGCATCGTCATCGCCTATGAGCCCATCTGGGCCATCGGCACCGGCGAGACCGCAACGCCGGAGCAGGCCGAGGAGGTCTGCCAGCACATCCGCACCATCATCCGCAAGCGCTTCGGCTCGAAGAACGCCCGCGCGATGACCATCCTCTACGGCGGCTCCATGAACGAAAAGAACGCCTTTGAGCTGCTGGCCCAGCCGGATATTGACGGCGGCCTGATCGGCGGCGCATCTCTCGTGCCGGAGAAGTTCGTCCGCATCATCGAGGATGCCAACCAGCCCGTCGGCTGAGAAGCAAAATAAATTCTAAGCGGGGTTCGGTCATCCGGACCCCGCGTGATTTTTGAAAGGGAGACAGTATGGAACGCATTCCCATCGTCATCGATACCGACCCCGGTATCGACGACTTTTTCTGCCTTGCGCTGGCCTGCGCCTATTCAGACCGCCTGGACCTGCGCGCCGTGACCACCATGGGCGGCAACAATCACACGGATGTGACGACGCAAAACGCGCTGAACATCCTCTCCCTGTTCCGGACGGATGTCCCGGTGGCCCGGGGCGCGGACCGCTATCTCGAGGCGGAGTTCGGCGCGCCTGCGGCGAAGTGCCACGGTTCCAACGGCGTGGGGGACCTCATCCTGCCGCAGTCCGACAGGACGCCGGACGATCTGCCCGCGTGGGACAAGCTCTATGAGATCGCAAAGGCCGCGCAGGGCGAGCTCGTCCTCGTGACGGTCGCGCCGCTGACGAATATCGCGCTGGCCCTGCAGAAGCATCCGGACCTGCCGCACTGGATCAAAAAGATCGTGATGATGGGCGGCAGCATCGGCCGCGGCAACATCACGCCCTATGTCGAGGCGAACGCGGGCCACGACCCGGCCGCCACGAAGCTCGTCTTTGAGAGCGGCATTCCCATCGATATGGTCGGCCTGAGCATCACGCTCGGCTGCCCCATCCGGCCGGATGTGTTCGAGCGCGATATCCCGGCGCAGCGGGGCGGCTTTCGGGAGATCATGGAGGCGCTCATCCGCTTCCGCAGCGGCGAGGCCATGCACGATGCCGTCGCCATCTCCACACTGCTGGACGACCGGCTGATGACGTGGCAGACCGGTGAGATCACCGTGGAGCTGGCTCCGCCGGAGCGCAGCGGCCAGACCGTGCTGCATCCGTCGGAACATGCCGACATGCGCGCCGCCGTGGCCGTGGATACGGACCGCTATGACGCCATTATCGGCGGTATGCTGCAGCGTCTGGAGAAGAGGCTGCGGAACTGAATACGGCATTTTTCCGCCGCAGAGATACGTTCTCTGCGGCGTTTTTTTGCGCTTGAAGATATCTTGTAGAAAAAGATACCTTGACAGGCGAAGTATCTTGTGCTATAGTAGACTCACAAAGGCTGCCGGATGCGGCAGCGGGAAGGAGGCTGGAGTTCCTTGTATATTGCGGGAGACCTGATCCGCGGCCATACGGAGACCATTATCCTGGCGCGCCTGATGCAGCGCGACAGCTACGGCTACGAGATCAACAAAACGGTCCGGGAGCTGTCCGGCGGGCGTTATGAGCTGAAGGAGGCTACGCTCTACACTGCGTTCAAGCGGTTGGAGGAGACCGGGCAGATCATGTCCTATTGGGGCAGCGAGGCTACGGGCGCCCGGCGGCGCTATTATCGCATCACCCCGGCCGGACGCATGGCCTACCAGGAGCAGGTCAGCGTCTGGGAGGCCACAAAAGAGATCATTGATCGGCTGATCGCCATGGAGGAAGAGTCATGAGAGAACAATTAAGGCAGGAGGTGCTGCGCCGCTTTGCGGGCGCACCGGACACGCAGCAGGCGCGCGATCTGCGCGATGAGATCCTGAGCAATACCCTGCAGCGGTATGACGATCTGCTTGCCGGGGGAAAATCGGAGCAGGAGGCCTATGCCAGCGCGCTCGAGAGCATCGGCGATGTGGAGGAGCTGCTTTCCAGCTTGCCGCGCACTGCGCAGGCCGAGCCTGTACGGGAAGCGCAGCCAAAGGCCGAAGCGCCGGAAAAGGAGCCGCATTCCCGCGGCATGCGTATCGCCTGCGCCATTGTGTGGCCGTGCTCGGCCCTGCTGGCTGTGGCCATCGGCTGGTATGGCTCGTGGGGCTATGCCTGGGCGGTGTTCCCGCTTGCAGCGGCGTTGCTGCATGTGGCCGAAAGCGTGATCCTGCTGGCGCGCGGCTGCCGCGCGGGCTGGCGGCTCGTGGACGGCCTGCTGCGGCTGTGCATCTGCGTGCTCTATGCCGTCCTAACGGCTGCAACGGGCAAGTGGATCGTGACCTGGCTCGTGTTTCCGATAGGCGCGGCGCTCGGCGGCGTGCTGAGCAGCGTGCGGACTCTGGTGGAGGGTGTATAAGATGAAAGCAAAAGCTATTGTAAAGATCTGTATCTGCGGCACGATTGCGCTGGTGCTGGCCAGCGTGCTGGTCAGCCTGCTGGCGATCCCCAGAGTGCTGGACTGGAAGATTGGGGACCTGTCCCTCCACTGGATCGACGACCACGGCAGCGACGAGGGCTATACCGTCGGCGAGGCCTCCGTTTCGGGCGAGGTGCGTGAGCTGGATGTCAGCTGGCTCTCCGGCAGCGTGACAGTGGAGCTGACGGACGGCGATGTCGTGACGCTCCGCGAAGAGCCGCAGCCCGAGAGCAGTGATGCCCGTATGCGCTGGAAGCTGAAGGACGGGAAATTAACGGTTTATTCGCAGAAAAGCGGCCTGACGATCCCGACGCGAGCCAAGCAGCTGACCATCGGCATCCCGGCCAGCCGGGCGGCAAAGCTGCAGAAGCTCAGCCTCGACCTCAGCGCAGCCACGGCTTCACTCCCGGCACTGACGCTCCGTGAGCTGGAGCTGGACAGCGTCTCCGGCAGCGTGACCCTGACGGGCGGCGCGTATGAGAAGCTGGATTTCGACAGCACGAGCGGTGATCTGACGGTGACGGATGCTGCAGTCGGTGAGCTTTCGGCCGACACGACGTCCGGCTCGCTCACGCTGGGCGGTGCGTTTGAAACAGTCGACTTCGATACCACGAGCGGCGCGCTGCATCTGACGGCATCCGCCCTGCCGCGGGATATCAGCTGCGACACGGTCAGCGGCGGCGTGACGCTGACGCTCCCGGAAAACGGTGGCTTCTCGGCTACGCTGGACAGTGTGAGCGGCGATCTGACAGTCGACGGCTTTGCGGGCAGCCTGCACGGGGATGAATTCGTCTATGGGCAGGGCGGCCCGGCCTATGAATTTGACAGCGTGAGCGGTGATGTCCGCATCCGCTGCGCCTGACGGGCGGAATGCATATGAAGCGTTGGCTTGCTCTGCTGCTGATCGCTGCCGTACTGCTCGCCTCCGGGTGCACGGCTGCGCGGCAGGACCGGCTGTATCTCTACGGCGAATTCCATGCGAACGACGAGCTGCTGCAGCGGGAGCTTGCGCTCTGGAAGGGCTATTATGAGGAAGGCATGCGCGATCTGTTTGTCGAGCTGCCGTATTATACGGCCCAGTACCTGAACCGCTGGATGCAGGCAGATAATGACAGAATTCTCATGGAGGTCTATACCGACTGGAAGGGCAGCGCGTCCTATCATCAGAATGTGCTGGACTTTTACCGCGGTATCAAGGCGGCCTGCCCCGAGACCGTTTTCCACGGGACGGACGTCGGCCACCAGTATAATTCGACCGGCTACCGCTATCTGAGGCTGCTGCGCAGCGAGGGAAAACGCGATACGGAGGAATACCGCCTTGCCAGCGAGAACATCGATCAGGGGCTGGAATTCTACCGCACACAGGACGGGGAATTCCGTGAGAACGCCATGACGCAGAACCTGCTGCGGGAATATCGCGCGCTGGGCGGCGGCTCCGTCATGGGGATCTATGGCGCTTACCACACGTCGATGACCAGTGACGACGGCGTGCAGACCATGGCAAGCCGCCTGACGGAGGCGCTCGGCGACAGCGTGATCTTCTACGACCTCCGCGAGGAGTAAAAATGGGGCTGCTGGAGAGGCGCACTCCGAAAGGAAGTGCGCCTCCGTTATATTCGCCTGACGGCGAGCGATATTGTCCTTTGGACAGTGATATTATGCTTCGCATCGTGATATTGCCTGCGGCAGTTTAACAGGCGAATATATATCACAAAAGCCGAGCAGCTTTTATATCACGTTCCGAAAAGGAAAATATCACTCCGGGCAAAGCCCGGAATATCACTTTAGTCCATTTTCCATAGGCACAGCATGAAGCCTCTCCTGATGGCAGCCCCAAAATGAAATCAAATTTTCGCGTGCTCTAATTCCAGGAGCGCGCGCTTTTTTTCCATGCCTCCGGCGTAGCCGGTCAGGCTGCCGTCCGCGCCGATGACCCGGTGGCAGGGAATGAGGATCGAGATCGGGTTGTGCCCGACCGCCCCGCCGACAGCCTGCGCGGACAGGTGCGCGAGCCCGCGCTGCGCGGCCAGCTGCTGCGCGATCGCACCATAGGTTGTTGTTTCACCATAGGGGACCGTCAGCAGAATGCTCCAGACGGCGCGCCGGAACGGCGAACCGCTCGGGTGGAGCGGCGGCAGGACTGCGGGGCATTGCCCGGCAAAGTAGATGTCCAGCCAGCGCCGCGTCTCCGCCAGAATGGGCGTTTCCGCCTTCGCAGCCGAAGCAGGAAGGCCCGCGCCAAAATATTTCGCACCGGTAAACCACAGACCGGTCAGCCCAAGCTCATCCGCTGCGAGCACGATGCCGCCCAGCGGGGAGGCGTAGCTTGCGGTAAAGATCATGTTATTTTCCTCCGTTCGCGCTCTTCGGCGCGGGGTCCGTCAGCTCCGGGATCGCGCCGCCGGAGACGGCCCAGAGGTAGAGGCTGGCCACGCTGCCGTATGGGCTGTAGCGGCGGCGGGATTTTTCAAACAGCCGGCGGTCGATCGCGCGGTGGTGGTAGACCATGCGCAGGCCGCGCTGGATGGCAAGATCGTCGTAGCTGAAAATATCCGGCCGCTGCAGGCAGAACAGCAGGATCATCTCCGCCGTCCAGACGCCGATGCCGCGCAGGCTGCTCAGCGCGCGGATAGCCTCTGCATCGTCCATACTGCGGACGGTCTCCAGATCGAACGAGCCATCCACAATTCGCCCGGCAAGGTCCGTGAGATATTCCGCCTTGCGGAACGTCATGCCGAGGGCCTGCAGCGCGGGCACACCGGCGGCTAAGATCGTTTCAGCGCTGACAGAGCCGAGCGTGTCCTGCATGCGCTGCCAGATCGTGGCCTGCGCCTTCATGGAGATCTGCTGGCCGATGATGTGGTGCACGACGGCGGAAAACAGATCAGGGTCCACCGTGCGCTCCACCGGCCCGATACGGTCGATGACCGCAGCCAGCCGCTTGTCCTTCCGGCGCAGATACGCCAGCTCGGCCTCGCCGTAGATAAAATACATCAGCCCCACCTCCTGATGGGACTATTATAGCACATACGTTCGAGATAGCAAGAGTGAGCATATAAAAATCAGAGACAGCGCTTTGCGGCTGGATGTGCCCGCTTCGACACTGCGATTTTATGACAAGGAGGGTCTGCTGCCGTTTGTGGAGCGGTTGCCGGGCGGCATCCGCATGTTTCAGGACACCGATCTGGAGTGGCTGCAGATCATCGGCTGCATGAAAAAGGCCGAATGTCCATCCGTGACATCCGGCAGTATATCGAGCAGGCCCAGCGGGGAGACGATACCATCGCCCTGCGCCTCGTAATACTCCATCGTCAGCGCGAGGTCCTGCTTGGCTGGTTGTCTGCTTTTTGCGTTTATACTGCATCGTATACGACGGAGAGGACATAGTCCTCCGTGACGGTCTGCTCGAGGCGGCGGCCGAACAGCGTTTCGTGCAAGCCGTCTGCTGCTGCGGCGGGCAGCGTGCGGAAATCGACGCCGAGGCCCTCGCCGGTGTATTTGACCCATGCCTCCTTCGCGGTCCAGAGCTGCAGGAAGCGCAGGGGGTCGAAGACGCCGCCCGGCGCGGCAAAGACCAGCTCCTCCGGCGTGCAGATGCGTGCAGCCAGTGCAGCGCGGACGGGGCGGCGAGCCTCAAGGTCGACGCCGACAGGGCCGCCGTGCACGGCGCAGCACACGAAGCTTCCGGAGTGGCTGCAGTTGAAGGACGGACCTCCGGGCACATAGGGCTTGCCGTTCCTCCCGACCCGGATCACGGGCGCCTGCGCACCGGCCTCACGGAGCAGCGTGCGCGCCAGATGGTCGGCGCAGATGCTGCGGGCGCGGTCCTCGGGGCGGCGGAACTGCTGCCAGCGGGCGCGGCGCTCCGGCTCTGCTGCGGCTTCCCACCGGGCAAGCTCCGCTGCGGAGACGGTCCGGATGTCAAGAACGACGCAGCGCATAGCTTGACCACCACGGGCCCGTCAGGCGAACGTAGGCATATTCCAGCGGAACGGTGAGCACGGAGCCAATGAGCCATGCGGCAAACAGCGGCAGGCCGAGCGGGTGCAGGATGCAGCAGAACAGCAGCCGCAGCGACGTGCGCACGGCCGCGCCGAACAGCATGCGCGGCCCGCAGGCATAGCGCACGCGGCGGAAGACCAGAAAGCGGTTGAAGCAGTAGCTCAGCGCCGCGCTGCCCGCACCACACAGCGGGATGGAAAATAGAAAAAAGCGCCATCCGAGCGTCATCGACAGGAGCAGCATGGCGGCCGTATGCAGCAGCCACGCCAGAACGGAGCCGCGCGCCGTATCCAGCATACGGCGATAAATGCGCAGCGTATCGCGCAGTGGGTCAAAGTGTGAGCTCTGGTTGCCGTCGAGATAGACCGTCTCGATGGGCAGCTGCGTGATGGACAGCTCCTGCCGCGCGGCGTAGAGCAGCACGTTCATTTCATAATCATATTTCTCTCCGCCGATCTCCGTGAGCCACGGCAGGCAGTCCGTGGAAAAGCCGCGCAGGCCGGACTGGTTGTCCTCCAGAAAGCAGCCTGCCGCCAGCGAAAAGAAGAAGCGCGACAGGTCGTTGCCCACGCGCGAGCGGAGCGGGACGCTTTTCCCGCGCAGTGTCCGGGTGGTGAGCACGAAGCGGCCGCCAGACAGCAGCACCTCGCGCACGCGCAGGATGTCCGCCACGGTGTGCTGGCCGTCGGCATCTGCGGTGATGAATGCGCGGCAGTCCTGCGGGTCCGCAGCCAGATGGCGCAGGGCACATTTGAGTGCGTGGCCCTTGCCCCTGTTCTCGGGGCAGGTCAGGACCTCGGCATAGGGCAGCAGCGCGGAAAAAATATCCGCATAGGCAGGGCCGCTGCCGTCGTCCGTGACGATCAGCCGGAAGTTCTCCCGGTGCAGGGCCTGCACCAGCGAGATCAGAACGCTATCCGGCTGATACGCCGGGATCAAAACTGCGATCTCCATTTCTTTCCCTCTCTGTGGTCGGTCTGCGCCGCTTCGTCACGCGTGGAAGCACAGCAGCAGAAGCCCGCCCAGAAATGTCAGGAGATCCAGCAGCCCGAGCGCCCAGTCATAGCCGCCTGGCATCCGGAACAGGTTGACCAGCAGCACGACGGCACTCAGCAGCAGGAAAAACACACCGAAGAACAGCCTGGCAAGAGGATGCCTCTTTTTCTTTTC
>ERZ773258.2332-NODE-2332-length-12132-cov-2.929701_pt1 | contig 12132 bp, 10 predicted proteins | sample MGYA00511962_ERZ773258 | MGnify/ENA primary metagenome ERZ773258 (study PRJEB29015, sample SAMEA2737755) | human gut metagenome | biome: human gut; feature: human-associated habitat; material: faeces | place: China | collected 2012 ... | reverse complement strand
GAGGCGGCCGTGCTGGTGGGGGTGGTGAACGCCCCGACGCGCTATTCGCCCATCCTGAATCCCAAGAACGCCCTCGTGCGCCGCAACCTCGTGCTTTCACGCATGGAGGAGGCCGGGGCGCTGACCCGCAGGCAGCGCGATTCGCTGGCGGCGCTGCCGATCGTGACCAACTACAAGCCCGTGTCGCACAACGAGGGTGCGGCGACCTATTTCCGCGAGATGCTGCGGCTGGTGATGAACGCCCGGCCTCCCAAGCGCAGCCAGTTCTACAACGAGTGGGACTATGACCAGGCGGTGGAGGAGTACAACGAGAATCCGCTCTATGGCTGGTGTCACAAGAACCGCAAGGCCGACGGCACGCCCTACAATATCTACCGCGACGGGTTGAAAATCTATACCACGATCAACTCCGTGATGCAGACCTATGCCGAGCAGGCCGTGCAGCGGCAGATGGAGAAGGAGATTCAGCCCAAGATGGACGCGCAGTTCCGGGCGACGAAGACGCTTTTCGTCGATGCCGACAAGGAGGAGCGCGACCGGATCATGCGCCATGCCGTCCGTTATTCGGACCGTTACCGCGAGATGAAGCACGCCGGGGCGGGCGAGAAGGAGATCAACGCCGCTTTCGACAAACCCTGCAACATGCGGGTGTTCACCTATAAGGGCGAGCGCGACACGCTGATGACGCCGCGCGACTCGATCCTCCACCACAAGCGTATCATGCGTGCCGCGATGGTGTCGCTCGATCCTGCCACGGGCTTCGTAAAAGCCTATGTCGGAGGGCCTAACTTCCGTTACTTCAAGTACGACATGGCCAAGCAGGGCAAACGCCAGATCGGCTCGACGATCAAGCCCTTCGTCTACACCTTCGCCATCGACCATCTGGGACTGACGCCCTGCACGATGGTTCCCAACCTGCCGACGACCATCGAGACGGCCAACGGTACGGCCTGGTCGCCCAAGGAGGCCGGCAATGTCGAGTACGACGGGGTGCTGCACCCCCTCAAGTGGGGACTTGCGCGCAGCCGCAACAACTACTCGGCGTGGATTATGAAGCAGGCCAAGCAGCCGGCTGCCGTGGCCGATTTCATTCATAACATGGGCATCCGCAGCTACATAGACCCCGTTCCGGCACTGGCTCTCGGCTCTTCGGAATCGAACGTTTACGAGTTGGTGAGCGCCTTTTCGACCTTTGCCAATCAGGGCGTGCACACCGATCCGATCTTCGTGACGCGCATCGAGGACCGTCAGGGCAACCTGATCGCCAGTTTCATTCCCCAGTCGCAGGACGCCATCAGCGAACGCACGGCCTGCTCGGCCTCGTCCGGGTCGCATTCAGCGGCCATGGCAATGCGTTCGAGCTCGACCGGCTCGCCCGCCCCAAACAGGATGGCCTCAGCTACCCGTTCCAGCTCCGTCTGTTCCATGTTCTACCCTTTCCTCCGGCATTTTGCAAAAGCGGATGTTCAGATCGTCGTCGCCGTCCTCCAGTCTGACGGAATGCACGCGGCAAAGCTCCAGTACGGCGAGGAACGTCGCAACGATCTCGCTGCGCGAGCGGCTGCCGCGGAACAGCGCGCAGAATTTCTCCACGCCGCGCATCAGCAGCTGCTTGAGCACCTGCGCGGCCTTTTTTGTCACGGGATACGGCTCTAAGCCGACGATTCCCTGAAAATTTGAGAGCTTCGGCGGCAGACGCCGCTCGCTGCGCTCTGCCATGGCCGCCATGGCGCGCAGAAGATCCTGCGGCTCGTGGCGGTAGCGATAGGTCGCGTCCGGACGGAGCGGCTGCGGCGCATGTGGAAAAAAACCGTTGCCGATGTCGCTGCGCGGCTCAAGGAAGGCCACAGCCGTGCGGATCTGCTCATAGGCCTCCGCACGCTGCTTTTCCTCGAGGGAGCGGATAAGAAGCTCCATCTCGCTCATGGCCTCCTCACGCTCGGCGGCGGAGAGCAGCATCTTTGTTTTGATGAGCATGAGATGGGACGCCATGGCGATGAATTCGCTGGCGATCTCCATATCCAGCCGCTTCATCTCGTCGAGATAGGCCAGATACTGCTCCAGAATGGACGTGATGCTGACGTCCTGGATCTCGATCTTGTTTTTGCTCAGCAGAAGCAGGATGACGCTCAGCGGACCGTCAAAATCTGCGGGCAGCTCATCGCGCGTGTGCATGACGCCCGCAAGATGATAGGTTGGTTCTTCCATGCGCCTCCGGCTCCTTTCACTTTAGAGTATACCATTATTTTAGGAAAATGGCAACCCACAATCCTTAGCCGACCGCGTCAAATATGGCGCGCACAAGGGCCTCGCGGCCGGTCCCCTTCTCTGCGGAGAACGGCAGCAGCGGTGTCTGCTCGCCCAAACGCAGCGTTTCGCGGATGCAGGCAAGGTTCGGCTCGATCTCGCGTGCCTTCAGCTTATCGAGCTTGTTGGCAACGACGAGGAACGGCCGCCCGGTGCTGCGGAACAGGTCCGCCATGACGCAGTCGAGCTTCGTCGGTGCGTGGCGGGCATCGACGATCATCACGCCGAGGGCGATGGGCTCCGGTTCGGCAAAATAGGCCTCCATGAGCTTGCCCCAGCGTTCCTTTTCCGATTCAGCGACCTGCGCATAGCCATATCCCGGCAGATCGACGAAGTGCGCCTTGCCGTCCACGCGGAAATAGTTGATGTGGACGGTCTTGCCCGGCTTCTGACCGACGCGCGCAAAATTTTTGCGCTGCAGCACGCAGTTCAGCACGGAGGATTTGCCGACGTTTGATTTTCCGGCAAAGGCGATCTGCGGCAGGCCGTCGTGCAGGAACGCACCGGCCTGCGCCGCAGATTTTACAAATTCCACTCGCTGTAAATTCATCATTGGCGGATCCCCTGATTCGGCTGGGCCGTGTCATGCTGCGCGACCGGGAGGACGCGCTCCGTGGTCTTGCGCACCGCAGGCTCCTCCTGCACGGGGCGGACGAGCGCGGCGTCCAGCACGGCGTCGGCATGGTCGACGAGCAGGAAGTTGAGCGCGCGGCGCACCGTCTGGTCGATCTCCTGCAGATCCTTTTCGTTCTCGTGCGGAATAATGACGGTCTTCACGCCGTGGCGCAGCGCTGCCATGGTCTTCTCCTTCAGGCCGCCGATGGGAAGCACGCGGCCGCGGATGGAGATCTCGCCCGTCATGGCGATATCACGGCGGACCGGCGTCCCGCTGAGCGCGGAGGCCAGCGCCGTGCATACGGCGATACCGGCGGACGGACCGTCCTTCGGCACGGCACCCTCCGGGAAGTGGACATGGATATCGCGCGTCTTGTAGAAGTCGGACGGGATGTGCAGCTGCTCCGCGCGCGTGCGCAGATAGCTCACGGCCGCCTGCACGGACTCCTTCATCACATCGCCGAGGTTTCCGGTCAGGATGAGGGGTTGCAGTGGATGAGCTTGCCGCTGCCGTCCATGACATTGCACTCGACCTCGAGAGTCTCACCGCCGACAGAAGTCCAGGCAAGGCCGGTCACAAGACCGATCGGATCGGTCTCCGGCAGCTTATCCGGCAGGATGCGGCGCGGGCCGAGGAAGCTCTCCAGATTCGTGCCCGTCACGGTCACGCGGCGCGGGGCCTCGTCTGAAAGGAGCTGCACGGCGCATTTGCGGCAGAGCTCCCCGAGCTTGCGCTCGAGATTGCGCACGCCGGATTCGCGCGTGTAGCAGCGGATGATCTCGCGCAGGGCATCGTCCGTCACGCGGACCTGCGATTTCTTCAGGCCGTTTTTCGCGAGCTGGCGCGGCAGCAGATGGTCGCGCGCGATGCTGCGCTTCTCCTCGTCCGTATAGGAGCCGAGCTCGATGACCTCCATACGGTCGAGGAGCGGACGCGGGATGGTGTCGGCCGTGTTGGCCGTCGTGATGAACATGCACTCGCTCAGGTCGAACGGAATTTCAAGGAAATTATCCCGGAACGTTGCGTTCTGCTCCGCATCGAGCACCTCGAGCAGGGCGGATGACGGATCGCCGCGATAATCGCTGCCGAGCTTGTCGATCTCATCGAGCAGCAGGAGCGGATTGTGCGTTCCTGCCTGCTGCATGGCAGTCAGGATGCGGCCGGGCATCGCGCCGATATAGGTCTTGCGATGGCCGCGGATCTCGGCCTCGTCGTGCACGCCGCCGAGCGAGATGCGGGCAAGCTTCCGGTTCAGAGCGTGGGCCACGCTCATGGCGATGGACGTCTTGCCGACGCCCGGAGGGCCGATGAGGCAGATGATCTGCCCCGGCTGCTCCGGGGCAAGCTGGCGCACGGCCAGAATTTCCAGAATGCGCTCCTTCACCTTCTCAAGGCCGAAATGGTCCTCATCGAGGATGCGGCGGGCGATGCGGATGTCCGTGCGCTCGCGCGTGCGGGTATTCCACGGCAGTTCGAGAGCGACGTCGAGGTAATTGCGGATGACGCTGGCCTCGGCGGAGCCATACGGCTGCTTTTCCAGCCGCTGCAGCTCCTTGTGGAGCTTCTCGTCGGCCTCCTGCGGCAGGTGGAGCTTCTCGATCTTCTCGCGGTATTCATCGATCTCCGCGTCCTCGTCGTTTTCGCCGAGCTCGCCGCGGATGACTTTGAGCTGCTCACGCAGATAATAATCGCGCTGGCCCTTGTCGATGCTCTGCTGCGTCTTCTCCTGCAGCTGGGCCTCGAGGCGCAGGACCTCCAGCTCCCGCGCAAGCAGGCGGTTCGCCGTTTCCAGACGGCGCACCGGCGCAAGCTGGGACAGAACGCGCATTTTTTCCTTATAGTCATAGGATGCCGCCTGCGCCGTCATGTCGGCCGCAGAGCCGGGATCCTTTTCGGACAGCAAATGGAGCATGATGTCCTGCATCGGGCGCTGCGACAGCTCCGCATATTCGCCGAACAGCTCGATAGCCTGCCGAAGCAGGGCCTCCGTGCGCGGCGTAATGCTCGGCGTCTCCTCCTCGGGGATCGACTCGACGCGCGCCATCATGCACGGCGCCGTCTGCAGCATCTGCGTGGCACGGGCGCGGTATTCGCCCTGCACCAGCACACGCACGGTATCGCCGGGGATCTTCAGGACCTGCAGGACATGGGCGACCGTGCCGATCTCATAGAGATCGCCGAAGCCGGGATCATCCTGCTCGATCGCCTTCTGGGTCACCAGAAAAATGTGCTGGTCGGCGTTCATCGCCGCCTCCAGCGCGCGAACGGACTTCTCCCGCCCCACATCAAAGTGCATGGTTGCCTGCGGAAAAAGGACCAGCCCGCGCATGGCGAGCACCGGCATCCGTTCAGACAAAATCAGTTCGTTCATAGTTCTCCTTCCTCCCCGCCGGATGCGGGGACGGACCACAAAAGGGGCGCACAGACACCCAAGTGTCCGCAACGCCCCCTTCTGTGTCTTGTTATCCTGCGCTCGGACGCTTCCGACGCGCAGCGCCGGCCTTGTGCCGGATCTCCGGCTCGCTTCCGTCCTCCACGCAGGCGCGTGTGATCAGGACCTCGGAAATCGTGGGATCCGAGGGAATGTCATACATGACCTTCGTCATCACGCTCTCCAGCACGGCGCGCAGACCGCGCGCACCGATCTTGCGGTCGATGGCCTTCTGCGCAATGGCGTCGAGCGCCGCATTTTCAAATTCCAGCGTCACGTTGTCCAGCTCGAGCAGCTTGCGGTACTGGCGGCACAGCGCGTTCTTCGGCTCGGTCAGGATGCGCACGAGCTCTTCCTTCTTCAGGCTGCCGAGGGTCGTGACGACCGGCAGACGGCCGACCAGCTCCGGGATGATGCCGAATTTCAGAAGATCGTGCGGCTGCACCTGCCGGAACAGCTCGCCGACGTCCTGCTCCTTCCGGCTCTTCAGCTCTGCGCCGAAGCCGAGGCTGCTGCGGTCCACGCGGCGCTCGATGATCTTGTCGAGGCCGTCAAAGGCGCCGCCGCAGATGAAGAGGATGTTCGTCGTGTCGATCTGGATGAACTCCTGCTGCGGGTGCTTGCGGCCGCCCTGCGGCGGCACGTTCGCCGTCGTGCCCTCGAGAATTTTCAGCAGTGCCTGCTGCACGCCCTCGCCGGACACGTCGCGCGTGATGGAGGTGTTCTCGCTCTTGCGGGCGATCTTATCCATCTCGTCGATATAGATGATGCCGCGCTCCGCCAGCTCGACGTCGAAGTCTGCCGCCTGCAGCAGGCGCAGGAGAATGTTCTCAACATCCTCGCCGACATAGCCCGCTTCGGTGAGCGTGGTCGCATCGGCGATGGCGAACGGAACGTTCAGGATTTTGGCGAGCGTCTGCGCAAAGAGCGTTTTGCCGCAGCCCGTCGGGCCGATGAGCAGGATATTGCTCTTCTGCAGCTCCACATCGGAGTCGCCGCCGTAGAAAATGCGCTTGTAATGGTTATACACCGCCACGGACAGGGCGATCTTCGCCTCATCCTGACCGATGATATAACCGTCCATATATTCCTTGATCTCTTTCGGCGTGGGCAGATGATCGGGAACGGCCAGCTCGGAGCTGCCGGTCTCATACATCTCCTCGTGCAGGATCGTGCTGCACAGCTCCACGCATTCGTTGCAGATATAGGCATTCGGTCCAGACATGATGCGCTTGACCTGTGCCTGTGTCTTGCCGCAGAAGGAGCATCGGATGAGTTTTTCTGCCAAATTTACTTCCTCCTCTGGGCTTTAGCGCTGATAGATCACCTTATCCACAATGCCGTATTCCTTCGCCTGCTCGGCCGTGAGGAAATGGTCGCGCTCGCAGTCGCGGGCGACCTCTTCAACGGGTCTGCCGGTGTTCTTCGCCAGAATTTCATTCAGACGGCGCTTTACATCGGCAATGCGCTGGGCATGGATCTCAATATCCGTGACCTGGCCCTGTGCGCCGCCGGAGGGCTGATGGATCATGATCTCGGCGTTCGGCAGGGCGAGGCGCTTGCCCTTCGTGCCGGACGACAGCAGGAATGCACCCATGGACGCAGCCATGCCGATGCAGATCGTGGAAACATCGCACTTGATATACTGCATGGTGTCGTAAATCGCAAGTCCGGCCGTTACCACGCCGCCCGGGCTGTTGATGTAGAACTGAATGTCCTTGTCGGGGTCCTGCGCCTCCAGATAGAGAAGCTGGGCGACGATCAGGCTGGCGGTCGTGTCGTTGACCTCCTCCGACAGGAAGATGATGCGGTCGTTCAGAAGGCGGGAGAAAATGTCATAGGAACGCTCTCCGCGGCTCGTCTGCTCGACGACATAGGGAACCAAACTCATAATCATGCTCCTTTCTGCGTGCATTCCCGCCGGGGTCACCGGCGGGAGTGCGGATCGCCTGCCGCAGCAGGAATCAGAAACATTCTAACCGCTCTGCAGGCGGATTATTCCTCGGAGGCAGGAGCCTCTTCGGCGGCCTCGGGGGCCTTGGGTGCAACGGCGACAGCGGAGTCGGCGATGAGACGGGCAGCCTTGCGCAGCTTGAGATCGCTCTTCAGGCCGTCGGCGTTCAGGGCCTTCTTGACGTCGTCCAGCTCCATCTTGTAGCTCTCGGCGAGCTTCTTGTATTCTTCCTCGCACTCTTCCTCGCTGACCTCGATGTTCTCAGCGGCAGCAACGGCGTCCAGCAGGACGTTAGTGCGGCCAGCGGCCTGAGCGGACGGGCGCAGGCTGTTTCGGATGGCGTTCATGTTGCCGCCCATCATCTGGGCATAGGCCTGCAGGGAAGCGCCCTGGGAGCGGAGCTCATAGTCCATGCGCTCCATCTCCTGATCGAGCTCCTCGTCGATCATGCTGTCGGGGATCTCGACGGTCATGTTGGCGGCAGCCTTCTCGACGGCGGCGTTCTCGAACGCGCGGTCGATCCCGGCCTGCTTCTCATCGCGGATGCGCTTTTCGATGTCGGCGCGCAGCTCGGCGACGGTGTCGAACTCGGAGACGTCCTTGACAAACTCGTCGTCCTTCTCGGGAACGACGGTCTCCTTGACCTCATGGACCTTGACCTTGAAGACGACAGGCTTACCGGCAAGCTCCTCGGCGTGATAGTCAGCCGGGAACGTGACTTCGATGTCCTTCTCCTCACCGGCGCTCATGCCGGCGACCTGCTCCTCAAAGCCGGGGATGAAGGTGTGGGAACCGAGCTTCAGCTCGTAGTTCTCGCCCTTGCCGCCCGCAAAGGCCTTGCCGTTCTCAAAGCCCTCGAAGTCGATCACGGCGGTGTCCCCCTCCTGTGCCGGGCGGTCGACCGTGGTGATGCGGGCAACGTTCTGGGCCATGCGGTCCAGCTCGGCCTCGACCTCGGACTCCTTGACCTCGACCTCGGCCTTCTCAATCTCGAGATTCTTATATTCGCCAAGCTCAGCAACGGGATACAGATCCGTTACGATCGTCAGCGTGACGGCGCCGTCGTCGGCGATGTCCATCTTGGAAACGCTCGGGCGGCCGACGGGACGGATGTCCTGCGTCAGGACGGCATCCTTGTAGATATCCGGGAACATATCCTCGACAGCGTCCTCAAAGAAGACATGCTTGCCATAGGCAGCCTCGATGACCATACGCGGAGCATGACCCTTGCGGAAGCCGGGGATCATGATATCCTTGCGGTACTTCAGATAGGCGCGGTTCAGGGCAGGCTCCAGCTCCTCACGGGTCAGTTCCACCGTAACGGATGCGCGGGTCGCTTCTTTCTCTACGCTTTTGACATTCATTTCTAACATCCTCCTATGTGCTGCGCCGGTCGGCGCGCATTGATACCTTGATGAATCCGCACTATTTTATCAGACTATTCACAAAAAAACAAGTCGATTTTGTGAATTTTCGGTTTTTCCGCAGGAAAATTACAGGGAAAATATTCAGCGAAGCCGGATCGGGGCAAAATTCGTATAATCCGCAGCACAGAGCCGGTAGGTCACGCCGTGGTGCTCGCCCTCGATGGCAAGGCGGTGGCTGCTGCCGTGCAGGTGGCCGTAGCAGCATTCCTTCACGCCGTAGCGCTCGAGGAGCGCCAGAATTTCCGGGCATTCGTAGCCGCGGTAGCGCGGCGGATAGTGCAGAAAGCACAGTTTTTCGGGCGTATCCCCCGCCGCGCGGAGCGAGGCCTCCAGACGCAGCAGCTCCCGCTTGAAAATTTTATCGTTATGACTGCCGTCCGGCGCGTCCTCTTCAAAGAACCAGCCGCGCGTGCCGGTCAGGGCGATGCCGTTATAGAAATAGCAGTTGTTATTCAGCAGATACAGGTCCGGAAATCCGTTTTCCTCGCAGAAGCGGTAGAATTTCGCGGCCGTCGTCCACCAGTAATCGTGATTTCCCTTGACGATGATCTTCCGCCCCGGAATGGCGGCGATCATGGCAAAATCCTCGCGCGCGCCGTTCAGGTCCAGCGCCCAGGACAGGTCCCCGAGCAGGACGGTCGTGTCCTCCGGCCCGATGACGGACAGGCCTTCGCGGAGCTTGTCCACATAGCCGACCCACGCGCCGCCGAAGACGTCCATCGGCTTGTCGCTGCCGAGGGAAAGATGCAGGTCTCCAATCGCGTAAAGGGCCATCCCTCACGCTCCTTTCATTGCAGCAGTTGCGGAAGGTTCCGGAAAAAGATCCGGTCGAGCAGGTCCGCGGGATAGCCCGCAGCCTGTAAATACGCATAAAACGAAGCCCACGAGGAGACGTCCGTAAAGCCGCGCGCCAGCTCGTCGCAGCCGTCGAGGTCGCCGCCGAGGGCCACATGGTCCTCGCCGCAGAGCGTGAGCATGTGCTCGAGATGGGCGCGCAAAGTGTCAAAGTCTGCCTTCCCGCCGAGGAACGGCGGATAGAGGTTCAGGCCGACCGTGCCGCCGGTCTGCGCCAGCGCGCGCAGCTGATCGTCCGTCAGGTTCCGCGTATAGCCGCACAAAGCGCGGCAGTTGGAATGGCTGGCCAGAATGGGGGCCTGCGTGCAGTCCATGAGCTGCCAGAACGCAGCTTCGGACAGATGACTCACATCGATCCGCAGACCGAGCCGCTGCGCCTCCCGGACAAAGTCGCGCCCACGCGGCGTCAGGCCATGCGCGGAGCCGTGCCAGCCCGCAAGCGCGTTGTCGGCATTCCACGTCAGCGTGAGCATGCAGAAGCCCTGCTCCCGCAGCCATTCGAGTCTGCCCGGTTCGCAGCCGATGACCTCGCAGCCCTCCACGGACAGCAGTGCGGCGCTCCTCCCCTGCTCCGTCAGGCGCAGGGCCTCCGCGCCGTTTGCGGCAAAGCCGATGCGGCTGCGGTTCTTCTCCACCTCGCGGCACAGGAGGGCCAGCGGCTCCGTCAGCAGGCGCTCCGTCCCGCCGCCAGGCCGGCCGGCGTTGCTGCAGAACGCAAAGACCTGGGCATAGGCCTCCAGTCCGGCCGCCTTCTGCAGGTCGATGTGGCAGGAATTCCGTTCCAGCCCCTCCCCGCGCGTCCAGAGCTCATAGGCGGTGTCGCAGTGTCCGTCAAACAGCTTCATGAAAATGCATCCTCCAGATGCCGGATCTCCGGCCGCTTTGTCTCCGTGCCAAAAGGCGCGTAGACCTCGATGACGTCGAAGCGCGGCTGCTTTGTCTGTTCCGGGTGCTCACATAAGTACAGCTCCGCCGTGCAACGGATGCGTTCCTGCTTGTGCCGGTCGACAAATTCCAGCGCTTCGGCAAATGCGGCGCTTTTGCGCAGCTTGACCTCGACAAAGACGAGATAGTCGCGGTTTTCCGCGATCAGGTCGATCTCGCCGAGGCGGCAGCGGTAATTCGCCGCCACGATGGTATAGTGCCTGCGGCGCAGATAGGCCGCGGCGGTCTCCTCGCCCCAGCGGCCCGTCAGATCATTCCGCATGGAGATTCTTCAGGAACGTGCGGCGATGGATGGGGCACGGACCGAATTCGCGCAGCGCGGCATAGTGCGCGCGCGTACCGTAGCCCTTGTGCGTGGCAAAGCCGTACTGCGGATATTTTTCATCCATTTCCAGCATAAAGCGGTCCCGCGTCACCTTGGCCAGAATGGACGCAGCCGCGATATTGGCGCTCAGGCTGTCGCCCTTGACGATCGTCTGCACGGGAAGGCCGAAGTCCGTCTCGCGGTTGCCGTCGATCAGGGCGATATCCGGCCGCACCCGGAGCTGGTCCATGGCGCGGCGCATCGCGAGGAACGTCGCCTGCAGGATGTTGATCTCGTCGATCTCCTGCTCGCTCGCAAACGCGATGCCGTAGCTGACGGCCTCGGCGGTGATGACGCTGCAGAGCTCCCGGCGCTTTTTGTCCGTAAGCTTTTTCGAGTCGTTCAGGCCCGGGATCACCAGCTCCGGCGGCAAGATCACCGCCGCCGCGCAGACCGGCCCGGCCAGCGGCCCGCGCCCGGCCTCATCCACGCCGCAGACCAGCTGAAAGCCGTCCGCGAACGCCTCTTTTTCATAGAGCCACAGATCGATCGGTGTTTCGTGTTTCATGCGTCCTGCTCCTCCGGGCTTTCGAGCGTGAGTCTGCCAAGCTTGCCGCTGCGGAATTCATCAATCAGAAGCGTCGCCGCCTTGCTGTAGTCAATCTCGTCGCCCTTTGCCACACAGCGGCGGTTTCCCGCGATCCCACGCAGGATCTCTGCCGGCGCCGCCGTCTCGTCGATGGCCTGCTCCTCTGTTCCGTAGCGCGCCTGAAGCGCTCCCGGATAGTAGGAGGTCAGCACTTTGATCAACTCCAGGGACAACTCGTCGATGTTTAAAATCTCATCCTTGATGGCACCGATTAACGCCAGTTTTAATCCGACCGTCTGGGCTTCAAACTTCGGCCATAAGATTCCCGGCGTATCCAGAAGTTCTACATTCTTGTTCAGCCGGATCCACTGCTTGCCCTTTGTAACGCCCGGCTTGTTGCCGGTCTTGGCGCACGCCTTTCCGGCGTAGGAATTGATAAACGTGGATTTCCCCACATTCGGGATTCCAACAACCATCGCCCGCACCGGACGGTTCATGATACCACGCTTTCTGTCGCGCTCGATTTTCTCCTTGCACGCCTCCATGACGACCGCCGTCACCTGCTTCATGCCGCTTCTGTTTCTCGAATCCAGGCTTACCACATAATAACCCTTCTTCTGAAAATACGCACTCCACAACTTTCCCGCTTCCTCGTCTGCAAGATCCGACTTGTTCATGAGGATCAGCCGCGCTTTATTTTGGCC
>ERZ773258.2323-NODE-2323-length-12166-cov-5.622657_pt1 | contig 12166 bp, 10 predicted proteins | sample MGYA00511962_ERZ773258 | MGnify/ENA primary metagenome ERZ773258 (study PRJEB29015, sample SAMEA2737755) | human gut metagenome | biome: human gut; feature: human-associated habitat; material: faeces | place: China | collected 2012 ... | reverse complement strand
CAAAAATCTGCCGTTGTTCTCCATCATTGACCTGAACCAGCTGCGCCGGGAAAACCATCTGGAGGGCACAGAAGTGACAGACTTTTTCACGGCAAGGGATGGAAAAGTCTATCTTCTCATGGAACAGCCGTCCGAAATACAGGGGAAGGACTGGCTTAGCACTCCTTCCACCTATACCGCAGTGGAAATCCAGCTGGATTGGGCGGAACAGCGGGTGCTGGAAACGACGCTGTTTCCTCTTGGCCTCTTGAAGTTCCAGTTCCATTATTTGCGGCCAGCAGGTGATCACTTCCTCCTGCTGGGAGCAAGATGCGCCTATCGGGAAAACGGCCCCGACCAGAACGCCTGGATCGTCAGCCGGGACGGAGCTGTGCTGTCCCGTTTCTGCCTGGGGGATGGCATTCAAGACTGTGTGGTAAAAAAAGATGGCACCATCATTACCAGCTACTTTGACGAAGGTGTATTTGGTAATTACGGTTGGGATGAACCTCTGGGTGCTTGCGGCCTGATTGCATGGACATCGGAAGGAACTTCTCTCTGGAAGAATGAGAAGTATTCCATCTATGACTGCTACGCCATCAGCCTGGACGAAGAAGAAAACCTGTGGTTTTATTATTACGATGAATTCCGGCTGGTGCGGACGAACTTCAAAGAGGACTTTGTGTTTGAACTGCCAATCGAAGGAAGCGGAGCTTTTTCTGTTGCCCCGTCCGGCAATACCTTCCTGTTTCAAGGCGGATACCAGCAACGGGATAAATTCTACTTCCTTACCGCTCATGGTGATCACCTTGGGAAAAAACAGGAGGCTATTCCCACCTGTGACGGAAACAAGGTCGCTGTGGAGCAGTGCAGCCTACTTCGCAGCCAGATGCTGTTCCTCGGGAAAAACGGTGTTCTCTATGGAGGTATTTTGGGGGGCGATGGCCTATGAAACAGACCGATATTTATACCGAAGTTCCAGTTACGTGCTGGATAATCATAGTAATTGGCATAAAGACTAATCGAAGCGAAAGAGAGATCGAGCACTAAGGAACTCTCGCCCATAAAATGATACTTCGTAAAGGCTTTTCCATAATAGGGAACCATATTTTCACCTTCGTAAATCTGCCGAAATGGAGCAAAAACATAGAACTCATTGCGAAATTGCAAATTATTCAGGATTTTCCAAATGGGTATCACTCCCGCCGCCAAATATTGTGTGGAACGAAAAGCTGGATTGAAGATAGTTTTACTATGCGGAGTAGGAGTAAATGCCGGTGCTTGGATTAGTGTGGAAGTATAATTACTCAACAGTCCTTTACTCGATACCACGGCTTTCCCCCGAACACCCAACACGAATTTATTTCCCAAAGGGAAATAGGTATGAATATTTCCTTCTATCTGTAACCACGAAAGTGTCTGTTTGCTATGTGGTTGCAAATTCGAGTTATATGGCTTGAATCGTTCTTTTCCATACGCCAATAGCCCTAATACGGAACAATCTGTACCAGAGGTGGGGTACATGTAATTATTCAAATTATTTTGATCGAATTTCATCGATGCTACAAGCAAGTTATAACGACTGCGATCCTGTTCATTCTTGGAAAAATCTACCGTATTGGATTGGTAATACTTATCGTTCATCGAACCATATCCAACAGAAACGACAGCTTTCGAACCGGTCAAAAACGGCAACCCCAACCGTAACTTCACATATTGCTCGGATTGTGTGATAAAAGAGGGCATGCGGTCGGAATAAAACAACGTTTCATTTTGATAAAACTTTTGTTTAGAAGCCACAGCTTGCAGTTTCAGATACATAGGTATAACGGTCTTCAAATCGAAACGAGCCGATAACATGCCAGAAGTATAAGACTGTCCTATTTGCCCACCTAAATCGAGATCGAGAGAATTGAGGCTTACCGTGCGATAGTGTGCACCTATATATATTTGATTGGAACTAGTCGACGAAATAAATCCTCCCATTCCTATCGCCAGTTGATCGTGCACTTTTGCTTTAATATCGAGATTGAACATGCCACTTTCCTTGTCGTATCGGGCATGAGGTATCAAATCGGATATTTTCCCATCGGATATGGTTTTATAGTAAGCAGCCTTAGCCTGCTCATCGGAAAAAGGTTCATCTGAATCGAATTGCCGACGAATATACTCCCGTTGTTGATGATTCCCTCCCTCTACCGAAACTTTATCAAATACAAGGTCGGGGGTTTTACTTTTGAAAACCATTCGCTGCAATTGGCGGGTGTCCTGAGATAGTTCTCTGGGAATACGACTTTTGATAGAATCCATCATAGCTATCGTACGGTCATATCCTATCTTGGCAATTTGCCGTGCTTTGGGAAAGTCGAGAAGTCCTACATCACTCAAATTGAAACGCATCAAAATCCCATCTTCGGGATCGAGAGTATAATCGCTTTTTTGCATGACCATATTCTCGATTTGATTCATCAAATCGTCTTCTTTGGGTTTATCCAGTTTAGCGGCAACAATACTCCCGATGATGATATCGGGATTAAAATCGGACTTCATCACATCGACAGGGAAATTATTATAAATACCGCCGTCATAGACCAATACGCTGTCGATTTCAATCGGTTTGAATACGAAAGGGAAACTCATGGAAGCTCTCACGGCATCACCCAAATCACCATTCCTCAATATGACTTCTCGCTTGTGATATACATCGGAGGCAACCGCTCGAAACGGAACGAATAAATTATCGAAATTCCCTTCGCACTGTGCCGAATAAGGTGCAAATATACTCATGAACGCATAATTCATAGGGAACGGATTGATGAGGCTATTAGGCAAGAAATGCGGTTCGAATTTAGTCGAGTCTTGTAAAGCGACATTAAATGTAACGATCTCGGGAGTAGGATCGGGTTTCTTAAAATAATAGACGTATCTTTTGTCAAAAATTCCACGAGACCACAAGTTGAAATCTTCGGAAAGAATCAAATCCAGCATTTCGTCGGGGGTATATCCCATAGCATACCATGCCCCCACAATAGCCCCCATCGACGTACCGGCTACATAATCGATGGGCACATTATTTTCTTCGAGAGCTTTGATAATACCTATATGCGCTATTCCCTTAGCTCCGCCTCCGCTCAAAACCAAACCCACGGTCTGGGCCTGCAAACAAGCCAATCCGCAGATCACTGTAAAGAGAATCGACAAAATTCGTTTCATAATTCATATTATCATTTGCAACAACCCGGCAAAATATACTCATCAATTGGCTTCGGAAATAAACGAATCTTTAAATCCGATAAAATAGAGAACACCATCGAGGCCTATCGTCGATATAGACTGGCTAGCGTTTTCCTTCACTTTCGGTTTAGCATGATAAGCGATACCTAAACCTGCCGTACTCAACATAGGCAAGTCATTCGCCCCATCTCCGACAGCTATCGTCTGAGCTATATCCACGTTTTCTACCTGTGCTATCAATTTCAACAACTCAGCCTTTCGACGCCCATCGACAATATCGCCGACATAACGTCCCGTCAATTTCCCATCGATTATCTCCAACTCATTGGCATACACATAATCGATTCCATAACGTTGTTTCAAATAGTTTCCGAAATAGGTAAATCCACCCGAAAGAATAGCAATTTTGAATCCTGCCCGTTTCAACACTTGCATCAGACGATCCACGCCCTCGGTGACGGGAAGCGATTCAGCCACTTCTTTCAAGACCGATTCGTCGAGTCCTTTCAACAGACCGACACGTCGTGCGAAACTCTCGCAAAAATCGATCTCCCCTCGCATAGCCGACTCGGTAATCGCTTTCACTTCGTCACCTACCCCGGCTCTCACTGCCAACTCGTCGATAACCTCGGTTTCTATTAGTGTAGAATCCATATCGAAACAGATCAACCGACGACAACGGCGATATATACTATCTTCCTGCAAAGATATATCCATGCCCAAATGTGCAGAAAGTTGCATGAACTCTGACTGCATAGCCACTTTATCTCTCGGCGTACCCCTCACAGATAACTCAATACATGATTTGGGAGGCCGAACCGTTTCATCGAGCGGAATACGCCCCGTAAGCCGTTGAATGGCATCGATATTTAATCCTTGCTCTGCCACAATACGGGTGACCTCACCTATCTGACGGGCTGTAATACAACGCCCCAATATCGTAATAATATAGCGGTTCTTTCCCTGTAACCCCACCCAGCGCGTATATTCCTCTTCACTAATAGGGGAGAAACGAATGTTCACATCAAGCTCATAGGCCTTGAACAAGAGATCTTTAAGTATATCGCCCGATTTGGTTTCGTCAGTTTTAAATAATATTCCCAACGAAAGCGTATGGTGAATATCGGCCTGCCCGATGTCCAAAATAAAAGCATCGTACCGGGCTAACACTTCTGCCAAAGCGGTCGTTACTCCCGGTTTATCGTCACCCGATATATTAATAAGTATAATTTCGTTTTTTGGTTTCATTAAAAAGAACTATTCCGATTTATTTCTGCAAATATAGCGTAAAGAATAGCAGCGACAAACTTTATTTAGAAGTTTCCCTATTATGGTATTATCTTCCGCTAATAAATGATTCCTCAAAAAACGCCCCGAAAAGAAAAGACAAATTCCAACCCTCAAAAAGATATACAAGTAACCTTGCCAAACAGCTCCTCAAAGAGAATTACCTAAAAAACAATATAAACCTTCTTATTACACTTTCTTTGATTTATATTTGCAAGATATAATTAAAAATATTGTTCCAACAAAAAGGATTCTATGAAATCTTTCATTTACATTTTTGCCTTATTTTTTTCAGTAGCACTCTTAACTAGCTGTCTTGATCCTTCGGAAAAAAATAAAGACGATGAGCCATATTCGATCGAGTTGGTTAACGATGTTGTCGTTCTATCGGCCGATGAGACCCAAAAGCCAAACAGTATCGAATTTACTGTATCAGACGATTGGTATATCGCTCCCGAGACTAACCCGGAGACCGAATATAAAGGCTCCGACTGGGTAACAGTCGACACCGAGCACGGTTCAAAAGGCATACACTCCATCGGGATTATCGCCCAAGCTAATTTCAGTGGTAAAGAAAGAGAGGCTGCATTCAGGCTCACCTGTGGCGAAAACAGTTCTCTTATCATTGTAAAACAAAGCACCCGCACTCAAAATGGCACGATACTAGACTTCGCAATTCCCCGGCGCATCATCGCCGACTACCAGACCATTGTCTCTTCCAAATCGACCGACTTAATCCAAAAACCTATTGCCTTATACATCAACGATGAAAAATTTGACGTGACTCCCCTCTCCCGCCAAGAGGGAATTTTTGAGTTGCCGGCACGTCTCAAAGGAGCACACTCCATGTATGTGACTATCGGCGAAGAGCAATACCAATTCGGGGAAGTCGAGATATACACAAGCGGTGAGCCGATAAACAATTTCGTCGTAGGTTTTCCGTTCAGCATGGACGTAGACAACATCACAACCCTCGTCACCTGCAATAGTGGCTCTTACGACTACTCGTTCGCTTCTGACTCCAACGGCGCAATATCTCTCCCTTTGTTTCGCAACGCCGATGGCCGAGCACTCGGTTTTTGTTCGTTTAGAGACCTCGAACAAATCTCTTCCCGATACATCTATGGAAGAATTGTATGTGGAACCAACGAAGACGAGATGATCCATTATGACACCACAAACTATACAGCCAGTTTGTGGAGCAGTTCCTCTCAACAAGTCATTATCGACATCGCCACAGGACTTGTCTATTACATAGACGAACAAGATGTTCTGATACGCATGAATGCTCAGTTCCAACAACGCGATGAACGCAGTTTCTATGTATCGAACCTACAACGTTACCAAGAAGATCTTGATTTCAATACACGCATTTATATCATAGAACTGCCTGAGGGAAACTTGAATTATTGGAAAGAATTATCCCAACACAACCCCGGACTGTATGTCACCGCTCGTGCTTACAAAACCCAAGTTCCCGATGCCATAGGCATTTGGGGCAAATGGATAGGCGCAAGTGACGGTTCTATCTACCTCAACGAGAATCAGATCATGAACAAATATGGGAAAATCAAAGAATTTACACCTCCTACCGAAGGGCAGGCCAAAAGCGAAGTTTTCACTTGTTACGGTTCGGGAATGCTATATCGGTTGCGTTATTTGCATTACTGGGAAGATGCCTCGCACATTCACTCGACCCTCCGTATAGAAACTCCCGAAGGAACCTCAATGTGGGAGACCGACTGGGTAGATCCCGCCCCCGACAATACCACTATGATTTGGTATCCCTACTACAAAGCCTACCAATATCCCGACAAAACCATATTACTCCCCGGCAACATCGAGAATGGCAATAGTACTCTCTTCGCCATCACCATTACTCCGACCGGTGGTGTAGACTCTTTTGAAGCTACACCTATCGACCGAGAGCAATTCTCTAACATTATAAACCATTGGGATATACAGAAATTCCCCTATTTAAGTAACCACGATTATATCATAACCGAGGACAATAAAGTTTATCGTCGCAGCATTGTCCCATTCGGTAACGAACAACTCATCTACAATGGCGATGGATATATTCAAAATTGCATAAGTTTCCAAAACGTATGCAGTATGGTCGTGAGCGAAAATGACCAACTTTACCTCATCGACTACGATGCACAAGGGACAGAAAAAAACAAAATCCCCCTTTATGGCGAAAAGTTTGAAGCAATAGGATACAGAATGTGCCGTTTTAAGTAGCAATTAGCTCCTTCAAAAAAGACTAATAACCAGATAATTATCAAATTTTAAATTGTTAAAACAAGAAACACATTTGGTTAATTCCCGAAAAACCTCCAACTTTGTCCCGATTTTATGGGTTCCCGGTAGTGAAGGAAGCGTCCTAAGCAAGAGGAACTAACCGCTGAAAATCAGCGGGGTCTGCCGTTTCGGTGCGATACCCTGACGTCAGATTTAGTATGAACCATAATACTTCATTATGAAGAAAACAAAGTCAGTTATTGGTATGCTGGCGTTGGTTTTATTGTTTTCGTCGGCTTTCAATCCGGTAGAAACTGGATTAAAAGAAGGGAAACAGGCCCCGATGTTGAAATTAAAAAATTCAGAGGGGGCAGTTACTCTCAGTGAATTAAAAGGCCGATATGTTTTGCTGAATTTCTGGGCCGGATACGATGCTCCGTCTCGTATGGGAAATATACGGTTTGCCCGAGAAATAGACAAAAGCAAAATCGAAAACATCAGTCTCGTATCGGTATCGTTCGATACCAGTCGAAAAGTATTCGAAGAGACAATCAAACGAGACGGGCTAAACACCGCTACCCAATTCTATGACAAAGACGGTTCTCAATCGGATATATTCGATAACTACCGTCTGAACAAAGGATTCGCCAGTTATCTGATTTCGCCCGAGGGTGTCATCATCGCCAAAGACCCGAATCCAGAACAATTGACAAAACTTATTCGTCAATAATCAAAACCTCCGTTATGTAAATGAAGCATAACGGAGGTTTTCTCTTTCTCCCCTAAACACTTTTCGAATTTCGGAACAACGCATTCCGACTCTACAAATTATTTCTTCCCATTCAATCACCTTAACAGGAGACTTTGAACTTTCATATTTTTCATTACATAACATTGCGACAGCAAACGATTTACATTATCTTTGCAGACAATTTCGGGAAAGGAATCCCTACAACCTTACAGAAGGTCGCAACGCAGATATATACTTAAAATTTCATTATCAATGATTATAGCCAGTCAGAAAAAAAAGGAAAATATTGCCGAATACTTGCTGTATATGTGGCAAATTGAGGATATTATCCGAGCTTACGGGCTGGATATAGACCAAATACAAAAGCATATCATCAATTCTTATGACTTACCCGAGGAACAAAAAAAGAGCATGCGGGAATGGTACGAATCACTCATCGATATGATGCACTCGGAGGGTGTAGAAAAGAAAGGCCATTTACAACTGAACAAGAACGTACTTATCGACTTGACAGATTTGCACCTACGTTTGCTGAAATCTACCCGAGAACCGTTTTACGGAGCAGCATTTTTCAAGACTCTTCCCTATATAGTGGAGCTGAGAGCCAAATCGGGAGAAGGAAAGACCGGTGAATTGGAAACCTGTTTCAATGCGTTGTACGGAGTATTGTTACTGCGATTGCAGAAAAAAGAAATCCAATCCGACACACTGAAAGCGATTCAACAGATATCGACTTTCCTTTCGATTCTCGCCGAAAAATACAAACAGGAAAAAGCCGGTGAATTGGAACTGGAATAAAACATAAAATGCGATGACTAAGAAAATTCTTATTACGGGCGCTAACGGACAGTTGGGACATGAAATGCGGAACGCATTGAAAGGGAACAACCGTTTTGAATGTATCTTTACCGATGTCGCCGAATTGGACATCTGCAATGCCGAAGCCGTAAAACAAACCATAGCCGACAACCACATCGACTATATCGTCAACTGTGCCGCCTATACTCAGGTAGACAAAGCGGAAGACAATGCCGAACTTTGCAAAAAAATCAATACCGATGCCGTCGAAAACCTTGCTCGCGCGGCTGCCGATTACGGAGCCCGCATGATTCATATCTCCACCGACTATGTTTTCAACGGAAGAGGTTACCGTCCTTATACCGAAGATGTGGTCCCTGACCCGCAATCGGTTTACGGTTCGACCAAACTGGAAGGCGAAAAAATATTGACCGACATCTGTCCCGAAAGCATTATCATTCGCACAGCATGGTTATACTCTCCTTACGGCAACAATTTTGTCAAAACCATGCTGCATTTAGGAGAAGAACGGGAGGAGTTATCGGTAGTTGCCGACCAGATAGGCACGCCCACTTGTGCCGCCGACCTCGCACAAGCAATCCTTGTCATACTGCAAGCGGATACATTCGTGCCGGGAACATACCATTTCTCCGACGAAGGGGCATGCAGTTGGTATGACTTCACAGTAACTATTCACAGGCTGGCCGGGATCACGACCTGTCGAGTGACACCGATACGAAGCGACGAATATCCCAGTAAGGCACACAGACCTTTTTACAGTGTCCTCGATAAAAGTAAAATTAAAAAAACATACGGGCTGACTATTCCTCACTGGTACGAAAGCCTGTCGAATTGCATAAAATTATTACAAGAAACCCATTAATAACGTGAGTACACTTACAGAAGAAATCAGTAAACGTAGAACATTCGCTATTATCAGCCACCCGGATGCAGGAAAAACGACACTAACCGAGAAACTACTTCTTTTCGGAGGAGCTATTCACATTGCCGGAGCTGTAAAATCGAATAAAATCAAAAAGACCGCCACTTCGGACTGGATGGAGATAGAGAAGCAACGCGGTATCTCGGTCGCCACGTCGGTCATGGGATTCAATTACGGCGATTACAAGATAAATATTCTCGACACCCCGGGTCACCAAGACTTCGCCGAAGATACATACCGCACACTGACAGCAGTAGATAGCGTAATTATCGTAGTCGATGTTGCGAAAGGTGTTGAAACACAAACTCGCAAACTCATGGAGGTGTGTCGTATGCGCAACACACCGGTAATTGTGTTTGTCAACAAACTCGATCGTGAGGGTCGCGACCCGTTCGACATTCTGGACGAATTGGAAGCAGAGCTGAAAATAAACGTACGTCCCCTCAGTTGGCCTATCAACATCGGACAAAAATTCAAAGGAGTTTACAATATCTACGAACAGAACCTAAACCTATTTACACCGAATAAACAAGTCGTTACCGAACGCATCGAATTAACTGATGTGAACAGTCCCGAATTGGAAACCTACATAGGAGAACAAGATGCCGAAAAGTTACGTGCCGACCTCGAATTGGTCGAAGGCGTCTATCCCGAATTTAACACGGAAGATTATTTAGCAGCCAAAATGGCTCCCGTATTTTTCGGCTCGGCGCTAAATATGTTCGGAGTAAAAGAATTGCTCGATTGCTTTGTGAAAATAGCGCCTGCACCCAAACCCATTCAAGCGGTAGAAAGAGTCGTCCGCCCCGAAGAGGAAAACTTCACAGGGTTCGTATTCAAGATACACGCCAACATGGATCCCAATCATCGCAGTTGTATTGCTTTCGTAAAAGTATGTTCGGGAAAATTCGAACGAAATGCCAATTACAAGCATGTGCGCAGTAACAAGATGATGCGCTTTTCGAGTCCCACGGCATTCATGGCACAGAAGAAATCGGTGGTCGACGAAGCTTATCCCGGCGACATCGTCGGGTTGCCCGATACAGGCAACTTCAAAATAGGCGATACGCTCACCTGTGGCGAAGAATTGCACTTCAAGGGGCTACCGAGTTTCTCGCCCGAAATGTTTAAATACATCGAAAACGATGATCCGATGAAGTCGAAACAATTGAACAAGGGTATAGATCAACTAATGGACGAAGGTGTAGCCCAATTATTCGTCAGTCAATTCAACGGTCGTAAAATTATCGGGACAGTAGGGCAACTACAATTCGAAGTTATCCAATACCGATTGCTACACGAATATGGAGCACAATGCCGTTGGGAACCCATCAGCCTTTACAAGGCTTGTTGGATAGAAAGCGACGACCCACAGGCTCTCGAAGCATTCAAAAAACGGAAACACCAGTTCATGAGCGTGGACCGCGATGGTCGCGACGTCTTCATGGCCGATTCGAACTATGTTCTGCAAATGGCTCAAACAGATTTTCCCAAGATAAAATTCCACTTCACAAGTGAATTCTAACCGGGCCTCTTCCTCTATATGGCTAACGCCCCACAAAGGAAGGGTTTAAAAGTAATCTACTTCTCCCCTATGGCACGTTGTGCCATAGGGGAGAAGCTGAAAAACAATAGTCCCGAAGAGAGGGGTTGATAATGCCCTCTTTCGTAAGACATGAAATATCGAGACCCTATCCTCGGTCGCCAACCAAAAAGAACAATTGCAACCTTATACCATCAGGGAATTTCAATACCCCATATTTGATTAGGTTCTATTCTCTTGAAATAGACAACCTTCTTTTTATTCATAGACGACAAGACCAACCGACCGTCCATATTCGTCCCTCGATAATAATTTAATGTAAATTCGGCAGGAGTATATACTCTCGAATCTTTATCGGGAACATATTCAAAACGTTGCTCCGACTCCAACCACATAGAATCTGTGACCAAATGTGTATCCCAAATCAATATCTTATTGACCGTTTTTGAATGAGGAGGAACTGTATCAAGCCTCCCGGAGCCACACAAAGTCCTATAATCGACAACCGCATAAGCATCCGTTTTATTCATCGTCACAATATCGACAGAATAAATACCCGATTTGTCATATTCTTCCTCACAACCGAACAAGAAAAGAACAAAAGCAATAGCCGAATAAATAAAAGGCTTTTTCATTTCAACGTTGTTTTTCGATAGGTTAATCATATAAAATACAATCGATTTTTGCCTCCCTATTCCCCTCCGGCAGACGTTTAAAACTAAAAAAGCGTAGGGAACTTACCTGTTTATCTTACAAGAGGTACGACCAAGTAACCACGCAGAAATAAACAGCTACCCCCACGCCGACCGATATATACCTGCACTCCCGTGCGCATATATGGCAAGCATGAGCGTTTGTACCGTTTATCCTTCTGCATAAAAATTGGCGATTTTAAAAGAGAGGATAAAACTAAACGCCTTTCATTAAATTGTTTTCGTCTCGATTGCTCTAAACGACTTACAAATATAAAGAATAATTAGCATTTTACAAACACTCACTGGGGTGACCATATTACAAATTTATAGTAAACGTTGGAATAAAAAGAATGAAACAGAGTATTTTTTGACTCTATGCTGATGTGAAATACGGCTATTCCCTTGCTCTTTCAGTTGTCACGAGCGTACGAATTCCCGTGCATCTGCCTGTCATGTATTGTATGATGCGATAGATGATCGAAACATGATCAGTAGGTGATCGATAGGTGTTTCCCGGAAGGGGAAAAATAAGGAAGGAGAAATGTTGAATTTTTCGGTGTGATAATGTGTGTATATTTCCCGAAAAAATATATCTTTAGCAAATTAAAAAATTTATTATGGAATGGTTGATCGTATTGATGCTGATTCTGATCGGGGCAATCCTGGTGGTATTGGAGATTTTGGTTTTACCG
>ERZ773258.2322-NODE-2322-length-12173-cov-3.542994_pt1 | contig 12173 bp, 8 predicted proteins | sample MGYA00511962_ERZ773258 | MGnify/ENA primary metagenome ERZ773258 (study PRJEB29015, sample SAMEA2737755) | human gut metagenome | biome: human gut; feature: human-associated habitat; material: faeces | place: China | collected 2012 ... | reverse complement strand
GATGTAGTGGTTCGGGTTCATTACGCCCCAGTTCGGGCATACGATGCCGTGACGGTCGGCGTCCGGATCGGTGCCGCCGACCAGGTCGTACTTGTCCCAAGCGCCGTTGTTGAGGGAGTCCACAAGACCCTTCATGGCGTACGGGGAGCTCGGATCCATGCGGATCTTGCCATCATGGTCGATGGTCATGAAGCTCCAGGTCGGATCGACCTGCGGGCGCACCACGTCGATGGTCAGGTTGAACTTCTCGTCCATCAGCGGCCAGTAGTTGACGGAAGCGCCGCCGAGCGGGTCGATGCCCAAGCGCACGCCGGAGGAACGGATCACATCGAAGTCGATGACGTTCTCCAGATCGGCGACATAGTGCTCGCGGAAGTCGAAGCGCTCGACCAGGTCGGACTTGACGGCCTGCTCGAACGGAACGCGCTTGATGTTCTTGAAATCGCCGAGCAGCTCGTTGGCACGATCCGCGATGGCGTTGGTGACGTCGGACGGAGCCGGGCCGCCGGTGACCGGGTCATACTTGAAGCCGCCATCGGTCGGCGGGTTGTGCGACGGGGTCACCACGATGCCGTCGGCCAGGCCTTCGCCGGTGAAGCGCTGGGTGCCATCCGCTGCGCGGTTGTGGGTCAGGATGGCCTGGGACACAACCGGGGTCGGGGTGAAGTCGTCGCGGGAATCGATGCGCACGGTCACGCCGTTGGCGACGAGCACTTCGATGGCGGTCTTCCAAGCCGGCTCGGACAGAGCATGAGTGTCGCGGCCGATGTACAGCGGGCCGGTCACGCCGGCCTTCTTGCGGTATTCGGCGATGGCCTGGGTGATGGCGACGATATGGGCCTCGTTGAACGAGGTCTTCAGAGACGATCCGCGGTGGCCGGAGGTGCCGAAGGAGACACGCTGTTCCGGAACGTTGGGGTCGGGGACGACGTCATAGTACTTGCCGATGACCTCGTCGACATTGATCAGATCTGCTGGGGTAGCGGGCATTCCCGCATTGTTTGCAACCATAGTCACTATTCTGCCACGCTTTTGCGTCAGATGTGCGTAATTGTCCCATTATGCGCGATGAATACGTTGTCTGTTTAGTGCATGTTCGGATGTGTGTACATGAATTTTCGAAAATGGCGGATTCTGCGCTTAGCCGAGTTGCGCAATGTCAAACGATGGTGTATAGTTCTATGCTATTCGACTGATGCAGGGTTGCTAGTCAACATAAAGACGCAAGACCTGAGATGTGGCTGAACTATAGCCATATCTCAGGTCTTTTTTTGTTGCCCGAAGCGGTGTTGCTCGGATCGAATCGGTTGTAAGGGAAAGAAAGGAAATCAGGATGGCTGACTCACTCGCATCGCAGATCATCACTGCAATCGGTGGTCCTGAAAACGTTCGCAGTCTGACGCATTGCGCCACTCGACTGCGCTTTGAACTGGTTGACGCATCCAAGGTCGATCAGAATAGTCTCGAGCACATGCAGGGCGTGCTCGGCGCGGTGCCGCAGAGCGGCGACCGCTTCCAGGTGGTCATCGGCGGTGGCGTTGCCACCGTGTACGAAAACATCATGCATCTGCCCGAAATGGCCGGTGTCGGCGGTGCCTCCGCATCCGACGATGGTCAGAAGAGCAATGCCGACGTCAAGGCCGAAGCCCGTTCCAAGGCCCGCGGCAAGGTGGCTTGGCTGGACTCCTTCTTCGAGTATCTCTCCGATTCCTTCCGCCCGATTCTGGGCGTGCTGCTCGGCGCTTCCATCATCATCGCGCTGGTCAACCTGCTTATTTCGCTGAACGTCATTCCGAATGACGAGGTTTCCGCAGGCTGGGTATTCGTGAAAGCCATCTGGAAGGGCGTATTCTACTTCCTGCCGATCATGGTCGCCTACAACGCGTCCAAGAAGCTCAAAGTCGACCCATGGCTGGGTGGTGCCATCATGGCCATGCTCATGACCCCGCAGTTCACCGGCTTGATGGACGCCAAGACCACCACGTGCGTGGAGAACGCCGCTCTGGGCACCAAGTCTTGCATGGCCAACATATTCGGTCTGCCGATGGCATTGAGCGACTATTCCGGCAACGTGTTCGTGCCGCTGCTCATGGCCGCAGTGCTTGCTCTCGTCTACCACGGATTGAAGAGGATCATCCCGGAAAGCGTCCAGCTGGTCTTCGTGCCGTTCTTCTGCATGATCATCGTTGGCGCGCTGACCGCCTTTATCATCGGCCCGATCGGCGTGTGGGTCGGCAACGGCCTCGGCGTCGGCTTGGCCTGGATGAACACCCATGCCCCGTTCATCTTCGCCATCATCATTCCGATGCTGTACCCGTTCCTCGTGCCGCTCGGTTTGCACTGGCCGCTCAACGCCCTGATGCTCATGAACATCCAGACTCTCGGCTACGACTTCATCCAAGGCCCGATGGGCGTGTGGAACTTCGCCTGCTTCGGCGCTACCGCTGGCGTGCTCTTCCTTGCTGTGCGTGACAAGGATAAGGACATGCGCCAGACCGCTTTGGGCGCACTTGCGGCCGGCCTGCTCGGTGGCGTTTCCGAACCGTCTCTGTACGGCATTCACCTGCGTTACAAGCTCATCTACAAGCGCATGCTGGTGGGCTGCGGTCTCGGTGGCGTCGTCATCGCCATCCTCGGTTGGCTCTTCCCGTCCGTCACCGCCGCCGGCCAGACCGTGCATGGCGTGACCACCACCGCTTTCGCATTCACCTCGTTGCTGACCATTCCGGTCTTCAATCAGATGTGGGTGTATGCAGTGTCCATCGCCGTGTCCTTCCTCACCTCCTTCCTTCTGATCATCACCTTCGACTACCGCACTCCGGAACAGAAGGCCGAAGTGCTGGCCCGCGCGGCTGCCAATCAGAAGACCGCTGTCTCGTCGGTCGAAGCCAAGGGAGTCGCTCCGGCTGCTGCCACTGTTACCGCCACCAAGACTGAAGCCCCGGCTGCTGCCGCCACCACCGTGGTGAACGCTCCAGTCGCAGGCCATGTGATTTCCCTGGATGAAACCGGCGATCCGGTGTTCGCGTCCCGCGCACTAGGCGAAGGCGTCGGCATCCAGCCGGCAGGCAGCACCGTCGTCGCGCCGGTATCCGGCGTGCTGCAGACCGTCGCCGAAACCGGTCACGCATTCGGCATCAAAACCGATGATGGCGTGGAAGTGCTCGTGCACGTCGGCATCGACACGGTGAAGATGAACGGCGAAGGCTTCGATGTGAAGGTCAAGGCCAACGAACACGTGAACGCGGGGGACAACCTCGTTGTCGTCGACTTTGATAAGGTTAAGGAAGCTGGATACAGCACCACCACATTGATGACGGTGCTGAACACAGTGGCCTTCGCGTCCGTCACGCCAAAGACCGGCGTCGACGTCAAGGCCGGTGAGTCGGTGATCGACATTCAGCGCTGACCAATCGCATAGTCGGAAGGGGCCGACGTGGACGTTCTTCGCGTATTCAACAATAATGTCGTACTGGCAAAAGACGGCAATAGTGAGGTGATTCTCACCGGTCGAGGCATAGGTTTCCAAGCCAAGCCCGGCCAGCATGTTGACGACGCGAAGATCGTCCGTCGGTTCGTTCCCGTAGATGGCAAGGATCCCGACCATATGGCCCAACAGGTGGCCGGGATTCCGCCCGAAATCATTCGCCTCGTTACGGACGCCATGAACCGCACCGGTCTGAAGGAACAGGCCGACAGACAGCCTGCATTGGTGCTGGCATTATCCGACCATATTTGCGGTGCGATTCGCCGATCGCAAAACAAGCAGACCATCGAATATCCGCTGGAAGCCGAAGTGCGTTCGCTCTACGCGAGCGAATACTCCAAAGGCAAAGCGCTGGTCGATGCGATGAACACGTATCTGGGAGGCGCCCTACCGGATTGCGAAGCCGTGGCTTTGGCCCTGCACTTGGTCAATGCGGGCTTCTCTACCGGCGATCTTTCCGCCACATACACCATGACCGGCGTCATCCAGCAAATGCTGACGGTCATCGAAGGCTATTACGGCATCAGCCTTGACCAGAACAGCGTCAATGTGGCGCGTTTCATCACGCATCTGCGCTATCTTTTCGTGCGCATCCACCAACATGAACAGCTCGACGACGAGCCTGAACCAATCGTGGAATCCATCAAAACCTCATATCCGAAAGCATCGGATTGCGCAAACAAACTCGCGATCATCATCAAAATGCGATTGGATGCAAGTCTTTCGCAAGCGGAAATCGCCTATCTCACCTTGCATGTCGCACGAGTGACTTCTCATGCGACGGAAACGCATGAGAACGACAATGCCAATGCATAATCTGCATAAAATACATAATCATCGTAATAAATAATTTAATAATTACGATAATAGTTACTGATTTACATTGGAAGTATTGGCTTCGGGCGCTTCCGGCACACGCACGCACAACGACTTACGCTCCACACTGAAACGAATATGCTGCGTTTCGGGAAGCATATCGCCGTCAACCTGCGCCAAAACGGGCTTCTCCAACTTGATTTCCGCGCTGACGCCCTGAATCTGGTCAACCGTGGAATTCGTGGACAGCGGACTCTGCTGGGCCTTGCCGGTGATCGTCTGATGCAGCACATCGCCGAACAGATTCGCCCAACCGATCAAACCGCCGGATGTGTCAATGATCTCGTAATCGAGAATGCCGTCATCGTACACGGCGTCGGGCATGAGCGAAAATACCGGAATCTGGCCGCAATTGCCGGCCATGAACGTGCGGAAGGTCAATCCGTGCGTGGCGTGCGTGCTGCCGTCGGCGCTGGTAATGGTCACATCACCCTTGTACTTCGGGGCGAACAGGTTCTTCACGCCCGACACGAAATAGGCGAGCCAGCTGATGTTCTTCTTCAACTCAGGATCGGTGTCGTCGATCATCACCGCATCAAAGCCGATGCCCGCGATAATAAGGAACGCATGGCCGTGATCGGCGGCTTCATCATCGAGCAGCGTCAGTCGGCCGACATCCACCAAACGCGAACCATGAGATGTGGCGACGGTCAGCGCCGCATCGATATCATCCACAGGAATGCCCATATTGCGGGCAAACAGATTGCCGGTGCCAATAGGGATGATGCCCAGCGCGTGGCCGGTTCCCGAAAGTGCGCTCGCCACCGTGCGCACGCGATCACCACGTCGGCGCCATGCTCCAAGGCTTCCAGCGCGCAGGCGCGACCATCCTTATCAAGCTGCGTTTCGATATATTCAACCTGCGTGAGATGCTTCGCCTCGCAGAACTCCTGAATATGCTGCTTGCGTTGTTCCGCCTGCGGTTTCGAAGGATTGATCACAAACGCGTAATGCACCTGATCATCGTCGCGCTTGTCGAGCTGTTCCGCAAGTTTGCGATGCTTATACGCGCGTACTGCGAAAAAGACGGCCGCGCACACCGCTGCGACCGCAAGAACGACAATCAGAATGATAACAGGCATAGGCATGTCATCTATTGTTCACGGAAGATGCGAAAAAAGCGAATCAAGACTGATTTATTCGACGATTCCTGCACGTTGTATACAAAAATGAGAGGACTGCGGCGGGTGTCGGCTTTCAGCACTAGGCTAGGAGGCATGCTTGATATCCAATTCATTCGTGAACATGCTGACGTTGTTAAGGAATCCCAGCGCAAGCGTGGCGAATCGGTCGAACTGGTCGACGAGGTGCTGCGCTCCGACGAGGTTCGTCGTTCCTCTCTGAAGGAATTCGAGGCTGCCCGTGCGCAGCAGAAGGAAATCGGCAAGAAGGTCGCCGCGGCTCCGGCCGACGAAAAGGCCAAGCTGATTGCCGAAACCAAGGAACTCTCCCAGAAGGTTTCCGAATACAAGGCCGCAGCGGACGCCGCAGCCGAAGAATACACCACCGCCATGTGGAAGCTTTCCAACGTGGTTGAGCCGGAAGCTCCGGAAGGTGGCGAAGACGATTACGTGGTGGTCAAGAAGGTTGGACAGATCCGCGATTTCGCAGCCGAAGGTTTCGAGCCGAAGGATCACCTGACCCTCGGTCGTGGCGTTGCCGGCATCGATATGGAACGTGGCGTGAAGGTCGGCGGTTCCCGCTTCTACTTCCTGCGCGGCCAGGTGGCACGTATGCAGATCGCCATGCTCACCATGGCTGTGGACCAGGCCGAAGAGCACGGCTTCACGCTGGCCATCACCCCGACGCTGGTGCGTCCGGAAGTGATGCGTGGTACGGGCTTCCTCAACTCCCATGCCGACGAAATCTACCGTCTGCGCGAACCTGACGAGCAGTATCTGGTCGGCACCTCCGAAGTGGCGCTCGCCGGTATGCACGAGAACGAGATTCTCGACCTGTCTGACGGTCCGCTGCGTTACTGCGGCTGGAGCTCCTGCTACCGCCGTGAGGCTGGCGCAGCTGGCAAGGATACTTCCGGCATCATCCGCGTGCACCAGTTCGACAAGGTGGAAATGTTCGTTTACACCAAGCAGGAGGACTCCTACAAGGAGCATGAGCACCTGCTGGCCATGGAGCAGGAAATGCTCGGCAAGGTCGAGGTGCCGTACCGCATCATCGATACCGCTGCCGGCGATCTGGGCTCTTCCGCAGCCCGCAAGTTCGACTGCGAGGCTTGGGTGCCGACCCAGGGTCGCTACCGTGAGCTGACCTCCACCTCCAACTGCACCGAATATCAGGCTCGCCGTCTGAACATTCGCGAACGTATGGAAGATGGTGGCACCCGCGCCGTTTCCACGCTGAACGGTACGCTGGCCACCACCCGTTGGCTGGTTGCCATTCTTGAGAACCATCAGCAGAAGGACGGCTCCATCGTCATCCCGCAGGCCATGCGTGCCTACATGGGTGGCAAGGAAGTCATCGAGCCGACCAAGTGGGAAGCCTGATAGAATTTGGGTTTGCTTGGCAGGGTCTGATAGCTTGGGTTGCTCGTGGAGTTTGGTAACTCGGGTTTGTTTATCGGTTCCACTGAGTTGCTGAGCTACTAAACTGCTGAAACGGACTTCTGCAATACGAAATATGGAAGTCTGAGGATGCCTGGCATTTGGCATTTGCCGATTTCTGGCTTTTCTGGCTTATGGGAAGGGACTCGCGGTGTGCAGGTCCCTTCTTTTTTGTTTTCGCCGCGTTCTTTCCTTTGTTCTTGCTCGCTTTCTTCCCCTCGTTCTTTGGGTTGTGCTATATTAGCGTTTCGTGCGTGATGCACATGGGTAGGTGTCTGAGCGGTCTAAAGAGACGGTCTTGAAAACCGTTGAGGTGCAAGCCTCCGCGAGTTCGAATCTCGCCTTACCCGCCTATAAGGCTTACTGAGAGCGCTCTAAGCGCCCGGTAAGCCTTTTTTGTTGCTGCAATCCGGGTAAACTCCACCCAAGTTCGGCTCAGCACCGTCCAAGTCTCAATTCTTCCATCCACTGGAACAATCTTCCCGCTGTTGGCCCTGTGAGCGTCCAGATTCTTCCAGTGGGTGGAGGATTTGGGTCGCTGGGATGGTCTGTGGCGGGGTGATTCTTCCAGTGACTGGGGGATTTTTCCCGCTGGGGGGCTTGTCGGCGTCTGTTTTTCTCCAGTGGGTGGAAGATTTGGGTCGTTGAGAGGCTTGTAAATGTCCACTTTCTTCCAGTGACTGGAAGGATTGGGGAGGGATTGTGATGTTGTTCGGTGTACGATCAGGCTGAGTTGTGAGAAAGGCTGCTGTGACTATGCGTGAGAATGGGATGCAAATGAAGGAACGAGCGATGGGAGCTATGGCTGGGCTTGCGTTGGGCGATGCGTTGGGAATGCCTACGCAAAGCATGTCGGCCAAGCAGATTCGCCGGTATTACGACGGTCCGATCACGAAACTTATGAATGCCGTGCCGCAGCAGCCGATCGCACCGAATATGAAAGCTGGTGCCGTCACCGACGATACAGAACAGGCTTTCGTACTCGCACGGCGACTTATCGACGATAACGGCTGCATTGATAACACCCGATACGCCCACGATCTGCTGCAATGGGAAGCTGCGATGAAGGCCAAGGGATCGCTTGACCTGCTGGGACCTTCCACCAAAGCAGCGCTGCAAAAACTTACCGAAGGCGTAAGTCTGGAAGAGACCGGCCGATTCGGCACCACCAACGGCGGTGCAATGCGTGCCACGCCGGTGGGCATCGCATTCCGTCCAGGCCAAGCGCTCGCCGACGCCGCCTGGCGATCCTGTGTGGTGACGCATAACACGGTGCAGGGCATTGAAGCGACCACTTTGGTGGCTGCGGCGGTGAGCTTTGCCATTGAAGGAGAACGTGACTTTTTGCACCTCGCGGTGGAATTCGTACGGAAGCTTCCACAGCGTGGCAATTGGTCGGCAAAGGCTTCGGTGCTTGCGCGTGTGCAATATTTCATGAATTGGGCCGAAACTGATGGATGCAGGCTCAATGACAACGAATTCGCTGCTGTGCTGCAACGGAATTGCGGTACCAGCGTGGAATCGAACGAGTCCGTGGCCGCCGCTTTCGCCATTGCGGCGCGCTTTTTTGACGATCCCACGCATGCTTTGTGTTTCGCGGCTTCTATCGGTGGCGACACTGACACCATTGCGGCTATTGCGGGCGCGATGCTGGGGGCGTGGCATGGTATGCAAGGTTTCGACAAAACCATGCTTGATCAGGTGCTTTCACAACTTGCTGAAGATAATCACCTTGATTTGGTCGGCACTGTTACGTCGCTACGCGCGTTACGCGATGATAGTGCGCTTAATGATGTAAATATCGTTTGATCTGCAGGAACCGTAGTTAGCGAAACTATGACGGAAGTGCGAAAGGCATCGCAATGACTGGAAAAGTTATTTCTCTTGGGCAGGTTATTGTCGATCTGACCATGAATGTGGACGCGGTGCCGCGTGCGGGTGAAGATGTGTTCGCCGGCAATGTGCAAACGCAGGTTGGTGCCAGCTTCAACACGCTGTATGCCGTGCGCCGCATGGGCGTTAAGGCGTCTCATGCTGGTGTGATTGGTACGGGGCCGTGGGCTTCGCAGATTCTGCAAACGTTGGAAAATCAGGAAATTCAGCATATCGGCAAACGGGATGCCGTGCACGATTCGGGATTTTGCGTGGCGTTGACCGACGCGAATGCTGAACGGACGTTCATTTCGACGAGGGGCGCAGAAGCGTACGGCAGTGCCGATGCGTTCGATTCTGTGAATCCAGAAAAGCGGGATGTCGTGCATGTGAGCGGATACACGTTGGTGCATCGCACTGCGGACGCGCTGCTTGCTTTTGTGAAAAGAACGACTGAACATCGTGAGTTCACTGCGGTATTCGATCCTTCTCCGATGATCTCGGCAGTTGATGATGACGTTTTCCGTGTGATGCTCGCATATCGTCCGATATGGTCGTGCAATGAACGCGAGGCAACGTTGATTGCGCAACGTTTGGCGGCGCTCGATAGTGGCGATTCTTGCGATTGCAAGGTTTCGCGGGATATGCTGCAAGAGATTGAGAGTGCGAATGTCAATGAGGAGACGGTTGCGTGGCTGTGCGATCGATTGCAATCTCCTGTAATCGTTCGCGTGGGCGCGGATGGTGCGTGGTCGGCGATTCCCGGTGACGAAGTGCTGCGAATTCCAGGTTTTCCAATGAAAGCGGTGGATACCAATGGCGCTGGTGATTGTCATGCGGGTGTGTTGTGCGCCCTGCTGTGCGAAGGCGTGCCGTTGGAGGAGGCTGTACGTTGCGCCAATGCTGCTTCGGCGTTGTCTGTAACGCGATCAGGGCCGGCTACCTGCCCTGATCGAAAGGAGGTTGAGCGGCTCCTAGGAAGGGCGTTCTAAGACTTATGGTACAAATGACTATAAGTGGTTATATCATGTGCACGATTGCGCTGACGCGGCGTGCATGTCGCTTGCCCGCGGCGTTGCTCGGCAGATTCAAGGAGATTAGTTTCACATGAGCAATGAGAAAGGGACCCTCTCCATCGAGGAGCAGGGTATCGACACCATATCCGAAGAGGAGCGTAAGGGCACGCCGGCCAGTCTGTTTTGGCCCTGGTTCGCTGCCAATGTTTCCATGTTCGCCATGTCGTACGGCGCGTGGGCGCTCGGTTTCGGCATTTCGTTCTGGCAGGCCACCGCCATGACCATTATTGGCGTGGTCATCTCGTTCCTGCTGGTCGGCATCATTTCCATCGCGGGCAAACGCGGCAACGCGCCCACCATGGTGCTCACCCGCGCCACGTTCGGCGTGGAAGGTGCCAAAGTGCCAGCGGCTCTGAGCTGGATCGCCACATTAGGCTGGGAGATTTCACTGACCACCACCGCTGTGTTGGCATTATCAAGCACCATCGAAAAACTCGGTTGGGGCTCTGGTGTCGCGCCCAAGATCATCTCCACCATTGTGGTGGTCGGCCTTGTGGTGGTCGCAGGTATTTTCGGATACGACCTGATTATGCGTTGTCAGCAGGTCATCACCATCGTGACCGGTGTGATCACCGTCGGTTTCTTTATCCTCGGCTGGGGACATATTGACTTTTCCGCCATTGACTCGGTTCCGGCGGGATCATTGCCGGCCATGCTCGGCTGCTGCTTCTTCGTGATGACCGGCTTTGGCTTGGGCTGGGTGAATATCGCTGCCGATTACTCGCGCTATCTGCCGCGCAACTCCTCCAATGGCGGCATTGTGTTCTGGACCACATTCGGTGCGTCCATTGCCAATGTGTTCCTGATTTTCTACGGTCTGCTGCTCGCGGTTTCCAATGCCGACATGGCGGAAAACGTTGGAAATGATCCGATTGGAGCCATGGCTTCCATTCTGCCGACCTGGTACTTGATTCCGTACACCATTGTGGCCGTGCTCGGTTTGATGTCCGGCTCCATTATGGACAATTATTCCAACGGGCTTGCGCTGCTGTCGTTCGGTGTGAAGTTGCCGCGTACCGTGGCTGCCGCGCTCACCGCCGCTTTGACTGTGCTTGGTGTGGTCTACGTGACTTTCTTCTCCGACACGTTCATTGGCCCGTTCCAAGGCTTTCTGACCACGCTCGGTGTGCCGATGGCCGTATGGGCCGGCATGTTCGTGGCCGATGTGATCATTCGCAAGAAGGATTACAGCACCGCTGATTTGTATGATCCGAAGGGGCGTTACGGTGCGTGGAACGGTAAGTCTTTCGCCATTCTTGTCGTCGGTACCGTGCTTGGTTGGGGATTGGTGGTCAACACTGCCGCCAGCTGGCTGAACTGGCAGGGGTATCTGCTGTTCCTTATCGGTGGCAAAGAAGGTAGTTGGGCTGCCGCCAATCTTGGTGTGGTTGTTGCGCTGATTATTGGTCTTGCGGGATCGTTGATGTTCCAGCGTGGCGATATTGCCAAGCAGGAAGCTGATCTGCCGGTTTCGGAAGCATGAGTTGCTTATTGCGATAATACAAGGAAAGGAAAAGTCATGATTGCGGAAGATGAATGGCTGGTAGTTATCGACAGGCAGCGTGTTTTTGCGGAAAGTGAATGGTCCGCATGGGCTTGCCCGGACGGCTCCTATCACACTACTGATGAAGCGTTCGCACGATTGGCTAAGGCGTTCGGCGATCGTGTGGTCTATACGCGATATGTTGCGCCTGAGTCACCGCAAAACGCTTGGGTTGATTATTTCAAAGATTGGCCGCAGTTTTTGGTTGCTCCCGACGATCCGATGTACGATCTCACCGCGGATACCGCGGAATTGGCGCAAGGCCATGCCGTGGTCAGTTGCGACACTTTCGGCAAGTGGGGAAGCGTGCTGAGCGAAGCCATTAAGGGCGCCAAGAAGATTACCGTATGTGGTGTTGCCACTGATTGCTGCGTTCTGACCACCGTGCTCGCTGCTGCCGACAGCGGTGTAGCGGTACGCGTTGCTGCTGACGCCTGCGCCGGTAGCTCTCCGGAAAACCATCAGATGGCATTGAGCACCATGGCATTGTTCACGCCGCTGGTCACCGTCACCAACACTGACGCTATTCTGAAGTAAAAAATACCGCAAGCAAGCCATTTTCCGCGGGACTTACTGAAGTTTTTCAGTAAGCCCCGTTCATGTTTATCGCAGCAAAACGGGCCTTCAAAAGCATTTGAGAGTCCGGATTCCTCCATTTGTTGGAGGTTTTATCTCATTGTCGGCCCTGTGAGCGTCCAGATTCTTCCAGTGGGTGGAGGATCTGGGTCGCTGGGATGGTCTGTGGCGGGGTGATTCTT
>ERZ773258.2317-NODE-2317-length-12190-cov-4.087351_pt1 | contig 12190 bp, 11 predicted proteins | sample MGYA00511962_ERZ773258 | MGnify/ENA primary metagenome ERZ773258 (study PRJEB29015, sample SAMEA2737755) | human gut metagenome | biome: human gut; feature: human-associated habitat; material: faeces | place: China | collected 2012 ... | reverse complement strand
CGGCCACCACGGCTATCCTGACGGTCTCTGTCGAAAGGCATGGTGTTTTCCTCCTTGTCTCAAAGTAGCGGAAGGGGCGCGCCGGGCACGTCCGCCTCCTTAAAACGGTAGATCTTCGTTGTCCTCGATCACGGCGAAATCGTCGGCGCTGCCGGCCGCATAGCTGACGGGCTCTGCGGGCGCGGGACGCGCGGCGGGAGCCTGCATGGGCGCGGGCGCGCCGTAGCCGCCCTGGCCGCCGGTGCTGCCGCTCTTTTCGCCGGTAAAGTGGACGTTGTTCGCAACGACCTCAAACGCATAGCGCTTGTTGCCGGTTTTGTCCTCATACGTGCGCGTCTGGATGGAACCGTCCACGGCGATGAGGTTGCCTTTGTGGAAATACTTGCAAACAAATTCCGCAGTCTGGCGCCAGACCACGATGTCGATAAAGTCTGCTTTGCGCTCTTCACCGGCACGCACAAAGCTGCGGTCCACCGCGATACGGAACGTGCATGTCGCAACGCCGTTCGGGGTGTGGCGCAGTTCGGGGTCCGCTACAAGGCGGCCCATCAAAGCTACAACATTCAGCATTATTTTGCCTCCGTTTCAGCTTTCGCGGGAACGGCTTCTTCTTTCGCCACGATCATGGAACGCAGCACGCCGTCGGTGATCTTGTAGACACGGTCGAGCTCGGCGGGGAAGTCGGCTTCACTCGTGAAGTTGATCAGAGTGTAAACGCCTTCGTTCTCCTTGTTGATCGGGTATGCAAGGCGACGCTTGCCCCAATCCTCGACAGAATCGATCGTACCATTCGCTTCGATGAGGGATTTGAACTTGCCGACCAGCGCGGCCGTAGCTTCCTCGTCGAGAGTAGCGGTGGTAACCAGCATTGTTTCATACTTTGCCATTTCTGTGCACCTCCTTTTGGACGTAAGGCCCCCGAAGGGGCAAGGATTACCTGCCTGTTCACGGCAAGCAATTAATTATACAATAAAAACACCGTGCCCGTCAAGCATATTGTGGACAGGCACGGCATTTTTTATGACTTGGTTTGTAAAGAACAGCCGCGGGCTGTTTTCGGCTCTGCGGCCGTTCCGGAGCCGTAACCGCTGAAATGCGTTTTGCGGCGCGGAACAATAAGAACTTTTGTCCTTGTGCCTTCAGCGCCCTACAGCGTTTTGGAAAGTTCTTTCAGGTAAGCGCGGAACGCCGGGCCGATCTCCGGATGCTTCAGCGCGGTCTCCACCTGGGCCTCCATCACGCCCAGCTTGTTGCCCATGTCGTAGCGTTTCCCGGTGAAATCAACGCCCGTCATGCCGCCGGTGCGCGCCAGCACGGCCATGGCGTCCGTAAGCTGGATCTCGCCGCCCGCGCCGGGCTGCGTCTTCTCGAGGATGCCGTAAATCTCCGGTGTAAGCAGGCAGCGTCCCAGGATGGAGAACAGGCTGAATTCCTGTCCGGGCGCAGGCTTCTCGATCATGTCGGTGATGTTGTACAGGTTGCCCGAAAGATGGTCCAACTTCATGGAGGAGTATTTCACGATATCGGCGGGAGAGACCTCCTTAATGCCCACGCAGGCCTTTCGGTACTGCGCGTAAGCGCGGCAGAGCTGCGCGGCCACAGGGTCCTCGCCCATGATGACGTCGTCGCCGTACAGAACGACAAAGGGTTCATCCTGAGTGAAGGGGCGCGCTTTCAGAATGGCGTGACCCAGCCCTTTTGTCTCTTTTTGGCGCAGAAAAAAGATGTCCGCCAGGCCCGCGATGGAGCGTACGTCCTCCAGCATCTTTTCCTTGCCGGGTTTCGCAAGGCCGGCCTCCAGCTCGGGGGCGCGGTCGAAATGGTCTTCCATGATGCCCTTGCCGCGGCCGGTGATGATGAGGATCTCCTCGATGCCGGCGGCGACGGCCTCCTCCACGATGTACTGGATGGCAGGCTTGTCCACAATGGGGAGCATCTCCTTGGGCATGGCCTTTGTGGCGGGCAGCACGCGGGTGCCCAGGCCTGCCGCGGGGATGACGGCTTTACGGATCTTCTGCATGGGAAACATTCTCCTTTGATAGTTTCTTTTTTACAGCCCTACAGGGCGGGGAAAACATGAGCCGAGACTTCCTCCTCCACAAAATGAACGGCGGATTCATTCCAGTATTTTTGATACACCCGGCTGCCGTTGCCATCCAGGTTCAGCTGGTAAAGGCGGAAAGTGACCAAGAGATCCTTAGGCTGCCATTGCTCTTCATAAGAATACTGGTACTTCATCCCGATTTGCCGCATCACGCCGCCGCTTCGGGGATTGTTGACATCGTGCGTGGCCGTGATATAGGGCAGCCCGTCCCGCTTTACTTGTGCGGTGACGGCCCTTCCGGCCTCGGTGGCGATTCCCTGATGCCAGAATTCCGCGCGCAGGCCATAGCCGAAATCGTGGGGCTCGGCCATATCTACCTTGACATATCCGATGGGTCGGTTGCCGCGCTTCAGGCAGATGGCGTAGGCATAGGCCTGTGGCTCCGCGTAAAGGGATGCGTAGCGGTCTTCAAAGAATTTTCGAGCCTCATCCATGCTTTGCAGGGGAAACCAGGGCAGAAACCGGTTCACATCCGGATCGCGGTATATTTGATACAGGGCCTCCAGGTCATTCTCCGTGAATTTGCGCAGGATCAGGCGTTCGGTCTCCAGTGTGGGAGTATTGCTCAATTTGTTCCTCCCTTTTGCCCGAAGGGGATTTTAGTAAAGATAAAAGGCGGACATCAGGCGATCCGGTCCGATCCATGCGGAAAACGCAAAGCTGCACACCAGCAGCAGCACGCCCACCAGGACCACGGCCATACGGGACGGCCCGCCGCGGCGTTCCAGCTCGGTGCGGTAGCGGTCGTCGTCGGTGCTGTCGTCCTTCATGGCGCGCATCCGCCTGGCCGCGCTCTGGCGGAACAGGTAAAAACCGAACAGGCACGAGGCGATGCGAACGCCCCAGTTCAGAAGCCCGCACACTGTGATGAGTGTGGAGAGCGCCGAGGCGGAGAGAGGCAAAGCCGTGGCGATGCCCAGCGCAGCCATGAGCGAAAGGAGGGACGGGATGCTTACGATAAGGGACACCGCCAGCGCCAGCGCGCCCCAGCCCCACATTTTGCGGTAGAAGAAATAAAACTCCGGGATGAACAGCGCGCTCCAGCAAAAGCTGGTCTTGCGCCCACTTTCATCCATGCGCTGGAACTGATACAGATAATACGGCGCGGAATTGCCGATGTACTTCATCCAGTCCTGCGTGGAGATGCCGTCGTATTCCTTGGCCAGATGGAGCTGCGTCATCACGTCGCCGGTGGCGTATTGCGCGCCCGGCCCGCCGAAGCCGCCGGGCATACCCGTGCCGCTCATACCCGGCTCGGCATACTGTGGGCTGCTCTGCGCGGCCTGGGGCGGTACGCCCCCGCGCATGGGCTGGCCGCACCGTTCGCAGAACAGCGTGTCGGGCGGGTTCTGTGCATGGCACACAGGGCAGATCGGCCCGTTGGCATTTACGTCGGGCTTGGCCTCCGGCGGCACGTACTCAAAGCCCTTGCCGTGCTTGGCGCTGAACACGCACCGGCCCTCCGCGGCATAGCATTCCCGGTGATAGGGCGCACCGCATTCCGGGCAGATGACGATGTCGTCTCCCTCTTTCAATACTTTATGGCAGGATGCGCATTTGCAGCCTTTGTAATCCATCATGCAGGGGTTCCTCCAAATTTTCCTATATATCCCTATCTTACTCCAAACAGGCCGTGAAAGTAAAGGGCAAAGCGCCTTTACAAGCGGCTTTGTTTCAATTATAATAGAAAAATATGAACAAATACCATACTGCGGGAAAATAAAGTGAGGATTCTATGGTAATTTTAGATGAAGTAAAGCGCCGCCTTTCCGAGCTGGCGCCGGAAGTAACGGATCTGCACGACGCGCTGGCCATCGAGCGCAGCAGGGTGCGTCTGGAGGAGCTGGAGCAGAAGAGCGCCAGCCCGGAGTTTTACGACGACGCGGCAGCGTCCGGCGCGGTGTTTGCCGAGATGGGCGAGCTGAAGGACAGGCTGGAGCAGTACGCCGCTTTGCAGACCATGCTGGAGGATTCCGAAACGCTGCTGGAAATGTGTGCGGAAGACGACGACCCCGCCCTGGCGGAGGAGGCCGACGCGGCCGTGAACAGCCTGGACGCCAAGGTGGAGGAGCTGCGCCTTGTGACGCTGCTGAATGGAGAATATGACGCGAACAATGCCATCCTGACCTTCCATGCGGGCGCGGGCGGCACAGAGGCTCAGGACTGGGTGGAGATGCTGTACCGCATGTACACGCGCTTTGCCGCACGCCACAACTGGACCGTGAAGGTGCTGGACTATCTGGAGGGCGACGAGGCGGGCATCAAGTCCGCGTCCATTCTGGTGGAGGGGCACAACGCCTACGGTTTTTTGCGCAGCGAAAACGGCGTGCACCGCCTGGTGCGTGTTTCGCCCTTCGATGCCTCCGGGCGTCGCCATACCAGCTTTGCCTCGCTGGAGGTCATGCCGGAGCTGGACGACGCCATCACTGTGGAGATCAAGCCGGAGGACATCAAAATGGAGGTGTTCCGCTCCTCCGGCGCGGGCGGACAGCACATCAACAAGACAAGCAGCGCCGTGCGTCTCATCCATATTCCTACGGGCATCGTGGTGAGCTGCCAGAACGAGCGCAGCCAGTTCCAGAACCGCGACATGTGTATGAAGATGCTGGCCGCGAAGCTGTATCAGATCAAAGAGCGCGAGCATCTGGACAAAATCAGTGATATCAAAGGCGTGCAGAACGCCATCGCTTGGGGCAGCCAGATCCGCAGCTATGTATTCATGCCCTATACGCTGGTCAAGGATCACCGCACAGGCTTTGAAAACGGCAACGTCAACGGCGTGATGGACGGAGATCTGGACGGCTTCATCAACGCATATCTGAAAATGTCCAGCAAGGGCGAGCTGTAAGCGCGCCGCGGCTATTTGCCGCAGAAGGTTTTAAAATCCCCGCTTCCGGGCAAACTGCTCTGGAACGGGTTTTTTTTTGCTGCGCAATAAAAAAGCTTATCTTAACGGCCGCAGGCCGGGGACGGCCTGCATGGCCGAAAAAATAGCCTGCGGCTATTTTTTTCCTTTGGCCGGCGCGGGCGCGTTTGAAAATTTTTTGTTGACATTTTTTTAACGAAAGCGTATGGTGGGAATTATAAGGGTGTTATTTTTTTAACGATTTTGTAAAATAAAAAGGAGGCAGTGTCCATGAAAAAGATGGAAGGAAAGGTCGTACTCATCACAGGCGGCGCACGGGGCATCGGCTACGGTGTGGCCAAAGCATTTGCCGAGGAGGGTGCCAATATCGTCATCACCGGGCGCACGGCCAGCACGTTGGTAGAGGCGCGGGAGAACCTGGAGGCGGACTACGGCATTGAGGCGCTGTTTGTGGTGGCTGACGGCGGCGACGAGGAGGCCGTGAAAAATGTTGTAAAGCAAGCGGCGGAGCGCTTCGGTCGTCTGGACTGTCTGGTAAATAATGCGCAGGTGTCAAAATCCGGTACCATGCTGGTGGATCACACCAAAGAGGATTTTGACCTTGCCATTTATTCAGGCCTTTATGCAACATTCTTTTATATGCGCGAGGCGTTCCCTTACCTGAAAGAGAGCCGGGGAAGCGTTATTAACTTTGCGTCCGGCGCGGGGCTGTTCGGCAAGCTGGGGCAGTCGTCCTACGCGGCCGCCAAGGAGGGCATCCGCGGGCTTTCCCGTGTGGCGGCGGCAGAATGGGGCCCTTTCGGCGTCAATGTGAACGTGGTCTGTCCCCTGGCCATGACGCCGGGGCTGGAAAAATGGAAGGACGAATATCCCAAGCTGTATGCTCAGACCATCCAGGGCATCCCGCTGGGCCGCTTCGCGGACCCGGAAAAGGACGTCGGGCGTGTGTGCGTGTTTCTGGCGTCTGAGGATGCGGCATATGTCACGGGCGAGACGATCACGCTGCAGGGAGGCAGCGGCCTGCGCCCATAAGGCATGCCCCAGCGGCCCGCACAAAAGCGGCCGCAGGCTGTTTTGCAGGCCATGCGGGCAGCTTTCGGCCCGCGGCCATCGGGATACGTTTTCAATTGCGGAGCAATAAAAAAATAGTAGCTGCGCTACTATTTTTTACGCGTATCCGGGCACTTGAGATCTTAAGACCGTGGGCCGGGACGGTCCACCTAGCCGCTTCTTATAGCTTTGCTGCGCAAAGCTATAAAAAAACACGGCCGCCTCTGTTCCCAGGGCGGCCGTGTCCGTTTTTCAGATATGACGGATCTTTTTGTTGTACAGGCTGCGGTAGAATACCACTGCCAGCGTTACGGAGGCGACCTCCGCAATGAGGAAGCTGAACCACACGGCGTCCAGCCCGCCGAGCTTGGCAAGCACAAAAGCGCAGGGCAAAAGCAGCAGCAGCTGGCGCACCGCGCTCATGACCAGGCTGAGCATGCCGTCGCCCAGTGCTTGGAATACACTGGAAAACACGATGGCCACGCCCGCGAAGCAAAAGCTGACGGAGATGATGCGCAGGGCGGGAATGCCGATGGAGAGCATCGTGTCCGATGCGCTGAACAGGCTCAGCAGCGGGCCGGGCGCCACCTGGAAGATCACTGTGCCCAGCGCCATGATGGCGGTCGTCATCAGCAGCGAGAGCCGCGTAGCCTGCTGAATGCGCTGGCTGCTGCGCGCGCCGTAGTTGTAGCCCACGATGGGCACCAACGCGTTGGTGACGCCGAACACGGGCATGAACACAAAGCTCTGCAGCTTGAAATACACGCCGAACACGGAAACAGCCGTCTCGGTGAAAGCGATGAGGATTTTGTTCATGCCGAAAGTCATCACGCTGCCGATGCTCTGCATGATGATGGAGGGCAGGCCCACCTGATAGATGCCCTTGATGGAGTGCCAGTCCGGCCGGAAGCGGCGGAAGTTGAGACGCACCTCATGGTTTTTCACATGGTTGATGCCGATGCCTACGGCCATGCCGCAGAACTGGCCGATGACCGTGGCCCAGGCCGCGCCTGCCACCCCCATGGCCGGCAGGCCCAGCCAGCCGAAAATAAAGACAGGGTCCAGGATGATGTTCACCACGGCGCCCGTCATCTGGCTGATCATCTGGTATACCGTCTTGCCCGTTACCTGCAGCACGCGCTCCATGGTCACGGACATGAACAGCCCGAGGGAGAACACGGTAACGATCCACATGTAGTCCGTGCCGCCCGCGAGGATCTCGGCGTTCTGTGTGAACGCTCCCATAAACAGGCCGCTGCACGCCGCGCCGAACACCGCAAAAACAGCCCAGCTCAGCACGGTGACGAAGATGCCGTTTTCCGCCACTTTATTGGCGGCTTCAAAGTTTTTTTCACCCAAACGGCGGGACAAAAGCGCGTTGATGCCCACGGCGGTGCCCACGGACACCGCGATCATCAGGTTCTGCACCGGAAAGGCCAGGCTCACGCTGGTCAGTGCGTTTTCGCTCACCATCGAGACGAACACGCTGTCCACCACGTTGTACAGCGCCTGCACCAGCATGCTGAGCATGATGGGGAACGCCATGCTCGGCAGCAGCCTGTTGATGGGCTGCGTGCCCATGATATTCTCTCTTCTTTCTTCCATTTTTCACGATTCTCCTGTCTTTTTTACAATACCTTACTATTCTAACATACAATATAATAGAAGAAAACGGGGAACAATGCCGGAATGGCAGCGTTCCCCGTTGCAGTATGTGCGCTTTTTGTACAAAAATCCTGGTGAAATTTTTCACCAATATTCCGTCATTTGTCCATGAGCCGGATATCGGTGCCGCAGAAGCACAGTGTTTCGCAGCTGCCCAGCAGGCGGGAAACCACCTTTTCGGTATAACGGCGCTGCAGGTCGGCGTCGTTGACGATGTTGCTGGTGTAGATGGTGGGCAGGCGGCGGCACACGCGGGTATTGACAAGGCTGTACAGGCAGCTGTTTACATAAGGGGAAATATACTCCGTGCCGAGGTCGTCCAGAATAAGCAGCTCCGCGCTTTGCAGCGTGGCCATGGTGTCGCCCTCGCCGGAGGCGAAGCGCTCGCGTTCGATGGCGTCAAACGCGTTCTGCGCGCTGACATACACCACGTCGCAGCCCTTTTGCAGCACGGTATTGGCGATGGAGAGGGCAAGATGTGTTTTCCCAAGCCCCGCGCTGCCGAACAGGTACAGGCTGGTACTCTCCCGCGGGGAGAAATGCGCCGCATAATATTTGCAGTATTCCAGTACCTGGGCCATATGTTGCCGGGCCGTGAGGCCAAGCTCCGGCACCAGTGTATCCGGATATTTTTCCAGCGCGAACGTCTCGAAGGAGCACAGCGAGAGCGGGGAGGAGGCGTTCACCTGCTGCTGGCGCAGCTGCCGCACCAGCGCGTGCACGCATTCGCACACCTCGCCGCCGTCGCGCCCGGTGTCCTGACAGATGGGACAGGTATACGCGGGGACAAGGCGCGCGGCAATATCCGGGTGAGCGGCCAGCAGCGCGTCCCGCTCCCTGTCGAACTGTGCGGCGCGGGCCAGCGCCGCGTCCACGGCCGTCCGCTCCGCGCCCATGGCTGCCAGACGCGCGGCCTCGATGCCGGCTGCGGTGCGTCCGTTTTCCAGCGCGGCCAGACCGGGCACTGTCTGCGCGGCTTGAGCGGCCGCGGCGCGGGCAGCTGTAACAGCACGCTGCCGGCGGCCCGCTACGATGCTCTGCGCCCGGCGGTAAAGCTCATCCCTGTTCATTGTGTTTTCCCTTCCTGCGGCATGCCCGGCACACGCGGTGCGCGCCGCAGCCCGCCGCCCAGAATATTGTGTTTCACGGCGGGCGCGGCGGCCTGCACGTTGCTCGAGCCCATGGCGCTTTCGGCCATTACGTCGCGCACGGTTTTGTAGCCCTTGGTGTACCATGCGCGCAGGATGCCGTTGACATATTTTACGCTTTTTTTCTCGCCCGCGTAGGCGGCAGCCTCGGCGATCATGTCCGGACCGTAACCGTAGCTTTCGTACCAGTCCGCGATGGCACGGCTGTCGGCTTTGGTGAACTTGGCGTCGGCAAGGCCCAGCAGCTTTGCGGTTTCTTTTTCGTGGGCCGCGCGTTGGTCCAGCAGACGCAGATAGCGCTCGGCGGCTTCGCCGGAATCGATACCCTCCCGCTGCCAGCCCAGCAGCGCACGCTCGATGTACCGGGCGCTGCGCTTGCCCAGCGCGGCAAAATGGGCCACGCCCAGCAGGATCATATCCACAGGCATGCCGTCGGAAAGGTACATCGAGACGAGAATGTTGGTGTCCGCCTGCGTAATGACGCCGCCCATCAGCGCCTGGCATTCCTGCACCAATCCCGCAATGGCGGGGTCGCCCTGTGCCGCGCTGGCAACCTCAGGCGTGGTCAGGTGTGCGCGAGGCGCGGGCGCGGCGTCAATGCCACCGCGGGCCTGCGGTTCGCCGCAGCTCTCCAAAAGGCCGGCGCCTTTCCAGTAAACAAGCGCCGTCTGCGCCCGCTCCGGGCTTTTCAGGCGCAGCGCCGCGGCAATGCGCGCGGGGTCGGTTTCGCCTGTCGCCACGACAAACAGCGCCACGCGCAGCCAGTCGTCCTCCAGCTCCGGCAGCTTGGCGATCACCAGCTGCGGCACGGCCACGCTGTCCCCTTTGTTTTCCACAAGACGGTATGCCATCGTTTGGTTTCTTCCCTTCAAAAATCGCTGACATCCGCGCCATTTCAAACGCAAAGAGGGCGCTGCCGGCTTTGTGCGCAGATATCGGCTTTTATTGTAGCATATTTTTGCCCGGTTTGCTACAATAAAAGCAGCTCAGACGTTCCGGACGGAACAGCCGGACCTGCCCGGCTGCCCGAAAAAGAACGCTGCCGCCCCGGCCGCGCAAAGAGCTGCGGCCGCGATTGCGGGGAAGACGGGCTTTCCGTGGTAAAAAACGCCGCCGCCCCGGCTGCGCAGAGAGATTCAGCCGCAGCTGCCGGTAAAACGGGCTTCCCATTGTTAAAAAGGAGGGCGCTTATGGATGTGCCGACCATCCCGGCCAGGAGCATTGTCATCAAAAACAAAAGCACCGCCTGGTTCGGCACCCGGTATACGATGAACATTTACAGGGGCTGCAGCCACGGCTGTATTTACTGCGACAGCCGCAGCGAGTGTTACGGCGTGCAGGATTTTGATACCGTGCGCGTAAAATCGGACGCGCTGGCCGTCATACGGAACGACCTTCGCTCCAAGACGCAGAGCGGCGTGGTGGCCACAGGCTCCATGAGCGACCCTTACAATCCGTTTGAAAAGGAGCTGCAGCTGACGCGCCACGCGCTGGAGCTGTTGGATGCTTACGGCTTCGGCGCGGCCGTCGCCACAAAAGGGACGCTCATCACCCGGGACGCGGATATCCTGCGGGAGATCGCGTCTCATTCGCCGGTGCTGTGCAAGATAACGGTGACGACCTGCGACGATGCGCTGGCCGCGAAGCTGGAGCCGCGCGCGCCTTCGTCCTCGGCGCGGCTGGCGGCTGTGGAGAAGCTGGCGGGGCAGGGCATTTTTACAGGCGTTCTGCTGATGCCCGTCCTACCTTTCCTGGAGGATACGCCGGACGGGGTGCGCAGGCTGGTGCGGGCGGCGTACAACGCAGGGGCGCGCTTTGTGTACCCGGTCTTCGGCGTGACGCTGCGCCAGAATCAGCGGGCCTATTTTCTGGACAGGCTGGACGAGCTGTTCCCCGGCGCAGGGCTGCGGGCGCGGTATGTGCGGCAGTTCGGCACACAGTATGAATGCCGCAGCCCGCGGGCGCGGGAGCTGTGGCAGGCGTTTACGGGAGAATGCCGCGCAACGGGCCTTCTGTATGGCATGCAGGATATTGTGGCAGCGTATCGGCAGGGCTACGGCAGCGGACAACTCAGCTTTTTGTAGCGGAGCGGCAGCCTGGACTTCGGGCAGCGTGCCCGCAGAGTTTTTTCAGCCGGGCTTTTGCGGCGGCCGTGGGATATGGTAAAATAACCGCAGGTCGTTTTTAGGCTGTCCAAAAGCTTTGAGCGGTGAAAGGCCTTGCAAATACTATAAGTTTGTGCCCCTCAAGGTGCTTTAAATAAGAACAATTTTTGACACTTTGGCGCCCAGATGGCGCTTGAATTTCCCATAGAGAAATAAAACGATACGGACAAATATAAGGGAGAACCATCCATATAAATGGAAAAAGGAGAGGGGAACTTGTATATGTATGGTCTGACCCGATCGAACAAATTAACGAACATGAAGTTGCAAAGGATCGATGTATTATGAAACATAAAGTGAAAGTAACGGTAATAGATAAAAAGCTATATCCAGAATTGCAGCAACAGTATTGTGCAGACTCTGATTCGGGTTCTTGCCCTTGCTATAATGTTGGCGATGAATTTGTTTTTTATCGTAATGAAGAAAGAGATGATTTCTGGCATATGGGGTTGAATGCCTTAACGAAAACAACGTCGGATCCTGATACAGTGGCCGGCGGACCCAAAATGCCACATTGTTCAGAAGCCTGGGATGCAATTTCAAGATACATCTACACAGGGCTGCAGGGTGGCTCGATTATGAAAGGTTGGATGAAAGAAGAGAATACAATGATAGCTTGTTGCTCAGATGGAACAAGGCCTGTAATATTTAAGATTGAGAGAATTGACGAAAAATAAGTATAATTCCAAGCAGTACTTATGTGTATTGTCTTATTTGTGGTGCTAAAATGGTGGCTCGAGCCTGCAAAACCAACTTATACGACGATATGAAAATACAGGCGTTTTTCTCGCTTCAATAAACATTTGCAGGAAGTTATAAGACGATTTCCGTCTCTATAATCGATAAAAAATAGCCGAAGATTGTTTTTCAGATCCTGCGGACTGTCCCCGGCCTGCGGCTATCTTTTTATTGCGGAGCAATAAAAAAACAGCCCGCGCCTGTTTTGGGTCTCTGCGGGCGGTCTAAACAGCGGCAGTGCCGCCGCTTTTATGTGCAGCCGGGCTGCGCGGGATTTTAAGAGCGTGATCCGGGGGGCCACAGGAGGGTTTCCCGGCTTTGCTGCGCAAAGCCGGGAAAGACGAGCCGCTTCGGCGCAGAGCGCCGCGGCCACAGCGGCACAGCGCCGCGCGGGAGGAATTTTATGAGAAAAAAGGCGAGCGTGCGCCGCACGTTTTACCGTTCATTCTGTCTG
>ERZ773258.2315-NODE-2315-length-12196-cov-2.611317_pt1 | contig 12196 bp, 7 predicted proteins | sample MGYA00511962_ERZ773258 | MGnify/ENA primary metagenome ERZ773258 (study PRJEB29015, sample SAMEA2737755) | human gut metagenome | biome: human gut; feature: human-associated habitat; material: faeces | place: China | collected 2012 ... | reverse complement strand
TCGCTCGAAGCCTTCACGGCGGCCCGCACGCTGGGCATTCCGGCGCGGCTCGTGGCGTTCGAAAACGAGGCGCATCAGGTCTTCAAGCCCCAGAACTCGCTGGTCTGGAACCGCGAATTCTTCGGCTGGCTCGACAAGTACGTAAAATAGCCGACCCGACAGCGAACGAGGGCCACCCGGACCGGAACTGCGCTCCGGTGAAAGCAAAACCTCCCTGCCGGCGGGCAGGGAGGTTTTTTGCGCTCCGCACCGCCGGAAAGGCGCATCCGTGAGGATAAAAAGGAGGCTGTTCGTGATGAAAAATCCGGCGTTCGTTGAATTTATTTCCGCGAACGGGAACCTGTACCTATTTTTGTACACATTACAGATAAAAGAATCTATTCTATGCGAATTAATTTCCGGATTATTTGGCTCGCGCTGCCTCTGGTCTTCGGGGCATGCTCCGATTCTTCGGATGCGGACACCCGGCCCGCGACCGAAACAATCAGCGTATCGGTAGGCTCCGGTCCGAAGATCGACATCGAATCCGAAGACAGGTCCCGCACCCAGCTCGGCGAAGACGGAGTGTCGGTCAAATGGGCTTCCGACGACCAGATCGCACTCTGGGCCGTCAACTCCCGATCCGAGACCGTCTTCAGCAAACAGGCTTTCAAACTCTACCACTACAACACCGACTACAACACGGCCAAGTTCAGGGGAGACATCCCGCAAATGCCCGCGGACACCTACACCTATTATGCCGTGTCGCCCGTTCCGTCCGAAAGCGACGGCACGCAGGCCACCTACCTGATCCCTGACGTGCAGGACGGCGGCTTCAACGGCGACTGGGACGTGATGGTGGCCGATCCGGTCAAGGCCCCGGCTCTGGAGAAGAACGACACCGGCGAGACGGTGCAGTTCCAGTTCCGCCACAAAGTTCACGTGCTGAAAATACGCATTCCGAAAAACGACCTGGGCGAAAAGGTCTCGGAGATCACGCTGGCATTTCCGCAGCCCGTCACGGGGCGCATGACGGTCGATGCCGCCGACCCCGATGCCGCGCCGACGCTCACCGGCAGCAACAACACGCTGACGCTGCGTTTCGACACTCCGAAGGATGCGAGCGACGTGGTCTTCGCCGTCATCGCACCGGTGGAACTCACCGCCGAGCAGCCGGTGACCATCACCGCGATTTGCGAAGCCGGGGAATCCGAGCCGCGCAACATCCCCGGCAAACACTTCTCCGAAGGCCACACCACCCCGATCGCCTACCACATTCCCGCCATCGGCCGCTATTACACGCGTCTGAACTTCTCGCTGCCTGCGGACAAGGGTACGGCGACGCTGGGCGAGGCGGTCGGAAAGATCACCCTCACCGCCCCCGAAGGCTCGCTGTTCGACAACGGCACGAACATCTGCCAGTTCACGCCCGACGCCGAGGGCAAATACACGATGGTGCTCAAACCCTCGTGGACCGACAACCTCTCGGGAAAAGCCGTCACGGTACAGTACGAATCGGAAAGCGCTGTCGTATCGAACACGCTGACAATGCCGCAGATCACCGAATTCGGCAACAACGACATCACGCTCAGCGTCCCCTACCTGCTGGCGGAGGATTTCAGCAATATCATCCAGTTCGACTACGACTGCAACGTCGGAACGGGAACAAGCAGCAGCAGCGCCGGAAACAAGGATGCGCACCTGCTGTCCGACAAGGGCGCCATCGGATGGACGGCGGCTCGTGTGGGCGGGGAAACCGGGAAATGTATCCGAAGCTCCTGCCGGTTCGAAGGCGGAGGAGCCGGCAAGGCTTCATCGTATGCCCGCTACCCGGGACGTATCGACTCGCCGCCCGTCAGCGGTATCAAATCCGGCAAAACAGTCAGAGTCCGGGTTTCATTCGATTACGTCGGAGGACAGGACTCCTGGATGATGGACAGTAACAAAAATAAGGGCGGAACATACGGCAATCCTACGTTCAATTACGGCTACACGACCAATTCGGGCCAGCCCAACGGCGGAGACAATCTTGAAAACCCCGTCGAAGCGGAAGACATAGCCCTCGAAACCGACAAATCGTGGAATACCCCGCTTTCGAATTGGAACACCAAAACATTCCTGGCCGACTTTAACAGCGCCCACAGAATCTCATGGAAGGTGAATGTCAACCGTATCGGCAACGTATCGTCCTGGACCGGAATATTCGGCGCCAACGGCAATCACTACCTCTACCTCGACAACATCAAAGTATCCATCGTCAACGAATAACCGCCATGAGAAAACTGCTTTACCTGCTTGCATCGGCGGCTGTCATGGCCGGAGGATGCTCCGAAAAGAAAGAGACCCCGGCCGGAGAGGGCTGCGGAACCATCCGCATCGCCTGCGAGGCCGACGCCACGATTGATGCCGCTGCGGCGATGGCCGCGGTTCAGGGCGCGACCCGCGCTGCGGCAAAACCCGACGGCAAAGATTTCACGCTCCGCATCCGGGGTGAAAATTTCGACAAAAGCTGGGCGACGGTCGCGGCGTATAACGCCGAGGAGACCGCCTACTCCTTCCCCGAAGGCCGCTACACGATCACGGTCACCTACGGCGATCCCGAAGCCGAAGGCGCGGACAAACCCTACTACGCAGGCGCGACCGAAGTGGAGGTCGCGGCGCGCCGCACCAGCACCGCGCAGATCACGGCGACGATCGGCAATTCGCAGACCCTGGTACGCGCCACCGAGTCGTTCAAAAAATACTACAACAACGCGGAGTTCACCGTGACGACCGGAGCGGGCGGCATCTTCACGTTCCGTCCCTGCGACGAGGCCGAAGCGGAAGCCGTCTGGGTGCAGGCCGGAAAGCCGCTCACCTTGAAGGGTACGGCCCGGGGCCAGAGCCAGGACGGCACGTCGGAGGGGCCGCTCTACACCTTCACCCCCGAGCCGCTCGAAGCGGCACGCCCAGCCACGCGCCACATCTTCACGCTCGACGCCAAGAAGGCCGGCAGCGCGACGCTGACCGTCACCCTCGGCGAAGAATACACCGAGACCGTGGAACTCGACGTGGAACTCAACGACGAGGCCACCGAATAACGCAAATAAAAACACCGAGATATGAAAACCTTTACCAAGATTCTGACGGCTGCGGCAGCGACGGCGCTGCTCGCGACCGGCTGTGTGAACGAAGATCCCGCCTATAAGAACAACGAGCCGGGCACTCCGCCCGATCCCAACGCCAAAGGCTACCTGACGCTGGCGGACATGAGCATGCGCGTCGTGGTCGACACCGATACCGAAACCCGCCCCGACGACACGTCAGACGAGACGGCGAAGCCCCAGACGCGCACCGACGAGGCGCAGCCCGACGTCGACACATTCATCATCGAAATTCGCGACGCAACGGGCAAGCTGGCGCTCCAGGAGACTTACGGCGATCTGAAGGTCTCGATCGGCGAGGCAGGCAGGCTGGAGCTTCCGGTGGGCGGCTACACGATGGAGGTCCGTTCGGAAGAGGCCGCCACGACGCCGGCAGCCGAATGGGAACACCCCGTCTATTTCGGTTCGCAGGAGTTCGTCATCGAGAAGAACCAAACCACGCCCATCAACGAGGTCGTCTGCACGCTGAACAACATCAAGGTGACGCTGATGTGTTCGAAAGACCTCGCCGACCAGCTCACCGCCGACACCAAGTCGACCGTCACGCTGGGCGAAACGACGATGACCTTCCTGAAGGATGAAACCCGCGCGGCCTACTTCATGCCGCAGGGCGAGACCAACACGCTCAAATTGCACCTCGAAGGGGCTTTCGCCGATACGCCCGACGCACCCGTCCGGATCAACAAGAGCATCTCGGGCGTCAAGGCCGGACAATGGCGCAAGCTCTCGATCGTGATCACCTACTCGGACAAGGGAGACATCAAACTGGACATCGACGTCAACGACTTCATGGAGGACGACGAAATCCCGGTCAACGATCCCGACAACCCCGGCGAACCCGGACTTCCCGTCGCCCCGACCCTCGAATGTCCGGGCTACGACCTCACGAAACCCTTCCAGCTTCTGGCCTCGATGTTCGACGCCCAGGGCAACTACACCCGGCCGTTCGCATTCAATCTCGCCTCGTCCAACGGCATCGGGTCGTTCGCGGTGAAAATCACGTCGGACAACTCCCGGCTGACCGGCATGGTGTCCGGAATCGGCGGTCCGGAATTCGACCTCTGCACAATCGGGGCGTCGGACCCCGCCTACACGGTTCTCGCAGGCCTCGGCTTCCCGCTGGGCGACGATCTCAAGGGGGCGACTTCGAAGAGTTTCGACATCGCAGGAGCCATGAAACTGCTCTATCCCGCATACGAGGGCACGCACGCATTCGCCTTCGAGATAACCGACGCCAAAGGGCTTTCGGCCCGGGCGTCGCTGACGCTCACGGTCGATCCGGCCAACGAAGGCCCTTCGATTGTCGGCGTAGATTTCAATATCGACGAAACGCAAACGCCGTCCGCAGACCGCGACACGGAGATCGACATCACGGCGCAAACAGGCATCAAATCGCTCGACGTGACCATCGACTGCGACAACCTCGACGCCAAGGAACTCGGCACGATGGGCATCCCGGCCCGGTTCGATCTCTGCAATATCGAAGGCTTCGAAGATACGAACGGAACCATGCATCCGGCCGAAGATGTCCGGGAGAAGATTTCGGCCCTCGGATTCCCCATCGAGGACGCAGTCAAGGACAAATCGTCCATTCGGCTCAAGATCGACAAGATGTTCACCGGATTGCTGACAGGCTTCCCCGGCAACAACAATTTCATACTCACGGTGACGGAGAACAACGGTCTCAGCACGACCAAGACCCTGAAGTATTACGTACCGGCGAATTAAGGCTGACGAATTATGAAAAAATACATTACCGCCGCCCTGCTGTTCTGCGCCGCGCTGACGGCCGCCTGCTCGAAAGAGACGGCCGGGAGCGCCGACACGGGCGACACGGGCGACACGGGCGCGCTCGAAATGCGGGTTTCGGCCACGCGGGCCGAAGCCGACGGGGAATACGATCCCTTGCAACGCCTTGCCGTACGCATCTACCGCGCGAGCGGCGAGCTGCTGCGCCAATACACCGCAGAGACGCTCCCCTCACGGCTGGAGCTGCTCGCGGGCGAATACCGCGTGGAGGTCGATGCGGGAGAAGCCGTCCCCGCGTCGTTCACCAAACGTTTCTACAAAGGCGAGAAGACCTTTACGGTGGCAGCCGGGCAGACGACCGTCGCCGAAGTGGAGTGCAAACGGCAGAACGTCGTCGCCGAAGTGAAATTCGACGCCACGGTTTCCGCCGCTTTCGGCGAGAATTTCCATGCGTGGGTAGTCGCCGCCGACGCGTTCGACGAAGGGCAGGTTCAGCAGGGCGGCGTCCCGGCGCTGAACTACACGGCCGACGGCACGGGCTACTTCACCATGCCCGAGGGTGCGACCACGCTCACGACCCGCTTCGAGGGCACGCACCCCGACCGCGGCGTCATCGTCAGGGAGGCCAGATTCGAAGGCGTGCAGACCGGCGGCAAATACAGCGTCTCCTTCCGGTTCTCGAAGGACCTGCCGGGCTTCATCGAATGCTTCGTCGTCAAGGTGGACACCTCGACCGACGACTACGACGACACGTTCCCGTTCAGCCCCGAGCCGAGCATCGAAAGCGACGGTTTCGACATGGACCAGCCGCAGGATTTCATCCCCGGGACAACCGCCCCGAAACGTTACATGATAACCACGATGGCCGCCGTAAAGAGCGTCGTGATAGGCATCGGCGACGACAGCTACGAAGCGCTGAACGGCACGACCGAGGGCGTCGAGGTGACCAGAGAGAGCGATTTGAGCCTGACGGTCACCCTTTCCGACGCCTTCTTCGCAGGGCGTCCGGGCGGCAGCCATCCGGTGAGCATCCGCGTCACGGATTCGGCCGGCGCCGAAGCCACCGCCATCTCGGAATACCGTCTGCAAGGCCTTCTGCCCATTGAAAAGACGGATTACGACCTCTGGACGAACAGCCTCACGCTGCGCGCGCTGGTCCTCGATCCGAACGTCACGACGGCGACCTTCGGACTGCGCGTCAAAGACGGCGAGTGGTCCGACGCCGATGGCGTAAACGCCGGCGAGGGCATCTATACGGCCACGTTCACGGCCCAATGGAAGGAATCGGTCAATGCCGCGGGCCTGACCGTCCACACCCCCGTCGCAGGCACCGGCGTCTTCGCCGGCAACAGCTACGAGGCGCGGGCGGCGCTCAATGGCGAAACCGTCTCCTCGGCAGAGTTTCAGGCCGCTGCCGGGCAGGTCATCCCCGACGGGGATATGGAAAGCGAATCGCTCCCCTGTTTCGGCAAAAGCACGTCGGAATCCACGACGTTCTGGGGCAGCGGCAATGCCGCAACTTCGGGACTGTGTGCGCAGTCGACCAAACCCGGCATGGGCGGCAACTACTGCGCCAAGCTCGAATCGCAGTCGGCGTTCAGCTATCTCGCCGCGGGCAATCTCTTCTCGGCAACGTTCCGTTTTGCGAGTCTCTCGGGAACGGCCAGTTTCGGAATGCCCTACCAGTGGACAGCGCGTCCGACGGCCTTGCGGCTCAAATACCACGCCACCGTGGGCGCTGTCAATAAGGGAACCGTCACCGAAGAGCACGAATACATCCAGGACGGCCAAGACCGTTCACGCATCTTCGCCGTTATCGTCGATTGGAACAGCCGTCATGCGACTGTCGCCGGCATGGGATCGCCGACAGGCGTGTGGGACCCCGCCAAAACCGCCGAAACCGCCGAAGGCCCCGTCATCGCCTACGGATCGCTGCTGATCGGCGAAACCACACCAGGCGACGCGATGACGACCGTGGAGATTCCGATCGAATATTACGACAGAACGACCAAACCTACGGGTGCATATACACTCGTCATCTCCTGTACGACGAGCGCCTACGGCGACTTCAAGGTCGGTTGTCTGGGCAATGTCATGTACGTAGACGATTTCGAATGGGTATACTAATCACTAAACGCAAGCAGATGCGCAAGCTATTCATCCGCACGCTCGCCCTCGCGCTGTGCCTCACGGGCACGGCGCAGGCGCTGCGCGCACAGGAAACAACCGCCGCCCAAACTGCGGCGGCAGCCGACCAGCGTCCGAAAACGATCAACGAAATGCGCCAGGAGCGCGGACTTACCGACACGCACAACCTGTTCGTGCCGAAAGGACAGTGGATTTTCGGCGGTACGGCCTCCTACTCGACCCATACCAACAAAGGCTATCAGTTCCTCGTCATCGAGGGAATCAACTCGAAAGGCTACACCTTCCGCGTCAGCCCGATGATCGCCTACGCCTTCCGGGACAACATGGCCCTCGGAGGACGCTTCATCTATTCGCGCACGCTGCTCAAGCTGGACAACGCCGAGTTGCATTTCGGCAACGAGGAGACGGGCACGAACATCGTGGCCAGGGATTTCTACTCGCTCAAGCAGACCTATTCGGCGGCGGCGATCTGGCGGCAGTACATCCCGCTGGGACGCAACAAACGCTTCGCGCTGTTCAACGAGATGTCGCTCGCGGCCGGAGGCACGCAGGCGCGCTTCGCCAACGACTCGCCCGTGAAGGGAACCTACGAAACCGGCTACACCCTCTCGCTGGGCATTTCACCGGGCATCATCGCTTTCGCCACCAACAACATGGCCGTCGAAGTGAACGTGGGCGTGATGGGCATCAGCTATACCCATACCAAACAGGTTCACAATCAGGTCACCGTGGGCAAGCGCAACACGAGCATGATGAACTTCAAGGTCAACATCTTCTCGATCGGCCTCGGCATGGCCTTCTATCTCTAAAAACGGCACACTATGACACGAAGCATACTCTGCACCCTGCTGATCATAATTATCTCGTGCGGCAACGCGCTGGCGCGGCAAACCGCCGTAACCGGGAATCCGAAGGAAACAGCCGCTCCGGCAGCCGCAATCGCACCCGCCGCAGCCGGAACGATCTCCACCGAAGAAGAAGCCCCGGCAACCGGAAATGCGCCGGCCTCGGAAGCGGCAGTCCCGGCCGACGGACAGAAGCAATTGCAGGCACTCAAGGCCGCGGAAGTTCAGTCGCCGATCCGCGGCAAAAAACAGTTCCTGCCCACACGCCGGCGTATCGACCGCGAAATCAACAAGCTCAAGTTCGCCTACAAGGGCGAGGTGATCATGGGTCTGACGGCCTCCTACGGCACGATGTCGAGCGACGACACGGACATCATGCTCATCCTCGACGGCATCGACGCCGACGGCACGGTGGCCACCGTCAAACCCTTCATCGGCTATTTCTACCGCGACAACAACTGTCTGGGCGTGCGTTTCGGCTACCGCCACATGGACGGCAACCTCGATGCCGCACGCTACGACCTGGGCGAAAGCAACGACGCCTCGGGCAGCATTCCGAAGGTCAATTTCAACAGCGACAACTACTCGTTCGGCATTTTCCACCGCTCCTACGCGGGACTCGACCCGAAGGGCCGTTTCGGACTGTTCGCCGAGTTCGAACTCTCGCTGTCGACCGGAACGTCGAAACTCTCCTACCAGCCCGACACCGCCAGCGACAACATGAAAACCACGTTCAGCGACAATACGCAGCTCAAATTGGCGTTTAATCCGGGAGCTGCCGTCTATATCTTCCCCAACGTCTGCGCCACGCTGTCGTTCGGGCTGGGCGGCATCCAGTACACCTCCGTCACGCAGAAGGACGACGCCGGCAACAAGATCGGAACGCGCAAGGCTTCGAACATGCGTTTCAGGCTCAACGTCGCCGCCATCAACTTCGGCATGACGGTACACCTGTGGGACAAGAAAAAGAAATAAATTATGACCAGATACCTGAAAACAGCACTCCTTGCAGCCGCGGCGCTCCTCGCGTCGTGCATCCACAACGACATCCCCTATCCGGTCGTCGAACTCCGCATCGCGAGCGTCGAAGGCCAGGGCTTCTCGGTCTCGGAAAACAACGTCACGTCGCGGACAGTCACCCTCTCGCTCGACGAAGCGACCGACATCCGCAACGTGCGGATCGACGCCGTGGGTTACGACGCCGTCATCCACAGCATCCAGCTCGACAAGGAGGAGGTCCTGCAACAGATCCGCAGCTCCCGGGAGCTGACCGGCACGTTCGACCTGCGTTCGCCGATCTACACCACGCTTTCGCTCTACCAGGATTACGAATGGACGATCCGCGCCACACAGACCATCGAGCGCCGTTTCAGCGTGACGGGGCAGATCGGCGCCACGGAGATCGAGGAGAAAAACCGCATCGCCCGGGTCCTCGTCCCCAGCGACACCGATCTGGCACATATCGAGGTCACGGAACTCAAACTCGGCCCCGCCGACATCACGACCTATTCGCCCTCGCTCGAAGAGCTGTCGGGCAGCAGCTTCGAATCGGTGCGTTTCGTAGACGTCACCTGCCACGGAATCACCGAACGGTGGCTGCTTTACGTGGAGCCTACCAATGTGAAGGTCGCCCTCCGGGCAACCGACCTGTGGAACAATACGGCCACGGCCACCGCTCTCGTCTCCGCCGAGGAGTATGCGGCCGGCGCCGCGCTGGAATACCGGATCAAGGGCGCCACGGAGTGGCAGAGAATGGCGGAGAGCAGCTACGAGGCCGGCATCCTGACGGCAACGCTCGCGCCCGAATGGAGCTCGTCGACCAACCCCTACGGGCTTGCCGTCTACAACTTCGTGCCGGACAAGGGCCTCTTCGCAGGGCACACCTACGAATTCCGCCTGACGGTCGGGGGCGAGCAGACCCAGCTGATGGAATATGCGGCCCCCGCGGGCAACACGATTCCCAACGGCGACCTGGAGGACAGCTCGTTGAGCTGCTGGACCCAGAACAACAAGACCGCAGAATTCTGGGGCAGCGGCAACAACACCTTCACCAGGGGACTCTGCACGCAGGCCTCCTTCGACGGAGGCACGCGCGCCAAACTCCAGGCTACGTCCGCCGTGGGAGTCCTCGCTTCGGGCAACCTCTTCTCGGGGCTGTTCCAGAAGGACGTCCTGACCCGGGGCGTCGTGTCGTTCGGCCAGCCTTACGCCTGGAAAGCCCGCCCCAAGGCGCTGAAACTGCAATACTATGCGGAACATATCGGCATTGCCGATATCGACAAGAATTTCGGCGCCCCGATTCACGAAGGAGACCGGGACAAGGCCCGCATCATGGTCGCCATCGTGGACTGGAACACCCGCCGCGAGGTCGGATCGGGCACGGAAGCCCCCACCGGGACCTGGGATCCGGAAGAGACCACTTCGGTCGACGAGGGACCGATCATCGCCTACGGCTCGCTTTTCATCGACCAAAGTTCGACCGGCGGCAAGATGATCGACGTACAGCTTCCGCTCAACTTCTACGACACGAAGGCCAAACCCTCCGGATTGTACCAGATCGTGATCTCCTGCTCGACGAGCGCCTACGGCGACTTCATGGCAGGCTGCAAGTCGAACATACTCTACGTCGACAATTTCGAGTGGGTCTATTGACAATGCCTATTTTCGCAACCCGCAAAAAGCAGAGCCTCACCGGTTCTGCTTTTTGTTTACCCTGGCGGTCCGAAAAAAAACACCGGAGGAGGTAGGGTTTCAGCGCTTTCATCCGTGATATAGATAGAATGAAGAGACCCGAACATATCATCGAAGATCTGATAACCCGCCAACTGGACGGCACACCCCTCACCGACACGGAACGCCGGGAACTGCAGGAGTGGCTCGAAGCATCCGAAGCCAACCGCGACGCCTTTCTCCGGGCTTACAAAGCCTGGGGAAACGCCCGCCTTGCGGAAACCCGGTTCAACACCGGGCAAGCCCTCGAAAACGTCATGGCCCGGATTGCCGAAGCATCCAGACCCCGGTCTTTCCTGCGGCCGCAACTGCGCCGTCTGGGCATCGGCATCGCAGCGGCAGCCTGCGTCATGCTGGCCGTTGTCGGTTACTACCGACTGCAACCGTCGACCGTCCCGGACATCGAAATGTTTATCCGGCAGGCCGACACCCCCGTATTCACCCAGAAAGAGGTGCAACTGGTGCTGTCCGAGCAGAAAACCCTCCTGCTCGAAACCCAAAAATCGACAATCCGTTACGATTCGACCGCCATCCGGATCAACAACGCCGAAAAAACCATTCCCAAAAAAGAGGCTGCGACGTTCAACCAGCTGGTCGTTCCCTACGGCAAGCAGACGACGCTGACGCTCGCCGACGGAACCCGCGTCTGGATCAACGCCGGATCACGGCTGGTCTACCCCGTCGTATTCGAAAAGCAGAAGCGCGAAATATACGTCGAAGGCGAAATCTACATGGAAGTGGCGCACGATGCCGAACGGCCTTTCTCGGTACACACAGGCAAGATGGATGTCTGCGTTTTGGGAACCAAATTCTACATATCCTCCTACGGCCGCGATCGCACGCAGGAGGTCGTCCTGCTCTCCGGCTCCGTCAGCGTAGCCCCTGCCGGACGATCCGACCGCGGAATTCGCATCGTTCCCGGCCAACAAGCCATCCTCGACACCTCGGAATCGCTGGAGGTCCGCGAAGTGGAAGCCGAAAGCTACATCAGTTGGATTCACGGATACCTGCCCTTCGACAACGACCCGCTGTCGAACATCCTCGAACGCCTTTCCCGCTACTACAATTGTCGGATCGAGTGTACGCCCGAAGCCGAAGCGCTGACGCTCTCGGGCAAACTCGAACTCAAAGACGATCCGGCCGAAGTGCTGAAAATCTTGAGCGCAACAGCCCCTATCAACCTGCAAATCACCGGATCCGGGAATTTCCGAATCGACTATAACCCGACTACCAACAACCCAAACTGACCTGCCTATGTAACAGCCCGTATCCCTCCAAAAAAAGACCGGATGTCGTCCCTCAACGACATCCGGAGCGATTGAAAATCTAAAATAGCCTTTTAAACTTCAAATCTTTACAAATGTACAACAAAAATGGTAAAATCGGTCTTTTTAAGGCCGATAATGGGGGATTATTCCACCTATTCCGGATAACATTCCTGTTTTTGCTGGCAACAATCGGGTTCATCCGGCCCGTCAGTGCACAAACGGCAGAGGCGGCGAAAACCATCACGCTCAACGTACAGAACCGCCCCATCAAGGAGGTCCTCACACTGATCGAACGCCAAAGCGACTACGTCTTCGTTTACTACGACAACATCTT
>ERZ773258.2314-NODE-2314-length-12211-cov-19.129730_pt1 | contig 12211 bp, 10 predicted proteins | sample MGYA00511962_ERZ773258 | MGnify/ENA primary metagenome ERZ773258 (study PRJEB29015, sample SAMEA2737755) | human gut metagenome | biome: human gut; feature: human-associated habitat; material: faeces | place: China | collected 2012 ... | reverse complement strand
CATCACGCCCAGAATCAGCAAAATCTCCAGACTGTTGATGATGATGGCGTAGTTCGTCGCCTTCTTGACGGAAATATTCTCCTGAAACCGCGTCAAACGCTTCATTTGCATCCCTCCCGGATTTCCTGATTCTTCCGAATTGTCGCCTCATGCCCCATGTCCGATGGGAAATAGTACTTTTTCCCCTGCAATTCCACGGGCATATAATTCTGGCGGACGTAGTGTCCGGGATAGTCGTGCGGATACTTGTAGCCGTCGCCGCTGCCGATTCGGTCGTGCCCGGCGTAGTGCGTGTCGCGCAGGTGGACGGGTACAGCGCCGTAACCGCCCTTTTCCGCGTCCGCCATCGCCGCATCGACCGCGGCGCACACGCTGTTGCTCTTCGGGCTTTCGCAGATGGCGATAATCGCCTGTGCGAGCGGCAGACGCGCTTCCGGCATCCCAACGAATTCCACCGCGCGCGCCGCGGCTTCCGCTTGCAGCATCGCAATCGGATTCGCCAGCCCAACATCCTCGCTGGCATGGGCAATAATCCGCCGCGCGATGAGTTTCGGGTCAACGCCGGCATAAATCAGCCGTGCGAACCACGCCAGCGCCGCGTCACTGTCCGAGCCGCGCAGGGACTTGCAGAACGCGCTGAGCATGTCATAATACAAACTTTCGTCGCAGCGAATCATGGGCTTCTGGATGGATTCCTCCGCAACGGCAAGGGTAATGTGGATGATGCCCTGTGCGTCGGCGGGTGTCGTAAGCACAGCAAGCTCTACCGCACCGAGCGCCGCGCGGGTATCACCGCCCGCGATTCGCGCAATATGGCGCAGCGCATCGTCATCGGCGGTGATTTTCATCTGCCCATAGCCTCGCTCCGGGTCATCGATGGCGCGGCGCATGGCGGTCAGCACGTCCCGTTCCGTCAGCGGCTCGAACTGGAATACGCGGCAGCGGCTGACGATAGCGGGCGTCATGGACACCATCGGGTTTTCCGTCGTTGAGCCGATAAAGCGGATGATACCCCGCTCAATGGCGGGCAGGATGCTGTCGCTCTGCGCCTTTGACCAGCGGTGGCATTCATCCAGCAGCAGATAAGTGGACTGCCCGTAGGCGCGGCGCTCCTGCGCGTCGGCAATCACCTTGCGCACGTCCGCCACGCCGCTGGTGACCGCGTTGAGCTGCACAAACGCGGACTTGGTGCTATTGGCGATAATCGACGCGAGGGTCGTTTTGCCGCAGCCGGGCGGCCCGAAAAAGATGGAGGAAGTCAGCCGATCCGCCTCAATCGCGCGGCGCAGCAGCCGCCCCTCCCCCAGCAGATGACGCTGCCCGATAAACTCCGCGAGCGTCCGCGGGCGCATCCGATCCGCCAGCGGCGCCTCCTGTCCGGAAAAAAGATCCGTCATTGTTTCACCTCAACAGCAAATACGCTCCCGCTCCCAGCAGCAGCAACTGCACCACCAGCAAAATCGGGAAGCCATAGCGAAAATACCAATGCCTCGTTTTATGATGGAAGCAGAACATCCCCAGCGTTCCTCCGAGGCTGCCGAACAGCACTACCGGCAGAAACAGCGTCCTTTCCGCAATCCGCCACGCCCCGCGTTTGGCGCGCCGCTTATCAATCCCCATGAGCGAAAACGCGAGGGTATTGACCGCCAGCAGGTACACCCAAATCAGATTCAACAACCAATTCTCCATAATTACAACCTCCCCAGAGGCTCTGCCTCTGGACTCCGCAAGGGAGTTCCTCCCTTGACCCTTTCGCGCGATTGGGTTGGTGACTTCTCCATACTTCTTCCGCGTGTCGCGCAGGGGTTTCGCGTCCGCAGACGTGATTCCCCCTGCGTGAAAGCAATCAATTTCAATAGAAAAATCAAGCCAGAACACGCACACCGATAGATTCCGTCAGGGGACAAACTTCTCCTGCGCCACCGCCGTGATTCCCCCGTGCGCCGCGCTGTACACCCACCGATGTACCCCGCGCAGCGCCAGTTCCGCGTGGCATAGCGCAATGCCGCCGTCCAGCAGGGCACGGTCGCTGATGGTCAGCGCAAACGCTCCGGGCAGCGCTTCCATCCGCCACGGCTGCATGTTCATTGCCGACGGCGCGATTTGCACCAGCTTCGCCGCATCCAGCATCATGCCATCCGCGGGAACGGCGTTCATCAGCTTGTCGAGCGGCTTCCGGCGGCGATTTTCCGGCGCTTGAAGCGACCTCTCCGGCACACCGACCGCAATCACCGCGAGTACCGTCTCATTCTCCTGCATCGGCAGGCGAATCTGCTTGCGGCGGTATGTGCCGCTCACCCAGCACGTCCCCAGTCCCAGCGCCGTCGCTTCCAGCACGAACGCTTCGCCCAGAATCCCGGCATTCACGCGGCAGAGCGCTTCCGTTCCGCAGGCGATGACCACCGCCGCCATTTTGCAGCCTGTGATGCGCCCCATGCCCAGAATCGTGCCGGTAAACAGCGATTCGTCCACCGGTGTCAGCACCAAGCGCGCACCGGGCAGCGCGCACCGACCGACGACGTAGGACAGCGCCGCGAACGCCGCCGTGTCGGGCGCACCCGCAAAGCTCCGGCAGGATGTGCGCACCAATGCCGCTTGACGCAGTTTCTCCTTCTGCATGGGCGAAAAGAGCGTCTCCAACGTCGTCATTCCCCCACCTCCAATGGTGTCGGGCGCAGATGGCGGCAGACCGCTCCTACGCGCTCATGCAGCACCAAATCCGCCTGATTGTCCAGCGGGGTTGCGTCGCGGTTGATAAGAACAATGTGCCGCCCGCGGAAGAACCGCAGCAGCGACGCCGCCGGATACACCGTCAGGCTCGTTCCAGCGACGATAAGCAGTTCCGCCTGCTGCAATTGACGCACCGCCGCGCGAACCGTCGCATCATCAAGCCCTTCCTCGTACAGCACAACGTCCGGCTTGATGATTCCGCCGCAGGGGCATTTCGGCACGCCTTCACTGTCCCGGATGTACTCCGGCGGAAAAAAGCGCGCACACTTCAGGCAATAATTCCGGTGGATGCTGCCGTGCAGTTCCAGCACCGTTTTGCTGCCTGCCTTCTGGTGCAAGCCGTCGATATTCTGCGTGATGACCGCCGTCAAACGTCCGCCGGCTTCCAGCTGCGCCAGAAAGCGATGCGCGTCGTTCGGCTGCGCGTCCAAGGGGAGCATTTTCGCGCGGTAGAAGCGGAAAAACTCCTCCGGATGGCGCGCAAAAAAGGTGTGGGACAGAATTTCCTCTGGCGGATAGGCGAACTGCTGATGATACAATCCGTCCTGCGAGCGGAAATCGGGAATGCCGCTCTCCGTCGAAACACCCGCGCCGCCGAAAAACACGATGCGGCGGCTCTCGTCAATCCACTGCTGCAATTCTTCGTACATTGTTGGGGGCACCCCTCTCTTGTTTTGTTTCCTATGCCATTCGCAATCAATCAATTCCCTTTGGGTTTCGCCTCTGGGGAGGCGACAAGGGGGGCTGAAATCTTCCAGACGCTCAAAGGCACCAAGGAAATCATCCGTCAGTTCCAGCATTTCGCTGAGTTCATCCAGCAGCTTCGCGGCTTTTCGCCAACCGCTGGCGCTGCACAAGCTCCGCCGTAATTCCCTGATGCGACAAATAATGGCGGTCGTCCAGAAAGCTCGCATAGTTCAGCGCCACAATCGCGCGGCGATTCGTGTCCTGCATATCAATCGTTGGCATGGCAAACTCCTTTGCTCGCAGCAGGAAAGTAATCATTTTCAGTATAGCACACCCTGCCGCGTCATGCAAGACAAACGGGCAAGAAATCGCTGTTTGTCGCGGCTAATCATCTTCCTCTTCACATCAGAAAGGAAATATGCTATAATATAATCGGTAGATTCTTCACAATCGAAGGAGGCATACGATGGATGTCAAGAAGCTGCTTGCTGACGTAACGGCGCTGCCGGGTGTCAGCGGGCATGAGGCGCAGGTCAGCGCGTACTTTGCCGAACAATTCCGTCCGCTGGTAGACGAGGTGACGGTGGACGCAATGTACAGCGTGATTGCGCACAAAAAGGGCAAAGGTCCGAGAATTATGCTGTGCGCCCATTTGGACGAAATCGCCCTGATGGTGACGCATATTGAGGATGACGGCAGCCTGCGCTTGGGCAATGTCGGCGGGGTTGACCCGCGCATCCTCCCCGCGAGCCGCGTGTGGGTGCATGGGCGCGAGAAGCTGTTCGGCACCATCGGCGCGCTGCCGCCGCACCTGATGAGCGCCGCTGACCGCGCGAACAACTACACGCTGGACAACCTGCATGTGGACATTGGCATGAGCGCCGAACGCGCGAAGGAACTCGTCCGCATCGGCGACTTAGTGACCTTCGACGGGCCTGCCCGCGAATTGCTCAACGGTCAGTTCGCATCGAAAACGCTGGATGACCGCTCCTGCGTGGCGATTCTGCTGCGCGCGGCGGAAATGCTGCAAAAGCTGGTCTGCGACGCGGATGTGTATTTCGTCTGCTCGTCGCAGGAGGAAGTCGGCGGGCGCGGCGCAATGACCTCCGCTTTCGCGATTGACCCGGATTTGTCTGTTGTGCTGGACGTCGATTTTGCTGAAACGCCAACTTGTCCGCCGCGCTCTGCCCTGCCGATTGACGCCATGATTGTCACGCACGGGCCGTTTGTGCAGCCGAAGCTCAATCAGCGGCTCATCGACTGCGCAAAAAAGCACCATGTGAAGCTGAACGCGAACGTCGCAAGCCGCTCCACCGGCACGGACGCGGACGAAATCGGCTTGTCCCGCGCGGGTGTGCCGAGCGTGCTGCTCAGCCTGCCGGAGAAGTACATGCACACGTCGGTGGAAACGATTGACCTGAACACGCTGGAAGAGGGCGCGCGTCTGCTGGCGAATTTCGTCGCGGAACTCGACGAAAGCTGGGAGGATGACCTATGGATTTGAAGACACTGACGGAAATCAACGCTCCCTCCGGGCATGAGCAGGCGATTCGCCGCTTTCTGCTGGATGAGCTGAAAAAGCTGGGCTTTGCGCCCGTCCTCGACCGCATGGGCAACGTCGTTGTCGTGAAGGAAGGCACGGGCGACGCGCCCCGCAAGCGCGTGATGGTCAGCGCGCATATGGACGAAGTGGGGCTGATTGTCACCTCCGCCACGGAGGATGGCTACCTGCGCATTGCCGCGGCAGGCGGCATCGACCCGCGCGTGCTGGTTTCCAAGCGCGTCACCGTCGGGGACGACAAGCTGCCCGGCGTCATCGGCGCTGTGCCGATTCACCTGCAATCCGCCGCCGAGCGCAAGCATGTGCTTTCGATGGACGAGCTGCTGGTGGACATTGGCGCGAAGGACAAGGACGAAGCCGAGCGCAAAGCCCCGATGGGGACGTACATCTCCTTCGATACGCCCTATGTGGAATACGGCGACGGCTTCGCATGCGGCAAGGCATTCGACGACCGCGTCGGCTGCCTGTCGCTGCTGCGTTTGCTGCAAGAAGAACTGCCGGTTGACCTCGTGGCTTGCTTTGTGTCCGAAGAGGAAGTCGGCTGCCGCGGCGCGAAGGGGGCCGCGTTCCAGCAGGAACCCGACATCGGCATTGTGCTGGAAGGCACGACGTGCAACGACCTCGGCGACGTACCGGAGACTGCGCACGTCTGCGAAGCTGGGCAGGGCGTCGCGGTGTCATTCATGGATGGCGCGTCGATTGCGAACCGAGCGCTGTTCCGCAAGGCGCTGGACGTGGCGAAGCAGGAGAACATTCCGCATCAGGTGAAGCACAGCGTATCCGGCGGCAACGACGGCGGCGCGATTCAGCGCGCGCGGGAGGGTGTGCCGGTGGTGGTGCTGAGCGTGCCGTGCCGGTATATTCACTCGCCGTCGTCGGTGGTGAAGCTGTCGGATGTGGAGAGCCAGTTTGCGCTGGTGAAGGCGCTGGTCAAGGCACTGTAAGCGCGGGCGACCTCATCCGACTTCGCTTCGCTCAGCCACCTTCCCCAGAGGGGAAGGTTTTGGATGTGCGCAATCTTCCTTGCCCTCCCCCTTGGGGAAGGTGTCGCCGCAGCGACGGATGAGGTTGGAGCAGCACGCGCAAACTGTTTGAAAGTGTCAGCAACTCAATCGCGAAGATGGGTCAAGGGTCGAAGACCCTTGCAGGGTCAAGGGACAGCGTCCCTTGTGGGGTCAAGGGGCAACGCCCCTTGCGCCTCCCTCAAGTAAAGGAGAATAATGATGTTGGAATTGTTGAAGAAGGTGCTCAAACCGGTCGCGCCGTCGGGACTGGAAGAGCCGGTGGCAGCGGTCATCCGGGAAGAGGTTGCGCCGTATGTGGACAGCATCGAGACGGATGCGCTGGGCAATCTGATTTGCGTGAAGAACGGCACGGAGGCGAATCCGGAGAAAATCATGCTGTCCGCGCACATGGATCACATCGGCTACATCGTCACGGGCATTGAGAAAGAGGGCTTCCTGCGCGTGACGAACGTCGGCGGCATCAGCCCGACCATGAGCCTGACGCGGCATGTGTCGTTCTCGAATGGCGTGCAGGGTGTTGTGGTGTCCGAAGTGAGCAAGGACACGGCGATGAAGGACTTGTTTGTGGACATCGGCGCGCAGGACAAGGCGGACGCCGAGACGATGGTGCAGATTGGCGACGTGTGCGTGTACGCGAACGACTGCTTCCAGCTGGGCGCGAACCGCGTCGCAAGCCCCGCAATGGACGACCGCGCGGCGTGCGCACTGCTGATTCGCTTCCTGCAGACCGTCGGCGCGACGAAACAGACCATCATTGCCGTTTTCTCCGTGCAGGAGGAAGTCGGCTGCCGCGGCGCGAAGGTGGCGTCGTTCGCGAAAGCGCCGGACAAGGGCATCGCCATTGACGTGACCGCGTGGGGGGACACACCCGGCACGAAGCAGCCGGACATTAAGCTCGGCGAGGGCATTGCCGTGAAGGTGATGGATCACGGGAGCATCTCGAATCCGGATTTGCGGGAAGCGCTGCTGGCGGCGGGTGCGCAGGCGGGTGTGAAAACCCAGCGCGAGGTGCTGCCTTTCGGCGGGACGGATGCGTCGGCGATGCAGACCAGCCGCGGCGGGATTCCGGTGTGCACGCTGTCGATTCCGTGCCGGTATGTGCATTCGGCGTGCGAAGTGGTTGACCTTCGCGATGTCGAGGGTGGCGTTGCTCTGTTGAAGAAATATTTTGAAGCGTAATTGCTTCTGAATCCGCAGGGGATTTCGCGTCTGCGGACGCGGCCAGAGGGCAGTGAAAACAGATGAAGTCTGCGATTGCCCTCTGGATTTCTTCGGTTTCGCCACCCATGTTTCTTGGGCGTTAAAGCAGCTTTTTTAGTTAATGGACTAATTGTTGTATCACGTTGGAAGGGAGTTCCTTCATGACCGCATTCCTTGGCGTTTTGTATCTGCTTGTGTTTCTCGCGGCGGGGTGCACATGCGTGCGATTCCTGCTGCCGCAGAAGTCGCTGCTCACGCGCGTGTGGCTCGGCGTCAGCTTGGGGCTGCTGCTGATGATGTGGCTGCCGGCGCTGATTGCGTTCGCGGTGGATTTCACATGGACGGCGCATTTGCTGGCGCTGATTCCGCTGGCAGGGCTGACGGCGGGGTGCTTCTTTTTGCGCGACCCTTCGCCAGTAAAAAAGTGGGATGCGCGGGAAAAGCAGCTGGCGGGGCAGATGCTGATGGTCGTGCTGCCGCTGACGCTGCTGTCGGGGTATCTGCAATACACGCACTGCCTGCGCGTCGGAAGTGACGGCGGCTGGTGGGTCGGGCAGAGCACTTACGGCGATTTGCCGATGCACATGTCGTTCATCACGTCACTGAAAAACGCGGCTTTTCCGCCGGATTATGCGCTCTTTCCCGGTCAGCGGCTGTCATATCCCTTCCTGACGGACAGCCTGTCTACGTCGCTGTACCTGATGGGCTTCTCGCTGGAATGGGCGATTGTCGTGCCGGGTACATTGATGATGGCACTGTGCTTCATGGGCGTGATGGTGCTGGCGCGGGAGATGACCGCGGGGAAAAAGACAATTATCCTCGCGACGCTGCTGTTTTTCTTGAACGGCGGTCTGGGCTTCCTATACAACTTTGACCTTGCGGGTGGCACACTGAACAATCCGTTCGGCACGGTCATCGAGCGAATCCGCGAAATTCTTGAAGGGTACTATGCCACGCCGACGAATCAGCCCACGCCGTACAACCTGCGCTGGTCAAACGTGATTGCCGACCTGATGGTTCCGCAGCGGACGCTCCTCGGCGGGTGGTGCATGGCGCTGCCGTGCTTTTATCTGCTGTTTACGTCCTTTGCGCCGGAAAAGCGCCCGGCGTTTGCGCAGCGCATTCGGCAAACAGGACTGCTGGCAGTCTGGGCAGGCGCGCTGCCGCTGATTCACACGCACTCGTTCCTCGCGCTGGGGCTTTGCTCGCTGGGCATGATGGTGTACGACCTGATTCACGACAAAGAGCGCTGGACGCAATTGCAGTGGTATCTGGCGTATGGCGTGATTGCCATCATTCTGAGCGCGCCGCAGTTGATTTGCTTCACGTTCGAGCAGGTGTTCCAAGGCACGGGCAGTGGGAACAGTTTCCTGCAAATCTGGTTCAACTGGGTCAACGGGTATGAATCAAACGGTGAATTTGCGTTTCGCGACCTGTACTTCTGGTTCTACCTGAAGAACATCGGCTTCCCATTCCTGATGCTGATTCTGGCGCTGTTCGAGCGGAATCCGAAGCATCGACGGCTGTTCGCGGGCGCGCTGCCGATTATCCTTGCGGTAGAGCTGGTGCGCTTCCAGCCGAACATCTACGACAACAACAAGCTGATGTATCTGGCGTGGCTGCTTTGCTGCATGATTGTGGCGGACTGGTGCCGGGAGATCTGGCATCGGCTGAAAGGGATGCGCGGGCGCGGCGCGCTGGCGGTTGTGACGGCGATTGCGGTGTTCCTGTCCGCGGGGCTGACGCTCTGGCGCGAGTGCGTCAGCAACTATCAGGCGTTTTCCGCGTCGGCGGTGGAAGCGGGGGAATTTGCCCGCGATAACACGCCGGAGCATTCCACCTACATGACCGGGACGCAGCACCTGAACCCGATTGCGTCCATCGCCGGGCAGAACATCGTCTGCGGGCCGGATTTGTGGCTGTACTACCACGGACTGGACACGAGTGAGCGCAAGATGGACATTGCGAGCTTCTACACCGACCCGGAGGAAAACCTCGACCTGCTGGAGAAGTACGACGTGGACTACATCTACGTCAGCAGCTACGAGCGGAGCAGCTATGCGGTGGATACGGATACGCTTGACCGCCTGTTCACGCGCGTATTCAGCAACTGGGAAGCGACGATTTACGCCGTGCATCCATCATCGGAAACGGAGGACATGGGCAATGGAGCGTCTGCTGCGCTTCGCGGTGGAGCATGACCGGGTGATACGCCTGATGTTCATGCGGGATGGGCGGCTGTTTCAGGTCAATGCGCACATTGTGAGCTACGACGACAAGCAGGTGTCGTTCGTGACGACCCGTTCGCCGCGGACGCAGGTCATCAGCCGCGAGGAGCTGCTTGCGGTGGATTTCCGCCGCGGGGATGATGGGCAGGTGGTGTAATCCCTGCCTGCTTGCCAACAAACAAAACGTACGCCGCACAGCGGCAAGGAAAGGAGCGAAGGATGGAGCAAGAGGAAAAGAAACCCACGACACTAACCGGCGTCGATTTGTCCCAGACAGCATCGCTGCTGCTTCCATGGACGCATGACCCGTGGGGCAAGCTGCGCCCGCCGCTGTCCGAGGAAGCGCTGTGCATGAGCGCCGAACTCGCCAGCGCCGCGTACGGCATGGCGATTGAGCCGTGGGTCGAAGCCGGCTGGCGCGACGTGACCATTCAGGTGGATGGCGAACTGACTGCCCTGCCGCCGAACAATCCCTTGAGCGCCGAGTGGCGGAAATACTGGGTGCGCGCGCGCCTGAAACCCGTCAGTGCGCTGGGACAGATGCTGGGCGCGCTGCGATTGAGCAGCAGCAATAACACCACCGGCAAGGCGGTCGTGATGCTCCATCCCGCGCTGGACGGGCGCTACGTCGTCGCGATTGGGTTCATGGGCACGGGTTCGCGCTTCTACGACTGGTTCAGCAATTTCCGCATGACAACGCAGGACGGGATGCACCGCGGCTTCCTGGAGCTCGCGCGGCAGTTCGAGGCGAATGAGGAGAAAATTTCCTTTCCGGAAACAGCGGAAGAGCTGGGGCTGGAAAAGCTCACCCTGCGCGACATTCTGCAGAACATGCGCAGCCCGAACAGCCGCTTCGTCCTCTGGGTCTGCGGGCACAGCCAGGGTGCGGCGATGATGCAGGTGTACGCGCACCTGAAGATGAACGAGACGGGCATCTCCGCGCGCAACCTTATCGGCTACGGCTTCGCCTCCCCCACGGTGATGGCGGGCAAAGCGGTTCGCGACCCATCCGCCTATCCGCTGTATAACATCCTCAACAGCGACGACCTTGTCCCCCACTGCGGCGCGGCGGTGCACCTCGGCATGTGCCTGAAATATCAGGCGACGGAGAATCTGCGCAAAAGCTGCTACAACTGGAAGCGCGACGAGAAATCCGTGCAGGCACGGCTGGCAATCCGCCCCGTTCTCTGGAAGATGGTCGATACGCCGACGTGCATCATCGGCGGCATGGCGCTGCTGATGGCGCTGGGGCGCGTCAGCGGGGCGGACTTCCTCAAAATGCTGGGACTGGGCGGCTTCCTGCCGCTTGACCGCGCGCTGGAAAAGGCGGATGCGGAGGATTTTGTCCGCGGGCTGAACCAGAAGGCAGCGGCGGCATACGAGTCCGTGACCGGGCATCCGATTGACATGGGGCAAGTGTCGGACGAGGCGAACGCCATGCAGCGCATCATCGACCACTTCGGGCTGCTTTCGTTCATCGACGCGGCAAAAGCGCTGATGACCTGCCCACACTACATGATGGCGCATCCCGAAGAGGGGTACATCGGCACATATTTCTATATCGTCATGAACGGGATTCAGGATTTTGTGCCGTTCATCTGGCGTTCGGGCGATCCGCCACGTCGCATGACCGTGGAGCAGCTGCCGCATGACATGGTGACACAGAACATGCCGGGGCTGTACAACCGCCGCCTGCAAAAGCCCGACCGGCGCAATCACCTGCCGATTACGCGGCGTGACCCGCGTCCGGGCGGCGACACGCGCCATCACCTGCCCCTGCTGACGGCAGGGACGGTGCAGCCGAACGAGAAGATCTACCCGGTGGAAGACATTGAACTGCGATAACCCACAATCATAAGAAAAGAGGCTTTTCCCATGTCCGATTACCGCATTGAAACCAAGTGTGTTCAGGCAGGCTACACGCCCGGCAACGGCGAGCCGCGCCAGATTCCGATTATCCAGTCCACCACCTTCAAATACGCCACGAGCGAGGACATGGGCAAGCTCTTTGACCTCGAAGCGTCCGGGTATTTCTATTCCCGCCTGCAAAACCCGACGTGCGACCACGTTGCGGCGAAAATCGCGGCGCTGGAGGGCGGCAGCGCAGCTATGCTGACCGGCTCCGGTCAGGCAGCGAACTTTATGGCGCTGTTCAATATCTGCGAGGCAGGCAGCCACATCGTCGCGTCGTCCTCCATCTACGGCGGCACGTTCAACCTGATTGCCGTGACGCTGAAGAAGATGGGGATTGCGTCCACCTTCGTCTCTCCCGACGCGACGGACGACGAGCTTGACCGCGCCTTCCGCCCGAACACGCGCGCCATGTTCGGCGAAACGATTGCCAATCCCGCGCTGACCGTGCTGGACATTGAGAAATTCGCTCAGGCGGCGCATCGGCACGGTGTTCCGCTGATTGTGGACAACACCTTCCCCACGCCCGTCAACTGCCAGCCGATTCGCTGGGGCGCGGACATTGTGACCCACTCGACGACAAAGTACATGGATGGTCACGGCGCTGCGCTCGGCGGTGTCATCGTGGACAGCGGCAATTTCGACTGGATGGCGCACGCGGAGAAGTATCCGGGGCTCTGCACGCCCGACGAAAGCTACCACGGCATCACCTACGCCGAGAAATTCGGCAATGCGGGGGCATACATCACCAAATGCACCAGCCAGCTCATGCGCGATTTGGGCTGCGTGCAGTCCCCGCAGAATGCGTTCATCCTCAATCTGGGGTTGGAGAGCCTGCATGTGCGGATGCCGCGCCACTGCGAGAACGC
>ERZ773258.2298-NODE-2298-length-12315-cov-12.847390_pt1 | contig 12315 bp, 10 predicted proteins | sample MGYA00511962_ERZ773258 | MGnify/ENA primary metagenome ERZ773258 (study PRJEB29015, sample SAMEA2737755) | human gut metagenome | biome: human gut; feature: human-associated habitat; material: faeces | place: China | collected 2012 ... | reverse complement strand
CGGCGTTAAGAACGGACAGTAATACTGCGTCCGTTTAGCCGCCGAGACTTCCGACTTCCACTTTGGGGTTCTTAGGGGCGTGCAGCCCCTAAGGCGGGGTCCGCTGCATTCGCAACAGCGGCAGTTTTCTTTGCAAGCTTTCTTTTGCTGCCAAAAGAAAGCGAGTTTCCGGGGGACTGCCGTTCCCGGTTTAGCCGATAACCTCTCCGTGCCGCACAACCTTCAAAATATCCAGCTTATCATCGACCAGCACGACGTTGCCGTAGCGGCCTGCGTCGAGACTGCCGTAATCGGCATCAATGCCGATGCTGCGGGCGGGGTTCAGGGTCGCGGCGCGGACGGCACTCTCAAGGGGCACGCCCATGTCGAGGACCGCACGCTTCATGCAGTCAAACAGACAGGTCGCGCTGCCCGCAATCGTGCCGGGCTGCTCGGTCAGCGTCGCGCGGGGTCCGCGCACCGTGACGGCCTGGCCGCCCAGGCTGTACTGGCCGTCAGGCAGACCGCAGGCCATCATGCTGTCCGCAATCAAAATCACACGATCCGCCCCGAAGGTGTTGAAGGTGAACCGCACCATCGCCGGGTGAATGTGGACGTTGTCGGTGATCAGCTCGACCTCGGCACCATCCTCCAGCGCGGCAATGATCGGCCCCGGCTCACGGTGGGTGATGCCCGGCATCGCGTTGTACAGGTGGGTCATGTGGGATGCACCTGCGGCAAACGCGGCCTTGGCCGTGTCGTAATCGGTGCAGGTGTGGGCAATCGAAATGCGCACCTCATCGCGGCATTCCTTGATGAAATCCAGATTGCCCGGCTCCTCGGGGGCGACGTCAACCAATTTGATCAGCCCGCCGCTGCGCGCCTGCAGGCGGCGGAACATCCCCGCGTCGGCGGCCATGACGTACTTCGGGTTCTGCGCGCCAACCTTCTTGGGGCTGATGTACGGCCCCTCCATGTTGATGCCGACCAGATCCGCGCCGCGCTCGTTCTTGTGGGCCGCGGCCACGTCCATGATGCCGTTCAGGATCTCCTCGCTGAACGTCATGGTTGCGGGGCAGATGGCCAGCACGCCCTTGCTCGCCTCAAAATCAGCGATGGCCTGCAGGCCGGCCTCGTCGGCGTCGCAGAAATCGTGACCGACTGCGCCGTGGAAATGGATGTCCACCAGACCCGGCAGCGCATAGGCACCGCCCGCGTCAATGACTTCCTCGCCCGCCTGCGGGGCCGCGCCAAAGACGATGCGGCCATCGCGGATGATGAGGTCCTTTTCCACAAAGCGGCAGCCGTCGCTGTAGACTTTTGCATTTTTGATAATCATTGCAGTGTCCCTCCGCAAATCAGATCTCGCTCAGGGCTTCCTCGTCGCCGACCAGAATGAAGTCGGGGTGCATCTGCAGGATGCTGGCGGGGACCTCCGGCGTGACGGGGCCGAAGAACGCCTTTTTGACGATGTCGGCCTTGCCCTTGCCGTTGGCGACCATCAGGACCTTGCGGGCCTGCATGATCGTCTTGATGCCCATGGTGTAGGCCTGCTTGGGGACCAGGTCGGCGTTGCCGTCGAAGAAGCGCTTGTTGGCCTCGATGGTCTCCTCCTTCAGGTCAACGCAGTGGGTGCCAAGCTCGAATGCCTCGTTCGGCTCATTGAAGCCGATGTGGCCGTCGTTGCCGATGCCCAGCAGCTGCAGGTCAACGCCGCCCACATTGTGAATGACCGCGTCATAGCGGGCGCACTCGGCGTCGGCGTCCATGTTGGTGCCGTCCGGCAGGTTGATGGCCTCGGGACGGATGTTGACATGGTCAAACAGGTTGCGGTGCATGAAGCTCCAGTAGCTCTCGGGGTGCTCCTTGGGCAGGCCGCGGTACTCGTCCAGGTTGACCGTCGTGACCTCGGAGAAGTCGATGTCGCCCTTGTTGTACCACTCGACCAGCTGCTTGTAGGTGCCCACGGGCGTACCGCCGGTGGCCAGGCCCAGCACGCAGTTGGGCTTCATGATGACCTGGGCCGAGATGATGTTGGCGGCCTTGCGGGACATGTCGTAGTAATCTTTTGCACGGATGATCTTCATAAGAAAATACCTCCTGATCTTTTCGGGGTGCGTTGCCCCAGATTTCCTATTTTTCATTATACCACGCCATGGGGCGGGATACTATGACCGGTTTATGTGATTTGTACCAAGATTTTGTACCGTTTTTGCAGCAAATCACAGAAAAAGCCGCGGACGGGCTGATCGCCCGCCCGCGGCGGAGTTGATAAAGGGAACCAGACCTTTATCCGGTAATGCCTGTTTTTACAGCATCTTCTTCAGCTCATCGTAGACGAACTGGACCTTGGGTCCGATGACGACCTGGCAGGCGGTCTTGCTGGGGCGGATGACACCGGCAGCACCGGCAGCCTTGACGGCCTTCTCGTTGACAGCAGTGCTGTCCTTGACCTCAAAGCGCAGACGAGTGGCGCAGTAGTCAACGTTGGCAACATTGTCCTTGCCGCCGACAGCAGCCAGAACGCCGGAGGCGATGGCGGTGAAGTCGTTGTTGGCGAGGGTGATGTTGGCCTCAGCAGCCTCCTCATCCTCGTCCTCGCGGCCGGGGGTCTTGAGGTCAAACTTGGTGATAGCGACGCGGAACACCAGATAGAACACCACGAAAGCAGCGATACCCAGAGGGATGATCATCCAGGTCTTAGCAGCAGCAGGCAGGCTGGCGGAGAAGATCAGGTCGGTAGCACCGGCGGAGAAGCAGAAGCCTGCGCGGAAGCCGGTGTAGTAGGTGATGATGGTGAAGATGCCGTACAGAGCAGCATAGACAACATACAGGGGGAAGCAGAGGAACATGAAGCCGAACTCGAACGGCTCGGTAACGCCGCAGACGAAGGCGCAGATAGCAGCGGAAACAACCAGACCGATAGCAGCCTTCTTGTTCTTGGCAGTCTGGACCATGGCCAGAGCAGCACCGGCAATGCCGAACATCATGCAGGGGAAGAAGCCGGACATGTACATGCCGAGGTCCCAGGTGACACCGTTCTGGCCGGTGACGTCGCCAGCCCAGTAGTGGCTCAGGTCGCCCAGACCGATGGTGTCAAACCAGAACACGTTGTTCAGGGCGTGATGCAGGCCGGTGGGGATCAGCAGACGGTTCAGGAAAGCGTAGATGCCGGCGCCGATGCCGCCCATCTTGGCAATGCCGTTGCCGAGGGCAACCAGAACGCCGAAGATGACGGGCCAGACGAACAGCAGGACAACGGAAACCACGATGGAAACAACGGCGGTCACGATAGCAACGCTGCGCTTGCCGCTGAAGAATGCCAGCCAGTCAGGCAGCTGGGTATTCTTGAACTTGTTGTAGCAGGCAGCACCGATGATGGCGGCCAGGATGCCGATGAAGGAGTTGCCGGCGATCTTGCTGAAAGCAATGTAATCGACGGTGCCTTCCTCCAGCGTGCGGACAGCGCCGACAACGCCGGGGCTGAGCAGCTGCTGCATCATCAGGAAGCTGACCAGACCGGCCAGACCTGCGGTACCGTCATGGTCATCAGACAGACCGACGGCAGCGCCGATGGCGAACAGCCATGCCATGTTGTCGATCAGGGCGCCGCCGGCCTTGATCAGCAGGAAACCTACGGTGTAAGCGGCACCGGAGGTCGGGCCCTCGGCACCCATAACGGCGGGAGCCAGAGCGTAACCAATGCCCATCAGGATACCACAGACGGGCAGAGCAGCAACGGGAAGCATAAGAGCTTTGCCGAGCTTCTGCAGATACTTCATCATAAAAGCATTCCTCCAAAAATTGTGAGTGGGTCTTTCCCAACTCGGCGCCGGGCTGTCTGGTTCCGCAGCCGCGACACTTTGTTAATCTCATATTAACATATTCTTCACAAAAAAGAAAGTGATTTTAGCAGAATTGTCGAAAAGCCGAAAAATCGACGCTTTCTTTGTGCAATATTCAAACACGCCATTGATTTTTGCCCAAATTTCTTTGAAAATTTAACTTTTTCGGAAAGTTATTTTCATAACGGGATGAATCTACACCTCGGCTACGTCCTTCGTCGCCACCACATCCACGCCGGTCCCGGCTGCATCGGGCAGCAGAATCTGGCCGATGTGTACGGGGGCGGGCACCACAACGCTTTTCAGCGCGCGGACAACGTCAAAAATTTTCTCCTTCGGGATGTCGCTGCGGGTCTTGCAGCTCACGGCGGGCAGGGTGCCGCCGGTCACGCGCACCGTTGTGGTCACAATGCGCGTCGGGGCGGTGACCTCCTTGCGGGCGTAGGCGTCGCCGCGCGGGCAGGTGTTGCCCTGCACGGTGACCACCGCGCCGCCGTCCAGCGTCACAGTCAGCGGGCAGCCCATCGGGCAGCCGATGCAGATCAGTTCACGTTTTTCCATCGTCAGCCCTCCTCCAACGTTACCGTCACAGCGTCGCCCGGGCCGCGCAGGAGCTCGGCCTTCAGCCGCACAGTCTCCATCTCGCCGGGGGCCAGCACGGGCCGCTTGCGGCTGTAGATGCAGTCTGTACCGCGGTACACCGCGATTTTTTTATTTTTGTACACGCCGCCCACGCGGAACCGCAGCGTCACGGTATCCCCCGTGCAGTCGGGGCGGATGGTGGTCGGCACGGTGTAGCGCACGCCGTTTTCGCACCGCACGGGCAGGGTGCCGCCCGCCGCGGCCCCGCCGCCCGCAATGTATGCCGCCGCGTGCTCACCTGCCGCCGCGGCCTCCTCCGACACATAATCCACCAGGTCATGCACATGCAGCACGTTGCCCGCGGCAAAGACGCCGGGCAGGTTCGTTTCCAGGCTCTCATTGACCGCCGGGCCGCCGGTGACGGGGTTCAGCGCCACGCCCGCGGCGCGGCTCAGCTCGTTTTCGGGCAGCAGCCCGCAGGAAAGCAGCAGCGTATCGCAGTCGTAGTGCTCCTCGGTGCCGGGTACGGGTTTTCCGTTTTCGACCCGCGCCAGCGTGATGCCGGTCACGCGCTCCTTGCCCTGAATGTCCACTACCGTGTGGCTCAATTTCAGCGGAATGCCAAAATCATCGAGGCACTGCACAATATTGCGCTTTAAGCCGCCGGAGTACTGCATCAGCTCCGCCACGCAGAGCACCTTTGCCCCCTCCAGCGTCATGCGGCGTGCCATGATAAGGCCGATGTCGCCGCTGCCCAGAATCACGACCCGCCGCCCGGGCAGGCAGCCCTCCATGTTGACGAGCCGCTGCGCCGTGCCCGCGGTGAAGATGCCCGCGGGCCGGTAGCCCGGAATGTTCAGCGCACCGCGCGGGCGCTCACGGCAGCCCATGGCCAGAATGACCGCCTTGGGGTGCAGCTGAAACAGTCCGTCGGTCTTGTTCATGGCGGTGACGGTCTTGTCCGCCGCCAGATCCAGCACCATCGTGTTGAGTTTGTATTCAATTCCCAATTCGCGTACCTGCGTCACAAACCGTGCCGCGTACTCGGGGCCGGTCAGCTCCTCTTTAAAGGTATGCAGGCCGAAGCCATTGTGGATGCACTGGTTCAGGATGCCGCCCAGCTCACTGTCGCGCTCCAGGATCAGGATGTCCTGCACGCCGCTTTTGCGTGCGGCCACCGCCGCGGCCAGCCCCGCCGGGCCGCCGCCGATAATGACCAGATCAACGTTTTTCATGGCAGACGCCCCCCTTTCACAGGCTATCCTTGTTCGTGCCGACGATGATTTTGGACGCACCGCCGGACTTGGTGATCTCGCTCTGCGGCACGCCCAGCTCCCGCGCCAGGATCTCCATGACGCGCGGGCTGCAGAAGCCCGCCTGGCAGCGGCCCATGCCCGCGCGGGTGCGCCGCTTGACGCCGTCCAGACTTCGCGCGCCGGGCGTGCGGCGGATGGCGTCGATGATCTCGCCCTCGGTCACGCTCTCGCACCGGCATATAATCTGCCCGTAGGCCGGGTTTTGCCGGATAAGCTCCGCCCGCGCTGCAAGATCCAGCGCTTTGGGGTCCAGAATGCCCCTGCGCGTCGGGTCAAAATCGGGCTTATTGTGTAAGTGCAGACTGCCGCGCACGATGTCCGCGACCATCGCACCGATGGCCGGGGCGCTGGACAGGCCGGGCGACTCGATGGCCGCGCAGTCCACAAAGCCGGGCGCGATCTCGCCGATGAAGAAGTCGTGCCGCGCCTCGTGGGCGCGCAGACCCGCGAAGCTCGTGATGGTCTGGCGCAGTGGAATGTCCTTGACCGCGAGGCCGGATTTCTCCCGCACCTCGTCCAGGCCCGCCGCCGTCGTGGCCGTGGCCTCCTTGTCGTCCACGTCGATGGCCGTCGGCCCGACCAGCAGATTGCCGTGCACCGTGGGCGTTACCAGCACGCCCTTGCCGTATTTGCCCGGCAGCTGGAATACCGTGTGCCGCACATGCTGCCCCGCCGTGTGGTCAAGCAGGAAGTAATCTCCCCGCCGGGCCGTAATGGTCATGGGGTGCGCCGCGTCGGCCATATTGTGCAGCGTGTCGGCGTATACACCCGCCGCATTGACGATGCAGCGCGTTTCCAGCGTGCCGTGGTCGGTCTCGACGGCCCACCCTGTTCCGCCGCCGTCCAGCGGGTGCAGGCCCGTAACTTTGGTGTCAAACCGAAACTGCACACCGTTTTTGGCGGCGTTCTCCGCCAACGCAAACGTCAGGCCGAACGGGCAGACGATGCCGCCCGTGGGCGCCCACAGTGCGGCGACGGCAGCGTCCGAGATATTCGGCTCCATTCCCACCAGCTCGTCCCGTTCTATGATGCGCAGCCCCTCCACGCCGTTGGCGATGCCGTTTTCATAGAGCTTTTGCAGCGCGGGGCGGTCCTCGTCGCTCAGGCAGACGACAAGGCTGCCGCACCGGTCGTAGGCAAAATCCAGCTCCTTCGCAAGGGCAGGCATCCGGCGGCTGCCCTCGACGTTGAGCTTGGCCATCAGGCTGCCGTGGGCCGCGTCGTATCCGGCGTGGACAATGGCGCTGTTGGCCTTGGACGTGCCGCAGCAGACGTCCTCCTCCTTCTCTACTACAAGAATTTCCGCGTCATACCGCGAAAGCTCCCGCGCACAGGCGCACCCGGACACGCCCGCGCCGATAATGATGATGTCGTACATATTGATACCTCGTGTTGTTTGTGCAATCGGAATGGCTTCCCCCTTGGGGCTGCGCCCGCAGGCGCGTGTCGGAGCTCAACCGCCGTAGGCGGCTCTTAGCGCGGAGACTGAAGCTGTCAGCGGCCCCGACCGCTGACTGATGAGGGGCAGCCTTGCCACTATTACCCGTTTACGGCCTGTCGCGGCAAGCTCTCCCCTCATCCGGCCCTGCGGGGCCACCTTCCCCCCAAGGGGAAGGCTTTAGGGGCCTTACTCCTCCTTCGCCCAGCCGTAGCTGCACCGCACCGCCTTATTCCAGCCCTTCAGCCGTCTGGTGCGCTCGTCGTCGGGGATGCCCGGCATAAACTCACGGTCCACCGACCAGTTTTGCAGCACGTCCTCGGTGCTGCTCCAATAGCCGACGGCCAGCCCGGCCAGATACGCCGCGCCCAGCGCCGTCGTTTCCACGCAGCAGGGACGCTTGACCGGCAGGTTGCTGATGTCCGCCATCGTCTGCAGTAAGTAATTGTTCGCGCACGCGCCGCCGTCCACCTTGAGCGCCGTCAGGTCAATGCCGGAATCCGCCTGCATGGCGGCCAGCACATCGTTGATCTGGTAGCACAGGCTGTCCAGCGTCGCGCGGATGATGTGGTTCTTGTTCACGCCGCGGGTCAGGCCCACGATGGTGCCGCGGGCGTACTGGTCCCAGTGCGGCGCACCCAGACCGGTGAACGCAGGCACGACGTAGCAGCCGTTCGTGTCCCTGACCTTCTGCGCCATGTACTCGCTGTCGCGGGCGTCCTCCAGCAGATGCAGCTCGTCCCGCAGCCACTGGATAGCTGCGCCCGCCACAAAAATCGAGCCTTCCAGCGCGTAATTTACTCTTCCGTCCAATCCCCACGCCACGGTGGTGACCAGCCCGTTTTGGGAGAATACCGGCTTCTCACCGGTGTTCATCAGCAGAAAGCCGCCCGTGCCGAAGGTGCTCTTGGCCTCGCCCCTGGTAAAGCAGGTCTGGCCGAACAGCGCGGCCTGCTGGTCGCCCGCCGCCCCCGCGATCTTGATCTCGCCGCCGAAGTGCATCGGGTCGGCGTACTCGTAGAACTCGCTGTTGGGCACGGGACGCGGCAGCATACAGCGCGGTATATCGAGAATTTTCAGTATCTCGTCGTCCCAATCCAGCGTGTGGATGTTGAACATCATCGTCCGGCTGGCGTTGGAGTAGTCGGTCACGTGGATCTTGCCGCAGGTCAGCTTCCAGATGAGCCACGTCTCCACCGTGCCGAACAGCAGGTCGCCGCGCTCGGCACGCGCACGTACGCCGGGCACGTTGTCCAGGATCCACTTGAGCTTTGTGGCCGAGAAGTAGGCGTCGATGACCAGCCCGGTCTTTTGCCGGATCAGGTCGGTCAGGCCGCGGGCCTTCAGCTCGTCGCAGTACTCGCTTGTGCGGCGGCACTGCCAGACAATGGCGTGGTAGACCGGTTCGCCGGTGTCACGGTCCCAGACGATGGTCGTCTCGCGCTGGTTCGTGATGCCGATGGCGGCGATGTCCTCCGCCGACGCGCCGACCTCGTTCATGGCCGACAGCGCCACGCCGAGCTGGGTCGTCCAGATCTCGTTGGCGTCATGCTCGACCCAGCCGGGCTTGGGGAAATACTGGGTGAACTCCTTTTGCGCGACGCTGCACATCTCGCCCCGGGCGTTAAAAAGGATGCAGCGGTTGGACGTGGTGCCCGCGTCCAGCGCCATGATATATTTTTGCTTTGTCATCGCGGTTTCTCCTTTTTACAGCAGAAAATCGATCCGTGTCTTTATTATACAGGATGTTCAGATTTTATGCGCGTGGCAAAACCGCCAAATTTTTCACCCTATTTTTGGCAGGGCTGGCGTTGGGCGGGGCGGGCACGGCATACCGGATGGTGCGGAGATGCCTCCCGTATAAGCTATGAAAAAGACCGAAGCAGTACGCCCATGATTTCCGGGCACGCCGCTTCGGTCTTTTTATGGTTTTGTCTCAGGGGGCTTTTTCCGGCTCTTGGGCAGCTCCTCCGCCGCGGCAATCGCCACAGCGGTCACCTCCACCGCACCGGCCTGCAAAAGTGCCAGCGCACACGCCGACGCCGTCGCACCGGTTGTGATAATGTCATCGATCAGCAGCACCCGCCTGCCGGTCAGGTCTGTGCCGGGGCGGTAGCCAAACGCGCCCCTGGCGTTTTGCAGGCGCTGCTCGCGGGTAAGCTCCTTCTGCGGGCGGCCCCGGCGCTTGATGTACAGCGGTGTCTCCACCGGGACCCCCAGCACCGCGCCCAACCGGCGCGCCAGCAGCAGCGGCAGACCCGGCATACCGGGCAGCGGCTGGCGGGGCGGCACCGGCACAATGCAGCTGTACAGCGGCAGCGCGGTCACACCCGCATACTGCGGCATTTTTCCGGGCTGTTTGGCCGGCAGTGCGCCGAACACCAGCACGGCCACACGGTCCGCCAGCTCCCGGGCATACCAAAAGCAGCCGCCCCGCTTGCAGCGCAAAACGGCTGTACGTACAATATCCTCGTAATAATACGCCGCGGCAGCCTCCCGCACGGCGTAAAAATCGTGTTCGCCCTCCGGCAGACGCGCCGGAATGTGCTGTAAGCGCATTTCCTCGGGCACGCAGGCCGGGCAAACCGTGCCCTGCAGTGCGTCCGGCCCCAGCAATGACCCGCAAAACGGACAGCGCCGCGGGAAAAGCAGGTCCGGCAGACGGCGCAGCTGCGCAAAATCCGTGCGCACTTAATAGAAGCCGCAGCCGTGCTTGCCGTTCTGCTTGACACGGTACAGCGCCTTGTCAGCATCCTTGAAGATGCTCTCGCCGGGGTTTGCGCGATCCGTAAAGGCCACGCCCGCGCTCAGCGAGATGGCCGGCAGGTCGTCCGTCGGACAGTACAGCTGATTGTTGATCACCGTGATTTTCTCACGTATGGTATAACTCAATTCCTGATTCACATCCACCATGATGACGGCGAACTCGTCACCGCCGATGCGGCAGACATAGTCGATGCTGCGGAAGGTCGTTTTCAAGAGGTTTGCGACCTTTTTCAGGATCTCGTCACCCACCGCATGTCCGTAAGTGTCGTTGACATGTTTAAAAATGTCAACGTCACAGATAATCATTGCAAACGGCTTCTCGCCGTTCTTATAGATATTCAGGATCTTTTCAAACGAACCGCGGTTCAGTGCGCCGGTCAGCGCGTCGTGCTCGGCCTCGTGGCGGATGATCTTCTGCGTCTCCTGGTTCTCGCGGTAGACTTCGTTGTAGGTCAGTGCCAGGTCCTGCAATTCTGCCGCGCCCACCACCGGGAAGATCTCCCCGCGCCGGATGCTCTGACCGTAGTCCATCAGCGGTTTTACCACGAAAAAGCGCGTTATCATGCAGATTTCCAGCATGAGCAGTACCAACAGCGCCGCGCACAGCTCAATTTTACGGTACACGCCGGTGAAAACGGTCTGTGCTCCGTTCTGGCGGCTGCGTGTCAGCGCAATCAGGCCGTCCATGCTCTCGGTGATTTTTTCGTTCACATCATCGCGCATATTTTGATATTGGTCGTTGCAAACCAACTGCTGTGCCTTGCGCATTTTCTCGCTGTCTGTCATCGTTATGTCACTGTCATGCAGCGAGACAGACCGGATTTCCGTCGGCCAGCTCGACTCGTCCGCCAGCGTGGCCTGCGCCACAAGCCGCATGGCATACCGATCCGTATAGCTCAGATTTTGCGACGTTGTCATGGCAGATTTCAGCAGCGTGAAAGCATCGGTGTCGCCGTAATGCTCTGCAAAATACTCTAAAGCGTTCTCGCGGCGGCGGGTCGCGTTCAGCTCCTCAAAGTAGTTGTCCATGTACTCCCGCTGACCGGTGGCGGTGTACATCCGCACCTGCTCGATCAGGTAGTCCGACCCGCTTTGCAGCTGCCGGGCCAGTGTCTCGCACTGGATGTAATCGTCCGTGGCGGTTTGCATTTGAGCCAACTCCCCCGTGCCCTGCACCGCGAACGCGACGAGCACCACCGCCAACACCAGCGTGGCGACAATATCAAAGATGCTCACCCGCTGTATCCTAATCTTTTTCAACACCCGGCTCGCTTTCCAACCAGAATTTTTATAATATTTCCGATTATTTTGTATAGTATATATAGGTATAGTATACAAAAAGTCAAATCTGATTGCAACTTTATTCGTTTGGCACAATCGACAAATTTGAGACAGGATTTTTGGCAGGACCTCTTGCCGCCGCCGTCGTCTGCGTTTTTCAAACCGAATTATAATATCACATTATTCACAAATAATGTCAGTGTGTCAGAGAATCACATTCCTGACCTATTGAATGTGTAGGGGCGACCATTGGTCGCCCGCCAGCTTGACGCAGCAATGCGTTTTCCCGGAAGGTTTTTTCACAGACAAACGGGCACGGGCGAGCAATGCTCGCCCCTACAAGAGTTTTTCGACAGTCTTACATTATTCACAAATAATATATAAAGAATTTGGCATCCCCCACAATTGACGCAGCATCGTTATCTGCCTATACTTTATTTGTACGGTTTTATACTGATGCGGGAGGCGTGCGCTATGGCCCGGTTCTGTGATTCCAACCAAAAAAGAGGGGTTACCCTCGTTGAACTGATCGTTGTCCTGGTCATCCTGGCCGTATTGGCAGCGCTTTTGGTCCCGTCCCTGACCGGCTATATCGACAAAGCCGTTGAAAAGCGCATCATGCTCCAGGCTCGCTCCCTCATGACCGCCGCCCAGGCGACAATTGATGAGGCGTATGCGAAAGGCGAATTGCACATCGACGACAATGGCGGGTTTGAACCGCTCAATGTGGATACAGCCCATAAACTTGCCAAACAAATCATAGAGTTATCTGAACTGGACACGCAATGTCAGTGGCAGTTTTCGCTGGCAGACACAGACACTGATTTTCCTACCGGTAAAATTACTATCCTGCAATTTTGCAACGGCGAGCATTACATTGTTTATCGCATCACACCCGGAAGGCCCGCTAAGAGAAATCCCGCCGGCTGGAGCCGTGTACAAAAAGCCACCAGTCTGCCAGAATGGCTCCCCCGCGACGGCTTGCTTTTCCTTAAATCTTCTGACTATGATCCTGATAGATATCATCCACAGTCTGGCAAAGCCTGACTGGTTGGTATTGTACCAACAAACCGCCATTGAGGAATTGGAGAGCTTATTTTGACAGTCC